>Ga0183095_10164_pt2 | contig 185854 bp, 203 predicted proteins | sample BioMet4_FD_130346 | JGI IMG/M metagenome (GOLD analysis project Ga0183095, IMG submission 130346) | Microbial communities from bioreactor (seeded with sewage sludge) at LBNL, California, USA - Biofuel metagenome 4 (v2) (version 3) | ecosystem: Engineered > Bioreactor > Anaerobic > Unclassified ...
GAACGAGGCCGCCATCGCCCCGCCTAAACTATGGCCGCCAAGATACCACGAAGTGATCTCCTTATGGTCTTCTGGAATTCCTTGGGCTTTATGGATACCGAAGAAAGCTAAATGAAAAGGCATCTTGATGAGGATGGTGTAAACGCCTTTCTCCGCTAAGCTATGGCAAAGCGGAGCGTAGGCTTTCTCTTCCACTTTCGCGCCGGGATAAAAGACGAAGCCAGCCTTTGGATTCTCAGGGATGAAGGAAATATTGCCTTCTTGCTTCACCGTCACTTGATCGTCGCTCTTAAGAGAAGACGAAACATCGCTCGCGTGGTAATAGAAGGCGGCGTAAATAAGAAAGGAAGAAGCCACGACGACGAAAAAGGCCGATCCCGACACGAGGATGATTTGCCAAACCTTATGTTTCTTTTTCGGTTTCGCACTAGAAGTCGTCATGATGATTCTTTCTCTTCTTCTTTTTCTTCGCGGTCAAAGCGTACGATTCGTCGATGAGACGTTTGGTCGTCTCCATATTCGTGCCTTCATCCAGCAAGATGGAGATCCAGTTCCGTTTGTTCATATGGTAAGCGGGGTGTACGTGGTCATCATAAAGGAACATGATTTTCTTCGGGTCGCTTTTGAGGTTAAGGAGATACATCTCCCCCGCCTTTTCATCCGGGAAAAAACGTTGCCGATCGACAAGGATCAAAAGGCCAAACCATTTCTTGTTGTCTTGGTGACGAAAAGCCAAATCATCGAAATCGTCGCTAAAAGGAAGGTCGCCTTCGATACCGTATTTATCCTTTATATAGGTGGTAACAGCCTGAACGGCTGGAACGTCTAAGCGTTTCATCGAGACAAGCCGAAGGCTTTCACGAGTTTGCTCGCGAGAGTCACTTCTTCGCCATAAGACCGCAAGAGTTCGATGGTCACTTCTTTGTTGATCGAAAGCTTGAAGCCGACCTGATAATCATCGAGATAAAGCACTGTTTTGTTGCCATTGAAATAAGCGGAGATATTGCCTTTGTATTCTTCTTCGACATCATTGACAGCCACTAGAACGAGCGGAGTCAAAACCTCACGAGCCTTCGTGTCATCGACGGCGCTCGTGGCGTGATTGGCTTCGAAGACGGTGCTTTCGGTCTTCACCACTACGGGGAGGCTGCGCTTATTGAAAATATTGGGGGACTTCTTATTCTTCACGAGAGTCTCGCAAACGGCTTCGTGCGGCAACGTGAACTCGTAATAACGGCCAACGACGGCCCGCGGATGTCCTTTGCCAGGGGCTGAATAGTTATAGCCAAAGGTGAAAAAGGAAACGCCACGATAAACCCCTTCGTAATACGAAGCGGCTTCATCGTCGGGTTTCTTCGTCATCTCAGTGATCATCTTCTTTTTCAGCACGGATAAATCTTTTTCCGTATCGGCTTTAAAGCCTTCATAAACGCCAGAAGCGAACAAAGGCGCCACTTCGGTGGCAAACAAGGCTTTGTATTTGTTAAGCGCGTGGATGGCTCTAAAAATAAAGATCGGGGTGATGAATAAGAAAGCACCCATGCCTGGCAAAACCAAATAGATCTTGCCGAGAATCCCGCCCACGACGATAAGAGCGAAGCAAGCTAGCCCAAAGATACTGCCGCAAACGATGCCGGCAATAAAGTGGCGGCGATAATGTCTTCTTCGCGCTTCAAGATGGGCGATGCTTTCTTCAAGCGAACGGTCGAGATATTCTTCGGACTTTGTCATAACTTATTTATTATAGACTCATTAGGCTTTTCTTCAGCGAGTTTTTTCGTTTCTTTTTCTTCAACTTTCGCCGCCCAATAAACAATTGCTTCGCCCACAATCATCAAAGCGATGGCAACATAGAAATTCCAGGAGGGCGTTCTCGGGAAGAAAATCAACGAGAGGATGGCTCCGATAAAAGGGTTCATCGCGTAGACCGCCGTGCCAGCGCTGGCGGAGAGCGTTCGGAAAGAAATGAGGATGAAGGCAATCGAAAGTCCATAGGCCACAAAGCCATCAAGGAGCGAGAGACCGACATAGCTCCATTCGGCCTGATATTGGCCAGTGGCCAAAGCGATAATGAGAATGATGATGCCGGGCATCAAGCATTTGAAGAAAGAGAATTCAAAGGGGTCTTTGGCCGAGACCTTTTTAGCGAAGTTGTTATCAAATCCCCAGCAAATCGTCGCCCCAATGATAAGCAAAGAGGCCGGCTGGAACTCGTAGCCTTGCGCCGGATCGAAGAAGAGGAGGCCAGAGGCAACGACCACCACCACGATACCGATGATTAAGCGCCACGAGAGTTTTTCTTTGAAGAGCGAGAAAGCCACCAAGGCCGTCGCCACTACTTCAAAGGTCTGCAAAAGGCTCGCGGTTTCGCCCGTTAGCAGTTTGATGCCATAGAACAGCATGATATTCGCCGCCGTATCAAAGATGTTCACGGCAAGGACATACAGCCAATCGCGACCTGAGAGATATTTGAAATTCTTTTTATATTTCAGAACCCGAATCAAGAAGATGATTCCCGTTCCAAGAGCGGCCCCAATGAAGGTCAAAGAACCCATGAGCATCGCGGGTACGTGAGGCAAAAGATATTCGCTCATCGGAACGTTCACGGCGGCCACGAAGGCGGCTAATAACATGAGAAGCAGGGCTTTTGCCATAACGGCATATTATAGAAGTACGCTTCTAAAGAAGCGAGAAGAAAAGGAAGGCTTATAGTTTCTTCTCGATGAAACCTAATTTATTGGTAACTGGAAGCCAGTAAATCGTGGCATTTCTCGGAGAGTTCCACCGCCGTGCCATGCTCGTAATCTTCTTTGTGGTAGACGGCTAAGACCGTGACTTTCACGACCGTATGATGCCAAGGGAAGTTGTGTTTGACTTGATTGGTTCCTTCAAGACGGCAGACGACGACCGGACAGCCGGTTTTAGTGGCGATTTTGAATGAGCCATCATGGAACGGGAGCAAAGAGCCATCTTTGCTTCTCGTGCCTTCAGGAGAAATGGCTACGCTTGCTTCGCCGGTCTTCACATATTCAATCGCCCGTCCAATCGTCATAAGACCCTGATAGGGATCTTGGCGGTCAAGGGGCAAGAAGCCGGCGAGGTGCATCCATTTGCCAACATCGACGATGTCCTCGTTTTCTTTTTTCGTCACCGAAATGATGGTGCCTTTAAGATGGCCAAAGAAACATAGATGATCAAAGCCACTCACGTGGTTGCACACGAGAAGATATGTTTCATTAAGCGGTATCTTCTCCTCACCTACATATTGGAGGCGAACGCGCGTAACGACAAAAACCCATTCCGTAATTTCTTTCATGATCCAGTAAGCAAAATGGTTAACGTGTCTTTGGGGCTTTTTTAAGTCGATAAACAAGGAGACCAAGTACGTCCAAAGAACAAACAAAATAACAAGGGCTAGGAAGGCCGCAAGAAAGAAGACAAAAGGCATCCAAAGGGTGCTTAAATCACGCCAGAAAAAAGAGAAATAGTAGCCAAGTCCACTAACTAATCCGGACAAAACAAGGAAGATAATGAGCAATTGCATAAGGACTATTATCCGCTTAGCAAGGGAGAAAAGAAGAGGTCAATGATACGGCTGTGGCATTTCCTTCAAGTACGAAAAAGAAAAATTTCGTGTCTAAAATTGGTCTTTTGTACTAGAATAAGTTAGTTAAGGTTTACTAATTATGGCACACAGAAACGCAGAACAAACAAAACAAGAAATCAAACTCCAACTCATTAAGTTAACCGCGAAACGCGGCATCGAGGGAGCCTCCACCAAAGAGGTGGCCGCGAAGATCGGCATCAGTGAGCCGGCCATTTACGTGCACTTCTTGACGAAAGCCAACCTCTTCAATGAAACCTTCGTCTTCTGCTGCCACGAATTCGAAGAAACACCCGCCCTCCCGCTCGACTACAGCAAAGAGCAGCGCGATGAAGTCTTCAAGGACTACCAAAAGAAGATCAGCAAAGCCATCGCCAAACCTGGCTACATCAAATACATCTACGAATATCTCCAAAGCGACCACTTCGATCCGAAAACCGCCGGCGCTTGCGAAGACCTCTTCCTCAAATCGACCAAAGATTTCTTACGGGCTCATAACCAAGCCCTTACCGATGCCGAGATCCGTTACCTCGCTTATCAATGCGTGAACGCCGATCTCCGTTATGCGATGAACTTGGTTCGTGGTCAGGTCATCAGAACCGACCGCACCGACTACCTCGCCTTCTGCATCTCCAGCTATGGCATGGTCTCCTTCCTCGAAGACAAGAATTGCCACCCTGGCTTAGAAGCCGATAACTATTCCAAAGAACAGTATTCCGGTGAGTAAAATCCCCGCAAAACCTAAAAGAAGCCTGCAAAACGGGCTTCTTTTTTTATTCGCTAGCGAAATACTTTCTTAGCACCTGAAGTTGATTAGCGGGGAAAAGAGGGTAGAGAGACAAAATTTGCACTGCTGCTTTTTCGTTATCAAATGAATGGTATGGTTTATAAAAAGAATAAAGAATACTAGCGGGTATGGCATGATAAACTTGTCGGCTCGAAACTTCTCTTGTGTAAACGAGATAACGATAAAAATAACCCATCCAATAAATGGCATCTTTGTCATAACGCATTTTGGCTTCGCTCTTTTGGTACGGCTCTTCAAAAGAGAAGAACGACGAAAGCTCTAACACTATTCCATGATCATAACTGGAAGCAAAGGGAGAACACATGAAGGCTTTTATAAAGCAAGGGCTTGAGAGTCTTGATAAGGAAAGCGACTTGGCAAAAAAAGTCCGCTTGGGCTTCACATTCCACCGATCCTTCATAACCCAAAGTTCTCATTTATAAGGTCCTCAAGATAAACGCCTTCGCCATAATATCGCCTAACTACATTTGTATTTTATCCTAATTGTTTTATCAGATTCATCAAAAGAAGAGCCCAAAGTCATCTGGATGATCAAAAAGACATTTTTGGTGTCACGTTCCGTAATCAAAAGATAACATATGTTACTTTTTGTTTTTGGCGATTCCATTTCTTTTGTTTGTACTAGGCAAACCGTGAAGCAATAATAAGAACATGAAGAAATCACCTGTCTTTCTTTTGATTGCTTGCACCCTTATTTCTTGCGCTCCCAAAAGTAGCTCCAACAACGCCTCTAACACTTCTACAAACACCTCTTCCGTTCCCACTGCCACTTATCCTCTTTCGGAAGCGGCTTCTTTGATCGCCAGTCATGCGAAAAGAGATGGCATCAGCATTGACGCTTCTTCTTTATTAAGAAGCGCCGGTTACTATGGCCACGAAGAAACAACAAAGACACGGGCCTTCATTCTTATGTACCAGGCATACAAAAACAATATGCCCGAGCAAAAAGGCGCTCGAGTTTTCCAGGCTTACTCCGGGAACGTCCCAACTGATGTCCCTTCCGCGGCGACGAACGCTTATAACTTCTTTGTCAAATATGGACTCTATAATGGCGACCCTTATATCAACGCCATGAAAGAAAGGGGCTTCAACCCTTCTTTTGAAGGCAACTCCGTTTATAACCAAAGCCATATTGAATCCTATCTCGACAAGTTCCATTACTATTTTGGGACCTCGGAACACGATGATTTCTTCGCCTACGTCAATCACGACGACTTATACGAAGATGCCTCCGTTCAAAACGTGAAGCCCACCGATTCTTTCAAAAAGAGCAACATCGTCAGCGCCACGAAAATGGTTGACTGGACGAAGAGCCTCATTGAATCGATGCCGGCTGAGAACCAAAACAAAAAGAACCTGGTGAACTATTTTTCCGCTTACACCGCTACTTCAAGAAAAGTCGCCAAGGATTGCGGAGGCCTTTATGCCGATGCAATCGTTCCGATTTTAAATTGCACGAACATCAGCGATTTCCTTTCAACCACCAAGACTCTTGCATCAACAAACTACTACGATCCACTTTTCTCTTTATCAACGGCGAGCACCGATAACAATCCTTATCTCTACGCCCAGCCTATTGCCTTTAACGCCACAACCGGAGCTTATTTGCCTGGCGGAGCCGAATATCTTGCTTCTTATGAGACCATCAAAAAAAGTTTCCAACTCGTGGGGATCGATGACTACGCGAATCTTGCGGATGCCTATTTCACTTTAGCTAATACACTTTCCACTTCGCTTGCCGGCACGATGGAAGGAGGCTACCGCAATCAGCAATCCATCATCGATATCTCACAGCCCATTGAAGGCCTCGACATCAAGACCCGCATCGCGGACGAAGGGTATTCTAATTTTGGCCAGTCTTCTGGTTTCCTCGTGAATTCCGAAGCGTGGCTCCATAACGACTTAAAAGCCTGCGTAGCCGAAAATCTCTTGGGCTGGAAAGCTATCGCCATCAAAGGATATCTTGATATGTGCGTCAGTTCCTTGCCGTATGAAGCCCAAACACTTTTAACAAGCACAGCCGGCACCAGTGACCCGCTGAACGAAACGGCATATCGTTACTTGATCTTGCCGGAAATCGAAGACGATGTTTCCACTTATTACTACACAACCGCCGATTACACGAGCAACCTCACGATCGCTAAAAACGTTCTCAATAACATCAAATCCGCCTTTAAGACCCGCATCAAAGAGGCCACCTGGCTTTCAGACGCCGGCAAAACCAGCGCTTTAACGAAACTCACTGCCATGAAGAGCAATCTCTTCCTCGACATGGATAACGGAAGCACTGTCAGCATGGGTTCGGTTCCTTTTGACGCTTCATCCAGTTTTAAAAACACCGCCCTTGCGTATGCTTTGGCCAAAGATCGCGTAAATGCTCGTTTAGCGGAACCTTCCTCTTTCTATACCTATATCCGTGATTACCAAAAGATCTTTGCGAACGCTTTCTACTCCCCTGGCCACAATGGCATCAACATCTGTTTGGGCTTCCTCGCTGCCAAAGGTGGGTTTACCACCCAAAACATCTCCGAACTCTATGCGGATTTAGGCATGGTGATCGGGCACGAAATCACGCATGGTTTTGACGCCAATGGCGTGAAGTTTGACGAAACCGGTGCCTATAACGATAAATGGTGGAGTGAGGCTGACCAAAAAGCTTTTGTGGAACGGAGCGCCAAAGTCGCTTCCTTCAATGATGGCTACATGATTATGCCAGGGCGCCTCAACAACGGTCTTATCACCGTCACTGAAAGCACTGCTGATTTAGGCGGCGTCCGTCTTTGCCTTGAAGCGGGCAAGAGCATTTCGGACTTCGACAATAAGGCCTTCTTCACCCGTTTCACGAAAGATTTCTGCAGCATCTATAGCCAAGCAACCGCGGATAAACTTGCCAAGGACGTCCACCCAATCGGTAGAGCTAGAACTAATCTGGTTCTCTCCTCATTTTCAGAGTTCATCACAGCCTTCGACATCAAGCCGGGCGAACTCATGTACGCCGCGCCAGAAAATCAGCCTGGTATTTGGTAATATCCCCTGCAAAAAGCCTCTAAAATACGCAAAAGCCCCACCAAATGGTGAGGCTTATTTCGTCATGATTAGCTTATTCGCCCCGATGCTTATACGAATAAGGGAAAGCGAAAATCGAGCAGAGGGCAGAGAAGGCTAACGCAAAAGCCAAGACGGCAAAGAAGATGAGAAACCCAATGATTCCAAAAATAATTTTAACTCCAATCAAGAAAGCCAACCCGTCGGCATCAAAGGTGAAGATCACGCCAGGCATTTTGACAAAGCCAAACTCTACGATGGACATAAACATATCGGTGACGAAAGTGTTGTTTTCAATCATGACGAAGAGGAAGGCAAAGAAAGCATAACCGACAAGAGGACTTAAGCCGAGGAGCCAGCCTCCGGCGGTCGTGTTGCCATTCTGCACCAAAGCAACGCCCACCCAAAGATCGATCACCAAGGCCAAAATTCCGACGACGATGCCCCAGGCAAGGGCTTTTTTCGTATCGCCGGCGACCTTGGCTTTCTTCTGCGTCGCCTCCGCGGCGTCGACGCGTTGCTTGGCTTCTTGCCGACTCTTTAAGCAAGAGGCGCAGACTAAATCGTCATGGCCCGTGATATTCATCGCGGTGATCGCGTACGCGGGATGATGATGTTGATGATGATGCCCTCTTCCCGAATAGGTGACATGGTCATAAAGGTGACCATAGCCATGCTCTTCGCCTTCATGGATGTCTTTATGGCATTCATGGCACTGACCAATGACTTTGCCTATTGGAGCGGCTGGAGTGACGGTCGCCGCCGGAGTGGCAGTAGGCGTCACGTCCGTTTCTTTCTTTTCTTGGGTATTCGTGATCTCGTCGATGCTCACGCCGAAGATGGTCGACATTTGCTTCAAAGTCTCAATTGATGGCTCCACCGCATCGTTCTCCCAACGCGAGACGGCTTGGGGAGTAACGAAAAGCTTATCGGCTAGTTCCTTTTGGGAAAGCTTTAGTCTCTCGCGGTTAAGTCGGATGTTCGTGCCTACGCTCATGTGTTTTTTCCTCGGCTGCATTATTTAGTTAATTCAACAAAGTGTCTATCAACGAAAGGGTGAAAATCACTCAACAAAATGTTGAATACTAGATTTCATCGAAACAATTTCTAACGATAATTTTACGAAGAAACATTAGAACAAACTGATTTCGCCCATGGTGGTCGGAATCACGTAGGCCTTGGCGGTCCAATCAGTCGCAATGGCTACGCTTAAGCCGAATTTGACTTCATCGCCGCCCACCATCGTATAGAAACCTTTGATGACGAGGCTAATGGAGGTCAAACGGTTAGAACTATCAAAGTCGATGAGATAGGAGATTTTCTTGGTCGAGAAGTTGTCGGAGATTTGGAAGACATCGATATGTTGGGCGAGGGTGGGGTCTAAACGGATCGCTTTGTTATAATCCGCTAAGAGTCCTTTGACGCCCAATTCGTTGAGACCGATCTTGTACTCATAGCCGCCGGCTTCCAATGCCGTTTTCTTCATTAAGCCAATGTACTTCGAGGCAAAATAAGTCGCGCTTGGCATCATGTAATACTGGTCGATGCTGAGGTTATCGTAATTTTCGAGTTTCGTATACACGTTAGGAAGCGGAGCGACCTTATCGACGCAGTCATAGACATCATTGGTGTCGTTCTTAAGGTTAGCCCGGTACATTTCGTAATCCTTCGCCACATCCGGATACTGATCCTTGTTCTTATAATCGCTATCGACTTCGAGACGGTTATCGAAATAGATTTTGCCATTGTCGATTGTCCGTTTGGTCGTCCCCGCGGAAGTCGAGTTCACCGCTAAACCTAAGAGGTTCGTGGAACTGCTGCCATGATCCACCGCAGTTTTGACGGTGTAATCATATTGCGAAGAGGTAGCAAGGTTGCTAGTAAGATATTTCTGCTGCACGATCGCGGCTTCGGAAGTGATTTCGGTCGGGTCGGTGATTAAGCCTTCAAAAGTCGGTAGAGCAATGCTCACGCCCGAGCCCACATGGACATAGGTTTGGTCATAGTTCATCGTGAAGGTGAAATCACTATAGGTGATGCTGATGTCGAAATGGAAGAGATTGAGGTCGTTACCCGAGAAAGTGACATAGGCGTTCGCATTGAAATCAATGCCGAATTTATCTTTCGTGACCTTGCCCACCAAATCGGCTATTTTCGCAATGTCAAGATTGGCGAGAATCCCATTCACCGCCGTATACTGCGTATCGCCTTTGATGGCTAATTGATATTGGCCGTTCTTCACGACGACATTATTGATGGTCGCCGGTTCAAGATGCTTGAAGAGGACGCCAAAGCTCTTGGCTTCGAAATTGTAGCCATCGGTGATGGTTTCCGCGTTACGGGAAGAGAAATCTTTCTCGTTATCGCCATTCACTTTGTAATAAGTGTTGCCGATGTTATAGAAATAAGTGTTATAGGCCATCTCTTCGCTAAAGAGTTTAACGGAGGCAGTCCGTTTCTGATAATAGTTGGTGTGAGCGCCGGTCTTATTCCATTTGGTTACGCCGCCGAAATGAGCGGGCAAAGACGCGGAAGCGGATTTGTATTTAATGGACGCAGTGAAATCGAAATTGTATTCATATTGATCAGCTTCAAGAACGTCGCTCCGTCCTTTGGCGTAACGAGCTTTCGGATCCTCGATGACTTTTTCGGAAGAAGAAGTCGATGTGGCACCGCTCGCGGGAGTGGAAGCCGTTCCGCAAGCGGGTAGAACTAGTGACGCCATCAAAAGAGAAAATGCGACTATTTTTTTCATGCGATATTGCCCCTTTATCTTAATAAATTATACCAAAGGAAACACATGGGACAATAAACAAAAGGTTGAGAGGAGAAAAAGAAAAGGCGGAAGATTTTTTCTTCACGCCTTATTGCCTCACAAGATAAGCATCAGGAGATGCTACACATGATGGCGGCATCTTCGTCTTCGCTCCGGGCGGCATCAATCGCGAGAGACAAAGCTAAGAAGCTTAGTTCGTCCGCTAAGTTCATCGCCGTCAAATAATAGACATTGCCCCAGCATAAGATTTTTCGTTGCATCAAGCCTACGGTCTCTTCATCTTTTCTAAACTCATAATTCCATTCAAAAATATGGCCTATGATTTCCAAGTTCATGAAGTCCACTTGATAACGAGGAACGAACCAAGAGAACTTTTTCTGAATGAAGCCTCGGCTTTTTCCTCCGATGAAGATTTCGAAAGTCTTAAAGAAACTCCAAACCTTCTCTTGAATGAAAGCTATCTCGACTTGATGCTCGTCGTAAAGATGAATCTTATGGCCGAAGCTAAAGACTTCGCCTTGGACGATGTAACGGACATTGCCATCTTCGTCATAAACATCGTAATGATCTCCCCATGAGAAAATACGTTCTCTGATGCATAGGGCCATAAACGAAGTCCTCCTTGAAATATTGTAACAAAAGAGAGCAAAAACTCCCCTAATATTTAAAGAAAGGAAGCCTCGTTTTAATTGGGGCTTCCCTAGAATCTAATCTAAACTACTTATTTTCCTTATCGTCGCCAGCCAAATGAGCAAGGATCCGCTTCAACTGCTCAGGATCAGCGGCATCCTGAGGATGAGTGAGAGCGCGGGAGCCAATCATCAACTGGTTGTACGGATAATCGATACCGCTATCTAAGAAGAGCAAGCAATAAGCCCGGTTAAGGTCACGCTCCGTCTGGAAACGGTTCTCTTCTTTGCAGTGGCAGATGATCTTCAATTCGATATAGCCATCTTGTAAGCCCGAGACGCCGATGTACTTCGGGTTGTCGAGCGCGCCCGGAATCTCTTTGCGGATTTCGGGGGCTTTATCGTTAAGAAGTTTCTCGACTTTGCGCAAATCCTCATCATAGTCAATGTACATGAGGCAAGCGGCCACAGAAGGATGGTCGCTCAAGTTCACGACAGTCGAAATTTGGGAGTTGTTGATGATCTTGGTATTGCCAGCCGGGTCGACGATCTTGGTGGTCGTTAAGCCAATGTCCACAATGGAGCCCCGGAAGTCATCGATAACGACAATATCGCCGACGTGGAATTCGTCCTCGAAGACGATATTTAAGCCGGCGATGATATCGCTGATGAGCGACTGGGCGCCAAGGCCAATGATAAGAGCGATAATGCCAGCGCTCACGAGAAGCGAGGTGCTATTGACGCCCCAGACGGCGATGACGACAAGAACCGTGACGATGACCGCCGCGTATTTGAAGAACGAGGCGAAGAGCTTCATGATGGTCGCCGCTCGGCGATCAGCGGTCCAAATATGTTCGAAGATGAAGCGAAGCACTAAACTGATGCCCATGATGAGGCAATAGTAGTAAACGGTGCCCACGATACGTGGCCAAATATCTTCCCATGTTGGATTGAAGGCGCGGGAAAGACGGAAGCAGTTTTCGAGGTCAACCCCCGGCCATAGAATGTTATGCATTGAGAAAATGACCACGAAGGTGAGAGCAATTGCCCACCACGCGGACGATACGATGAAAGCGATTTTGCCTTTTTTGTCCAAATCGGTCCACCACTGTTTGAGATGTTTCATATTTCCATCCCTCCTTTAATAATAAAGTCCCGTTTCATATAGCATCTTCCAGTTCGTCTCGGCTCCGCCATAAATCTGCAGTCGTATCAAGTACCCTTTGATATAATTCGTCAAATCAAAGGTCTGAGTTGAGGAAGCGTAAGGCGTCGCGAGGTGAACGGTTCGTGTGAGAATGGCAATGTCGCTTCCAGACGTATCGGCGGTGATGACATCGCCATCCGTGCCAAGCGGGGGCGTCGTCGTGGTCAAACCGTCTTTCGGAACGGTTCGGCCTATCAAGACCGCAAAGAGCGATCCTTCACTCCAATGATGACTTGGATCGGACACATCCACTGGAACGTTGAGTTTGACTTTATCGTAATCGACGACCGGGGTTCCAACGGTTAAGGAAGGAGCGACATCCTTGGCCTCCGTACCGGTGACAAGAGTGGCACTATAGAGCGTTTGCCTTAAGTCGTCGTTAATCGGCGCGGTGACCATGAAGACATAGCTATGATTCAATAGCAAATTCTCAAAAATCCCTTCAATTCCCACTTGGAATTGGCTGGTTGAAGAAGAAGCGGCACTAGAAGAATCCGTGACGCCGCTAGACGAAGAAACGTCCTCGGAACTCGAAACGCTACTAGAGGAAGAAGCGCTGGAGGAATCATTGCTGCTCGAGGAATCTTCGCGTTGCGGAACTTTGCGGGTATGGGCAACGATTGGCGTGCTGTCGAGAAGGTCATAACTATTGCTTCTCGTGTCATCGATGTTTTCAATCTTGACCTCGAGAGAACCGGCCTTCACATAAGAAACATTAAAAGAATAGGAAAGGGCGTTCGCCGAAATGGTGGCTTCGACGTTTGCGAGCTTCGGGAGGTTGTTGATCGAAGGACCGGCGACCAAAATAACCGAAGTCACGACGACGCCAACGACGGAAGTCGTGGCAATGCCGGCTGCGACGCCAGCCCCGGTTGCCGCTCCCGTTGCGGCTGCCCCCGTTTCAGTGGTTGCCGCTTTGACGGCGTCAGACGTTTCTTTCGTCGAGGAATTATCCGCGGAGAAAGAACGCGCCTTGAGCTTGGTTTCATAGGTGTTGGTGATCGAGTGATTAAAGTATTCCTGCTGTTCGCTCATGCGGCTGCCTCGGTTTTTAATGTCGTTAGCATGGAATTAAGAGACTCTTCGGCGGTTGTAAGAGCGGTATCGATTGTGCCCACCACATCATCCGTCAACATCTCTCCAGGAATATTCCGGATATTGCTCAATTGAGTTTGAAGCTCTGTCCAAAGTTTTTCGCGATTAGTAGTTGTGAACGAAGACATATAAGGAAGAATGGTGCCGTTAAAATAGGCAATCAGATCTTTCTCTTTTCCTTCTTTGTAGCGGTTGAAATCCGCCAAGCCTTTAAACGTGTTTAAGGTGCTATCCCATGAGGTTGTATCGCCAGCGTAATCGACGAAGGAGATGATATCCACGTTATCGAGATTCGCATAGGCGTTTTCGTAGGCCGAATCAGTCTCCGCAGAATCGCTAGACTGATGGGATGCGGCCAAGGAAGAAACCACGCTGTCGAGTTGGTAAGCGGCTTCGTAATATTTCGTCAAAGCGGAATAGTTATCGCTTCCGTAACTAGAGCTTTGATTGGCCAACACATGATCGAAGACTGACTGAATGTGTTTCGTGCTTGTAATAGAAGCCGCTTGTGCTTTGGCGATCTCTTGCTGATAAATCTCGTAGCTCTTTACTTTAGCGTGGGCGTATTGGCCATCATCATAGGATAAAGTCGTGACGGCGAAAGGCGTCGCGAAATAGTCGCTCGCGGCATATTGGTCGGTGGCCTTAAGACGGAAATAAACAATATAGTTCTCATTTCCCAACATGATATTGGAGTTCACGCCTTCGTCATAAACAGTTAAGGAAGTGAGATCCCCCGTTTGATTCCAACTTGCGATTTTATCAACATCGCTTAAGAAGGCGTTCGCGGTCGCCGTGCCTTTATCAATCAGCATGTATTCGAGAGTCGGGTTATCCGCCAAAACGATTTCGTTATTGAAGACGCCATCAATGGTCGTCGAAGGGCCGATTGCAAGCTTCTTTAACACCACTGTGGCCGCAATCGAAGTAAGATCTGCAGGGTTTTTAGCCAAAACAGTTAGGGATTGACTCGGACTAGCATATTCCGTGCCATAGGCGCTAGAAATAGACCAACTGACGGTCTGTCCATAGGCGTTGTAAGGATAATCCGTTCCAACGGTTGCGCTATTGTCGAGTTTCATGCCCCACGAGCCATCGTAGTACATCGTGATAAGCGGACCATAAGTTGCTCCGCCTACGGTAATCGTGTAATTGTCTGAAGGATCAAAGCCAATGAAACGATCGAGTTTGTAATCCACGCTGATGGCGGGGGTCGCGGCCTGGTAATAAGTCTGGGTCGTCAATGCTGAATCATTGCACAAAGTCTCATAGCTCGTTTTGCCAGTTCCCACCGCGCTCGCCATCGTGGCATTTAAGGTCGTGCCTTCCATGGTGATGGTATGAGAAAGAATATAGCGCTGGGAACTCGGAAGCGCCTGATAAGCCGTTAAAGCGTCAGCCTTAGTTGTGATGGTGTTATTAGCCAACTTGCTAGCAAGGCCATACGCGGTATTGCTTTCGACGTAGCTCGAATCAAGATGGAAAATAGACATTATGCTTTGGTTAATGGAATAAGTTGAATCGGTACCGAAATAAATAGTCGGGGAATCTAATGATTCGTTCTTGCCAGCAATGGTCCAATGGTCACTTGTGGTGCCAAAAGTTGCATAGTTGATTGATGAGCCATCCCCAATGCTAGGAGCAAACGGTGTCCCAGTTCTATCGTAGGAAATAGGCTTAGCGGTATCGGTCGAAACGCTGTTGTAGTTAAGAGCCAAGAACGAACTCATCGAATAGAAAGTGAAAGTCGCTCCACTATCGGAAGAGGAAGCCCTAAAAATGGCGTTCGAGAGAGTGGAACGGAGATAATACGAGTAAATGCTTGTATGATCGTTAGCAGCCCGAAGGGTCCAGACAAAAGTCGGACTATCAGCCACGGTGCTCGAATTGAAGAAATAATAGCGATAACGGGAATCTCCGGCCGTATTGGTATCGTAAGGGAAACCAATCAGATAATAATCTCCATCAACAATGGCCACGTTGCTCTTGTTGGCTGTCACCAAAGTCGAAGTGCTTTCGGCCACCGCTTTTGGCGTTTCTTTCGTTGGTATAGACGAAAAAGAAGTCCCGAGTAAACCCGAGATAGTCAAGGCCGTTAGTGAAATAAGAAGGTTAAATCTTCTCACAGCGATAATAAAAATTAACTATTGATGATTTATCATCAAGATTATGAAAATAGTTCTAACTATATTATTGTACTGGCTGAAAACGGGGGCTTTTCTAGACAATTATTAAGGTTTTGTCCCTTGGCTAATTTATGAATGCACAGGAAATAAAGCGACGAAATATCCTACTTTCCGATCGTCAGGAAGGACGAGAAGCCTGTCATAGTAAAAACTTCTTCCACTTCCGGGCAGGAATGTCTAGAAACGAACGATCCAGCTTGGAACAATCCGTTAGCCCATAAGAACACGCGGAGACCGGCCGAAGACACATAATCAACAGCGGTTAAATCAACGATTAGTTTGTTAGTCGGTTGAGCGCTTTTAATAGCGGCTCTAATATCCTCCACCGTCTGGGTGTTGATGCTCCCGCTGACTCCCACGAGCAAGACATGGAAGCCATCGAGAAACGCTACGGGGTTTCCCGCAATGCTTTTTTCTCCCTCACAACCCTTCTTGCTATCGCCCTTTATAACAAGAAGTCCAATATCCAATTCTCATGGACTTATAACGGAAGAGACGATTTGCAGAAGCCCGCTGAGACAGGCCTTTTGCTAAAAGACTTGCCGTTGGCATTACGCCTGAAGAAAAAAGACACGATCAAAGAACTCTCCGCCAACATTCAAGAACAGATTCACCAAGGGATTGCCCATTCGTGCTGCCCCTACACTCTCATTAACGCTACAGCCGTAGAAGACGATTCGGTTTGTTTCCTTTATCAGCAAGACATCCGCGATGGCGGCGATCTCGAGCAGCTTAATGTCGAGATGGTCGACGTCCAGCAGAACGAAGCCGCCAGCGAAAACACGCTCGACGTCCAAATGCTCGATGGCAAAGATGGCTTGACCTTAGTCCTTGATTACGCGGCCAGTCTCTACGATGAGAAGAGCGTGGCTCGCTTCCGCAATATCTTCCTCGCGGTGGCCTCTTCTCTTTACGAACTCTGCAATAACGAAAAAACCACAATTGGCAAACCCATTCATCAAACGGAGAAAAAGGTGCACGAAAACACCTTCTTCCTCACTTGGATTAAAGCCAAATAAACTTAACGATAGACTTAAGAAACTTATTTTTCTTCCGGATTCTCGGGCTTTTTGATTTGCCCAGGAACCGCTTCATCTTTTTCGTTGCCTAAATAAAGCGTATACGCGAAGGCTTCGAGCATGCTGACTTCTCCAATATAGCCGCAGATCGTTCCCCAATAGGAAATGTTGTTATAAGTTGAATACTTAATGACGCCGATAACCCATAAGACTTCGACAAAGAGCAAAATGTAACACGCGACTTCAGTGTTCTGGGCGGGCGAGAATTTAGGATTTCCTTTGCCTTTGACGAATTTAATGATGACATAGACGAAAGACTCGATAACGGTGAGAGCCACAACCAAATATTCAATGAAGCATAAGCCTAACGGCCAGAACTCCATGGCCGCGTAAGTCCCATCGATGAAGCCATCGACATTGGCGAAGAAAATAGCTGTGCCATAAAGTGGCATGGCAATGACGGTGGTGATAAGAGCAACGTTCTTCTTGTCTTTTATAAACGAAATCATAATGATGAGACAAGCGGCGAAAATACCTAAAGAAACCAAGAGGCTCGAAAGAAACATTGGGCCATGAGATCCTTGCGCGTAAACGATGATTTGAATAACGGCGTGAGCAAGCGAAAAAACCGATGCAAACGCACTGGCAAAAACGACCCCGCGTTTAGAAATGTGCCGACTAAATAGCATAATTAATGCCTCCTAATAAATAAATTTTAGAACCCAACATATTTTGTTTTCAAGAGAACGAAAGTTACAAATTATTTTAGGAAATGTTTTAAAACAAGAGCGGCGCCATCGAAGTGATGATTTGCCTTTCGATCTTTAGCGCGTCAAGAAAAGCGACCCACATTAGGCTGTTTCGTTGGCGTTTTATATGTGAATATTCTTCCTTTTGCGCATATTTTCTCATGCTATAATATTGCCCATGAATACTGATAAAAATAACTTCAGTTTGACAAGTCCGATCAGCGAATCGTTTTGCTTGCCTACTGGCGCGCTGAAGATTGCTTCTTTTCTCCACCTGATTCAAGAAGCCTCCATTGGCGGAAGCGCCTTTCTTGGAAAAGGCGTCGAAACCCTCAAGGCTCAAAACCTTTATTGGGTGGTCATGAGTTACCATTTCGAAGTTACGCGTTGGCCCTTGGCGAACGAAAATATCACCATCGAAACTTATCCTGGCGCCACCAAAGCCTTCGTCTACCCCCGCCACTACATCGTCTATGACGAAAAAGGCGCCATCATCGTTCGGGGCATCTCGCTGTGGGCGATTCTTGACCACACGAGTCATAAACCAACTATTCCGCCAGCCAATGGGGTCGATATTGCCGCCGTCCATAGCGAGGGCGAACTAAATTGGCCACCACGCCAAACGCTTGAAGATTTAATCGTCAAAGAAAACCGTTTGGTTCGCAACAGCGATCTCGATTTCAACGGCCATATGAACAATATCCGCTACGTGGACTTCGCCCTCGATAGCGACGATTTCCTCTTTTATTCTTCCCATATTCCAACCGAATTCCAGATGACATTCTCTAGCGAAACAACTCTTGGCAAGACGATGGAAATCGCTTCCAAGTTAAGCGACGAGAGACGTGATTACCAAGGCCGTGTCGATGGCAAACCGGTTTTCTCTTTGAGCGTGATGTTCAAAAAATAACGAATCAACCTCACAATCTAATTTTTTAAAAGAAAAGCACCGTCGAAACGGTGCTTTTGATTTCGCTGGTCGGGATGGTGGGATTTGAACCCGCGATCTTCTGCTCCCAAAGCAGACGCGTTAACCAAGCTGCGCTACATCCCGAATAAACAAAAGGGTGGCTTGGGCCATCCTTTGTTTCTTTTTTGGCGCGCCAGACAGGATTCGAACCCGTGACCCGCAGATTCGTAGTCTGCTACTCTATCCAGCTGAGCTACTGGCGCACTTGTGTGTTGCTGTCCGATAGAAGACAGCCCCACAACTATAGTCCACTACCCATAGGGTAGCAACTAATTTCTTTGGAGCTTCCTCGCGGATTCGAACCGCGGGTTAAGGATTTGCAGTCCCACGCCTTACCACTTGGCTAAGGAAGCAGCGGAAGGATTATAACATTGTGTCATTTCTCTAGCAATTAAAGGATACAAAAGAAGGCGAAAAGAGGAGGTTTAAAGTCCCTTTTCTAGCGCTTCGGGGAGCAAATCCAAAGCTTTTAAGGCAAAGGGGATGGCGCCCGCGACGAAACCAAGGCAGAGAATCATGAGACCGCTAAGCCAAGCCCCGTCAGCGAAATTCAGGATTGAAGCAATGGCAAACAGGATGCTGGCTCCATCAAAGAAGATGCGAGAGGCTTTTAGCAAAATAAGGCGTTTTTGATCCAAGATGAAAGACAAAGCTCCTAATAGGAAGGCGAAAAGAAGGAAGACGCCCACCACCACTTGAAGAATGTGCGCGACGTTTAACAGGACGTCAGACCCCAATAAATAAAGGTGGTCGAAGGAAGTCACGGCTTCATAAAGCGAGAAGGAAACGGCCAAGGAATAGACACTGACGCGGGCCATTGAACCCGTGACGGCAAAGAAGAGACCGCACATCACCCCGCCAAAGAGCACCATGCCCACCGCAATGAAGGCGCCGTCTCTCGCGGCGAAGGTCCCAAACATCAAGCCATTAATGAGAACGATGGAAATGAAAATCAAATACGCGATGATAAGGAAAATCGCGGCGAAGGAGGCATCGGCAAGATAACGACTTTTTTCTTTAGGGAATTTCACGGACTCATTATAAAGCCCACGAAAAGATAAACGAGGAAAAAGAAAAGAAAAAGGCTCGGAGGGTTATTTCCCTTCGAGCCAAAATCCCTGCAAATCGAACGTTAACCTTGCAAAAGGCCTTTATTTTTTGCTACTAGCAGCCAAACGATCTTCCCGGCGACGCGTGCGAAGAACTTTGCTCGCGTGACTGCGGATGAAGAAGTAGAGACCAACGCCAACCGCGGCGACCGCCTCCACGACAAGGAGGACGATGATCCACGGCTTCATGGTGCCACCAGCCTTCACGTTCTCCCACATAAGGAGAATGTAAGGATTGTTGTCGCCATAGTCTTCCATGACGGCTAAGCCTGGAATCTGATCGAGCACGGTGCCTTTATAGGCTTCGTCTTCGGTCGGATATTGGGCCAAGAAGCTGCGGCCAACGGTGACCGTCTCTTCTTCGCCAGCGAGGTTTTTGCCCGTCACTTCTTCGAGTTCGTTCGTATAGAAGACCATATCGTCCGTGCCATAGACTGTTTCGCCTTCGCCTTTTTCTTCCGCGGTCTTTTCAGTGCCTTTGAAGAAATAGCTAAGGTCGACTTTCGTCCAGGCGTTCTCGGTGTTGGTATCGACGAAGGTCTTATCGGCGGCGTAGAGTTCCCAGGTCGTGATTCCGTCATGATCTTTGATCTTCGGAGTCGCGTAGGTCGAACCCGTCATATCGAAGGAACCATAGTCATCGCCGGTCTCGGCGTTGACGCCGGTGCCGTTCTTATAGACTTTGTTGCCCTCGTCATCGTAAACCCAATCGGAATTGTCGGGATTCTTTGGATCATCGTGGTAGACGTACATGGCCGCCGTGCGCGGATCATAAAGGTCCCGCACAAGGTCGATGATGTCGTCGCCACCGATGAAGGAGGTGTAGCCGTTATAGGCCATGTTCGGCTTCGCTTGGACAGGATCGCTGATGAAGTCGATGAACTTCTGCGCATATTCCTGCTCGAGCGAATCGCTCTTGATGAGAACCCAAGCGTCGAACCAGATGTTGCCACCGGTCTTCGGGATGGAGTAATAAAGAGTCTGATTGTTCTTATCGCCACCGCTGATGGAGATGATGGAATCGCCGCTCCACGCCGTATCGATGCCGCTCTTATCGCCAGTCGTGATATCGGTTTTGCCGCTATCGACCTCGAGACCGAAGGACGAATCCTTCAAAGTCGCAAGGGCGCCTTGGACCAAATCGACGATCTTGTCCTGGTTCGTGTCGACGAAGTTGGCATCGAGCTTGTGGCCCAACGCATTGAAGTCGGCAATGTGGTTGACGTTGTTGAAGATGGTGCTGACGTCGAGGTTGTACTTCGTCTTGTCGTAGGCCCCGCTCGTTCCATCCGCGTAATGATACGTTCCTTCCTTGTACCAAGAAAGAAGCGTCTTGAAGTAGCTGTCATAGACGTGCATGAGACCAATCGCGTAAGTATCACGCATGGAGTCCTTGACCTGGAAGGTGTGATGGTACTGGTCGGCCCAGAGGGCATTCCAGTCCGTCATTTGGACTTTGACATCGTCTTCGCTTAAGCCACGGTTGGCGTACTCTTTGTAGCCAGGGTTATAAGTGAGACCCAAAGTGCCCCACATATAGCCACGGGCATAATCGCCCAAGTTGCCCATCTTGGTGGCATCGCCGCCTAACGGGGCTTCAATGGCTTTTAAGTGATCCTTTAAGAAAGGCGAAGCGTAACGGTCATAGTTATCGGTTTCCCAACCGGTAGCACCATGTCCTTCCGTATAGAGCTTGGTTCGCTCCTCTCCTTGTAAGAAAGGGGTGACCATGTTAAGACGCATGAGTTTTTGGATGATGTAGTCCGAAACGCAAACGAGGTCAGCCGAGTGGCCGCCGGTCTGCAAATTCGAGAGCTCATCTTCCATGACGGAGAACGTTTCGTAAGTGACGTTGACATCAACGCCATCGGTCTCTTTGCAGTACTTCTCAAAGCGAGCGACGAGGTTGTTATCTGGATCTTCAAGAACGTTCTTGGGGTTGCCCTCAATGTAGTCCTCAGAGTTATGAATGACGAGATTGATCTTCTCGCTCTTCGCGGCAGCACCATCGCAGGCCGTGAGCGAACCCATCGCAACTAGAAGCGGGATGAGCAAGATAATGGAACGTTTATTCATATCAATACTTCCTCCCTTTGCGACGTTTGCCATTGCGAGCCTTGATGTTCTGGTAGGCCATGAATGAGCCAACGAGAATAACCACGGCTAAGAAGATGAAGGTCGTGAGAGCGCGTAAATCCGTTGGAAGCGGATGGCGCTTGATGATGCCTTCGACGTAGGTGGAGATCGTCTGGATGGACGAAGTGCCACTCAATAAGCCTGGACCTCTCGTAAAGGCGGTGACGATAAAGTCATCGAGCGAGAGAGTGACGGCCATAAGGAAACCGGAGAGAATGCCAGGGAGAATCTCTGGGAAAGTGACTTTCCAAAGAGCCTGACGCGGCGTGCAGCCAAGGTCGAGGGCGGCTTCATAAAGAGCCGGATCGAGCTGCATAAGCTTAGGTTTCACGGAGAGATAGACAAACGGCACCGTGAGGACCAAATGGCCAGCGAGCAAAGTCCAGAAGCTGAGTTTCACCCCACCGAAGATGCCGCCTAAGAAGACGAACATGACGATGAGAGAAAGAGCGATGACGATCTCAGGGTTAACAACCGGAACCTGGGTCGTGAATTCAAGGGTCTTTTTGATCCAAGGACGAGACTCATAGACACCAATGGCGCCTAAGGTTCCGATGATGGTCGCAAGAACCGCGGTCACAAGAGCCAAGATTAAGGTATTGCCCACCGCAATCTGAATTTCGCGGGACTTGAAGAGGTTCGCGTAGTTTTCCCAAGTGAATTCAATGGGTTGACCAAGCGAGGCGGTCGAGAAGCTATAAATGATAAGAACGAGAACCGGCAAGTACATGAGGAGCAAGAGAATCCAGATGTAGCACTGGGCGAGGATGCGCTTCCAGAGCGACGCTTTGTTTACCATAAGCCACCTCCTCTAGAACCAGTAGGATCTTTTTCGATGTTGCGAGTGAGAAGCATCGTGATACCGATGATGACGAGCATAAGGAGCGCCATGAAGGAGCCCTCATTCCATAACGAGTTGGAGAAGTCGAGATAGATGTAGTTGCCGAAGAGCGTGATTTTGCTTTCGGATAAAGTATCCGAGATGACATAAGAGCTCATGACCGGCATGAAGACCATTTCGCAAGCCGAGACAATGCCAGGCAAAGTCTGCGGGATGACGTTCCGCCAGAAGACGTGCCAAGGGTTCGCGCCTAAATCGGCTGCGGCTTCCACTTGGGAGTGATCAAGCTTGAGCATCGTCGTATATAAAGGAAGGATCGTGAATGGCAAATAGTTATAGACCATGCCGATCAAGGTCGCGCCCCACGGATGCGTCGAGCCCGATAAGCCCATCCAGTTAAGGAGGTCACGGGTCGCGCCGGTGCGAATGACGAAGTTGATCCACATTGGCATGATAAAGAGAATAACGAGAATCTTGTTGGCGTTGAATTTCTTCTCCGCGAGGAAATAGGCCGCGGGGTAAGCAAGAAGCAAGCAGATGATGGTAGTCTGGACGCCCGTGAAAAGGGACACGAAGAGAACCGACCATTTGCTGGCGCTTGTGAAGAAGGAGGCTGCAGCCGCGAAGCTGAAGCTCGTCACCTTGACGCCATTGACCACGTTCGTCTCGCTAAACGCGTAGCCGACAATGAGCAAGAGCGGAATGACGACGAACAAGACAAGGAAGAGAGCGTACGGGATCGCGAGATACCGACGTTTGAGACCAAAGAAACGTTTGGTCTTTTTCTCCTTTGCAGGAGTTGGCGGGAGCGCCGCCTCACTTGTCGATGACATAGTTCTCCGGATCCTTCTTTAAGCGTAAACGGATGGATTCTGCAGGGATATCGACGGCAACGGTGTCGCCTTCGTTCCACTGATAAGGAGTGTTGCAAACGAAATCTTCTTCATCATCCGTGCGGACGAGATACTGATAGTGGTCGCCAAGCCAAACGGACGAAATGATACGGCCTTGGCTATGGCCCGTCTCAAGGTTATCGCTGAGGACTGGGGCATCCAAACCGCACTCCGCCACCACATCGGCGTCGTTGACGTCGTAAGTCTTCTTGGTCTTGGGGTCGTAAAGATTGCCATCATCGGTCAGCTGAGTGCCTTTGATAAGCTTCGTGATATCGCATGGGAAGGGGTCTTCGCCAATGACGACCTGATTGTCGCTATTGATCCAAGCGCTCTCCCATTCGTTCTCGGTGAGATCCTTATGCATGATCTGGAGATTTTCCTTCACGACGTGAATGGAGACTTTGCTGCCGACCTCACGAGCGTGGGTGTCGCGGCAAAGGACTTCGTTCTTGCCAACGAGGATGACATAGGAATAGTCCTCGCCTTTGAAGACGCGGGAATCGATGACGCCATCGACGGTGCCCTTACCAGGGTTGCCGATTTCAACGTCTTCCGGACGGATTACGACATCGACCTTCTCGTTAAGCGGGAAGTCATCGATGCAGTTCCAAACAGCGCCAAGGAAGCGGACTTGTTGTTTGCCCACCATAGTGCCGTTATAGATGTTGCTTTCGCCGATGAAGTCGGCGACATAAGCGTTGACCGGTTCGTTATAAATGGATTCTGGAGTGCCGACTTGCTGAACGGCGCCACTCTTCATGACCACGATGGTGTCCGACATGGACAAAGCCTCTTCTTGGTCGTGGGTGACGTAAATAAAGGTGATGCCCAATTTCTTGTGCATTTCCTTCAACTCGATTTGCATGTCTTGGCGCATCTTGTGGTCAAGGGCGCTGAGCGGTTCATCGAGCAACAACACTTTCGGTTCGTTAACAATGGCGCGAGCGATGGCGACACGTTGTTGTTGGCCACCAGAGAGGTTCGCGATATCGCGGTCCTCCATCTCTTCCATGTCCACGATCTCAAGGGCGTGGGCGACTTTTTTGTCGATCTCTTCAGCCGACAAATGCTTAAGGACAGTTTTCTTGCTGCCCTTTTTGTCGGTGACAGTAACCGGCACCTTTTTGAGCTTTAAGCCGAAAGCGATGTTGTCATAAACATCAAGGTTCGGGAAAAGCGCGTAGTGCTGGAACACCGTGTTAACCGGCCGCTTATAAGGCGGAAGATCTGTGATGTCCTGACCATTAAGGTAGATTTTGCCTTTGGTCGGAATGTCAAATCCGGCGATCATACGGAGGGTAGTTGTTTTGCCACATCCCGAGGGGCCCAAAAGGGTCACGAACTCGCCTTTCCTGATGTCGAGGGTGAAATCATCGACGGCTGTGAAGCTCTTATCGAAGACTTTGCTCACTCCTTTTAACGAAATGATTGTGTTGTCAGCGTCCATCGCCATACCTCCAGGGGGAAACCAGAAACACGGAAACGAATGCCAAATTCCGATTTTATATACGGAGACTTTGACGCGAAAAAATATGCTATAAAACGAACGCAAATGCAACAAAAATCGGATAGAAAAATCTAGCACGGTTCACCCCTGGCCTTTTCAAAAAAGTCAAAAGTTGACATTTCTTCGGCATTATCGTTAAAAGCACTGCACTTTTTTGCTCAAGAAACTTTTTGATTTTTCCTCTTTTTTTATGCTTTGCTTTTGCCTTGCCGATTCTTTTATTGCCCAAAATTAGAAAATGACATAAAATTTTTGCCATGAAGAAAAACAACCTTTTATTTACCTTTATCGCCTTCTCTGCTTCCGCTTCGCTTTTAGCGGGATGCGGTCAAACAGCCGTCACCAAAGTCCAGATGACCTTTGGATCCTTATACGACACCTCTCTTTCTGGCACCGATCATTTCCTGGCTCTATCCGCCCACAGCGACCTCGAAGCCAAAGTGACAGATAAAGAGAATTTCGTTCTCGTTGTGTTGCCTAAAGATCTTGGCTGCACTTGCTGGGCCAACTTCTGCTCCACCATCAATCGTTACCAAAAGAACAAGAACCTTCTTATCTATAGCATCGAGTCCACACAGTTCGATGACTCCTCGGTTTCTAAATTCAATTTGAACATCAACGCCCATTTAGCCACAATCGCCATCTTTGAAAACGGCGCGGCCAAATATCAGCAAACTGCTGATGGCACTTCCGATAGCTTTGCCAAAGACTACACCGTCTTCGCGGATTGGATGAGCGCTCGTTTATCCTTATCTAATATGTTATATGTCAGCAAGACGCAGATGGAGGGGCTCTACAAAGGCACTACTCCCTTCACGCTCGGCTTTGTCCGCGGATCCTGTGGCGATTGCTCTTATGTCGCTCACAACTTTCTCAAGACTTATAACGCGATTGAACACAACGTGTCTTACCTCATCGATTGCGATGTCGAAGGCATCCGTTACTACAATGGCAGCAAGCCCTCGAATAAAGAAACGGCTACTGCTGATCAAAAGGCTGCCTATCAGCAATGGCAGACTTTCAAAGATGACTATGGTTTAAGCAAGCTTTACGACAAGGACTTCGGTTTCGACACCGGCTATGTTCCGATGTGGGTGCACTGCAATCCGGCCGCCAACACGGAGACGAAACCTTGGGGCGCCATCGACGATGCCGATGTCTATGTGAACGATACCTTAACGAAAAAAGATGAGACCACTTACGAAATCACAAACACCTATTTCGATTCGACCCGCGAGGCGGTTCTTCCTTTCTTAAGCGATAAGGATGCGCTTGCTAAAGGCGGCTGCACGACGACAATTATTAAGGGCATCACGGTTGGACCGCTGCAAGTCGACGTTGATCCAGACGATCCCACAACTGCTTATTGGAAGCACGAATACGCAGCGAAGGTCCATGACCCATTGCTCAAGAGCTTCTTCGAAAAGTACATCGCGATGAAGTAAAAACAAAGCCGTCCCAAGATAATTCGGAACGGCTTTTTTAGTGGACTTTTGCAAGGATAAATCGATTTTTGAAGGGGTTTTGCAGGCTTATAAAGGCAAATCAGCGAGCTTCTCTTTCAAGGCCCGACCGCTTTCAAGAATCGCGGCCTTTTCCTCTTCGCTATAGTTCGGGCGGAGAATCTTTTCGACTCCTTGGCTGGAGACGACAGAAGGCAATGATAAATACAAATCTTCTAGTTGCCCATCGAACTCGCTCGAAAGATAAGCTGAGACAGTAAGAACACTCCGCTCGTCATTGAGGACGGCACTAACGATACGGCTCACGGCTAAAGCCACCGCGTAATTAGTCGCACCTTTTTTCGCGATGATTTCGTAGGCGGCATTCTTCACTTTTTCATGAAGGGCGTTAAGCCTTGTCATATTGTGGTTCGCGCACTTGCCGCAACGGGCGCAATATTCGGTGAGAGAAAGCCCACCCACGGAGGTCGCGCTCCAAACGGCCACCTCGCTATCGCCATGCTCGCCGACGATCATCGTGTGAATGCTCCGCGGATCGATATGAGTGTCTTCGCTAATCGCGGTCTTAAGACGGCTCGTATCGAGAACGGTGCCACTGCCAAAGACACGGTTAGAAGGAATGCCTAATTTCTTGTAGGCGAAATAAGTGAGAACGTCGACGGGGTTACTGACAATCAATACGATAGCCCCTTCATCAAGATTCGGTTTGATTCCGGCAATCACGCTATCCATGATGGAGGCATTCTTCTTGAGCAAATCGAGTCTTGTCTCGCCTGGTTTTTGGGCCGCTCCCGCGGTGATAATCACCATATGAGCGCCTTTAACGCTGCTATAGTCGCCGGCGTAAATCGTTTTCGGGACAGAAAGGAAACTCATCCCATCCGCCATGTCGAGCGCGTCACCTGTGGCTTTGTCCTTATTTAAATCGATGATGACGATTTCATTGACCGCGTGGCCCAGCATCAAAGTATAGGCAATGCTGCTACCCACCGCTCCATCACCGATGATCGCGATTTTTCTTGCTTCCATATTTTTTACCTCCTCTAGGGGTGAAAAAAGGATCTCGTTCCCGAGACCCTTTTTGACTAATTATTGTTCGATGTCGTTGCCGTTCTCATCGATGGGGACGAGCATGTCAGCGGGTGCTCCGCAGACGGGGCAGGAGCCATCCGGATTCGGGATGACGATAGCTCCGCAAACCTTGCAACGATATCTTTGAACTTTTTTAGTTTCAGCCATGTGTTTGGCCTCCTATTTACATTAATAAGTATAAAGGATAGAAAGACGTTTTCCACTGGGATGCTTAAAATTATTCCACGGATTTTAGACTCTCGACCATCTTGACCTTTCCTGTTAGCATCGCAAGGCCTCCGTTCACGAGGAAGTCAACGACGAATGTAAGCAAGAAAGCGTAGCCATAACTAACAGCCTTAATTGTATATAAATAGCTGACCAGTTCTACGATATTAAGTTCGAGGACTCCGAGTAAGAACGGATAACCGAGAGCGAAGCCCAAACCCACTCCCACGAAAGTCAAAGTCATGATTTCCCATAAGAGGCTGGAGGCAATCTCGGCTCTCGAAAAACCAAGGACTTTCATCGTGGCGATATCCCGAGTTCTCTCGCGGAAGTTTAGCAAGGCTAAATTATAAAGCACCACTAAAGCGAGGGCGATGCCAAAACCTTTGACCGCGTTTGTCATGATTAGAACGCCGCTCATGACATCTTTAATTTGGGAATACCAATCAGCCTGCGTATTGCATTCGGTGACGTAAGACAAACGTCCTCCGTCGACGGCTTGAGCCAAAATCGCTTGTTTAATTTCATCAGCCGTTTTCGTCCCATCGCTCTCTACCCAGCAACCAGCATAAGTAACGGTCCCTTTAAGGAAGGGGGCGTCATGCTGGACCACGACTCCATTGAAGACGAACGCAGTATAGATTTCAGCCACCGGAGCCGTATAGGTGATGCCTTGATAAGAAAAGGTCACTTCGTCGCCGACTTTTGCTCCTGTCGCATCCGCCACTTTCTTTGAGATGGCTACTTCTCCGTTCTTAAAAGAAGGAAGTTCGAAATGACTGTTTTCTTTCGCGGGATCAAAAGAAAGGAGGAAGACATGCGAATCGGTGGTTTTATCATGGCTAGTGATGGTCGTGGTCTGACGGGTAAAAGGATCGCAACGCGAAAGGTCGATGCCGGGGATGGATTTTAAATCATTGAGAATTTCCTGCCCGCTCTTATAGGTGGACATGGTGGTCGACAAAGAGGCGTTGTTGAACAAGGACATATCATGATCGAGGCCATAGTAAACCGTGTCCTCGATACCGAAGCCGCACACCAGCAAAGCCGTGCAGCCCATGACGCCCACCACCACCATGATGCTCTTGCCAGGAGCGAAGCGGATATTGCGAAAAGCCATCTTAATTGAAAGAAGATGGGATGAAGGGCGTTTTAAGGAAAGGAAGTCGGATTTGCCAAGGATTTTGGGGGCCGCTGGTCGCATGGACTCTGCCGGATTAAGCCGAACTTCACGCCGACAGGTCACATAAGTTACCAAGGAAGCGATGGCCAAGAAACCAACCGCCGTCAAGACACCATAAAGGACTGGGAAGACATATGTTCGCTGGGGCAAGGTATAGATGATGCTGTATTTCTTGTCCATGATGGCCGGGATCATGAAAGGCCCGATAATCTCGCCTAGCAAGATGCCTATGGCCACGACCGTATCCGTCAGCAAAAGATAATGGGCGTAGATTTGTTCTTTCGATAAGCCGATGGCCTTCATCGTGCCGATTTGAGTCCGCTCTTTGAGAATGATTTGGCTCGTCGTCGTCAAGATGACAAGAACGCCTACAAAGAAGAAGACAAACGGAAAGAGGAAAGTGAATTGACGGGCCTGCACCGCATCGTTATGGACGACGGTCACGAAAGGCATGTTCGACCGGTCATTGACCGAAAGGAAATTCGATTTCGATTTGTTAGAGAAATAGTCCTTTATCTTCGCGACGGAATCACCGGACTCATGGTTTTTATAAGTGATGAGATATTGGTTTGGCCGTGGGAAGGAGGCGATATTGCTTTCATCCCAGTTGAAAGAAGACTCACGCAACAGCTCAAACAGCGTGCTCACGCCTTCTGGAGTGAAATGGGTTAAGAGAGTCGTCTTCAAAGAATCGTGGAAGGCTTGATTGGAGATCAAAACAAGCGAGGGCGAATAAGCCGCTTTCTGGATATTTTCCGGATGGCGCATGATACCCGTGATGGTGTAATTAAGCGCGATGCCGCTTTGATCAAAGAAAGTATCTGTTGGATCAAGGAGATAGCTAGAAAGAACGAGTTTAGCTTTATCCATCGGGAACGAGGACAAATCATAGGACATGCTGACAAGGGAACCGATTTGGAATTGGTCTTTCTCAACCCCTTCGGCTAAAGCGACGTCGACATAGACGAAATTCTTTTCGTCGATTTCGCCGTTGACCTTGATTTCATAAGGCTTGCTGATAGTTGGAAGAGTGGGCACGACTGTCGGATAGGCAAGCTTGCCACCGACCCGTCCCAAGGTTTCGAATCGTCCTTCGATGGTGGCGCCCTCGCCAGCAATGGAAGTTAACGAAGACAAATCTTTATCGTCATAAGTGGTCGTTGTTACCCATGTATCAGCGAGGTTGCCATCGTCATAAGCTTTATTGACGCGCTTTTCGAAACTGTCGGCGTTAGCCTGCAAGCCCACGAACAAAGTGACGGCGATGCCGCCGATCGCGATGATTGCGAGAAATTGGGCCCAGTTGCCTTTGATTTGGCGTCGCCCCATCTTCGCCAAATACGTAAACGGATTCACCAGCTGATATCCTCAGGCTTTTGACGGTCTACGACCAATTCGTCACTGACAAGATGCCCATCGCTGATGCGAATCAGGCGTTCAGCGCAGGAAGCGATTTTTGAGTTATGGGTTACGAGAATGACGGTCTTCTTATATTTGTCAGCCACGTCATAAAGAAGCTTGATGATGGAAGCGCCTGTTTTGCTATCGAGAGCGCCCGTCGGTTCATCGCAAAGAAGCAACTTCGGATTTTTCACGATGGCACGAGCGATCGCGACACGCTGCTGCTCACCACCGGACAATTGCGAAGGGAAATTCGCGGCTCTGTCTTTTAAGCCGACATTGGTCAAAGTTTCTTTTGAATCAAAAGCCCCTTTGACGACCGAAGCCGCCAGTTCAACATTCTCGAGGGCGGTCAAATTCGGCATGAGATTATAGAACTGGAAAACGAATCCAACATCATTGCGCCTGAAGAGAGAAAGTTGCTTGTAGTTGTACTTTGCGACATCTTCTCCTCCGACAATATAGGACCCCGAAGTGGCATTATCCATGCCGCCCAAGATATTGAGCAAGGTGCTTTTGCCAGCGCCTGAAGCCCCTAATATCACTGCAAACTGCCCCTCATTAAGGGTAAACGACACATCATCGAGGGCTCGGACTTCATTCTCCTTGCCTTGGTTATAGATCTTCGTTAAGTGAGAAATCTCAATTTGGTTCATGAGGTTACTTTAATCCCAAACAACGAGAGCGCAAAGCAATCTTTTTCTTTTATAAGAAAAAAGGCATCTCCTTTTTTGAAAGGAAACGCCTTAATTAATCACCAACTTGGACCACCATGTCCTCCGCCGCCTGGCTGAGAACCGCCACTCGAAGCGCCAACATGGAGGGAACTAGATGAGAAGGTTCCGCTCGCGATGGTCGAGGAGGAAGTATAGGCACTAACTTTGTAGAGATTGCCTAACTCGAACTCCGTCGAAGCAATTGTCGCCGCTGAGGCATTATAGATCCCATAGTTTGCGTTCGCGACCCAGCCTGGGAATGACGCATAGACGGTCGTCGCGGCTTTAGTGAGTTTGACCGCGTATTTATCGGTTCCGACGGTGAAGGCATAATAACTTCCTACCGCCATCGAACTATGACTCGAAACGAGGACGGACCCCTGGTTGCCCGTCGTCGCTCCAACCGCCATTCCACCCGTCCCATAGGCGACAAGAATGCCACCGCTCTGGGAGAAGGTTCCAGTCGATTCACCATAGTCAAGCGGACCATTCGCGTTGCTGCTTTGGCTCACGATGGTCGTGCCACCTGTAACGGTGAAATCGCCATTGCTATCAAGACCATCGCCATTGGTGTAGGCGTAGTGAAAGCCTGCGTTAATGGTGATGGAACAAGCCGAAGAATCTTGGCTATTCGTGCCACCGGCGCTCCAACCATCATCCGAAGAGACAACGGAAGTAGTGCCACCATTGGCTACGATCTTATGAGCAGCGATGCCTTCGTAGGAGGCTGTGACTTTGAAGAAGCCACCATTGATGTATACGATGTTCTCCGCCTTGATGCCCTGGCAGCCACTTGTGCTACTAGAAGTCAAAGTGTAGGTGCCACCATTGCAGATAACGTTATTGGTGGACGAATGGAAACAATCACCAGCCGTCGCCTTAACGGTGAAGGACCCGCCATCGACCTGAAGATCAAGTTCGGCTTTGATGCCATGGCTGCCCGTCGAAGTGATGGTGCCATTGCCGCCTTCCATATAAAGGTAAGCTTCGCTCGAAAGGCCTTTGCCAATCGCCGTTATTTCGTAAGCACCCGTCTTAAGTTCGATACCGTTGATGTCATCATCAGTCGTCGTCAAACCATAGACTGGAGTGGTAACAGCTTCGACTTTGTCCACCCGAACACCAGCACCAGTCGAACCGGTGGATTTAAGGATGAAACTGCCAGCATCATCGGCGTCGCCGAGAACGACAGAGTTGTGAGCTTTGACACAGTTGTTCGGAGCCGTGACGGAGATTGCGCCGTTTTTGATTTCGACATGACTATCACTCGCCACGCCATTGTTATAAGTCGAAGTGACATTGAGCGAACCAGTGCCAACGATCTTCAATTTCTTGTTAGAGAATATCGCGGCCCCATCATCGCCCGTATCTGCCGTGCGCTTATCGATGATTGTCGAAGTGCTATTTTCCACGCGCTTGATCTTGAGGTGAGCATCATTAACAGAGAAAATCGGTGCGTAGTTGTTGGCGGAGCTGGTCTTCGTAATGCTGACGCCATTAAGATCAAGTTCGACATCGCCTTCGGTATCGGCGGCTGTCTCAATCAAGATGTTGCCATTGGTCAAAGAGCCGGTAATCACATAAGTGCCAAAGGCCGTGATATGGATGATGTTATTGGTGTTATCGATTGTGACGCCAGTCGTCGTAGAAGAGACAGACGAATTGCCTTGGGCAAGAACGATCGACCCGGCACCGGTTTCCGCGGTATAAGAAGTGTTAGCGGAGCTGGTGCTCGAAACGGAAACGACCGACTCTGTTTCGTTCGCCGAAGCCGAACCATTATTTTCGCTGCCGTTGGTATCGACACTATAGGAACTGTCGTTATTGGCAACGCTGCTATTGCTCGTCAAAGAGCAGGCCACCAGGCCAAATGCCATGACGGCAAAGGGGATGGCAACAAGTTTTTTAAGGGACTTTTGCATGGATTTTCTCCTTTTTTGACTCAATAAGTGCCACTAGTGATCGCTGTACCATTAACCGAGAAGGTACCCGTAACCGTAAGCGTTAAGGCGCCAGTCGTATAGGCTGTGACAGCCGCGGTTGGGAAGAGGATGTTCGTCGCAGTAACCGAGCCCGCCACCGTAATCGCGGTCACGGCATTGAAGACGGATTTCGTGCCATCAATAGCAACCGTGCTTCCGGAATTGATGGTGATATTGCCATCGGCGTACGGCGTCGTCTCAGAACCATCGCCGCTCGACATATCGAAGGCTTGCTCGCCACCGCTGATCGTCAAGGTTCCGGCATAGCTATCGGATCCGCTATTGTCGGTGTAGAAGTTGTAACCATGGAAGGCATCGCCGCCACAATCGAGAACGTTGATAGTCGGGGCTTCATAGACTTTGATATCTTCGGCTTCGACACCGTGTTTTGAACCATGAATGGTCAAGGTGCCTTTGCCATCGAACTCAGCATTATGTTTGCTCGTGATGGCATTTCCATCAGTCGAAACGATGTAGTTAGTCGAGGCGCTCTTGGAAACGATTTCGATATTGGAATCGCTCACCTGATAATCGATTGCCGGACCAGAATTATTTCTTAAATAGGCCTGATTCAACGTTAATTGGCAACCCTTGAAAGAAGTAAGCGCGTTGGCGTTATCAATAATGATTTCGCCCGCGAAATAACCAACGAGCGTGTATTTGGATTTCGTCGCCGCGACGTGGATGGTATAAGTCTTGGCGCTGCTATCGTAGACGGCATCGGCCGTTCCAGAAGCGGCCGTAATCGAGAAGGCCCCATAGACCGAAGCCCAATCCGTGCTCGATGAACTTGTCGTCGAAGTGCTGGCGCTCGCGGTATCCGTGACGGAACTAGAAGAGGCCACACTTGTCGAAGAAGTGGTCGTGCCCGTCGATTCAGAAGAACTCGTCGGACTGGTTGAGACACTGGTTGTCTCACCGCATCCAGCGAGCAATAAGCTAGACGCCATTAAGGTAAGAATGATATTGGATTTTCTCATAGAGATTAATCCCCCTACAACTAATAAAGAGAGGATGGTGCGGTTTTGTTGGTGAAAGATACAAAGTAGGATAAAATGAAGGCGAGGAAAAAACATATGATCAGTGAATTAGTTGCTGAACAGCGCGGTTATTTCGCCTCCAACAAAACCTGGGACATCGATGAAAGACGCAAGAATCTTCAAGAGATTAAGCGTCTTTTAATCAAGTACCGTCCCCAATTCAATGAGGCTTTCAAAGCCGACTACAACAAATGCGAATTCGATGTCCTCGCGACCGAAATGTATCTCGTCCTCATGGAATGCGATTACCAAATCAAGCATTTGAAAAAGCTCACGAAAGCCAAACGCGTGAAGACCTCCATCATGAATTTCCCCTCGAAAGGATATTTGCTCCAAGAGCCTTATGGCGTCTGCCTTATCATTGCCCCTTGGAACTATCCGTTGCAACTCGCTCTCGAACCTTTGATGGGTTGCATTGCCGCCGGCAATACCGCCCTCATCAAACCGGCTTCCGCCGCCGCTCACGTTTCCCAAGTCATGGCGGATATGTTTAAAGAGTTCAATAAGCCCGGACTCGTGAATGTCATCCTCGGCTCGCACCAAGAAAATGCGGATCTCTTAGACCAAAAATATGACTACATCTTCTTCACGGGTGGTGCGGTCACTGGACGTGAAATCCTTGCAAAAGCCGCCCCAAATCTCACACCGGTGAGTTTAGAGCTCGGTGGCAAATCGCCTTGCATCATCGACGAAGATGCCGATATCGACGTCGCCGCTCGACGCGCAGTGTGGGGCAAGTTCCTTAACGCTGGCCAAACTTGTGTGGCCCCGGATTACTTCTATGTCCACGCTAAAGTTCATGATGCCTTCTTAGAGGGCGTCAAAAAGTACATCAAAGAATTCTTCTATGACGAGAAGGGCGTCATCAGTCCGAACTTCCCTCATCTCATCAGCGATAAGCACGTGGCCAAAGTAACCGCCTTCCTTGATCCAGCGAAGGTCGTCGTTGGAGGCCACGTCGATGGACGGCTTCTCGAACCTACGGTGATGGATAAAGTCACCTGGGACGACAAAGTCATGTCGGATGAAATCTTCGGGCCAATCATGCCGATTCTCACCTTTGATAATCTCGATGAAGCTTTGAAAGTCATCAACTCAAAAGACAAACCTCTCGCCTTCTACTACTTCAGCCAGGACAAGAAGAAAGCCAAACGCGTTATGGCGATGTCACCTTTCGGCGGCGGTTGCTACAACGACACCATCATGCATCTTACAAACGATGATCTGCCCTTCGGCGGAGTTGGCCGTTCAGGCATGGGCAGTTACCATGGCGAAAAGAGTTTCCGCACCTTCTCCCATCAAAAGAGCGTCCTGGCGAAAGGACGTGCGGAAGTCAAAATCAAATATCCTCCTTATAACCAGAAGAAACTCAATCTTCTCAAGATGCTGGCGGGTATCAAAGACAAGAAGTAAAAAGAAAACCGAAGTTATCGCAGGATAGCTTCGGTTTTTCGTTTGGTTAATTAGTCGGCTAAGGTTCCCATCGGATCCCACGGATGAAGATGCTTCGGCTCGCCAGAAGCGGCTTTTCTTTCTTCTTCCGTTAAGAACTTGCGGTTGATGACGGCTTGGTAAACGAAGGTGTCAAACCAAGTCGGGCTCATGACGTAATAGCCCTGGACGCCGTTATCGGTGCCCCAGGAATTCTCGATCTTCCACTTGGTGGGTTTGCCATCCACGAGATTCACGCCGGCGATGACCATGGCGTGATTCATGGCGCTATGCCAATAATCGAGCATGTCAGCTTTGGCGAACTTCACCGAGAGACCAAAGGCGCTTTCGTAATCGAGGGCCTTGTCGTCCCAAGCCGAAGAGCCTCTATCGCGATAGAAGCCAACGTCGCTGCCAAACCAAACTGGGAGGCCGGCCTGAAGCTGGGCGATGATGAGTTCTTTGATGCGGTCCATCGAAAGGTTGAGGTGGTTGATCGGCGCTCCTTCAAGGACGTTGCCAAGATAATCGATGGTGTAGTTCTTGAGGAACGGCTTGTCTTCGGTCGGCGAGTTGATGATGGATTGATATTCGTCGATCTCATCGCCAATGTACTTCTTGAAGAAACTAAGCGGCGTGAGGCCACGCTCCACCGTATACTTGTCTTTGCTGTCTTCGTATTCGAAATCAAAAGTCTTCGGCGGAACGCCAAAGGCATCAAGGAAGAGACCGTAGATTTTATTCATCGTTTCTTCCTTAAGCGGACGGATCTGACTCTTTAAGCCAGCCTTCTGAAGATGGCAGGCTTTGGCGGCGAAGTTTCTGATCGCGGCGTTAACGATAGCATCCGTTTCGCGGGTGTTGTTGCTATTAAAGGTTTCGGGGAAGGCGCTTTGCGGCATCAAGCCGTATTTCTTCACGAGGTTCACAAACATATCCCACTGGCCGCCATCGGAGACGGGGTCATGAAGGATATAGGAGAACTCGCGGTCATCGTGATCGCGGTCGGCAAAGTTCACGACGAGCTCGAGGGCGTAGTTGGCTTTCTCGATTTTGTCGTAAAGGGAAATGTAATTCTGCGAGAGTTCAAAACTCTTGATATGCGCCTTTTTGCCAATAATCTCGCGTAAGAAGTTGAGACCGGCGAAAATCCAGCAGCGACCCGATTGTTTCTGATTAGCGACCGGCATGGTCTTCAAATCGAGAGAGAAATGAGGATTGACCTCTTTGGTCGAACCCGGATCAAAAACCGCCTCGCTGACGGACGAACGCGACAAAGCATGACGCACGACGGTGTTCTTTGGATCGGCCAAATAGGCCGCCATGATCTCCTGCTCTCTCTTTTCATCGAGAGCGCCAAGGGTATTTTTCTTAGCCATAAAAGCTCCTTTACTAAAGTATTGCTTATATTTTAGGAGTTCCTACGGTTCTTGCAATAAAAGGGCTTACCAAGTGCCATTGATGACACTCTTTTTGCTCGTCATATAACTATTGACCGCGCTATATTCGCCTTTGGTCGCGCCATTGACTCCATTAACGAAGGAAGTGTAGGTCGCGTAATCAAGGTAACCATCGCTCACGAATTTCTTTACATAGGACCCATACGTGTCCCGCATCGTGGTCTGACTATAGGCCAAAGACGAATTAAGAATCGTCACCCAATATAAACTGTTGCTAGTTGAAGTGTCGTGACTGGTTCTCGTATGGAAGGGCTTATAGCTCGTGACGTCGATTTGCATGCAGGCACCAAGCGACCAATCCCAATCGTAAGGGATATAGACGGCTTTGCCATCGCTGGGTCTAAAATAAATGAAGTAATTGTTGTAATTATTCCGCTGATCATCGAAGTTCCCAAGGCAATAGGAAATAGCTTCCATCTTCAGGAATTCATCAACATCGAGAAGCGAGTCGAAAAGTGAATAGGGAGCGCTCTTGTAACGGAGGTTATAGACGCCGTTAATGAGGGCGGCCATCTTTGAGAAGTCGCTATTTTCGCCATCGTCATTGGTCTTGAGCTGATAGTTGGGATGATACATCCCGTAGTTATCCTCAACTCCGATTTTGCCCTTGGCGGTTCTCGCACCATTGGCGTAGCCATTGCTCGCCGTACTCGTCGCGACGGCGCCGCTTCGATCGAGGTCGGCTTTGATATAGGTGCTCGGTCCGCCATCGGATAAGGTGTTGCATTTATAAAGGTCGCCTGAGGCATCACCGGCAAAATGGTGTTCAAGGAAGACATCGTCCATCGCTTCCACTGCTTCGTAGGCTGAGGTTTTGCTACTCGAAGCGTCCGCGAAGGTCGTCGTAGTCCATTTGGCATTAGGAGTCTCGATGCCATTCTTTTGGAAAGCATCGAAACAATAAATCTCCTGGGCATAGGTGAGATTGTTATTGCGGGGAAGATACTTTAAGTCCAGTTTCTCCATCCCAGCGAAGCGGCGGGTCTTTCTTTCTTTTCGTCCCGCCGCATCATTGGACCAGTCGTGTTTAAACTGACTGAACTGGCTTAAGTCATAAAGCGAGTCATCGAAGGTGGCCTTAAAGGAAACCTTAAAATGGCAGACGCCACTGATAGAACCACCACTGGAACACATCTCGACGCGAGTGTTGTTTCCTTTCATCCTCACGCCAACCTCCGCATAGGAAACCGAGAGGGTTCCGACGGTGATTTTGATGGAAGCGGGGAAATAAACGTCCGCGTATTTGAGGTCATAATTGGCCCCGTTATCGCTTAAAGCGTAGAGGGCGGCATTAGAGAAATGAAGCTCGATGGTGGTCTTCGTTCCAAGAGCCCAAAACTGCTCATAAGTAATCACGCTGTCGGTCACGGTTTTGGTGCTGCCGCTGCTCGTTGTGACGGAAGTATTCGTAAACCCAGAATCAGAAAAAGTGGCAGTCGTACCTTTGCTGCTCGTTCCTAAGGAAGAGCAAGCCGAAAGGGCTAATAGAGGCAAAAGAAAGAGGGATTTTGAATGTTGCATGGAAAGCGGCGAGTCTTTTCTCGCCTTACCATATTTACTTTCAAGTCCCTCGATTTATTGGTAGAAATTATTGAAGAGCGACAATCTTCTTGGCGTCCATATAATCGGATACCGTAGTGAGCTCTGGATGCTCATAGGTCGAAACAAAGGAAGAATAATTGGCTTTATCAAGGACGCCAGCCGTAATGGCGGCTTGGATGCTACTCTTGTAAGTGGCTTTATATGTATCGATGGAGAACTTGACGTTCGAATCGCTCAAAATGGTTTCGTAATAAAGGTTATTGGTAATTTGATTGCCGTTCATGTCCGTCCCATCGAGAGAGGTCTTGCTTTGCATTTTTCCAGTGGTGTCATTGCCCAGCGACCAATCCCAGTCATAGGGAATGTAGATGGCTTTGTTATCGCTCGGGCGGAAATAAAGGAAATAGTTGTTGTAATTGTTCCGCTGATCGTCAAAATTGCCAAAGAGATAACTTAAGGCTTCGAACTTCAGGAATTCCTGAACGTCCAAAACGCTTTCGAGCATGGCTTGGGTACCATTCTCGTAACGGCACGAATGGACCACGTTGATGTAATTGACGAGCTTAGAGAAATCGCTATTCTCACCGTCGTCATTGGTCTTGAGCTGATAGTTCGGGTGGTAATTGTTGAAGTTGTCTTCGACGCCAATCCGCCCATAAGCGATACGAGTGCCAGCGCTATAACCACTGGCGTCGAGCACTTTGGTAATCGCGTCCTCTCTCGATAAATCAGAGCCTTTCCAACTGTTCGTGTTCTTTGGGAAGCCCCACACGCATTTGTATAGATCGCCGCCGGCGTTATCTTTGCCAAAGCGGTTCTTTAAGAACGGCTTGTCGATGTCCTCGACCATTTCGTAATAACTGGTGCGAGTGGCTTTCTTGTCGTTAAGAGTGAGATTGGCCCAATGGGTATACGGAGCGGCGATGCCGTTATCGTTAAACGCTTTATAGCAATACATCTCTTGCGAATAGGTGCTGGTGTTGCGGGGCAAAACTTTGAAATCAAGTTTTTCCATTTGGCAAAGCAAGCGGTTTTTGCGGGCTTTTCGGGCATCTGGATAGTTGGTCCAATCATGAGCGAAAGCCTTGAATTGATCCAGCGAATAATAAGCCGCATCATCGAAGGTGGCTTTGAAGGACACCTTGAAGTGGGCGTACTTGCCCTCCATAAACGAACCATCGGAATTCAAGAACTCGGTACGGGAGGTGTTGCCCTTCATGCGAACGCCGACTTCATAGTACTTATAAGTGGCCCCCGCGATATCAATCGTCATATCGGCAGGGAAATAAACGTCGCCCCATTTCTCGCTGTCCTTGGCCCCGTAATAGCTAAGGGCGTAGAGGCTTTCGTTAGTGAAAGAGAAACTAACGTTCATAACATCTTTGAGATTCCAAAAATCCGTATACGTTCCTTTGTAAGGAATATCTGGATCAACATAAGGAGCCACGGATTGGTCCGTCGAAGAAGCGGAAGTTCCTTTGGAACTAGAGGCTGAGGCTGAATTTGACGTTCCGGTATTTGAGTTCTTTGAGGAAGCGGAAGAATTGTTCGAGGAGAACAAGTCACATCCCGTGAGCAAAGACAAGAATAACGGAGCGATGATGAACTTTTTAAGGTTTTTGCGCATACATTGCATTGTACTACGTTAGGGAGGGGGCAACGCAAACGCTTTTGTGGCGGGTAGGGCCTTTTCGCTATACAATTACGACGACAAAGAAAGGTCCTACTTATGACAGAAGAATTAGCTAGATTCATCAAATATGTCCAAATCGATACGCAGAGCGACGAAAACTCTGCCTCCACCCCTTCGGCGAAGAAAGAACTCGATCTCTCGCGCGAACTCATTAAAGAATTAGGAGAGCTCGGCATCAAAGCCACCATGGACGAATACGGCCGCGTTTATGCCAAACTTTTAGGCGAGAAAGGCATTCCGGCGATTGGCTTGAATAGCCACGTCGACACCGCCCTTGAAGTCAGTGGCAAGAACGTGAAGCCCCGCGTCATTGAGAAATACGATGGCGGCGTCATCAAGCTCAACGATGCCTACTCGATGAGCCCAAACGATTTCCCACGCTTAGCCACCTATTTAGGCCAAAGCTTAGTCGTCACCGATGGCAACACGTTGCTCGGCGGAGACGATAAGGCGGGTCTTGCCATCATCATGGCGGCCGTCGCCCACTACGCTCGCCATCCGGAAGAAAAACACCACACAATTTGCATTCTCTTCACGCCCGATGAAGAAATCGGAAGAGGCCCGGAGCATTTTGACGCCAAGAAGTTCGGCGCCGATTATGCCTACACTCTCGATGGAGCGGAACCGGATTTAATCGAAAACGAAAACTTCAATGCCGCCCACGCGACCGTTACGATCACTGGCGTCGCCATTCACCCAGGGGAAGCCAAGGGCAAGATGGTGAATGCTTTAAGAGTGGCCGAAGAATTTGATTCTTTGCTCTCTCCGACCGAGCGTCCGGAATACACCGAAGGCCATGAAGGCTTCAACCATCTTCTTGAAGAGACTGGTACCGCCGAACACGCGACCCTTCGTTACATCATCCGCAATCACGACCTCACTCTTTTAGGAAAGCAAAAAGATGAATTCAAGAATGCCATGGAAGTCCTGAACCGCAAATACCCGAAAGCCAATGTCAAAGTGGAGATTGGCGACGACTATCGCAACATGAAGGAAGTGCTCGACAAAGATCCGCGCGCCCTTATTCATGCCGACGAAATCTATAAGAAGCTCGGCATCAACGCCCGGCACGAACCGATTCGGGGCGGCACCGATGGAGCGACTTTCTCCTTCTTGGGTTGCCCGACTCCGAACTTAGGCACTGGCAGCTACAACCACCATGGCCGTTTCGAATATCTCTCGGTCACCGATTTTGAGACGATGATCAAGATTACTATCGAGTTGCTCCGCGCCTAAATACCCCAGCAAATTAAGAAAAAAGCGTGCAATTCCTGCACGCTTTTTATGTTCCATTGGCTGGGGTGACTGGGATCGGACCAGTGCATCTCGGATTCAGAGTCCGATGCCTTACCACTTGGCTACACCCCAATAGGCACTAGTAATTCTACTCAACTATCGGCTCCGTGCAAGAAAGAATAATCAATATCCCCTGCGCTAACTCTTCTTAATGGGCTAGAATATCGCTAGAAAGACAAACACCATCATGCCAATTATCATCGCAATCGGCGGCGGGTCGGGAGCCGGTAAAACATTTCTCGCCCAAAGAATAGAGAAAGAACTTGATGGCGAGTGCGCCATCCTTAGCAACGACAACTACAACCTCGACCAATCTTCCCTTTCTTTTGAAGAGAGGAAACATGTTAACTATGACGAGCCCGAAGTCTATGACCAAGCGCTCTTATTAAAACATCTCAAAGCCTTAAAAGAAGGGAAGGCTATTCAAGTGCCGGTTTACGATTTTGCTACTCACACGAGGAAGCAAGAAACCACCACTCTTACGCCAAAGCCTTATATCATCGTCGAAGGCATCTTCGTTTTGTCGGTGCCTTTTCTCCAGCCTTGCTACGATTTAACAATCTACGTCGATGCCGACAGTGACCTTCGTTTGGCCCGTCGTATCAGCCGCGACCAAGTGGAACGAGGACGGCAAGTTAATGACATCATTAGGCAATACCTTGCGACCGTCCGTCCGGGCTTCAAGAAGTACATCGAACCGACGAAAAAAGAAGCCGATTTTGTCTTTGACAACAATGAGAATAACGGCCTAAAAGAACCGGAAGTCTCGCGCTTACTAAAAGTCATCAGGGGGTTAAACAAATGATTATTGACGCACACGCTCATATCGGCAGTTGGCCCACCCTTAAAGAGAGCGAATACGAAATCGTCGAAAGCAACAAGAAGTACAAAATCTCCTTCACCTTATTATCGGACTGCGATTGTTCGGAGTTTCCTTCCATCCATAAGTATCCTGCCCATATCGTGAGTCAAGAATTCGGCTTGCGGAAGGTGCTTCAGTTCGTGAAACACGACCCGAAACATTTTGGCGCAGCCGTTTGGATCAATCCGCATAACCAAACCGTCACCGATGAGTTAAAAGACCTCATCAAAAAGAATCGCGAATACATCTACGCCCTCAAGATGCACCCTTTTGAGTCGCATCTCCGCATCACTAGTCCTCGGATGAAACCGTATCTTGAGTTGGCCAGAGAATTCCAACTCCCGATCCTCGTCCATACGGCCCAAGATAAATATAGCGATGTTCGCTTCTTAGGCATGGTCGCTAGAGCCAATCCAGACCTAACCTTCATTGCCGCTCACCTTCAACTCTGCAGTGACAACCAAGCCGCTATTGAAGAAATGAAAGTGACCCCGAACCTCTACGCCGACACAGCCTGGGTCGATATGAAGAAAGCCAAAAAGGTCCTTCTCGAAATCGGGGAGAACCGGATAATGTTTGGGACCGATAATCCCATCGATGGTTTGGATACCCTCAATAACCCCATGTACCAAGCTTATTACCGCAACAAGGTCAAGCTACCTGGCCATCTCTATTCGAACCTCATGTGGCGTAATGCCGCAACCGTCTATAAGCTGCCAGTCAAAGAGAAAAAAGCCTAATAAAACCCGCTTCTTCTAGAAAAGGAAGCGGGTTTTGCATTGTAATTGTTAGTTTTTCTTTTCGGTGGCGTTAACTTCGATGACCTCGTTTTTCGGGGTCTCTTTTTTAGCCGGAGTCTTTTTGGTGGTGAAGTCTTTTTCGTTCTTTTCTTTCTTTGTGACATCACGACGACCATGAAGCGAAGTGTAGACCGCTTGATAACGTTCTGGGTTTTCTTTCATCCACGCAAGTTTCCAAATCGCGTACATCGTAGCGAGACCGCTGACGACGACTCCCACCACCGCGTAAACCTGCAAGAAGTTGGTCCAGCTGCTTGGGGTCTTCACAATCACGCCGTTATGCAAGAAGAACATGCACATCGTCAAGACGCCCAAGATTCGTAACATCATTCTGATCCATAAAGAAGCCCGGATGCGGCGAAGCGAATTTCTTTCTTCGTCATCCCCAGCGAAATACAAAGCCGAAAGAACGGCGATAAGGATAAGTGAAAAAACGGAACAGCCAAAGGCCGCCCAAAGAAATCCGAGGGCTTGGTCGGCATCGTGAGCGACGATGAGAGAAACCCCGCCCACCAGTAAATCAAAGAAGACAAAAGCGATTTGGCAAATATAGGAATATAGATTGATTCGTGAACGGAATTCAGAAATGGGGTCACGAGGTTTTTGATTGTTTTCCATGGCATTATATTACTATGTTTTTCATAATCGCATTAACATAAAGACATGAAAATCCTCATCACTGGTTTCTCCGCTTTCCTCACCCATAAGGAAAACCCTTCGGAAATGCTCGTCAAAGAACTCGCTGGTTCCGATATCGAAACCCTTATCCTGCCAGTCAGTTATTACAAAGCCAAAGATCTCTTGCTGGCCGCCATTAGGGAAAAGCAGCCCGACCTCATTGTCTCTTTTGGTTTAGCCTCAGGCCGTGAAGGCATCACCATCGAAAAATATGCCTACAACGAAATGAAGGCCTCCCTTGCCGATGAAGACGGCGTCAAAATGAATGGCGAACCCGTCTCTTTCTTCTTACGCGACAGATTCGAAACCGCCATTCCATTAGAGCCGCTAGTAAAAGAGCTCAAAAAAGATGGCCATTCCGTCAAAATCTCAACCGATCCTGGCCGCTTCTGCTGCAATGAAGTCTATTATTTGGCTTTAAGAAGCGGGCTTCCCGCCTTATTCGTCCACCTTCCCGAACTAGAAAAGACGCCCCTCGATGAGGACGTCTCGTTTGCCAAAGATTTACTCACGCTTCTAAAGCGTTAAGCGGCATCGTAATTGTCTTTATAAGAATAGGATCCTTCGTTGTCGTTCGATTCGGGGTCCGATTCTTTTTCGTGCAGCATATCGATGTCTTCGCCAGTGCGGTTAGACCGTTTTTCCTGGTGTTCGGTTTTGGTTTTATCGTCGGGATTGAACATGCGAATATCCTACCTCAAATCTTGACCCAAATGAAGGCGTAGCCTAAGGCTAAGGAAAGAACAATAAGGATTCCCATGATCATAAAGGCTTCTTTGATGGTGCCTTTTCTAAAGAGGTAGAGAGGTCCTAAACCAGCATTGACGGCTAGGCCCGCGATCAAAGCGCCGAAAGGCAGACCGCCTTGAATGTAGAGTTCGGAAATCATGACGGAGCTCACGCAGTTTGGAATCAAACCAACCGCCACCGAGAAAAGAGGCGATAAGTAATAGTTGCTCGATAAGAAGTTGTTGAAGACATCTTGGCCGCCCACCGCAATGACGATCCAGCCAAAGAAGAAGGAGACGGCAAACGCAAAGACGAAAATCTTGAATGAATGCCAAAGCGGATGCAACAAATGTTCATGCCACGGCGATTCGTGTTCTTCTTCAATCTCGTGGCCACAGCAACCATAGTGGACGGATTTCTCGCCTTCGCAGTGTTCCATATGCTCCGCCACTTCTTTTCTGTCTTTAGTCGGGATGAGATCGACAAGGAAGCCAATGATCGTGCCCGCGACTACTTTTATCGCGACCACGATGAAGCCAACGTACCATTTTCCCGTCACATCACCGAATAAAACCGGCAAAGCTTCGTCGCTGCAAGCGATAAAAATTGCAAGAAGCGTTCCTAAGGTTAAATGCCTTTTGATGTATAAATCGCTGCCCACAACCGAGATGCCGCACTGCGGAATCGTGCCACAAAGGGCACCAAAAGCCGGGGCCAAACGACCGCGTTTTTCCAGTAACTGCGCTATTTTTCCTTCAAAGAAAGATAGCAATACATATATCACGAAGGCAAACCCGAATACCTTCAGGCTGTCATACAAAGCGTCCAATGCCATTTGTCCCATGGCTCTTAATATACTCCTCGTGTCAAGAGTGTTCTTTTATGACAACCTAGAAACCTTAGTTTATAATTCCAAACGAATGGAGAATTTATGAGCGAAGAAAATTGCGATCATAACTGTGATGCTTGCGGCGAAGAAGGCTGCAAAAGTCGCAAAATTGAAAAACTGAAACCCCATCCGGAAACGAAGATCGGCAAAACCATTGCTATTGTTAGTGGCAAGGGCGGCGTCGGCAAGACAATGGTGACCTCCCTTTTAGGAGCCGAACTTTCCAAAAAGGGCCATAGCGTAGCCATCATGGATGCTGACGTGACGGGTCCATCGATTCCGCAGGCTTTCGGTGTCAAAGGACAAGCCGTCGGCGATGAGAATGGCATTTTCGCGATGAAGACCAAACACGATTTGCGTCTGATGTCGGTGAACTGCTTACTCGATAATGCCTCGGATCCAGTCTTATGGAGAGGACCTCTTATCGCCAATTTGGTGGGACAGCTTTACACCAATGTCATCTATGGCGAAGTGGAATATTTCCTTATTGATATGCCGCCGGGAACAGGCGACGTACCGTTAACAGTCTTCCAGCAGATTCCAGTCGATGGCGTCATTATCGTCGCGAGTCCACAAGAACTCGTTTCGATGATTGTCGAGAAGGCCGTCAATATGTGCAAGATGATGAAAATCCCGCTCCTCGGCTTAGTCGAGAACATGGCTTATGTCCAGTGCCCGCATTGCGGCGAGAAGATCAAAATCTATGGCGACGACAAGAGCGCGGAGGTAGCTAAACGCTACGGTATCCCACTCCTTGACGAGTTGCCAATCGACCCGATTCTCTCCTCAGCCACTGACAAAGGCGAAATCGAAGAAGTTGAAAAAACTTTCTTGCCAAAGGCCACTGAGAAGATTATCAAACTTTGATATTCATCTAAAAGTATGAAAAAAGCGGATGCTCAACATCCGCTTTTTAAGTGCAATTAAATTAAAGGTGTTCTTTTAGCAACGCGTTAACGACACTTTGACGGCGAACGATCCCAATAAACACTTCTTGGTCGTCGACAACCGGAACGAAGTTCTGAGCAGTAACAAGCGGATATAATGCCTCTATTTCACAATATGCCCCAACGCTTTGAATCTTTCTGGAGGGGTGGATCACGCTCAAAGGCATCTTGCCAAACTCTTCATAAGATAAGCCATTTTCTTTCCAGCACCATAGGAAGTCACCTTCGCTCAAACTATAAAGATATTTTCCCGTCGTTCGGTCGATGACTGGTACGGTTCCGAAGCGATGGTAATCCATCTTTTCGAGAGCCTGGCGAACGGAAAAATCTCCGTAGAGATATTCCACATCCTTTTTGGGGGTTAGCATGATAAGAATATTCATAACTCTAATAGAATAGCATGAGTTTTTATTTGTGGTACATAAGTAACTTTTGTTTAATAACTATTAAATTAAGTGCTATATTAAATTGTACCTAAGGAGACAGGAGGATATTTATATGGCTAGAAGAAACTTGAGAAATTTGGATGAAAGAATCCTGAAACGGACCATTCATTATGGTGCGGTTGACGGAGCCGGCAACATCTCTACGAAGAGAATTGCAAAGGATTTACGTGTAACGGAACCGACTATTTACGTGCACTTTAAAACCAAGGAGAACTTGCTTCTCAGCGCTTTTGTCTATTGCATCCAGGACATCTATGATGAAGAGTACATCAAGAAAGCCACCATTGCTGAAAACGCTGAACATCTTGACGAAGAACTTCTTCGTTTGCTTCAAAAGGGCAAAGACAACAGCGAAGAGATCGTCTATGCTTTCAACTACAGACACAGCGTCTACTACGCTCCGACCGAAAGCGAAGAATCGAAGACCTATTTGGATTTGTTCCACAAACTCGTTCGCGCGTATGTGAACGATCCAGACATGACCGAAAAGACCACTGCTACCCTTGTGAATGTTTGCTTAGAGATCGTGGACTTATTCATCTACAAGGCCGCCAAGGGTGAGATTGAACCGAACCCTGTCACCGCGAAGATTCTATCGGCCCTCGTGCTCGGTGGACTCGCCAATGGCAAAAAGTACTTCTACGATTTCTTGACTGACGAAGAAAAAGCCAGCTTATAAAAGAAAATGAAGGCTCCCATAAACTGGACCCTGTAATTCGGACAGTTTATAAAAAAGCCCTAGGCTGATTGAGGACCTCCGATTACCATTAAGGCAACGGAGGTTTTCTTTTATGGCCAAGAAGGCATTCACCCCGGATCAGGTCGCCGCGCTGAACGCGAACCCCAACGTCAGGCGCGCCACGGAAAGGTCGATCCAGTTCGCCGAGCAGTTCAAAATCGACGCCGTCGACGACTATCTGAACGGTAAGCCCCGCGTCCAGATCTTCGCGGACGCCGGCTTCGACGTGGCCGCGCTTGGGCACGCGAGGATAGGCAACGCCCTCGGCAACTGGCTCACGAAACGCAAGAAATCCAAGCCCGTCACCTCCGACAAAAGGGGCAGGGCACCGACGAAAGGCCTCTCGGACAAGGAGATCATCGCCCGCCAGAAGGCCCAGATAACGATGCTCAGGCAGGAGAACGACTTCCTCCGCCAAATACGGAGGCTGGGGCGACGTCACCAGCCGAAAAAATCCCCGTCTCAGAAAAGCTAGAGATCATATACAGGACGTGCCGGAAATACGCCGGTACGCTCCGGCTCGACGTGTCGTGGATGTGCAGGCAGGCAGGCGTCTCGAGGTCCGGCTACTACTCGTACGCCGCGAGGAAGGAAGGCCGCGCCGCGTCGGCGAGGGAATCGCGCGACTACGCGGATTTCGCCCTTGTGAGGACGGTCTTCGACTACAAAGGCAGGCCCAAGGGCTCGAGGACGATATCGATGATGATGCCGAGGCTCTTCGGCGTCGCGATGAACAGGAAAAAGGTGAGAAGGCTCATGAGGAAATACGGGCTCGAATGCCCGGCGAGGAGGGCCAACCCGCTCAAGAGGATCGCCAAGGCCATCCAGTCGAACGCCGTGTTCTCCAACAAGCTCAACCGCCAGTTCGCCGTCGGAAGGCCCGGCGAGAACCTGCTCACGGACATCAGCTACATCCGCTACGGCCCGCATTTGGAGAAGCTGTGCTTCCTCTCGGCCCTGAAGGACGCGTCCACCAACGAGATCGTCGCGTGGACCCTATCGGAGTCGCTCGCCGTCGGGTTCGTGATCGACATGCTCCGGAAGCTCGACTCCGTAAAATGGCTCCCGGACGCGGTTCTCATCCACTCGGACCAGGGGTGCCATTACACCTCGTACGCCTACGTCAGGTTCCTCTCGGACGCCGGCATCGCCCAGTCGATGTCGCGGAGGGGAAACTGCTGGGACAACGCGCCGATGGAGTCCTTCTTCGGGCACGCCAAGGACGAGCTTTCGCTCCGCCGATGCTCGGATTTCGGGGACGTCCTCGAGGAGATGTCCTCGTACATCGACTATTACAACAACGACCGCCCGCAGATGGGGCTCGGCAGGATGACGCCCGCGGAATTCCGCGATTACCTCCTCGCCAGGCCAGTCAGGCTGCCCGCTCTCATAAACGAAAAGGATTGCTGCCGGCCGGCAGCAATCCTATAGTCCCAGAGGCTTTTTCTTAATGTGTCCTTGACATGGGGTCCACATTACCATGAGCAAATCATGAGAGCCTTTTTCTTATGGGGGTTAGACTATTCAAGGAGGAAAAACTCATGGAAGAAACAAAAATCAAAGTGAAAGGCATGATGTGCCAACACTGCGTGATGCATGTCACTGAAGGGCTGAAGGGCATCAAAGGCGTAAAGAAAGTCGCCGTTGATCTCGCTAAAGGCGAAGCCACTATCGAATCCAAACAACCTTTGACTGATGAAGAACTCAAAGGCGCCATTGAAGAAGCTGGCTACGAATTCGCGGGTCGCATCTAAAAAGCAGAAAAAAAGACCTTCGGTTACCCGAGGGTCTTCTTTTTGTATCTGGGGCGGAATACGGGAATCGAACCCGTGCATGGCCGGTTCACAGCCGGTTGTGTTAAACCGCTTCACCAATTCCGCCAGCGCGTATTAGTTTAGGCATTCGGAAGCCTTTAGGCAAGTTAATCCGCTTATTTTCCGCTTGTAAGGCTTAAAGCCGCCCGCCAAATTGGCATTTCTCTTCGCTCCACAAGGAGTGGAACGCCCGTTTGCGGGGCTTTTTCATAAAGACCGAGGATGTCCTTGATCGGAAGCCATAGCGTTTTCTGAATGAAATTATCCCCTGCCGAAACAAACGTCGTACCTAAGAAAGTTCCTTCTCGCTCACAAAGAAAGAAATGGTTATGGTTGTTGCGATGAATGAGGTTATAGTAATCGTCCACTTCACCCAGTTCCGCAATAACTTTGACTTTGTAACCTAGTTCTTCGCGGCATTCGCGAACCACCGCTTGTTCCGCTGTTTCGCCTTTATCAATTCCGCCACCTGGCGTCTCATAATAATCAAAAGTGCCAAACTTATCATTGCGTTTAACGTTATGAACCGCGAAATTACCTTGGCCATCAGTAACGATCGCCCGCGAAATCTCACGGACATGGTCGCAATAGGTGAAGGGGTACTGATCATCGGCCAAAGAAGCAATCAATTTCATATCTTGATAATCATATTACATTGAAAATCTCGCTAGAAGAGAGAAAATATCGCGGTATGGTTATCCGTAACCGTCTGGCCTCCTTACTCTATCGCGCCTTGGAGGTGGCCATCGCCATTTACACCTTAGTCGCGGTTTACTCGAGTCCGTTAGCGGGCGCGCATCCTTTACGTTACTTTTCAACCGAAGCCGCCATCTACGCTCTTGTGATTGTCTCCTTGGCTTTTATCTTTAATCTCATTGACTTAATCCGCCATGGGTTTAATGGCATCGCCGCCTATGTCTACATGCCATTAACTCTTGCGGCAGTTATTTACCTTCTCGTCGAAGGTTTGAGCTATTGGATCCTTTATCCAACGATTTATGGCTCTCCTTGGGGAACGGGGATGGCGATTGCCGATCTTTTCTCCCACCTTATCTTGCCGCTTCTGATTTTCCTTGGCTGGCTTCTCTTTGACGAAAAAGGAACCGTCAAGTGGCGGCACGGAATCTATTTCTTGGCTTTCCCGCTCTTCTTCATTCTTTATAGCGAATTAGCTCATTTAATCTTCCAAGACACCTTTTATCCTTATCCAGTTATGAATCCGGATTTCTATTCGGGCTTAGGCTCGTTTATGAGTTCCAATAGCGGCTGGACCGGGGTCACGGTTTTCATGTTTTCGATGATGGCGTTCGTGGCTCTAGTTTCCTTCTTAATGATATTTCTTAGCAATCTCCTCGCTGGCAAATATCGTCGCATCCACGATTAATCGATCTTTTTAATGGAGCCATCCTGGTCGATTTCTTTCGCTTTGGTATCCGTAAGGTTATAAACCAGTTTCATCGACAAATGACCTTCGTCGACGATTTCCATGACAACTTTTCGAAATTGGCCATCATGCAGATACTCTTTGATGAGAAAGAGCACTTTGCGGGCCGCACAATAGCTTGCGTAGTCCGGACTCGCAATTATGCGTCCCATTTCCTGAATCCGCCCTAAATAAGCGTCTGGCCACTTATTGGCCAATTCATCCAGCGTCTTATTATCGAGATAAACTCCAACGTCCTCGCCAAATTCGTGATTAACCGCTTTCTCGATTTTTCTACTAACCCGACCGATCTTCAAACTCGTGTCATCCATATAGTCCCTCCACTATAAAGTAGGAGGAAAACCACAAAAGGTACCTTTGAGTTATAATCTCCCTATGAACAAATACGACAAAAGCGACGAAACTTCCTACTGTCTCGGGACCACTCTCTGCTTTGAATTATTGCTAAGAGCCCCGCAATATGCCAAAACCATCTATATTTCGCCGAAGCAAAAACGCGACGAAACCTATGACAAACTGGTGGCCTTGGCCCATCTAAACAAAATCCCCATTATCGAGAATAACGAAAAGATTTTTCATCTTAGCGACAAAGATAACGTCATGACGATCGGCGAGTTTAAGAAATTCGTCAGCCCACTAGATCCGAAAAAGAACCACGTTGTTCTCGTGAACCCTTCAAACATGGGAAACCTCGGAACCATTTTGCGGAGTTGCGCCGCTTTCAATATCGGCGGTCTCGCCATCATTAAACCCGCCGCGGATGTTTATGACCCGAAGTGTGTCCGCAGTTCCATGGGCGCCATTTTCTCCGTGCCTTTTGCTTATTTCTCTTCCTTTGAAGAATACCAAAAGAGTGGCCTTTTGCGGGGATATTACCCTTTTATGCTAAAAGCCAAGACGTCTTTAAAAGATATCAAACCTACCAATAAAAAAGAGCCCTACAGCCTCATCTTCGGTAATGAAGCCACAGGACTCGACGATTCGTTCTTGAACGTTGGCACACCGCTAATTATTCCGCAGTCGAGCCAAGTCGATTCGCTCAATCTTGATAATGCCGTTTCGATTGCGTTATATACGTTCTGCGATTAATAACGTTTGGTCATCTTCTCGTTGAGGCGGTGATTTAAGACCGCAAGCGAGGAGGCGAGGTTCACGTTTTCAATTACGACGGCATCTGGAACGTTGATGTGAGTCGGTGCAAAGTTCCAAATTCCTAAAGCTCCGCAGCCAATCGCGTAATCCGCCACTTCTTGCGCCACGCCAACCGGCACGGCGAGAATGACGATTTTGCAATGGTGTTTTGCCATTTCGATTGGTAAATCGTGCATATCCAAAACGGGTTTGCCAGCGACTGTCTTGCCAATCTTATTAGTGTCGACATCAAAACCTTCGCTGATGGATAAGCCCATTTCTTGGAAGTTCGGATAATTCATAAGAGCCGCGCCTAAGTGACCAGTGCCTAACAAGAAGGCTTCTGATTGGCCGCGATATCCTAAGAAACTCTCAATGTTTTCAATAAGTTTATCGACATTACGGCCCTTTTTCGGGCGGCCAGCATCATCGCTTACGGCCTGAAGATCCTTGCGAATTTGCTCTTCGCTGTAGCCTAAAGCGCGAGCGATGCGCGGCGAAGAAACATCATCCAATCCTTGCGATTGAAGTTCTTTGAAATACTTCAAATAAATCGGATAGCGTTGCAGCTGGTTCTTACTGAATGTTCTCATAACTCACTATTAATCATACTCAAATATCAACTTTTTCAAAGTGCTTTGAAGCAAGTTTGATAGAGAAGAAAGTCAAAACGGCCCCTGCTACGGCTCCTCCGATGAGAATTCCGATTTGCGTATAAAGAGCGGTTGGGTTGTTTAAAGAGCCTTGATAACTGAGCAATGAATCTAGAGGAGGGATTAGCGGAAGGAAAATAATAATGATCTCCACCACCAGCGTGATGATGGTTGAAACCGTCTGCGGAACATTGATCTTCGAAGGGTTTTTGTAGTACCACGGGAAGAAAATGAAATTATAAAAGCCAAAGATGAAAAGCGCGAAACCATAAGTGGCTAAGGACGGCTCGAAACTAGTCATTGTTTTTAAGGTGTCAGTGGAAGCGCCAGCGGCCGAAATCATCGGGTCGGTCACGAGATTGCGGATGAGCGCAAAAGGAATGGTCACAAGGGTCGTGGCCAACTCTAGCGAGATGAAAAGCATAATCTTCGCCACTACCACGCCTTTTTTCGGAACGGGCAGCATCGAGGTGTATTCGATGTCTTTGTCGGCGAGGGCTCGTGGCATGATTGAGAAAAGACCAGCGAGTAAATAGATGATGGCGGCAAAAGCTGGATAAGATGGAATAAGAATCGTGATGGAAAGAACGGTCATAATAATGACGTTCGGATTAAGGGCTAACTTCAGTTCCTTTAGAAGCAATTGACGGAGTTTCATTTTTCGTCTCCTCTCTCCAAAAAGACCATGATTTCCTCAAGGGTAGCCTGACGTTTTTCGGCGCCCGGAATTTCAACAAGCGATTTGGTGGATTGGACAAGCTCGAACTTGCCATTGTGAATGCGGACATAACCCAACTTGGGTTTATCAATGCGATCAAGAAGAGCCTCGTCGCCGCTATAGAAGAAGTATTTCTTTTCAAATTCGTTTACCGACGAATTCGCGATGATTTTGCCATCTTTGATATAGATGATATCGTCCGCGCATTTCTCGAGATCACTGATGACGTGAGTGGAGAAAAGAATCGTATGCTCGCCATCAGAAACTATCTTGAGAAAGATGTCCATCAGCTCATCACGACTCACGGGGTCGAGTCCGCTCGTCGGTTCATCGAGCAACAAAGCTTTCGCGCCATGCGAAAGAGCGATGGCCAAGCCGTATTTGACCTTCATGCCACTCGACAATTCTTTGATTTTCTTATTTTCGTCCAGACCGAAATCTTTGAGGTATTCCTCATACAGCTTCTCGTTCCAATTCGGATAGAACGAGGCGGTGATTTTTCTCATCACTCCTAATTTCTTGTTGGGGTAATAATCGATGCCGCCGAAAAGGAGACCGATATCGCTCTTGGAATCGGCCTCATGGTCACGAATTTCTTTCCCCATGTATTCGATAGAGCCGCTGGTCGGACTCACCAGGTTATAAATGCATTTAAGAGTCGTGGTTTTGCCAGCGCCATTGCGGCCGATAAAACCAACGATATGACCGCTCGTAAGCGAAAAGGAAACATCGTCCAACTTAAAAGATGGATAAACTTTGCAAAGTTTGGTAACGGTAAGTATTTCCATAGCCACTCCTTCGTTTGCTCGACAAAAAGATTATCCACTGAAACGCAACGATAAGACTAGTAATTTCTCTTTATTTATTTCTTTCGTCAAAGAAGGCAACCATCGAAGCGAATATCGCGTCGCGGTCGCTATCAAGAGACATACAGTGCCCAGACTTTTCAAAATAGACGGCCTTTTTGATGGGGCTCGAAACGTGATCCATTAGGTACTGCGCTCCTTTTGGATCAACCATCGTATCAGCGTGACTTTGGAAAACAATCACCGGTGAGACGATGTTTTTCAAGTGCTTGCGGGTGTCTTTTTCTAGTTTATTAAGCTCCGCGGCGGCATGAACGGAAATGTCTGGATAACCGCGAAGATACTCTTCGGCGTTATCGGGGAAACCGGAGAAAACAGTCGAAAAGGGCAATCTCTTCTTAAAAGGAGCAATTAAACAAGCGAGGCTAGACGCTTTGCTCTTGTTGATGAGAGCCGGAGCCATGACACCGACGGCCGCGCATGGATAGTATTCCGCTAAGCGAAGAGCCAAGCAGCCACCCATCGATAGACCCGAGAAATAAATCTTCTTATATTTTTCTTTTAGTTTCAGATATTCATCCTCAAGGGTCTTGTACCAAGCTCCCCAAGGAATCTTGTCAAACTCTTTTTCATCGACCATGTGACCAGCAAGAAGTGGCGCGTCCACCGCATAGCCAGCGGCATTAAAAGCCTTGGCCGTGAGAACGTGTTCGGAAGGAGAACTTCCAAAACCATGCGAAAGGAGAACGACGGCCCCATTGGTTCCTTCAAGGAAGAAGCCTTTGGATAAACGATCGGCTTCTTGTGCCCTGGTTTCGCTCATAACTCGTCCTTTAAGCCTTTCAGCCATTCTTCAATCGTCGGAGCGGCTTCTTTTAGATAAGCGCCATTAAACGAAGCGGCCTTTAAGACCTTGGCGCCTTTGGCGGATCCTTCAATATCAGCCTGGCTATAAAGAACGCCCGCGCCACTATGGGTGCAGAAAGGAATCACGGTCTTGTCCGCGAGATTATGGGCTTCAAGGAACGATAAGACGGGCATCGGGCAGGTGCCCCACCAGTTCGGATAGCCAAGGAAGATAACCTCATAGTCTTCCATCCCCTGGACTTTATTCTTAACCGCTGGGCGAGCGTTGCTTTCTTTTTCGGCTTTAGCCTGATCAACACACTCTTTGTAGTTATCGCTATAAGGAATCGCCGGAGTGATTTCGAAAAGATCGCCGCCGACTTGATCCTTGATGAAACGAGCGACCTTTTCGGTGTTGCCGCTTTCAAGCTCTTTCTCAGAGCCATTCACGAAATTAGTGCCCTTGCGGGAAAAATACGCGATTAAGATTCGTTTGCTCATATTTGAATACCTCGCTAATAAATATACAACGTAATCGGCTCTTGCTGACGAAATAATGCTATGGAAAAACAAAACGAAAGATTAATCAATGAGAGAGTTGTCTGTTAAGTAGTTAATTAGATAAAGCAAACCATCCCACGTGGTTAAGCCTTTTCCAATTGAAACCTTCATATATTTGGCCGGAGAGGCCATATAGGCTTCATAAGAGAAGTATTCTTTAAAATCGTCATAAGTGTAAAGGCCATATTTGTCAATGTCGCGTTGTTTCTTTATTGCGTCATATTTCATTTCAGAATCTAATTCGAATATGTTATATGAACCTCCCGTCCCACCATTTAAGGTAGGCATGACGAGAAAATCATTAGCAAAGAGGTCCATGTGAAATGCGCTTACTGGACAGAAAGATCTAACAAATTCGAGCGAAATAGAATATCCAATCAGTTTTACGCAGGTTGATTTTGAAATATCGGATGCCGAGTTTTTATAGAAGAAATCGCCAACAAAAGAAGCGACGTTTTCCTCTTTTACGACAGAATATTCATTCAGCGTAACGTTAAACAAAGAATGGTCGGACACTATCTTCAAAATTGAGCCATCGCTAAAGTTGAGAGTCAAAACTCTACTTTCTGTTTTTGGCTGATCGGCGTGGTTGATGAACAGCAAAGGAGCTGTCTCAATCTTCCCTGTTTCGTGGTTAAAGACCTCTACCGCGTCTCCAACTTTCAAACATTCAATGCCTTTTACAGAACCATCGGCCATTCTAATTAGTGTTCCTTCCACAAGACAGGAAGCTTTGTCTTGACTTGTGCAGCAAATCGCCGCGTTGGCTGTCATTGAAAAACTGCCAGTCAATGTGTTGTTGGTTGAGCCATTTGGCAAAGAAACGATCGTTATTCGAGACTCGGCTTTTGTGTAAGAACAAGTATACGCAACCGTAGAATTTTCTGGAACGCTAATTTCGGTCGACGCAGTTATTTGTTGCTGGGCTCCACTTCCGACAGTCACGGCAATGGTGGCGCTCGTAATTGATAAATTTAAATAATAAGAAATAGGAGCGCTTGGAACATATCTAAAGCCAATAAATGAACTTGTATCTGAAACGGATGTATACGACGCAAGCGGCACATTTTGAACGATTTGACCATTAACGAATAAGTTTGTTTCGCTATTAAACTTATCAAAAGTTAAGTAATTGGTTATTTCTTGAAAAGTACACGTTGTTGAGGTGAGAGACCCGGAAGTTCCATTTACTTCATATGTTTTGCATTTTACGTCTGACGAAATAGTTAAAGTTGCACCAACCACGTTTGATTTTACAAATCCGCTGACACAATTGGCCGTGACGCTTCCGTTGTCAACTAGATAGGCAGCCGGCTTTCCAGAAGGATAAGGTCCGCCACCAACTTTGACATCATTGAAGACCGAATAAAAAACAAGAGAGTAGCCAGCGGCGTCAAGTACGGCTCCGTTTCCGACTGTCAAAGATGTCCCAGGCAAGAATTTGTAATCTTGCCGTATCGTATATGTGCATGTTGTTTGGGATGAAAGTTTATTAAAACTCAAAACATGGCGATAACCTATTCCAAAAAAATAATCACCGGAACTGACGCTGACACCAGCGGCCGACAGCGTTAAGGAATTTGTCGTCATTCCTCCATAGAAATCAAGTGTCGCAATTTGGGTGTTTTTGTTGTACTTTGCTTCGACGTAAGAACCGGAAACGCTCAACTGCATAAATGATGAGGTACTAGAACCAATCATCACCATTTGTGTGGCGTTTTGCCCACCATCTGCATAAAGGTTGGCCATCGCGTAAAGCGACGCAGGATAAACATATTTAGCTGTCGGTTCGATGTTCTTTAGTTCGTAGTCATTAAACAAGAAGCACTTGTTGGATTTTTGCTTTTGCATGCCAGCATAAACAGAGCCACCACGGAAATCGCGGAGAATAAACGGCATATAAACGGTGCCGCTATTAAAAACGCATTGGCTTCCATTATTCAAAGCTTTTTCAGTGATAAAACCATAGCAATAGGTAAATGTGCTTGATCCAGTTTGAACATATTGAGCGTTCTTGTCTAAGCAAAGATTAGCCCAGCTTGTTGCTGTATGGCCCGACGAAACTCCTCCGCCATTTCCGCCGCTTAGGATTCCGCTGATCTGGAGAGTTCCATTGTTGGTCAAAGTAACCCCTTCGGCTATAGTGACAGTAAGCTTTACTCCACTGCTTGTTGAATCAACGACGGTTGTCACTTGGGACGTTGCCGTCATTGAATCGCTCGCAGTTACATCATACGGTAGGCGAAGTGTTACACCGCTTTTGATGGTGCAATTGGCCTTAATAGTTGGATTGGTTCCCGGAATCACCATGACGGTCTGACCGCTTGTGGCAGCATTTAAGCCTTTTTCAACTGTCATGTAATATTGCGTGGTCGTCCCGGCGATATAGCAAACTGGTGCGCGGGTCTCCGCAGTCGCTTCGACTGTGATGGATTCTTTGGGAGTTACCCATTTAGAAAAACCATCGGCGAAAGATGAAAAAACAAAAACCGATAGCAGAGAAAGGATTGAGAAAAAACGTGCCCTTCTCATGCGAATACCACCTTAGCGGTCAACAAGAACACAACGGAATTTGACAGCTCATTTGATTTGACGGTGCTGAAATTGCTTCCGACATCGAATTTGTAATCTATATTCACATAAATCGGGCGGCTCGACGAAGTAATGCTTATCGTATTTCCGCTAGTGCCACCATTGGCCACGTGATTGGATAAAGAAATGGCGAGGGCAGTTCCATCGGCGATATAGGTGGTAGTAGAATCCCATACTTTAGTCGAACAACTAAGATAATTATCGATTAGTGTATAACCGCTTTTGTATTCTTTATAAGCTAAAGAAAAATCGAAATAAGTGTTTGATGAACTTGCTGAAATGGTTTGTAAAAAAATCGTTGGATCAAAGATTAAGTGATAAACGACATGCCCAACGGTGCCAATATCATCGTTATAAACCAAGCCGTAATCGTTGTATTGAAGCGGCTCGGTAGCCGAAACGGCATTGGGATATAAATACTTGTAGTCTTTTTCCTCAACCACTCCAGCATCGGCGGAAAATTGCGCGGAGCCGCCAGAGACGCCTCCGGCAATAACCCAAGCCGAAAGGCCAACCCCAGAAACAAGCGCAGCCGAAAAAGCGCACATGGCAATACCGATGGCGGTTTTCGATGCTCTTTTGTTTTTGAGGTTCAGATGCGACATGCTTTATTAATACCCAAATTTTGTCAAATAACATTATAAGTTATTTTGTTGAGATTTTATCGTTTTATTTTCATATTTTCTCAAATTCTAAAATAATATAAAAAATTGAAATATCACTTACTGATATCCAACTAAAAAACTACCACTGAAGATTGCTTCGTTATTACCCCGAGTATCACTGCAATATCTCATTTTATCAATCTTGCCGTTTAAGAAATGAAGACGTTAATTTATGTCAAAAGACATAAAGACCAATAACTGAACTTCAAATAGTTTTCTTCCTGCTCAAAGAGGCTTGCTCGCCACCGTCGGAGCCGGTTCTTCTTCGTGTCGGGGCAAGAGAATAAGAAGGTTCTTTCCGAAGTCGGGTTTCTTTTTGACAATAGGGAAAAGGATGATTTGAAAGAGCAAACTGCCGCCGAGGCACTCCACCATATCGCTCATGGTGTCCAATAAGGCATAGCGATAGCCTTTCGACGTGCGGAAGAAGGCGGCCACTTCGGCATCGCTTCCGAGGAGATCGGCGAAACTGTTGCCGCCATTGAAGAGGTTCCCTTCCGGAATCGTTTTCTGCATGTCGGTCCCAAAGAGGGTATCGAAGCTGAATTCATAGACTTCCCAAAGAACAGCTGAGCAAAGGCTGATGGTGAAAGCCCCGGCCATCAAGTAGGCTCGTGGGTGAGAGAGATGATCCTCGCCCATCCAGGCATAAAGGGCCGCATAAGCAAGATAACTGACCCAAATTCCCGAAAGGAAATGCATGACGTCGTCCCAATAGGGGAACTTGTAATAGCAATCGAGTGTCTCCCCAAAGCCGATGCCCATGAGGCCGAAGATTTGGATGAAAAGATTCACCGAGAAAGAAAGTTTTATTTTGAGAATGGACTTGGTGAGATAAGGCAAGAAGGCCAGCACGATTCCGCCTACAGCCGAAAGCATTACGAGAATCGGGGCGGCCGAGGTCACTTGATGATGATATTCTGTTATGCCGAAAATGAAGCAAGCCAAATAGACGGCCGCTAAAACACCACTCAAGATCGCGGTGAAGATTTTCTCCTTTTTCTCCTTCTTCATAACTCTATTGTTGAACGGTTTTCTCATTTTCGTTCTCGACCGATAGTAGAAACGCCCTTTCGCGAGAAAGTAGAGTCTTGAAACAACCGCCCGCTGACTGATAATAGAGGCGTGGAGACCAAAGACATCATCGCCGCAAATATTACGGGGCTCCGTAAGAAAGCCGGAATGACCCAAGCTGAGCTGGCCAACCGTTTAGGCTTCACGGACAAGGCTGTCAGCAAATGGGAACGGGGCTTGTCTTTGCCTGATGCCCCGACTTTAAAAGAGTTAGCGGTTTTATTCGGGGTAGACGTAAATTATCTTTTTGAGCCACATGTCTATAATCCACTTGATGAAGAAAGCGAAAAGAAACTCCGCAAAAAAGAAATTGTAGTTAAAACGATTTATATAGTTTCACTGTTCCTAATTTCCACGATTCTTGTGGCCATTCTTCTTAGTACCATCGCCGATATCTATGACGAAACCGCCAAAATCAGGGCTTATCTCTTCATCTTGCCAGGTCTCGCTTTCTTAGCCTTGCTCCTCAATATTCTCTTTGGCCATAACGCCAAAATGACGAGGATTTTGGCCTCGGTCCTTACCTGGGCTCTCGCGGATGCTCTTTATTATTTCCTCGGTCATCGTCTAATTCTCATTTTCGCGATTGCCGCAGTCATCCAAATCGCCATCATTATTTTCCCAAAGCTAAATCCGCTTACTAGAAAAAAGAAATAATTGAAAACCGCCAAAATTGCAGAAAAAGAAGTCCTTTTTCGGTTTTTTTCAAAATCGCTTACTCGATCCAATTTCAAAGCGCAAAGACGCGCATTAAATATTTGGTGACTAGCAAGTTTAGGAAATTAAAGAAATAGAGTTATTCAATTTCTCCCAAGGATTTTTTCGTTATGTTGTTGCTTAAACTATCTTAAAGATTTTAAACTCGAAATTTTGATCTAGTGACTCGTCAAAAGTGCTTTCGTTTTGACCGATAATGCTGATCTTATATTCTTGACCAGCCGATAGACTCACAGCGTTTTTGGGATAACCAATGAGTTTGTCGTTTGAATTGTACATATAAAATTCACGAAAGTTTTTTACGGCTTTTTTCTCAGCCAGGAAATAATACCTGCCGCTTTCTTTAGGGGTAAAATAATAAACAATCTCTTCGAACACAAAGCGTAGTTGGTCTTTGACTAAACGATAACCAGAAATGTCAATTTCTTCATTGGGCCGATTGATTTTCAGGCCAAAATTGGAGTTGCAGTTAAAAATATCAAGAATAACGATTTTGTACGTGGTGCCAGCGTGTAAGTCGACATCAATGCCCATGTCTTGATAGCTCGCGTAAGAACCGCTGCCTTTAATGTTATTGCCGGAGGTGGCATTATACACCCTTGATGTAATCTTGTTGGTACATCCAAAATAGTGGGTTCCGCTTATGTTTGCCGTGAAGATATATGTCCATTCCTGGAACGAAAATCTTTCGGAGTCGGTTATTGATGCATAATCGGTAATATCGATGATCTTATTAGGTTTCTTAATTGTCAGCGTGTAATTAAAACCTCTGGAAGAGGCATTTGTGCCTCTAAGCCCAATTTTATAGGTTTGTCCTTTCTGATAATCGTAATGAGTTTCACCCTCAACAACAATGCCAATGGTTGCGGAAACGCTCATGTCCTTGTCAGGGTATATTTTGATGTCTGGGTTGTTTACCGATAGAAAATGACTGCCACTGATTGACGGGGTATAAGAAAACCAACCCCAATCTTCTCCCGCCGGATCTGTCGTCCCTTTAAAAGTTTCGTTTTCATTTTGAGGTATGGAGAAGGCACTTGTTTTAAGGTTTTGATGCACCTCAAGGGTTTCTTCGGCTGTAAAGGTTGGTATCTCTACCTCCTTGCTACTGGATCCTGCTGAAAAAAGAGAACAAGACGATAGGAAAAAAGCGCATGTGACAAACAGCAAGGCAATAGGTGAATTCCGTTTCATTGAGTTATCCTTTTACATTTATATTTTATTTATATCATGCCATTAAATTTAAATCTATATCATTAACGTGTCATCAGTCATATAGACGTTAGGATTTATAGCAAAATGTTTTGAAGACAGAAACCGCTCGCAAAAAATAGTTTAATGCACAAAAATCGTCATTTTCTTAATATTTCTCAATTTTTAATGTGTTTTTCTAAGTTGCTCTAATACAAAAACACAAGAGCAAATAATGTCCGTAAAGTATAATTTTAATTTCTAAATATCAATATTTGAGCAACAAAGTATGGCACTATTATTTACCATATTTTGGTAAATTGTATTTTTAAATAACGCCATTTTACTGAATTATTGGAAACGCAATCTCATTCCAATAAAGGAAGAAAAGCGGCCCATTTGGCTCTCCACTGATCCCGGTTTCCTAGATTGCTTTTCTAGAAGACAAAAGATTCCTTCCGCCCTGCCAGAAAAAAAGAGCGGTGTTAGCCGCTCTTAATGACCTAGGCTGGCAGGGGCGGAAGGAATCGAACCCTCATCAAAGGTTTTGGAGACCTCTGTTCTACCACTGAACCACGCCCCTAGGCGCGTGGTTCATTATAGTCCTCGCGCTATCTTGCTGACAAGAGACATATCAACCTGTCCGTCATAATGTTCTTTGAAATATTTCATGACAGCAGGCATGGCTTTGTCGGACAAGGAAGCGTAAACCTTACGGATCTCTTCTTCGCTCAACATTTTCGGAAGGAAGCACTCAATCGGTTTCTTTTGTCTTTCAATCGCCGCGGCTTGGTCAACACGACCGGCCGCTTTGTAGCTGTCTCTTTCTTCGTCTAGCTCTTTTAGGAGCTTCTGGACGATTTTGACGACATCAACATCGGTGACCTCTTTGCCACTGCCGTTGGTCTTCAACTCCTGATAACGCGAAATGACGATGCTTAAGCTCGAACGAGCGTCATCGTCATGAGCTTTCATGGCCTGAATGTTGGCTTTCCGAATTTCATCAATAAGCATAAATTATGCCTCCTTAACCGCTCTATTGCGGTTATGCTTAACGTTTTCAACCGAATCGACCGTGACTCTTTGGAATGCAAAGAAGATCGGCAAGATTTCAAGACGGCCGAAAATCATGCCGATATCGAGTATTATGAGAAGCCATGGATAGGCGAGGGGCTGCGCCGCTTTATAGGATACGAAATTTATGACATCGAGGCCGGTACCACTTAAAGCGGACATGAAGTCATAAATCGCTTGATCGAATTTAACGGCTGGCAAATACGCCAAAACCAAAGAGCCAACTAAGAAGACGACGATATAGAGAACCGCGTAGTTGTGGGCTTCGTCTGAAGTGGCTGGGTCTTCTTCTTTGAGTTCGCCCAAACGATAGACGGGGTTGGGGTTGATGGTACGCGAAGATGAAAAGCGATAACGAATCGAATAAACGAAGTCTTTAAAAAGAATACCCAAACGGTATTGCTTGATGCCGCCAGAAGTCGAGCCAACGCCACCGCCGATGCCCATAAGGAGAATGCCGCAGAAGACCGCGACTTCGCCGAGGGCGTTGATGGAAGGGGCGTTAATAAAGCCGGTCGTCGTAATAGAAGAGACGACATTAAAGACGGAATAACGTAAGGACTGCGCAAAACTAAGACGCCCACCAGTGTAAAGATACATGGAGGAAATCGCCGTCGCAAAGGTGAAGAAAATAATCACGAAAATCGCCAGTTTGATTTCAATATCCTTGAAAAACTGCTTCCATTTGCCACGGAATAAGAACGTATGAAGGACGAAGTTCGTCGCGCCTAAGCACATCAAAACCATGCTGATGATTTCCATCGCAAGCGCATTGACTGGGAAGATTCCAATCCCGTTCAGGTTGGTACCATTGACGGTTTGATAATAAACGAAGCCCGTGTTGCGGGTTGAAAAGCCACCGGTAGCGAGGGCTGCGATGCTATGGCACAAAGCATCAAAAACATCCATGCCAGCCATCCATAACGAAACGGTGCCCAAAATGATGTAGCCAAAGTAGATGCCAAAGATCAATTTGGCGCTCCGGCCAAGGTTCGGCATCAATTTGTCGTTGTGGCCTTCGGCAAAGTAGAGTTTGAGGTTGTAACGGTCGCTTAAGGCGCCAGCCACAATAAGAACCAAGCCAATGCCGCCGACGAATTGCATCAAAGCTCTGTGAAACAAGAAAACATGAGAACAATATTGAACTGAACTATCCAAGAAACTTGTGAAGATCGTCAAACCCGTCGCGGTATAACCGCTCACCGCTTCAAAGAAACTTTCGGTAAACGTCATCGTCAAACCAGCCTTTCCGCCATTGAGGGCTGGAATGCCGGCTAAATAGAAAGGCATAGCACCAATCACGAAAGCGAAGACCCAAAGAAGAATCAGCAACAACGAGTCATCGTTTTTGCCAAAGTGGGCTTTCGGATGACCGGCAATTAAAGGGAAATACAAACACGCCCCTAGCACAATGGCCCCAAAGCCCGGAATAAAAAAATCGAGCCAGCACTGCCATTCGCCAGGATAAAAACACATGAAAAGAGGGATCAAGGTAACAAGACCCTCGAACATGATGAAAATGCCCAAATATCCGAAAACTAGACGGTAACCGCTGACCTCTTTTTTCATAGACAGTTACTTCTTCTCCTCCGTGTCCGGAGAAGGCTCTTCACTCTTTTTCGCAAGGTCATCAGCATTCACGATGGAGGCGACAACCTCAGGTTTGTCCAGTTCGACTTGTTTAATGTAGTTAAGGATTCTCATCTGATCTTCCGGATCGCAAACAATCAGTAACGTATCTTTTGGATAAATGACGACTTGGCCTGAAGGAATGATCATCTGGTAGTTGCGGTAAATAGCCGCGATGGAAGCGTATTTCGGGAAGTTGATATCCATGATGCGCTGATTGGCGATGGCATAGGTCGAAAGAACCGGCGTCTCCATGACCATGATTTTGTTGTTTTCGAGCGAAAGGGTTTTGATGAGGCTTTCGACGGAAGACTCGTTCTTGATGGTCTGGGCGAGAAGGTAAGTGCTGCTCACGACGGAATCGATGCCAAGTTTCTTATAAAGTTCGACGTTGTTCGGGTTGCTGACAACGCAGATGCACTTCTTGACGTTAAACATCTTCTTCGCCAAGATGCAGCAAGCGTAGTTGTCGGTATCACGGTCGCACAAGGCGATAAAAACATCGGCGTCGTAAACGTTGGCTTCTTCGAGAATGAAGCTCCGCCACGGCTGCCCTACGACGACCGAGACATGCTCTTTTTTCGAGATTTCCTGCGCTAATTGTTTCGAGGAGTTAATCACGATAACTTGGTTATCGCGGTTCTTGAACATCTCGAGAATGAATTCGGCTTGTTGGTTGCCGTTAGCAATGACGATTTTCATTTGTCTTGGCCCCCATTCTCGAGTGAGGTGAAACGATTGAGCGTTAGTTCGGAAGGATAAATGGCTTTGATGTTCATGCCGGAAATAAGGATGCCTTTTTCCGGATCGACGAAACGAACATAAATCTCCGGTACCTGATAGATAAGGGCCGCGAGATGAGCCAAGAAAAGATTAACGTTATCGTCACCTGTCGTAATGACGATTTCGCTGGCGGTTTTAATGTAGGCTTGCTCCAATAAAGCCCGGTCCGTCGCATCGCCCGTGATTTTATAACCGCTAAAGGAATCGTCGAGACGGTCGAAAGCCGCTTCGCTTTCGTCAACGATGATGATGTTGCCGCCCATTTCGCTTTCATGGTTGGCAATGGAAGAACCTAAACGGCCGCAGCCTATGATGAGTATTTTGTTCTTCATAACAACTTTTCAATTATACCTTACGCGTGCAAAGGGGGCAATTCACCCTCAATTTTCATCTGTTCGCAAACCTCAACTTCCGGATATTTATCGGCCAACTCGAGGTACTTGGCTTTTGTAAATTTTTTCTTAAGACCTTTCCAACCGACTTTAGCATAGGTTTCGAGACACCAATCGACGAAGGCAATCGAACCGCTATTCATGTAGTAGTGTTGGCTCTTGCTTCGGAAATATTCGAGGGTGGTCTCTGGCTTAAAGTGTTTAGGATCATAGACCTTGCTTGCCGAGAGCATGTCGCAAACATATTCGCAAGCCCATTTATAAGGCATTCTCTTCATGAGGATACGGCCATTGAAGAAGTCGGTCCAATATTCCCAGTGGTGAGGATTCTTTCTCGTGTGGTGTTGGCAAATGACAGAGAAATACTCGTTTGCCATACGCTCTTTATAAACGGGCGAATAATTGCCAGCGTAATATTTGGCGCTGGTCCAGAATTCGATGGGGGTGAGCTTGGACCAATCGTGTTTTAAGGCGTGAAAGAAAATACCCATATGCCAAGCGTTACGAAGGACTTGGCGCTTATGTCTTTCAATTGTGTGGAAGTGTTTGAAGGGATGACTCATAACATTATCTCCGTGAGGACTGTGCCTATATCATCGTGAATAACATAATCGAAGTAACGGTCTTTATCGGTCGCTTCTTTGTTAATGAGAATCGAAGTCTGACCGCCGAAGTACTGAATAAGACCCGCCGCCGGATAAACGTTGAGCGAGGTTCCCCCAACAATCAGAACATCGCTATACCGAAGGGCATCCATCGCTTTCATGAGCATGTCTTCGTCCAATGGTTCTTCATAGAGAACGACATCGGGTTTGAGAACGCCTCCGCAGGAACAATGCGGCACCCCATGGGGTTCAATCTCATCAAGCGTATATTCTTTGCCACAATCTTGGCAGAAATAACGGCGGACCGAACCATGAAGCTCATAGACAGCGTGACTGCCGGCGTCGGTATGCAAGCCATCGATGTTCTGGGTCAGTATGGTGATTGGATGATGGTTCTTTTCGTAATTAGCCAAAGCCAAATGGGCGGCATTGGGTTTCGCGCCTTTGTTGACCATTTGCTTCCAATAGAAGTCATAGAAGGTTTCCGTATTGCCAACGAAGTAACTGTGCGAAAGCATAGTCTCGTAAGGAACCCCATACTCAGACTGGACGCGGTAAATGCCAGCAGGAGAACGAAAATCCGGAATGCCCGAAGCTGTCGAAACGCCAGCTCCACCTAAAAAGACCACCCGGGGATGGGTTTTCATGATCTCTTTTATTTTCGTTAAAGCTTCCTTTTCGTCCATGCTTCCTATTATATAGGAATAATTGGTCCAAAGAAGGATTAAAGCGCTATCTTGTGAGACGGATTGAAGAGGATGTATTTTCTAATAGGTCTAACATCGTCCATTATGGTGGTATATTCCCCTTCGCCCAGATAATGGAAACCGCATTTTTCAATCACGCGGCGCGAACGGTCGTTCTTCGTCCAATGGCTGATCGTGAGAAAATCCAAATGAAGATCGTTAAAGCAATACGCGATCACGCGTTTGACGGCTTCGCTCATGAGGCCATTGCCCCAATAATCCTTCGAGAGGACATAACCGATTTCGCGTCCCACGAAGTCACTGCGAAATCCTTGCAAATCCCAGTTAAAATTCTCCAAACCGAGGGATCCGATGACTTTGTTGTCGGCTTTGAAAACGATGGCGAAAGTCTTTTTTCCGTCAATAAACATCTTAAGAATCCGTTGTGATTCTTCTTTGCTTTCGTGATGTGGCCAACCAGCCCACTCCCCTACGCCAGGAACGCTCGCGTATTCATAAAAATCGTCCAAATCTTTTTCTTCAAAAGGACGTAAAAACAAACGATCCGTTTCTAAAGTAACCCCCGTGAGGTCGATTTTCGCGTTTTGCATTTTTATCTCTTCTTTTTAAGCTTTCCCTTATCGTCGATAACGTAACCCAAACGGGGATTCAAAAGGACATAGTAATCGCAGAGTCTTTCATCGCCAGCCGAGGTGGTGAAGAAGCGCTGCTCGACATGGCGGAAACCACACTTGATGGCCACTCGTGCCGCTCTGTCGTCTCCAACCCAATGGCCTAGCGAAATGAAATCCAAGCCCAAGAGAGCAAAGCAGTTCGGAATCAAAGACGTCATCGCTTCGGTCATTAAACCATGGCCCCAGTAAGCTTTCGAAAGGGCGAAGCCGACTTCGCGGCCAAGCCAGTTGGCTGGATACCCGGCGATGTCCCCGGGGAATGGCTCTAAGCCGATCGAGCCGATGACTTTATGATCGTCTTTGTGATAGATGGCCAAAGTCTTCTTGCCAGCGATGAACATCTGAAGAACTTTTTTGGTCTCCTCTTTGCTTTGATGAGGAAGCCAGCCAGCGCCTTCGCCAACCCCTGGCACTTTGGCATACTCATAGAAATCATTCAAATCGCCCATCTCAAAAGGACGGACCAATAGTCTAAAAGTTTCGATGCGGGTACCGCTGAGATCTATATCGGCGTTTTTCATAATCTTATTGTGCCACAAATTTAACTAAAAACAAAAAGAAGGGCCGAAGCCCTTCCTTTAGCGAAACACCTTATTTACGTTTCCTATCGAGCAAATAGCCAACAACGTAAAGGATACCAGCCACTCCGCCATAGACGAGGCCGCTCCAATCGTTCCAGGCGAAGTACTTATTCTTGATTTCCAGATAGAGCGTCGCGGCAACGCCAAGGACGAAAAGAACAAGAATAACGAAGATCATGAGCCTGACTAAACCGACGTTCTTGCCCGACACGGCGTACACCATGCCGGAATAGCCGCATAACAAGTCGAGCAAAATCCAGAGAATCGCGATGACGAAGGCCACAACGCCAGAGCTGCTGCCGAAATAAGTAGCGGGAGTCTTCACGGCCTCCATGACAAGGCCCACGGTCGAAAGGATGGCTGCGACAAAGAAAACTAAGCCACCAATGAATAGAAATATCTTTCCGATTGTCTTCATAAATTTCCTCCTAAGGACGTATCAATTCTAGCGAGGTATGCTGTGACGAAAAAGTATGGTTTCGTCACAACGCTTGCGTTATTTAGAATTCAAAACCTTATCAAGTTCGTTAACCAATTCGCCCATCCGCTTAATGACGGCCATGAAGGGCTCTTTGCTTGTGAGATCGACGCCGGCTTTCTTAACTTCGTCAATCGGGTAATCGCTGCCGCCCATCTTGAGCAAGCCAACGTACTTCTCGAAAGCGCCCGGTTTGCCTTCCTTGACGTTCTCATAAAGAAGCATCGAGGCGGTGAAACTGGTCGCATACTGATAGACATAGAACGGGGTGTAGAAAAGATGCGGAATATAAGCCCAGACTAACGGCTTAACCTTTTCTTCGGTGATGTCGATGCCATAGTAGACCTTATATAGCTTCGTCATTTCATCCGAGAGAACTTGGAAGTTTATAGGCTCTCCTTTCTCAACCATCTTGGAGATATCGTACTCATAATGGGCAAACAAGGTCTGACGGTAGAATGTGCCAACGATTTCATCGATGGCTTTTTGGAGCAAAGCAATCTTCGTTTCGCGGTCCAAATCGCCATTGGTGAGCATGTAATCAAGAAGGTTGTGCTCGTTGAAGGTGGAGGCGATTTCCGCGACGAAAATCGTATACTCTTGCTTCATAAGAGGCTGGTTCTCGATGGAATAGAGAGTATGGATGCTATGACCCGACTCGTGGGCCACGGTGAAGCAATCGTCTAAGCGACCTTCAAAGTTGAAGAGAATGACTGGGTGAACCGAAGTGGTCGGAGTCTTAAAACCACCATTAGAATAGGCGCCAGTCCGTTTGCCCATTCCTGGATAAACGTCGACATAGCCATCCGTCAAAACGTCGTGAGCTTTCGCCTGGAAGTCTTTCGGGAAACGAGAAATCGAAGCGAAGAAAACATCCTTGGCTTCCTCGTAGGTGTAACGCTTATCGCTGTGGGCTAACTCAAGGAAACGATCATAAGAACGATGCTTCTCGAGCCCTAAATATTGGCGACGGATTTCGTAATATCTATGCAAAGGTGCCGCGTTTTGGCTGGCCGCCTCAATCAGATTAAGGAAAACCGAAGCCGGAATCTTGTTGCCCATGAGGTGTTCTTCGAGGATAGAAGGATAATTGCGGGCCTTCATCTCCGAGAGTTCACCTTGGAGGACGTTATTGTAGATTTCGCCATAGACGTTCTTGTGGGTGTCGTAATAGCTATAAAGGGCCTCGAAAATCTTGGCTCTATCATCAGCATTCTTGCTATCGGCGATGAGACTCGTCCAATTGCTTTGCGAAACGGTCACTTCCTTGCCATCCGAAAGGGTGATGGTTTTCGGAGTGTAGTCGCCCACGGAAAGCATGGAGTAAAGCTGTGATCCTTCGCCAAGAAGCGGCGAGAAGGAAGAGGCTAATTGTTCTTTATCAGCGCTTAAGATGTGGCTGGACTCCAAGAAGAGCTGGGCAAAAGAATGATCGAAATCCTTGAAATCAGGATTCTTTTTGATGAAATCAGCGATGCCTTTTTCGCCTAAAGCGAGAATCTCCGGGTCCTCAAAGGCGGTTGCTTCCGACAAGTCGTTAAGAGCGAGACGGACTTTAGCAAGACGTTCATTGTTCTTCACGACACGCTTATCGATATCACTCGCGCATTCGGCATAAAGATAGAGACGGCCGACGAGGCACTCCAGTTCTCTTTCTTCCGCCAAAAAGGCTTTTAAATCATCCTCTTTCGCAAGTTTTCCTTTATGTGAGGCCAAAGAAGGAATGATTTGTTCCTTTAATTTCTTTAAGTCCGCGTCAAAATCTTTTTCAGTCGGATAGATTTTCGTCAAATCCCATTTGTCTGCCATTTTTTATAGCTCCTTAGGTGCTAATAGATTATAGCGACAAAATGTCAGTAACTGAATGAGACGCTGAGGTATCTTCTTTTTTCTGAAGAAAAAAATCCTAAGTAGATGGTATGATACCAAAGAGGAAAAACCCTTTTTATTTTATGAACCACGAAGAAAACCCCGTTCATTACGCCAAGCGCAAAGCACGGGAACAAAAGGAACTTCTTTGGCGGCAAAAGCAACTCGCGAAGCCAAAGCCAAAACTCTATCTTTTTTATTTTTTCCTCGTGATTTCCATGGCCTACATCGCCGATGAAGTAGCTTCGTGCATCAACGTTCAATTTCAAAGCAATATCGTCACCGAATTCTTCAATAGCGTCCATCCTGATTGGTCCTACGCCCAATCCCTTTCATCCTATCAAAGCATCTTGTTCCTTTGCTCTTTCGCCTTGGTTTTCGTAATCGTCTACAAACCTCTAAGCGACCGTTTTGGCCGCAAACCATTCCTTGTTATTAACACATTCTTCATTGGCGTTGGTTTCCTCGTCATTTATCTTTCGAAGAACCTTGCGGTTTATTTGGTCGGATCGATGATTCTCTCTTTCTTCACCTCGCACGATGTCCAAGTCGTGTATCTTCTCGAAACCTCGCCAGAAAAAGAACGGGCCACCGTCTATTCGGTCAGTAAGGCCATCGCCATTCTCGGCACGATGGCAATCCCATTGCTCCGTTATTTTTTCATGGGCGACGATTCATCCCTATGGCGCAAAGTCTTCTTAGTACCCGCCATCTTTTGCTTCATCGCCGCCGCTATCGCTTTATTCCTGGCCCGCGAATCCGACGCTTTCCTGTTGCAGCGCATTTCCTATCTTTCTAAGAGCGATGAAGAAAGGCGCAAACCCACCCGAAAAGAAAGAAAAGAAAACGGCCAAGGCGGCATCGTCCAAGCTTTCTTCTTTTGTATGAAGCACAAGCAGCTTCGCTTCCTTTTGATCTCATCGATGCTCTATCTCATTCCGTGCGTCGCCACGACGACTTATCAAAGCGTCATGTCAAAGACTGCCCTTTTAAGTGAATACGATATTACGTACGCCCTCTATTTCTATCCGATCACAAACGCCCTCATGACTTTGATTGCGGGATTAATCAGCGATCGCAAAGGACGGAAGAAGGCCGCGGTCGTGATGTCCATTTGTGCCATTGTGTCTTATCTCCTTTTCTTCTTTGCCACTTTCTATGGTTTCCAGCCCTGGCTCATTGGCTTATTAGCAGGCTTCTTCGTTGGCTCGTATTGGAGCGGCAGCGACCAGACCACCACCGTCATGATTGGCGAGAGTGCCCCGACGAATTTCCGTTCTTCGGCCTTGGCGGTTCAAGGCGTCTTCCAAGTTGTCAGCAACTTCATTGGCTTTGGCATTGCGGCCTTAGTACAAATTTGGCTACCGGACCGTTGGCTTGGCCTCCTTTATTTGCTCTTAGCCATTCCTGGCATGGTCATCTCGCTGTTCATCATGGCTAAATATGTCGGTGAGACAAAAGGCATCGACCTCGAAAAGGTCTCAGGGACTGAATGGGACAACACAAAAGAAGAGAAGCAAGAAGAAGGCCAACCAGCTCCAAAAGCCATATAATTTTCTTATTATGAAAATCATCTCATTTAACGTTAACGGAATTCGGGCGATTCTCCAAAAGAACCTCGCCAAAGATTTTGACACTTTGAATCCGGATATCTTCGTGATTGAAGAAACGAAATATTCTGAAGACTTACATCTGGATTTCCCTTTTGCCCCAAAAGGTTACGAAACCTTCTGGACTTGCAGCAAAGAAAAGAAAGGCTATTCGGGAGTGGCTATCCTCACCAAAATTCATCCCACGAATGTCACTTACGGCCTTCTCAATGGCAAATACGATGACGAGGGACGGGTCATCACTTTGGAGTTCCCCTCTTTTTATCTTATCGGCGCCTATGTCCCTAATTCGGGCGAAGAACTTAAGAGGTTGGACTTCCGTATGGGTTTCGAAGACGATTTGCTGGCGTATATGAAGACGCTCGACGCGAAGAAGCCCGTCATCTTAACGGGCGACTTAAACGTCGCGCATGAAGAAATCGACATCAAGAACCCTTCCACCAATATCCATAACGCAGGCTTCACTCAAGAAGAAAGAGACAAGTTCACGCGTTTATTAGGCAATGGATTCGTCGATACGTTCCGCAACCTCTATCCAACTAAAGTTCAGTATTCTTGGTGGAGCTATCGTTTCCACGCGAGAGAGAATAACGCCGGCTGGCGTATCGATTACTTCGTCGTGAGCAAACGTCTAGTTCCCGAAATTAAGGATTCCCTAATCCATAACGAAATCGAAGGCAGCGACCACTGCCCCGTCGAACTCGATCTTAAGTAAAGAAAAACGGTTACCGGAGAAAATCCGATAACCGTTTCAATATCTCAAAATCAACGCAAATCCTGCCCGCATTTGCGGCAGAACTTCGCATCGGCGTCATTTTCTTCGCCGCATTTTGGGCACTTCTTATGGAGTGGAGCCCCGCAGTTATCGCAGAAAGCCGCCCCAGGCTCGTTTTGCGTCCCGCAACGCGGGCAGACCGCGCCTTTAGTGGGGTTAGCATTAACGGACTGACCTTTAATTCCAGCGGCAACACCGTTCACAACACTATTGATGGTCTTCGTGGTTTCGTCCCGAGTTCCATCGAGCATGTAGTTCGTCGTATCTCTGGCGACCGGCGCCATTTCGCTCGCGCTATAACGGTTGATCGCGCCCATATAGCCAAAGGAAAGGAGAACGATACCAACGAAAGATAAGGGCCCGCCAATATAGAATAAGAAGAAAAGATTGGGCATTCCAAAGCCGTTGAACGCTTGAAAAAAATTGACCAAGCCGGCCGCCACAATAACTAAACCAACGCCAAGGCAAATCCAACCGGCGATTCTTAAACCATGACGCTTTGTTTTCTGATCTTCCAAATACTGGAAATTGCTCTTTTTCGGAGCGGAGGAGTTGGTCTCCGCACCTTTGGCACCGATAAGATAGTCTGTCGTCACACCAAAAACTTCAGCCAAGCGATTCACATTATCCAAAGTCGGCTGAGCTTCACCCGTTTCCCATTTCGAAACGGCTTTGGTCGAGACTCCAATTTTCATCGCTAAGTCGCCTTGGCTCAAACCTAACTTTTTTCTCTCGTCGAAGATTCTTTGTCCTAATTCAGTCATGGCAATTTCCTCCTGCCGAGCGTTATGATGCCTAACTATTTTAAGCCTCACAACCCATCTTAATTACAAATTTATGAACCAGTGGTTCAATCATTAGGCTTTATCGATAGTCTTGCTAAGAAAAAAGAGACAAGAAATATCATAAATCTTTGAACTTAAAATAAAGTTTTGTTCCTTCTTGGGTAATTTTTTCTGTGACAACTCAATAATTGGTCTTTTCGGTTTTAGCCTTATAGTCACTATAAAGCTTTAGGCATTCCGAACGATCTAATTCTTCCATGAATTTTGCCTTGTTCTCTGGCTTGCTCATTTCATAGAATTTCTCATCACGGAAACCAATTTTTCTCGTATCGACAATATTGCAGCCATAGTAGATTTTAGAGATATTGGCCCAAAGAATGGCACCTAAGCACATCGGACAAGGTTCGCCTGTCGTATAAATAACGCAGCCCGAGAGATCAAATGTCCGCAGATTCTTACAAGCATCATGAATGGCCATTATTTCGCCATGGCAAGTCGGATCTTGAAGTTTGATTACTTGGTTATGTCCTTTGCCAACGACTTCTTCTCCTTTGACGATAACCGCGCCAAAAGGACCGCCCTCACCTTCGGCGATGCCTTTTTCGGCTTCCTCAATCGCAAGTTTCATGAACCTGTTAATTGTGTTTGCTTCCTTCATTATCTTTCGAAAAGTGTTTTTCTTCAAAAAACGAACTGGCATAGAAGGCAACCGTCTATTTTTTAGAAGTGAAGTGGGAGTTAAGAACGATAACTTACTGTTTACAAATTGGCTAAACGCGAATAAACGTTTGTACTCGTAGACAAAGTGTTTCTGCTGAAGAAGAAAACCGAAATCGGTTTCGACTTATATTCAAAGAGAGACTCCTCTTAAAAATTATAACAGTCATTCATTAAAATCAAACTTTATCAATCTTCACTTTGGGGTTTTCTCTAAATTTGAAGCAATCCGAAAAATTTGCTGCAAGGCGGTTCTATTAGCAAACCTATAATTAACTGATTGATTCTGTTTCGCTCAGCCGATGTCGACATTGAAAGCTGGACGAACGCCGTTAGTGGCGCAACTAATGTAATTGTATCCAAATGCGCCATAAATACTGATGTCATCGACGTGACCGTTTTCGTACGATGCGCAAGGCGAACGCGACCACCAACGGCAACCACCGTAATATGAGGAATCGATGGACATTTCAGCTCCGGTAGCTCTCGCGTAATCGGTGAGAATCACGCGGCGGGCCGGGTTGGTATTTTTGGCGTCCGAATTAAAGCCGTAGTTGGTATTGGTCAATTCTTGACGAGACAAGGCAAAGATCTTGTCGTTCGTATTGTCGCAGGAATAGTTGTTGGGGTCGCTACCGCCCATCGAGGCATCGCTGTTGTCAACGGTCGATGTAGTGATATGTGTCTTCTCGACATCGGTGAAGGCAACATCCAAAAATCCTTTGCCGGAGAAATCGTCAACCGAATAGGAGGCACCGTTGTAACCATTTAGCATCGCTCTAAGTGTTGAGTACTGGTAGTTGTTCGGATTCAACGCAGATCCTGAAACGTTCCGGCTTGCCCAGGAAGAGAAATAGACACCGTGCGTCAGAACTTTCTCCGCCACCACAAGGCCGGTCGCGGTTCCGGTTCCGGAAAGGACTTTCCATTTAATCGGTTCGACCTTGAAGTAATAGGCGGTGCCCGAAACAAACGTGGTAACACGCGAGGTCGACTGGTAATCAGATTCTTTAGGCGTGGCGGTGACCTTTACATATTCGTCTGAACCATACTCAAGATAGCCGTCTCCGTCGGTGTCAGTCGCGCCTTCCAAGGCAGTCAAGAGCGTGGAATCTTCTACCACCGTCTGCGGATATTTGCCAAGGCTAAAGGAAGATCCTAAGGCGTAATGTTCCGAACAGGAGAACGTGATAGACGCGCTCGTTATCGATGAATTGCCGCTTCCAAAAGCGACAACTTTAATATAATTAGGATAATAACCAGAGAAATCGCAAGTGAAGGACAAAACAGACGAGGAATCGTAGGTCGCGGACTTCGTGTCCGAGAAACTGGTCGAGGCGGACCAGAAGATCTGGAGACTTGCGGAGGAATCGGACTTTGTCAAAGTGATGCTCTGCATCCCGTGGATGGGGTCAGTGTTCGTAAAGTAGCCGCCACCCTGAATGGTCTGCCAGACGTCGGAAGGATTGGCAAATCCGTTATAGGCAAAAGACACGCTGCTGCCAAGGGCTGTCTCCGCGGTGCCAGTCCCGTTGTAGAAAGTCCCGCTCGCGTAGGAATCAGTCCCAATTTTGTTTTTGCTGGCGCCGAAGCCGATTGTATATGCCGTTCCTTCGGCCAAATTGACTTGAATAGCAGACTGGTCGACAAACGAAAGCGAACAAACCAAAATAAGCGAAGCAAAAATAGACACACTAAAGAAAATATTTTTCCTGTTTAACATAAAAATCCCCCTCCAACTCCTTCTGAACTTTTTAATAATAATTCCTAATATTCATCTTTTCAACGTTTATGTTTTCTAAAGCACCGACCGCGTATTTCTTATATTTAAAAGTTTTTTTCGTAAGGTTAATTTATTTAGTTCTGTTTTCATTTTAGAAAAAGATACACATATTAACGCAGTTCTTTTTTAAACATAAATTCCTATATGTGCAGTTTGTTGTGCCCTCTACCCCGCTTTTCAATGGTTCTCGTATGTTAAGTCAAAATTTAAAGCACAATAAAGAAACAAGGCGATTGGAGGAATGCGACTGGTGAAACGTTTTGCCAAACCAAATCAACCAAATGATGCGAGAAAGGTGACCGTTATGATAATCTTGAATCATGGTCCACGAGAAGAACCACATTCGAAGTTTGACAGTTGTCCAAAAGGAAAAAATCCCATCTCTTTTTGGTTGGATCGTCGTCTTGTTGGCGATTGAAGAGGCCACTCTCGGTCAAAATTTCTTTTTCGTTAATCAAACGGCCGGAACATGGAACCATTATTTTCTTTCCCTAGCTTTTCTCCTCAGCCTAGGGCTTTCCGTCATATTTCATTCTCGCGTTCGCTTGCCTGATTGGCCCTTAGTGATTTTTGGGCTCGTAATTCTTGGAATTTCATTTGCCCCTTTCGGAACTTTGGCGATTTATTGGCTAAGGCTGGTTTTTGCCATCGTTTCAGGTTGTGGCTTAGCCACATTCGGAATTGATTTTTTCATGGACTTTGACAATCGGCAAAAAGGTTGGTCTCTCATAATCGCTTTTGGTTTAGGTTCGACGCTTTTCTTACTGCAAAGCTCTGAACCCTATCTCTCCGTATCTCTTTGTGGATTGGGTCTTTTGTGTCTTTTGCTTCGCCGTCCGAGCCAACAAAAATCAGTTAGTTCTTTACCATTGGAAACGGTTCCGGAATGGTGGCTTCTCGTTTTGTCTTTTGTCTCTTTTATCCTCAGTGGGTCCTTGGAATTATCTTTCTATGAAAGCTTCCTGACTCTTGTTCACCAGGCTGCTTATACGGCTTTTGGGGGCGCCTTAATCGGCGTTCTTCTAGGAATCTTTTTCCTCAAAAACCGCCATTTTTTATTGACCTATGGTCTTTATCTTTCTTTCCTTTTTTCCGCCTTTGGAGGTCTTTGCCTTTTCTTTTCGCCAAACATCATTTTCTTGATGATCGCCAGTCTCTTCTTAGCCGCAGCCCATACACTCGGACTCTTTTCCCTATACTACGTATTAGGCGTCTATACACGCAAATACAAAAACGCGCTGTTCTATGGTTTTGGCGCCATCCTCTCAGCGGTTGCTTATTGTTCCAGTTTGCTTCTATCGCTTCTCGTCCCTTTCTCGTTCAATTCCGAATCTCGTCATTGGCCAGTCCTCTTCATCGTCATTCCACTCCTTCTTTTTGTTTTGATGCCAGGTTTCTTCCAGCGCCAAAACCAAAAAGAATGGTTGAATGATTTGCATCGCGATGATGTGACGACGGAAGACTCCTTATCCGCTTTCTTTAACGAGAAACACCTTTCAAAAAGAGAACAACAAGTTGCGAGACTTCTTTTGCATGGTTTGACCCTTCGACAAATCTCTGCTGAATTGAATTTATCATACCCGACCGTCAATACCCATCAAACGGCCATTTACCGCAAACTAGAAATTAATAGTAGAGCCGAACTTCTCTTGCTGATTCACCCGCTTGTTCTCCCTGACACCACTCATTAGAACTAATGACTTCGCCAAACCTTCTTCTCGCGATAAATTTTAGGCGAAAGAAGGTTATTTACCATGTCAAAACGCCGTTTCTTGTTGCCTCTAGCCGCCTTGCTTCTCAGCGCTTGTTCGGTACCGAGTTTCCTAACTTCCAACAACGATTCTCAAAACTCAACGACCAAAGTTGAAGAGTCCAGTCCCGAAACATTCACTTATGGCGAAGAATACATAAACGCTCATTTGGGAAACCAATATTGGATCACCTACTCCTACGCCACAAAAAGCAATGGTTCCGCTGAGGAGCCGCTTCTCATCACCACTGCCCACAATGACAGTGGTTACTATGTAAAAGACAATGCCGGAACCGAAGCCCTCTTTCTCAAAGAAGGAACTACATATCTGGTCTATATGCCAAACGAATCAGGGCAATTGGCCTTAGTCAACGATTTAAAACTCGATGAAGAAAACGTCAAAGGATACAGCACTTCCTTTTTGGCCTTTATGAGCATCTACGAAGTAGCGAAAGACGATTTGGCCAAAGATGGTGTGGAAACCATTGCTGGAAGAGCTTGCCAAAAATATGTCTTTCATGCTTCGTATGTCGCTTCGGCCATCGACCTCCACTACAGCATCGACACCAAAACCGGCGTCTGTCTCCGTTATGAAGCAACGGCAGTTCAAGGAACGGACACCAGCGCCTTTCAGTTCCTTTGCACAGTCTTTAAGGATAGTGGAGTCGTCTTGCCTTCCCACATCTGAAAAGCAACACAAAACTTTGTCAGACCTCAATTCATTATCCGTCTCTAAATATTTCTAATCCGAGCCAATTAAGCTCGGATTTTTTCATTGTTAAATCCGATGGACAAGAATCGGCTTTAGTAAAAGAAAAAAGTCAGTCAATTTTGACTGGCTTTAATTTCGTTGGTGAAGCATTTGTTTCCGTATTCGAACCACCATTCGAAAAAGAGTATTCTCGGCTGATTTTCTTATAATCCAGGATAATGTGCCCGCCGCCATCCGGGTAGATGGATCGTCTTCTTGATAAAAAGATTAATGAGATTTTTGACATTATTGTTTTTAACAACCCATAGATTTTTGACAAAGACATCAAAGTAAACGGAGAGATACTCTATCTTCCGATTTGCATGGCTCCGATTCTCGCAGAAAGCCTTATCTAAGTGGAATACCCTGCCACAAAAGCCTTTAGAGACTCTCTTTGAGGAATCGAAGATTACAATGAAAGCCGCCTATTTCAAGTAAACTATTGAAATCGCGGTTATCTCAACTGACCATGTTTTCTCCGCAGCCAAGATGAATGACGCGGTCCCGAAGTGACAAAGTAACAACCGCCCCGATATCTTTGCTTCAATCTTCTTTGCAAAATGAGGTTGCTTTGTGAACCGCAAAGAGTTTTTTCACATTTCCGAAAACATTAGTGTGCGCGCTTTTCACGTTTCCGCAAATCATTTAAATAAGATTTTTTCGGGAATGCGCTGTTATAAAAGCATTAAAAAATCCGAACCTGTTACAGTTCGGATTGTTTGGCATTGGTGACCCGGACGGGATTCGAACCCATGAATGTATGCGTGAAAGGCATATGAGTTAAGCCGCTTCTCCACCGGGCCAAAAAAATGGCGCTCACTATAGGGCTCGAACCTACAACCGATCGGTTAACAGCCGATTGCTCTGCCATTGAGCTAAGTGAGCGCATCAGACTTGCGCCTTTAAAAGCGCAAGCACAATTCTAATGAGCCTTAAGGCTCTTTGCAAGAAGAACGGAGTTATTTTGCGTTAAGTTTCGTCTCAATCGCGTGAAGAAGGTCGCCAACGGTCTTAAAACCAGCAAGTTCGGCTGTTTCGAATTGGATACCGTACTTGTCTTCGAGATCAAGGCAAAGTTCAACGACATCAAGACTGTCTAGGCCAAGTTCTTTAAGTGATTTGCTCTCGTCGAGTTTATCCTGATGAACCTTAGCGGCAAACTGTTTTTTGATTTCTTCCATCTGAGCTGCTGACATGTTTTTTACCTCACTACGCAATTATAAGTACTTTCGCCTTTAGGCGCAATGAGCGGTAAAAAAGGCTAGAAACCGCCATTTTTGATGATTTCTAGCCTTTTTGCTTTCTTTAGACGGAGCGCGAAGTGAGACTTGTCTCCGCGCCCACCATCTCCGAAGAGATGTTGTTGGCGGTCTGCTTGAAAGCACCAAAGAGAACACTACCGATGGCCGCGAAGATCGCTAAGACCATAAGCATTCCCAAAAGCTGTCCTTTTAGTTCAGACATTTTCCTTACCTCCTTTCATTGCTGATATCCAAGAATGGCCTCTCGGGTAACCGAGACGACCATAGGTTGGCTTGAAACGATCATCGGCGAGTAGTCCTTGTAGACCACAAAACGGTATTCGGCTCCGAAATAAGCTTCAGTCGACAAAGCCTTGATCTGAGCTTTCGCGGAATCAAAAACGAACGTCTCAATCTCTTTAGTAAGACCGTTGCTACGAGAAATCTGATAACCAGCTTGGAGGGCCACTGCATCCAAATCCGCGTGGATGACTTGTAAAGAATACATGTCGCCCGAATAAGCGAGAACCTGGACTAAGAAAATAAGCGACAAGAGAAAACCGAGTTTAGATCCCATGGCTCGTAAGACCTCCAATCACCGTCATGATGCCAATTGTGATAAGAGCGCTAGTTAAGCCGCTGGCAAGTAGTGGCAAAAAAGAAACGTTTGCTAAAGAACGCTTATGCCTCTCTTTGGCTTTGGTCCGTTTGTCCTCGGCAAGAGAAGCAAAAATGGTCGCGTATTGGCGCAGATAGGTTTCGTTCGTGCCTTCATCCACCATCTTGTAAATCGAAATCATCACTTCTCTGATCATTAGGCTGGGGAACAAGGAAGCAAAAGTCACATAAGGCTTTACGCTTTTGTCATGGTCAATGTCGTTAAGAAGATCCTTAAGCCGTTCTTTCATTGTCGGAGAGGCGTATTTGAGAAGTTCCTGAAAAGCGCTATAGATGGGCAAACCATCTTGGATATAGATGGAGAAATAGGTGAAAATCCTTACAAACTCCTCTTCAAGTTGTTCTGCTTCGACTTCGCTATGAGCTTTCCGTTTACTGAAGAAAACATAAAGGAAGAAAACGGTCGCTCCAAAAAAGAGAAAGGCTAAAAGGGTCTCATGAAAGAAATAGTAAATGGCAAAAGACCCAAGAAGACCCACGATTGCAAAAAGACCCGGTAACCAACGATTGCTTTTTTCTTTCTTAGAGCCAGTTTTATTAGGCTTTTTATTCTTCATCTTTTCGGACAAGCGTTTGAACATGACGATCCCTCCCCAAAGTTATTGGCAACTCCGTATAAACACTCGAGTAATAGACAAATGAGCCCAAGGCTAAGAGAAAATAAACAAGAGCGCAGCCTAGATAGAGCCAATTGCTCACGAGCTGTGAATAGAAGGTTCGTAAACACACTCTCACGAACACGATGATGAGGGCGCTCATAAGCCAGAGAGACAAAAACTCCACAAGTTGGCCAAGACTCTCTTTGGCTTTGGCGTTATCGCACGTTTCGCTTCTCGTCGCTTCCTTTAACAAGGGTTCTCCAAGCATCAAAGGATCGCCACCCTGCTCTTCATAAAGGCGAAAGACGCTAACGAACATCGGAAAATACGGTTCGATGAAATAGCTTTTAAGGTATTCGATTTTCTCCTCGACCGTATAAGCTGAAATGCTTTTCGTTACCAAAGCAAACTCGCCTTCAGCTCCGCTAATTGCGCCCTCATAGGCTTTCTCTGGTGATTTCGTTACCGACAAAGTGATGAGAAAGCTATTCACGAAACGATAGACTTCGTGACGTTTCTTTTCTTTTTCCCCATACCGGAGAAAAAGAGGAACGATAGCAAGAATGCCTCCTATGGCATAGAGAGCGAACACCAATAACCCTAGAAGATAATTCCAGGTGACAATAAAAGCCAAGCCTCCATAGAAAAGGCTGACAATGAGGGCCAACAGATAACATTTCGTTTTCATGATAGTTTCCTTTCATACAGGATATCCATGGCTTTTTTGCGGGGATTATAACGTCCAATGGATTGGATGAAACGTTCTATGTGGCCGGCGGGGTTCGTTTCTTTTTCGAGATACACGAAATAACGAAAGTGATGGGCGATGGCATCCATTATTTCTTCGCGCGAGAGTTTGTCGCTCCCGAGCATGGCTAACCGCGCCATTCTTTCAGGCATCTGATCCAAACTTTTCGCGTGGATGGTTGTCACCAAGGGATGGCCGCTTAAGGCCGATGTGATGGCGTCCAACATTTCCTTGCCTCTGCTTTCCGCTACGACAATGTAATCAGGGTTGTTGCGTAAGGCGTTACGAATAAGCGAGTCAAAGGATGCTTCGGGTAGAGCGTCGTTCACAAGCCAGGTCGTTAAGTCGATAGAAGGATTCGTCACCATATCCAGTTCTTCCACGTTGTCGATTACGATGACCCGTTTATTGTTTCCTAGGTGAAGCAGACACCACTTCTCTAACTCGGTTTTGCCACTCGAAGTTTGTCCTCCAATCACTACGCTTTCGTTCTCCTCTAGCGCCTCGAGAAGAATCTTTTCGTTGCCGCCGAAGAAGGGGTCTCCACTTTCGAGACAGGTGCCTGGGTAGGCTAAACGAAGCGAGAAGGAATAACTCTTCTCGTTTCTGACCCGAGCCAAAGACGGATAGACGGCATTAAGACGGTAGCGGCCAAAAGAAACGTCGAGAATCGGAACCGAATACGAAAACTGGCGTTCCGTCAAATTGGCTATTTGCCTTAAAAAACTTCCGACTTCTTCCCGTTTGATATCCAGATTTACCCGTTCCCGTCCCTTTAGGTTGGAGAGACAAAAGAAGGTCTCCCCGTTATAGGAAATATCCGTGACGCCCGGTTGCAAGAGGACATCCTTCAGAAACGATGATTCAAGAAAATCAATCGGGCTTTCAGACATATTTTTCCCCTTTTTTGACCTCCAATGTCACTTGGTTGCGATAATCAGTTAAATCCATGATTCGAGCCGTCATGGTTACCGTGAAACCTGAACAATATTCGGGTTTTGTTGCGTAGGCCTTTCCCGTTTCATCAAGGAAGACATAAGTGATCTTGTAATCCTTGGAATTCAGGTAATCTTTGAGGTTATAGGCGAAATACGAGTCCGCGGAGGCAAGGAAAATGTCGCTTCGAAACATCGGCCATCCCCTTGCGTCGCGCTTCGTAATGTCCATCGCCGCCTCGGCCGCCCCTTTATTAAGACCCCGAAAGGTCCTATCGACGCCGCCATAGATATAGCCAAACTGGCAAACGGTGGTCGAAAGAACGAAGAAGAGCGACCAGAAAAACATGTAGCCCATACTTTAGCGGACACCAACGCAGTAGTCGCCCGCTTCGCAACCCGACGCCACTTCCGAAACGGCATCAATCGTGAAACTGTTATTAATGGTAAAGGTCCCATTGACGTCTTTGTATTTCATCGTGAGACTAAAGGAGTATTGCTTCGTTCCAACTTCTTCCTTTTTGCATGGAGGAAGATAGAAATCGTTGGTGAGGAATTCGCTTCCTCGGATGTTTTTGCCATCTCTCATCAATCCAGTAGCCGGATTATACAAACACGGCGTCTTCAAAATAGGCATGTGATCATAGCTTGTTTGTCTTTCTCCAAGCTCCCACGTCCGAACCGCGCCACCGCTAACCCCGGTAACAAAATCATTAAGATGGTTATTAAGAGTCAATGTCCCAGAAACCAAGGAGAGCGTGGATAACCTTCGGGGATCGTCTTTAATGGTAAGTTTCATGTTTGAAAAGGGTACCTGGCCATTAGAGAGGATCGTTTGGTGATTAGAAAAACCAGTCTCCCAAACATACGTTGCTACAAAACTTTTTTGAGGTTCGCCTATGAAGTCAATCGCGGCTGGCAAAGAAAAGAATCCGGATTTGCTTGGCAAGTCATAAATCCAATCGCTTTTGGGCCGGACCTGAAGGGAAGTTACAGTTTCGACCACCCCCGCCTCATAACAACGAATCCAGAAAATCGCCCACATATCTTTCACAAGATGTTCTTTTGAACACGATAGCGCCGGCAAAGACACGGTTTCATTTGCCCTTAAGTTATAGGTCGTTGGCCCAAAACATTGTTCCCGATAAAACACTTTGGGTTCTTGCCCTACGCTAGAAGATGAAAGCTCTCCTATTTCAAGTTTGCAATTAATAACATACGAGTCAGTTCGCGGGGCTGTAAAAGACAAATTTCCATGCAAATCCTGGTCCAAACTGCACGGACCAAGAACACCATTCCACATTTTCTTCAGTTCCTCAGAGGTATACACAGAGGGATTAGTGGAAGAGTTCGTAACAGTGCTACTAGCAGTCGAAGAACTGGTCACGGTATGAGACGAAAAAGAACTAACTCGCGGATCGTCGGGAATCGAAGTTGAGGTGGTTGGAACAATCGAATAAGAACTACGGATCAATCCTTTGGGCTGCCCTGCGCCGATGGCTAAGGCAGGTGCAGCAAAAAGAATGAGGCCCGGGCCTAAAACGGAATGATGCATTTAGATTATCAGAAACTCGATGAGGTCTTTTTCATGACTTCACGGAAAACGACGCCATATTTCTTCGGATCACACCACGTCAGCCACCAATAGGGATAATGGCGGCCATGCTCAAGGCATTCACAAAGAAAGATGCGGCGTTCTAGTCCGCGCAAAGAATAATAAAAGTCATAAACCCTTTTCACGAACTGACCCGCGGGGAGATCCTGTTTGTGTTCCAGGAAACTCTTTTCGAGGTCGTAAACATGGTAGTCAGGACTATGACCCACCTCGATAAGAGATTGACGGTAAACCGCGCCAACGATCCACGACTTGGTGACGTCGCTGAGGTGCGGGAATTGGATTTCCACTTCTTCTTCCGTAAATCGAGTCCTCCTTTCATCATTAATATAGTGCGATTCGCCCAAAAGGTACCACCGAAATGCAAAGAGAAGTCGAAAAGATTCGGTAAGATGGACAAAATATTTTTTTCTTCATCTACAACGACTCTATCCTTAGCGTATAATAAACCCAAATGATTCTCCTCACTGGTGCTTCTGCAAGCGGCAAAACCGAAATCGCCAAACTCTTAGCGAAGAAATACGGCATCGTAAAAGCCGTCACGCACACTTCAAGAGCTCCGCGCGTCGGCGAACGCAATGGCGTTGATTATTTCTTTGTGAGCAAAGAAGAATTTCTGGCCCTGAAAGAACAGAATAAATTCGTCGAAACCACTTTCTATAATGGCAACTACTATGGCACGAGCAAGGCTCAAGTCACGGATTTGAAATGCGTCGTCGTGGATCCTAATGGACTAAAGTCTTTTATCGCCCTTCATGATCCCTCAGTCGTGACGTTTTATCTTCTCGCGACCGAAGAGACCCGCATCGTCCGTATGAGAATGCGCGGCGATAAACCCGAAAACATCGAAAAACGCATCGAAGGCGACCGGATCGATTTCCGTCCCGCCAATATCGCCCCTACCGATTTCTCTATCGTGACTGACGATAAGTCCCTAGAAGAACTCGCGGACAAAATCTATATCAAATACCGCCTAACTCTCAAAGAACGGGGCCTAAACCCGGTCGGTCTCCCCGAATAAGTCCATCAGCTGCTTTAGATGTTTCTTGGCCTTCTTATGAGGGCCTTTTATTATCCTTGGATAGCCATTGATATGCCACCAATCGCCTGGCACGACGTAAGAGCCTCTCGCTCCTTCTCCACTGCCAAGCAAAACCAACCCTAAAGACGCTTTCCACGCGGGGTGGAAGAAGATTTTCATAAAGCCATTGGCAAGTGGCAAGAACCATTTGGGATAACCGCGCGTAATATCGGTTCTCGCAATGCCAGGATGGGTCAAGGTGACATCAACAGTGCCTTCTTCGTAAATCCACTCGTATAAGCCCATAACGGCCCGCTTGCTCACGCCATAGTTCAGGAAATAGTCTTTCCCAAAGTCATGGAAGAACTTCGCGTAGTCCCCTTTGGGCGGATAACGATCGGCTAAAGAACCGACGAAGACGTAACGGCATTTGTGGGTTTTCGAAAGGCCACTATAAAGAAGATAGGTTCCAATTGCGTTTGTCTGGAAGGTGAGGGAATTGCCGTCTTTATAGAGCGCGATTTCTTTTTTCGGCTTAAAGATTCCCGCGTTCAAAATAATGGAAAAGAAAGTTTCTTTATCTAACGAGGCCACAAGGCTACGAATCGATTCTGGATTGGCTTGGTCGTAGTACACGAAAGACAAAACGGCGTCAGGAACATCGCGAAGAATCGCCATTTTGGTCGCTTCGGCCTTCGCTTGATCGCGGCAGGCGATGACTACTTCCGCGCCTTTATAAGCGAGGTATTTCGCGGCGAAAAAACCAATACCGCTCGTCGCGCCAGTGATAAGAACCCGCTTGCCTTTGCAAGTTGGGACATGAGAATCCAACCATTTCTTGGCTTCGATCATTTGGCTTTCTTCCTACGAGGATGATATACGACTTTCACTTCTTTGACGGTGTAATCAGTGACGCTCACGACCGTTAAATCGATTGAACCTTCGCTATACTTGTCGCCTTCGCGGGCGAAACGGCCAAGACGGTCATTGACCCAGCCCGAGACAGTCGTGTAATCTTCATCAATCCGGTCTTCGTTCAATTTGAATTTCTCGTAAAAGGCATCGATATTCATCGATCCACGAACCAAGAAAACGTTCTTTTTCTCAGTCTCGGCGACATCGGTCTTGACGGTATCGGTTTCGTCCCACATCTCGCCGACAAGCTCCTCAAGAATATCCTCGAGAGTTATGACGCCCTCAGCCCCGCCGAACTCATCGCGAACAACGGCGATATGACGATGGCTTTCCTTAAGCAATTCCATGGCCGAAGAAATTTCCATCGTGTGCGGGACATTCACAATCGGCATAATGAGGTCTTCAAGCGAAGGCTTTTCGCCTTGCACAAGGATACGCAAAAGGGATTTGACAGGGATATAACCTAAGACATGATCAAAGGAGCCTTTGTAAACCGGGATGCGGCTATGGCGGAAGGCATCATTCTGAGCTAAGAAATCATCAAAGGACGTTTCGATGTCGTAGGCCAGGACTTTATTGCGGGGCGTCATGATTTCGTAGCAAGTCGTTTCCTTAAAGAGAATAGAACGATGGAGAAGCTCGCTCTGACCCTCGTCGATGACTCCTTCGTTTTCAATGTCGTCCACCATGGCAAGCAGTTCGTCGTCGCTCGCGAGGGCGCTTTCTTGCGGGGCTTTTTCGATAAGCGGCGAAGCGATCCATTCCGCCAATTTGTTGGCGGGCTTCACGAACGGGAAATAGACGAAAGAAGATATTTTGACGAAATCGACGAGATGACGGCTCAAAGAAAAGGAATGGGCTTTGCTGAGGGCTTTCGGCGTGATTTCGCCAAAGACCAAGAGAATGAAAAGAAGAAGGCCCGAAGCCAATAAAGCCGCACCGCTGTCGCCTAATTTGGCAGCCCACAAATCCGCGCCCAATAAAGCCATTAAAGATGAGGCCAAAATGTTCACGAAATCGTTGCCAAAGAGAATCGTAGAAATCGTCTTGTCGTAATCGGTCGCATAACGGTAAGCCGTTTGACTCCGCTTGTCGCCCGTCATCGCCCTTTTCTCCAGGCGAAGCTTATTGACGGAACTATAGGCCATGTCAGAGGCGCTATAAAGAGCGCTCAGAGTTATGAGCAAAACCAAGAGACCGATGTATAAACCATCTTTCCAACTCATAGTTTCGCGATCTCCTTCTCAGGGGCGATCTTCTCCCCGATTGGGCCCACGAGTTCTTCGAGTACGTCTTCCATCGTGACCATGCCAACCAAACGGTCGCCATTCCTCACGATGGCGATTTGGGTATGATGCCTTCTAAAACCATCCACCATGTCATCCATGCGAATAGACGGCGTAACGAAATAAGGCTTTTGAATGTAATCTTTTAACGGAACGTTGGGATTTCGAAGATAAGCTGATAAGAAATTTTTGACGATAAGAACGCCGACGACTTTATCTTTGTCGCCATAGTAAACCGGAATGCGGGAATATTGAGTCTCGCACAGTTTATCGGCCAATTGCTTATTCGTAAGGCCTTTGAGGTTAATTTCGTACATTTTGGCGATTGGGGTCAGCACTTCCTTAACCGAAGTATCGGCGAAATCAAAGGAAGCCTGAATGACATCGCTTTCGGTACTATCAAGAAGACCATTCTCCTCGTTTTTCTCAAGGACTAAGCTGAAATCTTCTTCTGTGAGTTCGGGTCCTTTGCCACTATGAAAGATCTTTTTGGCGAGCCAAGCGAAGAAACGGAAGACACAAGCCAGCGGATACAAAATGATGATAAAGAAATATAGGGGATAAACGGAAAGCGCCGCGATCCTATTAGGGATCTTGCGGGCGATTTGTTTTGGAATCGTTTCGCCGAAGAGATAGAGGAAAACGGTAATGACAATAGAGGAAATTAGGGATACCCAAGTCCCACTGACGCTCTTAGGCAGAAGTTTTAGCCAGAGGTTCGTCGACAAAACCGAAAGAACGACCGAGAGAGCATTGATGACGATCAAAATCGTCACAAGCGTCGTGTCGAACATGGCATACACCTTTAAAACCAGCCCCGCCACATGGCTGCCATCGCTTTTCTTGACTTCGAAACGATATTTGTTTAATGAAGAAAAAGCCGTCTCAGCGGCGCTAAAGAAGCCAGCAAGTAGAATGAATAGTATCGAAAGGGCGATATAAACCCATATTAGCGGATCCGTAATGGCATCAACTCCTTCAGTCGGGGATGATCCGATGGACTTGATTGTAACATAATTGAAGGGAAATACAAAAAGCACCCTCCGTTAGGAGAGTGCTTGATGCTTAAGGATTAGTCCTTATCGTCTTCCTCGCCGCCGTCATCATCGTCGTCTCCACCCTGGGGCTTATAGTCCTTGAGCTCGGCGGCGTAGTTGTGCGGTTCGACAGCTTCTTGAGTAAGCTTGTCTTTGCCACAGGCATCGGCAATGAGTTGCTTTGCCCGTTTGACAGACAAATCGCTCTTAACCTTGAAACAGCCCGGAATCTCTTTGTAGATGTTCTTATTGGAAGCATCCTTCACAGGGATCGGACCATTGTCATAATCTTTCGGATCGACGGCGTAGTAGATCTTGAGGCCTTTGCCAGCGATGGTGATCTTGAGATACGTCTTCGTGTGGAGACGGAAGGTATCACCACTGTTGCTGACACGGCTCTTGAGGCCATAAGAGATGGCTTCTGCTTTGATTTCGTTGTAGTTGTTCTTCAAATCTTTTTCGGCATCGGTAAGTCTGTTGGCAAACGGAATGCGAACAATCTTCGGTGTCTCAGGAAGCGGAGCGGGCTCAACGACTGGAGCTGGGGCCGGGGCGACCACAACTGGGGCCGGGGCTGGCTCAACGACTGGAGCTGGAGCTGGCGCCGGAGCCACTGGGGCCGGGGCCGTCTTCACAACGTAGCCGTTCGGGAATTTGCGGTCAAGTTCTTGTGCCACAATCGTGCGGTACTGTTCTTGGCTCAAAACGGAATCTTTGACTTTAGCAAGTTCGTTGTTGGAAGCACGAACCTGCGAGACGAGTTCCTGCACGCGAGCGTCGCGAAGGGATTCACGCTCCTCGTTCTGCTTTTCTTCATCGACAAGAGCGGCTTTGCGAGCGGCTTCACGATCAGCTTCGGCTTTCGCGTCAGCATCGCGCTCAGCGGCTAAGGCTTTGGCGATCTCTTCAGCAATGAGCTGACGAATTTCGCTGGCCTTCATGCCTTCCTGCATCGGGGTCGGAGCGGGCTTATAAGTGCCCATCTCTTCGCGGATGATTTCGCGAAGGTCATCGCTGGTTAGCATATTGCCACCATCGGCAGCGCCTTCTTTATCTTCTTTCGCGTCTTTATCGAAATAGGCGCTCAACTCTTCATGAATGATACGTCCAAGTTCATCCTTGGTAACGTAATTGCCACCATTGATTTCCACAGGTTTCCCTCCCTTAGTTCCATAGTTGATGTACTGAACAATGCCAGGCTGCGGACCCTGATAGGTCTGATTGGTCACAGTCGTCGTATTGTCAGGTTTCTCAGCGAGTTCTTCGTTAAGAGTCTGACGATACTCTTCATCTTCAGCTGCTTTGGCTTTGGGAGCCTGATTGGCTTCTTGAGAATTGACTTCCGGCGGAACTAAGGATTTAACCTTCTTGGCTCCCGGATGTTTTCTCATATCAACAAGAGAGAGAATCACAGCGATCAAGACAAGCACTAAGGCAACGGCGCCTAAGATATAAGGAAGCAAGCCAATGACAACTGCGCCACCAGTGATTCCTTTGGCCTTCATAGCGGAGATGACGTTGACATAATCTCCAGTCTTGAAGGTTCCGTTTTCAAAGGCGGTCTTTAAGGCCGAGTGGTCAGCAGCCGTAGCTCCAACCCCATCCGCGCCCCAAACGCCAGGTAAGAATCCATAGATGCAAAGATCCAACCCTAGCAAACCGGCAGCCAAGAAGGCAATGTCCTGGAAGAACGAATTGCCACGATGACGATGGATCATGCGAATCAAATGGAAAATCCAGAGAACGAGGATAACAACAAAAAGCGCAAGGAATACCCACATAATTGGGTAATTGCCATAAGCACCTTTGATGTTTCCAAAATTGAAGAACTCTGAACGCAGAGTTACCCAATACTCCATGCCAGAGCCTTTAAAGCCGTATGGCATGTAACCTCCGCCGACAAAGAATAGCAAACAAAATGCCACAGCAACGAGGGCTGCAGCGACGATGGATAGAATGAAAGATGCCTTTTTCATTTCAATCCCCCTCCTTTATTCATGTATATCTTAGCCACGCCTGCGCGCAAAAGGAAAGAAAATAAACTCCACTTTGCAAGGATTTTACGATTTTCGTAAACGCTATTATTCGTTTTGTATACTTATTTTTGAGCAAACACTTTCAACCATGACGGCAAGACAGAAATGCTGACACGCCCCGTCGGACCCAACTCGCCATCCAGACACCAAGGCAACGAATCGATTGGTTGAATATCAACCTCTGATATTGTAATCATTTCGCTATCCGGGTTAAGCAAAGTCTGCAAAAGCCCATTAGAGGGCGATGGTTTTGGCATAAACAATTCCATCTTTCCATCATCAATCAGGCCCTTCTTGTTTACTTTGAAGCCACCGATATCGCTTCCATTCATTACCATTAAGAAAGGAACAATCTTGGTAACGCGTTTATTGTCAGATACATAGCTGACAGCGAATTTAGCAGATTTCATCGTTGCTTTAGCAGCTAAGGTGTAATAAGAAACTTTCCCCCACCGCTGCTTGGATTTGCGCTTAGCTTTATAAGCGATATCGCTATAGCAGCCGAAAGCGGCGACATAGGCAAAATATGAATTGCCGATTTTACCGATATCAAAAGATTTGGTTTTGCCATTCTTAATGATTTGCAACGCTTTGGTCAAAGACCTTGTGACTCCAAAATTCTTTCCAACATCGCCCAGAGTTCCAAAGTTGATAAAACCTAAAGTCGGCCGTTTGTCCAAAGGGGCAATGGCATTGATAGCGGCGTTAAAAGTGCCATCTCCGCCCGCAATGATAAAAACATCATATTTGCTTGCATAATTTATACAATTACTCCGCAAATCCCCCGGCTTTTCACATGTAAGGAAATCTAACACTTCAAAAGAAGAGGCCAGTGTTCTCTTAACTTCAGGTATCTTTTTTGAGAAATCGCGTTTACCGCTTGCGCCCGTAAACAAAACTAAGGCTTTCATGCCCTTACAATATAGCACACCGACCTATTTCTCGCGCTTATTTATCGCCGCCTCGACGAAACCCTTGAAAAGAGGGTTCGGACGAAGAGGCCTAGAAGTGAATTCTGGATGGAATTGGCAAGCCAAGAAGAAAGGGTTAGAAGGAATTTCAACGATTTCGGCTAAACCAGTCTGAGGATTAGTCCCGCTAAAGACCATGCCAGCCGCTTCATAACGCTCTTTGTAAGCATTGTTGAATTCATAGCGATGACGGTGTCTTTCTTGAACATGCTCCTGCCCGTAGCAGCGATAAGCAAGTGTGCTTTTTTTCACATCGCAATCGTAATAGCCAAGTCTCATCGTGCCGCCCATCTTCATGCCGGCATATTGGTCATGTAAGAAATCAACGACCGGATCAGCGGCCTCTGGATCAAATTCCGTGGTATTGGCTTTAGGCAATCCCATGACATCTTGAGCAAACTCAATAATGGCAAGCTGCAATCCAAAGCAAATTCCGAGGAAGGGGACTTTGTTCTCACGGGCGTAACGAATGGCTAATTTCTTGCCTTCGCTGCCTCTCTCGCCAAAGCCGCCAGGCACCAAAATACCATCGTAATCTTTAAGAATATCTTTGTAATTCTCACTCGTAACATCCATGCTCTTGATCCAGCCGATTTCCACATTGTGCTCATAGAAATAGCCCGCGTGTTTAAGGGCTTGAGCAACAGAAAGATAAGCGTCTTTGAGTTCCACGTATTTGCCTACGAGAGCAATCTTAACCGGTTTTATCGAAGCGTTGATTTTCTTAACCAAAGCCGTCCAATCTTTGAGATCGGCTTCTTTGGCTTGGAGGCCAAAGTGGGTCAAAACATAATCATCGAGTCCTTGTTCGTGAAGCTTGAGAGGCAATTCATAAACGACTTTGCAGTCATCGGCTTCAAAAACGCCTTTGACAGGAACGTTGCAGAAAAGGCTTATTTTTTCTTTGGCGCCTTCTGGAAGCGGCACTTCGCAGCGGAGCACTACCGCATCAGGCTGAATCCCAACGCTGAGTAACTCTTTGACTGAGTGCTGGGTCGGTTTGGTCTTGCTTTCTTCGCTCACCTTCAAATACGGAACCAAGGTGTTATGAATGAACATCGTATTCTCATAGCCGAATTCCAAACGAGCCTGACGAATAGCTTCGAGAAAGGGCAAGGATTCAATATCGCCGACCGTGCCGCCGATTTCGGCAATCACCACATCAGCGCCTGAGACCTTTGCGGCATCGAGCAAACGGCTTTTGATTTCATTGGTGACATGGGGAATGACTTGAATGCAGGCTCCAAGGTAATCGCCGCGTCTTTCTTTCTCGATGACGGAAGAATAAATCTTGCCTGAGGTAACCGAGCTTTCTTTTGTGAGATTCGCATCGAGCCATCTTTCGTAGTGGCCGATATCCAAATCGGTCTCAGCCCCATCGCCGGTAACGTAGACCTCACCATGCTGATACGGCGACATCGTGCCAGGATCAACATTGAGATAGGGGTCGAATTTTAGCATGAAAACTTTTAAGCCACGACTCTTGAGCAACAGACCCAAAGATGAGGCAAAAATGCCCTTTCCCAACGAGGAAACGACACCACCTGTCACAAAGACAAACTTGGTAGCCATGTGTAATAGACCTCCCCTTGCATGGATAGCCTAAACAAAAACAACGCTAGTCATTTTAAAGCAGGTTCATTGACAAACTCAATAAGGTTTTGCTGACACTGTCATGAAAGCGCTTAATTGCTTCGAAGAGCTCGGAGTAATGTCTTTTCTTCTTCGGTGATACGGAACGATTCTATACATTTAGATATTGTTTTCTTCTTGAGTATCGCCGTAGGTTTAGAACTTTTTAAGAATGACACAACATCGTCGAAGTTTGTAATGGCCATGGTGGCAAGTAACCAAGCCTCCGCTAGAGTAACGCAATCTTCTTTATCTTTATAAATGTGTCTAAGGAAATATGGAGAATGGGGATCACGGTAATAGCCAATCGCGTAGACATACGCAAACCGCCGCACATATGGATAAGGTGAGCGGATGAATTCTTCAAAGTACGGTTTGTAGTCCTCTAAAGGCGGTAACTTAATGAATTGAGGACAAAGGTCTGTTTCCGCCCAACTATCGGCGAGGGGCAAATAACTGCGCAAAAAATCCATTTTCTTTGCAAAAGCCTTTTCTCTTTTTAGGCCAATCATGAGGAAAACCATCGTCATCTCCACGGACTCACTTAATGGAATCTCGTCAAGGACCAGCTTTCCGTCAGCGGCGTATTTCTTCGCTATTTCTTTAATATGAGGAACCGAGGTGCCAGTCGAAGGCAGTTTCGAATTATAGATATTGATGTTGCGACGAAGAAAACCGTCCTTTACGTAAGTTGGGTCGAAGAGTTCTTTTCGCAATGCTTCAATTTCGCTCATGAGGATATTATGACCGCTTTAAAAAGCAAATAAAAATCCACCTCTTCAAGGGGTGGTTTTTCACATATGCCTATAAGGCTTGATGCTGGCAGGGCCGATAACGGCCCCCTCTGACGGCTGCCCAATTGCCTTTGTCACCCTTACCTACCCGTAAACGGGTCCTTGTACTCCTTCAGGCACTTCCTGTCTTCGACCTGGTCCTCGAGCTCCTGGTTCCTGATGTAGTTCTGGACGGTCGTTTTGTTCAGCCCCACCGTGGATACGTAGTAGCCCTCGGACCAGAAGTGCCTGCTTCCGTAGTTGTATTTGAGATTCGCGTGCTCGTCGAAGATCATGAGGCTCGTCTTCCCTTTCAGGTACCCCATGAACGACGACACGCTCATCTTCGGCGGTATCCGCACCAGCATGTGGATGTGGTCCGGCATCGCGTGGGCCTCGATGATCTCGACGCCTTTGTACTCGCAGAGCCGCCGGATGTACTTCCCGATGTCGGTCCGCAATTTCGCATATATCGCTTTTCTGCGATATTTCGGAGTGAACACGATGTGGTACTTACAGTCCCACCTCGTATGCGCTAAACTACTCGTGTCATCATTCTTGATGGCCATGAAAAAATCCTCCTTCCAGGGGAAAGGCAACTGAGCAATTGCCATTCTACCAAGGAGGATTTTTCCTTTCCATCACCGCTACCGCTTCCTCATCTCTCGCCCGCATAGCAGGCGGTTTTAAAGACGCGCCCCTTTGCAGGCGCGTCTAAAGAAAAGACCGCGCCAAAGGATAAGCGCGGTCTCTTTGGAAAGGACTAATTAATCGACGATTCCGTATTCTTTGCCATAGTTCTTGATGACGTAATCAAGATCTTTGTCACCGCGTCCGGAGAGATTAACAAGGATCGAACCATGTTTCATCTGCTTGGCACGACGGATGGCATAAGCGACGGCATGGGCGCTTTCGAGAGCTGGAATGATTCCTTCCAATCTCGATAGTAAGAAGAAGGCATCCAACGCTTCCTTGTCGCTAACGACATCGTAATTGACTCTGCCAACTTCGTGTAAGAAAGCGTGTTCAGGGCCAACTGAAGGATAATCCAAACCGCTGGCCACAGAATAAACCGGACCCGGATTGCCGTCTTTGTCTTTGATCATCATGGAGTTGAAGCCATGCATAACGCCTTCGCTGCCGAAGGTGATGGAGGCGGCGTTATCGCCAAGCTTCGGCCCGCGGCCAAGCGGCTCAACGCCAACAATCTCAACTGGATCCGCCAAGAAGCCTTGGAAAATGCCAATGGAGTTCGAACCACCGCCGACGCAAGCGCAAACGATATCAGGCAACTCGCCTGTCATGTCTAAGAACTGCTGACGGGCTTCTTTGCCAACGATGCCCTGGAAATCGCGAACCATCATCGGGAAAGGATTTGGGCCGACCACGGAACCAATGCAATACATCGTGGTCTTCCAGCTATCCATATAAGCGGCGAAAGCTTTATCCACCGCTTCCTTCAAAGTGCCAGCGCCATCCGAAACTGGAATGACGTGGGCGCCTAGAATCTTCATTCTCGCCACGTTCGGAGCTTGCTTGGCAATATCAACGACACCCATGTAGATGTCGCACTCAAGGCCAAAGTAAGCGGCGGCCGTCGCCATCGCGACGCCATGCTGGCCCGCACCGGTTTCGGCGATGACTTTTTTCTTGCCAAGGTACTTAGCAAGAAGCACCTCGCCCATCGTGTGATTGATCTTATGGGCGCCAGTGTGATTAAGATCCTCGCGTTTCAAATAGATTTGGACTTTACCAAGATAATTGGATAACCGCTCGCAATGGTAAATCGGAGTCGGACGTCCTTGATAATGGGTTCTGATATCTCTTAATTCGTTGATGAATTTGGTCGACTTGCAGATGGTGAGATAACCATCATAGATTTCTTTCATGGCCTTCTCGAGCTCTTTGGGGATATAAGATCCGCCAAAGCGGCCAAAGAAACCTTCGTCATCAGGATAATTCTTCAAATAGGTCGTGAAATCAATGTCGTAATGCTCTTTGACGTTGAGCTGGGCTTTGCCAGTCGGAGTCAATCTGGCATCAAGGGGTTTCGAAGCGTCTTCGGGAATCATCCAACTCCGTCCGACCTTCATCGCGCCCGGAATTCTCCCTTCATCGAGAAAGACCCGGACCCGGCGCTCATTGATTTTCCACGCCGCTGCCGTCTCTTGTACGCTTCGATACTTCATAAGTTCCTCCTTAGGAAACAATGTACTTTATTCCGTATTCGGTATTTTGTCAATAAATAAAAATGAAAATGGTTTTCCTCAGTAATTACTTACTAAATGCAACATTTACACTATGTATGTTATATCATACCGAAAACACTTTTAAACGATATTTTAGATATAAATAATCCGTTTTCGGTATATTAATCGTCTATTGGTAGGAATATAGTTTTTTCAGTTCTTCGTTTTCTTTTTCGTTCACGAGGCCAGCCATCTGAATCATCTTAAGATGGACCCGATCGAGAAGTTCTTTGGTCCCGTCCGCCCGCGATAACGTTTTCAAAGCGTATTGAGGTTCGCCAATTTTTAGAGTCACCAAAGGATCCTTGCGGCAATAAAGTTTGAAGAAGCCATGACGAGGCCGATAGGAAATCACAAGCGGGAACACTGGCGTGCCAAATTCATAGGCTAGTCTAAATGTTCCATCTTTGAATTCGCGCAACGGGGCGTAATTGTTCCAGCACGCGGCCTCAGGATAAACATGAAGCCACTTATGCTCCTTGATAACCGCTCGCATGGCGATATAGGCGTTCATCACGCCATGAACCGTCTTTACGACAGGAAAGCCACCATAGCTTCGTAATAAGGGCCCAATCGTGCTTTCGAAACCAGCCTGCCACATCGGGAACTCCGGGAAGCGTCCCATCCGCGTGGCGGACACAGCTAGACAATCCCATGGCAAGACGTGATTGCAAACCGTAATGAAGCCTTCCTTCATTTCCTTTTTATGGAGACGATAGTTCTTTTTGCCTACAATCTTTATTCCATAGCGGAAACGCACAATCGGTTCGCCGATTAAGAAAGCAAAAGTCCGAATGAAAAACCGCTTGAATTTGAAGGCGAAATTTTTCGGACGATAAACAAACTTCTTAGGATCCTCGTAATCATAGTCGTATTTATGGGTCGAAGGGTAAATATCCCCGTGCTCATCTTTTGGATATTTGTCGATATACGGAAAAGGAATAAAAGGCGACTGCTCACGAAGGGGTTTATTCATATCCACTATTGTAGTGGTTTTTACACACTTGTGTCACTGCACTGTCATCACTGAAGTGGGTTCGTTTTCTTTCTTCTCATCCATTTTCTTCATGGCTCCACGGAACTTGAAGAAGAATAAAACGGAAGTGAAAGAGACAGCCAAGAAGTCGGCAATCGGTTCCGCTAAATAGACCGCATATTCTTGATTGCTCGTCCAAATGGCGGGACAAATATAAATCAAAGGAATGAGCAAAATGAATTTACGCATGATGGCCGCCATAAGCGAGGAGACGGCATCGCCGATGGCCGTGAAGGTTTGCTGGCAGGCAATCTGAATGCCGAAGATCGTAAGGCACGCCACATAGATACGGGCAGGCACCGTAATATGGCTTAACAAAGTCGCGTCATTAGTGAAAATCCTTGCAAAAGGTTCAGGAAATCCAAGAATGAGGGAACAGAAAACCGCCGAGAACGAAAGACTGACAATCAAAAGAAGCTTAAACGTGGCTTCGACCCGTTCTTTGTTATTGGCCCCATAGTTATAGGAAATTATCGGCTGCGCCCCCTGCCCTAATCCCGATAGAGGCAAGAAGGCTAGTTGGGTCAAAGAGAAAAGAATCGTCATCGTCCCCACCGCCAAATCGCCACCGTATTTCCGAAGCGAAGTGTTGAAACAAATCGTCAAAATACCTTCCGAGATCTGCATAAGGAAAGTCGCGGAGCCTAAAGCGAAGATCCTTGAATCAAGATGAAGGTCGAGACGGAAATTGCAAGGTTTTAATTGCCACTCGCTCCTTTTGCTAAAGAGAAACGTCACAACCCAAATGCAGGAAGCCCCTTGCGAGATGATGGTAGCCCAAGCCGCCCCTTTGACACCCATGTTAAAGGTGAAGATGAAAAGGGGATCAAGGGCGATGTTCAAAATCGCACCGATAAGAACCGAAAGCATACCCGTCATCGTTTTGCCTTGGGCAGTGATAAAAAGATTCATCCCCAAGGTCAGCATGACGAAAATCGTGCCAATCGCGTAGATCTGCATGTAATCGTTCGCGTAACCAATCGTTTCGTTGCTGCCGCCAAAAGCCAGCAGAAGCGGCTTAGAGAAAATCAAAAGCAAAGTAGTAAGGATAACGCCGAGGATAATGAGCAAGATAAAGGAATTGCCTTCAATCCTTTCGGCCTCTTCCTTTTTGCCCTTACCCGCGGCAATCGAAGACAAAGGTCCACCACCAGAGCCCACCAAGTAAGCGAAAGCGGAGACGGAAATAATCAAAGACGTGCAAACACCTAAGGCCGTCAATTGGGTGACTCCGGTCTCAGCGATGTGGCCGATGTAGATCCGGTCCACCAGGTTATAGAGCATGTTGATGAACTGAGCCAAAATCGTTGGAATAGCTAATTTCCAAAGCAAACGTCCAATCGGGGCCTTGCCTAAGGCTTCTTCGGTTAATGCGGTTTTCATTTGGTGATGTTCTCGTTGATACGTAAAAGGAAGGAAGACAGTTCTTTCGTCTCACTAGAAGAAAAGCCCGCCATAAGTTTCTTGACCCATTTGGCTCTCATCGCGCTCACGCGATTAATGAACGGAAAGGATTTTTCCGTCAAAGTGAGATGGGACAAACGATGGTCTTTCTCATCCGTCTTAGAAACGAGGTAGCCTTTCTCCTCCAACGAATGAACAGAAGAAGAAACATTGCCTTTCGTAATTTGGATAAGACGCGTGATGTCGCTCGGGGCGTCATAGCCAGGATTGAAGCGCAAAAAGGAAAGGACGCTCCCCTCGCACGGGGTCAAACCTTCCTCATGGGCTAGGCTTGAGAGGCTTTTGGCGTAACCTTTGCGGAGGTTTTCGACTAAAGACAGGATTTCGGTGTTAAATGTCATAATTGGTTCTTTTTAGAACCTTTATAGCATAATGGCATCAAGGCTATTAAGCAAGAAAAAACCGAGCCACCTTCGTAAGATGATTCGGTTACTGGTCGTACTGATTAGCCGATCGACATTCGAGTCAAATGCCTTATCCGTCATCGGCTTTCTTGTTTTTCGCTCAATCAAGCCACTCCATTTTATCTTGCACTTCCCAAAATGATTTTGTCTTCCCGTCGAAAACCTTTGCGCTCAGAAATTCTTGAACGCATTCCTCGATGGTTGGGCAAGAGGTCTCAAACACGGTAGATGAATCTACCAATTCGCCATCGTCGTCCTTCTCGTTCACAATCGTTTCATGGTCTTCTGTGTGGGCTCTCCAGCGCTGGACCCGAAATTCAGCCGCCCGCCCCTTTTGATTTGATCCATCAAAGAAATAACAATAGCCTTTGTAAAGAACTGTGTAGTCTTGATACCAAATGCCTTGGATGAATTCGTTAACATTTCCGTTTTTCATTTTCCCACTTTTTTAAAATAAAGGCTAAATTTATGATACATCGCTTCTGTCAAAAGGCACGCTTCGCTTCTATGAAAGTCATAATCATAAGTATGGTAATGAAGGACGTTAATTGTCTTGCTTCCTGTCAATTTTGGTTCTGGATGAAAAGCTATTTCTAAAACGCAGTGATTAGTCTCGTCATATATCATCAGCGAATGTATCGGCCTGCCACTCAACCTTTACATATGCTTTCACACCACCATCGTCTGCAGTCCGATAAAGGTACGCAGGGCAATGGAAGTGCAAGAGAAAAGGACCGATTTCGTGAACTAAAGTAAAGGCGGCCCTATCATATTTTCTACAGCATGCTTTTTTAAAAACACTTTCCCGTATATAAATCTTGCCAGTCTTCAAATCCGTAAAAGCCTCGTCACGATTTTGAACAAAACATTTATTTTCGTCAGGAAGAACCTGATAATCAAATCCCTCTTTATCACAATAATATGCCAAAAGATCAAACAGTTTTGCCGGCTGAACATAATCATCGATTGATAAATTTAAATTATTCCGCAATTGAAGTGCAAAATCGTGAATTTGGGTACGACTCCTGGGCGCTGTAGTGATACAGTATTTCTTCATTTGTTTTTGCCCCTGTTAATGATTTCAAGAATTTGCCGGCATTGCTCTTCGTCTAAATCAGGCAAAGACCTTTTCAAAGAAAAAACAATGTTTCTTTGATCGGCGGTGACTTTTTGCAAAGTGAAGTCAAGATTGCTAACGGTGTTTTCGAAAGCGACGTTGAAATTAGCAATCTCATTTTCAGTTAATCGATAGTGTCGGTTCAAGTCTCTCAAAAAAGAAGACTGAAGCTTGATACTACCGGCTTCTACACCAGAAATATAGGATATGGAAACATCCATCTTTTTTGCCATTTTTTGCAAAGTGATATCGTGGTCAATTCTGAATTTTCGAAGTTCGCGTCCAAACGGTGTTGCCATTGCTTTTTTCTCTTTCCAAAATAACTAAACAACAAATTTTAGAATAAATTACAATTTTTTTTGAAACTTTCTAGAATTTGCCAATATTTATGTGATGATTTCTAATATTTTAAATAACTTAAATTATTAACTATCTTTTTTCTAATGTATTAAACTTGAAATTGTTTTTTTCAAAAAGTAGTAGAATTTCGCAAAATTCATTTGACCGACAAATTGTTGATAACAATAGAAATATGTTTTGCAAAAACCATGAAAAAAACGCGGCTAACCGCGCTTCTTTCTTGGACCTCGCTCGCATATCCGCGGTGTGCTGTGCGTCGCTTCGTACTTAGCGAGGACCTTTCGTTTGTCGAATTTGGACCCAAAGCAGTTCTTAACAAAGAAATAGTTTGGATATATGTGCCGATTGGTGACCCTGCCCAGATTCGAACTGGGGAACCCGCCTTGAGAGGGCGGTGTCTTGACCGCTTGACGACAGGGCCAGCGCGTACTATTAAACCATTGCGGGGGCCTAGTTGCAAGAAAGAGAAGGGTTTAGCGGCTAAAACTATTGGCTAAGGCCAATAAGCGACGAGTGACTTCCTCTTTCCCTAAGATCTCAATGACCTCATGAAGGTTGGGGGATTGTTTGACACCTGTTAAAGCGATACGCAAGACCTCAGCCGCATCACTCACGGAACCTTTATAAGCAGACGGATTCTCTTTGTAGTCTTTGTTAGCAAGAGCAAAGCCATTGGCTCCCGCGATATCCTTCACGCCATTCCACCACGCTTGCTCATCGACGCCATAGAGCATCTTAGAGGCAAACTCTTTTAAGAGAGTGGCTAAGAAAGCTTTGTCGTAGGCGGCGTTGAATTCCAAGCCGGCTTTGACCATCTTCTCGTAATCATCTTTATAGAAGAAACGGGACAACGGTTCGATGTCGCTGTATTTGGCATAGTCTTTGCGCGGATTCGGACGTTCCTTTTCGATGTTCAGAATCTTGCCAAAGTAGGTTTCGTCCTTTTCGATCTTCGCGGAAAGGAGAGGGTCGTGATCTTTAGCCCAGGCTTTGACTTTCGGAAGCAATTCCTTGGCCGGTTCCTTGGCGATGATCTCTTTGCTGAAGTAATTGAGCTTATCGATATCGAAGAGAGCGCCATCAAGCGACATCTTCTTAAGCGAGAAAGGGAACTTCGTGATGTCGTATGTCTTATTGGCGGACGACCATTCCTCGAAGTTGCTGTTGGCGATGCTCATAAGATAAACGAGCAAAGCCTCTGGCGGATAGCCCATTTCCAGGAAATAGGAAACCGCGGCCTCGGGGTCCTTGCGTTTGCTGAGTTTGCGCTTGTTGCCATGGTCAAGTTTCATGATGACGGGCAAGTGGGCGTATTTCGGGGCTTTCCAACCTAACGCTCTAAACATATCGAGGTGAATCGGGGTGGACGGAATCCATTCCTCACCACGGGTGATAAGGGTGGTTCTCATGAAATGGTCATCGACAACGTGCGCGAAGTGATAGGTCGGAAGGCCGTCGCTCTTTAAGATGACGACATCGACGTCGTTATCCTGAAGTTCGATCTCGCCACGGATGGCATCGGTGAATTTGGTCTTCTTATCATGGTCGCCATTGCTGCGATAACGGATGACCCAAGGGGTCCCCGCCTTAATCCTAGCAATCTCTTCATCGACTGAAAGATTGCGGTCACGGGCGTAGATGCCATAGTAGCCTGGCAAAACCTTATTGGCTTCCTGGGCGGCTCTGATCTTATCGAGGTCCTCCGTCGTGCAGAAATCCGGATAAGCCCGGCCGCGTTTGATGAGTTCTTTGATCACAATGCGATAGATGTCTTTGCGGCAGCTTTGCTGATAAGGGCCATACGCGCCTTTATCGCCTTCGGGCCAATAGCCTTCATCGGCCACAAGACCAAAAATCTTCAACTGATCAATCAAGTCTTTGCCACTGCCCTCGATCGTTCTTTTGGTATCGGTGTCTTCAAGACGGAAGAAGAAAACGCCTTTAGATTGCTTGGCAATCGTGTAGCCAATAAGCGAAGTGAATAAGCTGCCAGTGTGTAAAAAGCCCGTCGGAGATGGGGCAAAACGCGTTACTTGAGCACCCTCAGGCAAACTGCGAGGGGGATATTCTTTTTCCAAATCGTCAATCGTCTTCGTCACGTCGGGGAATAGCAATTCCGCCAAGTCATTTAAATCAGCCATTTTTCCGTTTCCTCTTTGAACCTATCGAATTATAAGACAAGGAAGTATCTTCTTCCACTTGATTAGAGTTTTCCTATTACTTATAATAAGCACCGCGCGAAAAACGCGATGCAGGTGTAGTTCAATGGTAGAACATTACCTTGCCAAGGTAAATACGCGGGTCCGATTCCCGTCACTTGCTCCATACTGCAAAAAGCCCCGATTAACTCGGGGTTTTTATTTTCCGTGACATAAAATTGACATAAAATTGACATAAAACAAAAAAATCCCGCTATCACGGGCGGGTACCGCGCTTCCCTAGAAGCGTAGGTCGTCAGCCTAGCCTCGGCCAACGGTTTCCGCGACCAAATATCGCGGTACAAAAATAATAGCAAAATTAGGAAAATTTCCAAATACCGTTCCCTAAAACCGTCATATTGTTTTGCATTTTTAAGTACATAAAAGTGTAATTAAAAGCGCCTTAAAATGAAAAATCCCAAGCAAAAAGCCGCTCTTTCACCAAGGGCGGCTCTTGTTTTTCTTCTTGGCATCCCTAAGCCATTTTGGGTCGAGACACGATGCGTCCAATCCGATTGCCCCAAACAACCAGTATAGAAACATCCACCATCGTCTTCGCAAGCGCCAGAAGGGTGAACCTCTCCTAACGTGGAGAGACCAAGTTTTGTCCAGCTTGTCCCTCAATCAAAGAAGCGACTTGGTGCCTTGCACTTCAGAAGGCTTTGGCGCTTCGTCTTTCTTCGCAGCTTTAGGAGCGGCGATGGCCTCGACTGCTTTTGGCGCTTCTACATTCACGGTCGGGATGGTCACGCTTGGATCGTTTTTGATATCATGGGACGAAGATTCGACTGAATCTTTTTTAGCCTTGTTAGCCGCGCTAATCGCTTTCGCGGCCTTGAAAATCTTTTTGACGATCTCGTACTCCGCCGTGGCAGCAGCGTAGATAGTCGCGCTCTTGGCGCTTACCTCCGCCCAGTCGAGCTTAGAGTAGTCCCAGTGAACCAAAAAGAAGCAAACGAGAACGGCGACAAGGAAGCTCAAGGCCAAACTCACCAAGGTGATCAGCCAAGTGATTCCGCTTTTGTCGATACCGGTTTTCTCCTGGTATTTGACACCGGCGCGATAGATGGGAATTTTGATAGCCTCCGTGATGGCGGCGACGATTAAGCCGCAGATGATGGCGAGCAGACCGTACTTCTGAATGAATGCGACTGCTCCTTGAAAGAACGAATTTGGATCCATTTTGAATTCCTCCTATAAATTGATGGCTCCACCCCCGCATTTATAGGAAACGATTTTTAGCGGCGCTTCTTTCCGCTTCTACGAGCCTTTCCTGACTTGCAAGCCATTAACTTCGCGCCTCCTTCCTCTCCTTTAGGATCTCCTCGGTTCTTTGACGAACGAGGGTATCCTTGATCGAATCCAACGTTCGCTTGCCGGACTCAATCTGATTTGCGTAATTCTGCGCGATGAATTCATAAGACTGTGCCATGGTTAAGCCTCCTTGGTTAAGACGAGGTCGCTGATTTCGGCAACGGCTGCGCTTGCTGTGTTCGCTATCTCGGTGACGTGTTTGAGATATTCTTCGATGGTATATCTCGCGATGTCGAAGGCAAAGACTGTTTTAGAAGTATTTTCGCCTTTTGCCTTTTTTGTGATTTGCTTGACGTTTAAATTAACGTCAACGTAGTGTTTCCCGACGATTATCTCCTCGGGTTTCGTTTCAGACTCGCCCTTTAGATTAAGCATAATTATTAACCCTCCTTTGGGATTTTGCTTTGGCTTCCGTTCGGGAGCTTTGAGACACGAGAGACGTCGCTTTCTTCCAAGAAACCAAAGGCAAATATCTCTCTTTGATGATGTGACTGTTCGTAGACCGGATCCATCCGTTGTAGCTTATCAGCCTACGAGCACGCTTTAGGCCGATTCCATGGTGCTTTATTCTCAAGATCGTCCTACGGGCCATCCTCCAAACTCTTTTCCGGATGCTCAACCTGCCATTTCCGTGGAGTCTGAAGCCAACGAAGTCGATGTCTCGTTTTGACGTTTGAAACACGCACCAATTCGATTTCATCTCGACTCCTTCCTTGGCAAGTTCATCCGCCAAGGGTTTTTGGGCTTTCATCAGCTTTCTCCTGTTTGAAGATAGCATGACGATGTCATCCACGTACCGAACTGTGTGTCCGATTCCGAGCTTCTCCTTGATGAAATGGTCTATGCGCTGAAGGTAGAAATTCGCCATCCCCTGGCTCCAATAAGTGCCAATTGGAATTCCGATCCCTTCGCCTCCGACCATCCTCGAGATCAAATCGATCATGTCATCGTCCTTGATCAGTCTTCGGAGCTTGAGGATCAATTTTGAGCGGTCGATTGACTGATAGTAGTGATGGATGTCGATCTTCAGGCACCATTTCGTGCCTTTCGGATCATTCCTAATCCATTTTCGTAGTATTTTGATCGCTCCGCTAGTTCCCCTTCCCGGCACGGTTCCGCACGTGGCGAAATCCATGCCCCGCTCCGTGAGCGGCCTTATCGCATCCATGACAAGCCAATGGATGATCTGATCCGGAAAGAACGGAGACTTGCTTATCAGCCTTTCCTTGCCATACTCGTGAATAGTCATGGTTCGCATCGTTGATGGGGTGAAGGATTTTGAGGTAAGGATTTCCTTAATCTCGGAGATGGTTTCTTCAATGTTTTCCAATCTTTTGGCAACAGAGGGTCTGTTTCGTTTTCCTTTGCTGGCTTTCATGACCGCCGACAAAATCGCCTTGTCGGAAAGAAGATCCTTGTATAGATTTCCTTTTCTTTTCATCGAAGTCCTTTCTTTGGCTTAAGCCGGCTTTCGACCCTTTCGGGCTACTAACCGGCCCCTTCATAGCCAATTTCCGCGCGCGGCGTGGACGGCTGGTGCCATAATCGGATCAAGATAGCGGAACCCGGCATTGTCATCGTAGTTCGAGGGGTTCCAGTTGCCATTGGCATACCACGGCCCAGCATTCACGCCATTGTCGTAATTGCCACCGCGACCGAAACGGAGAGAGACAAGGGTTCTTTGCACCAGACGCGCCCGAGTCGATTCTACTCTAACGGATATGCCAAGGGGAGGTTTCCCCTTAGCATTCCTCTCAAGAAGGATCGGAAGAAAGGCGGAACCCGGCAGAGGCACCGCAGTACGAGGGGTACCAGCTGCCAAAGGCACACCACGGCCCAGCACTCACGCCAACGCCGTAAGAGCCACCGCGATAAATAAGATAAAGGATTTCCTGCTCGGTAGTTTGAGTGACTGCTGCGTTTGCATAACATACATCGCAACGATATGTAGCGCTGCTGCCGTTTGTTGAAGTTCCTTCCGGAATATCAACGCCGAAATACCCTTCTGAAGGTGAATCCTTAAACTTTTTGATAAAACCGGAATATCCGTTTTTCGGATAATCTCCCACGTTGACGAACGATGGGCACCTGGTAGCGACTCTTACGGAGTTGCCGTTGAATACCTCGTTAAGCTCGGTATAGGCTGCCGGATCAAAGCACTCGAATCTTCTGACCCATTTGGATGCCTCGGGCCCGTGGTGGCAAACGATGCACGCTCCTTCTCCGAAGCACCACCAAAGACCCCAAAGGTTTTCGATTCCACGGTAAGAGAACCCTCGCACTCCATCATATACAGAAGTTAGTTCTCCGCTTGATCCGGTCAAGGCATCGCATTGGCCGCTTTGAACGTTGAAGTTCTGAAGATCGGCGTAAAGATCGTCCTGCGTTTTAAGCGGGAATTCTGAACCCGATACCGTGATATGAACCTGGCGTTGCTGCGCTCCGTCTGAACCAGTTCCATCAACGAAGGAGATGGCCGTGACAGTCCTAACGTTCTCGCCGATCACGCCTCCTCCGTTATCGTTCCATACATTGACCACGGTTCCGACTTTAAAGGCCTTCGCCCACTCTTCTTCATGCCCATCGAAGAATTCAGCGACGGGCCAGACAATAGTTGTGCCATCGTCGGCTAACTGAATGTCGGCATTATCGGAAGGACAAATCCCGATATAGGAGGTGATTCCCTTGAAAGCGCTTTGGCCATCGGTCGTCGCGAATTCGATTTCGAAAAGGAGAGCCATTGCGTCCAATTTTCGGTTTTCGGCAAGATGAACATTTCCTGCCGAGGCGAGAACGCGAGCGTCTTTAGGAGTCATGTTGGTCAAAGGAATCGTTCCGGTCTTAGAAACGAGTTTGTTCGCTTCCCTGGACGCGAAATAGGAGCTGATGGTGAAATATCCCCTGTTGGTTCCATCGGCGTTAATGAACGCATAATGAAGTCCCCAAGAATCGTCGATCTTGTATGGTGAGATGCAATCGGCATACCAGAAATCAGCGTCGCCGGGATTTCCGTTGCTGAAACGCTTGCAAAAGAACGGAGTACCAACCTTCACCATGACGTTTCCGGATGTTTCGGTGGTTTTCTTTATGTTGTTGTAAATCGGCATGGAGTCGAAATCGTTTACCGCTCCGTTAACACCGGCTCGAAGCCCAACCGCAGCCCCAAGGCGCTCTCCAACGGTTTCCGAACCGTAGAACTTGGCCCCCATGAAGAAAGTATTCCCGTTCACCAACTGCTCAAGAGTAAGGATGCGGGATCCTAATTGCGTTTCGGCTGCTTTCGCTCGTGTCGATTCGTTTGAGATAGCATCAGAATTATTTTTTTCGGATGCTTCGGCGCGGGTCTTTTCGTCTGACACGCTTTTAGAGATCAAGGTTTCTGCCGACTTAGCCCTTTCGGTTTCGGCAGACAATTCCTCTTTGGTTGCCGGGTCGTTCGTTGTGTCTTCGTCCAACCCACCGACTTTCTCGGTGAGCAAAGCGATTTGATGCGTAGCCCACGAAATGAAATCGGGATCGCTTAAAGAAATGACATTCGAAGCGTTGATGCTCGAATCGACGTCGAGAGGAACCACCAATGATTTTTTAATTACGGTTAAATCAGAGCCTCCTCTACCGACGTATTGCATCAAAACCCGACCGGTCTGATCGTTGAGATAAGAAGAAACCGGAAGCTCGATATAGTGAACTCCGGAATCCGAAGTCTTCTCCTCCAATGCCGAGGTTGACAAAGCGGTTCCGTTCGGTTTGACGAACTCAAGGTAATGGCTGTTTCCATACGATGATTTCGGCAAATCGACCTGAATCTTTGTGGCCCCGTTTTCCAACTGCAAGCCTAGGCTGGCTCCATCATTAACCGGCAGGAGCTCTCCCGATTCATGGAGCAATAGTTCTAATATCTTTTTCCATTTTTAACCTCCTTAAGGTAATGGATAGAGCGCATCGTCAAGAAATAGATCTTTCGTTAAGGGCTCTCTCGTGCCCCGTTTCGCATCAATAGCGCCGCGACAGCTGGCTCAATAGTCGCGTCAAGCGAGGCGAGATTTCCATCAAACGCCAATTGCGGGACGCGAATGGGGGCGCAAGAGAGTCCTCCTAGTAAATCAAAGGCACTTTATTGTGAAATATGTTCCCAAAACACCTCCTTGCTTCGCTTTAACGTTAGGCACGATCACCACAGGATTCGACATTGCACTTTCGCCAATCAGAACTCCGTTCGAATAAACGCGTGCTTTGTAGGCGAACTCAACGAAATTGTGTCTAATCCCCCTAGTTTTACCGGCATTGTGGCTTCTCGTTGATCTAATCTGCGCCGGATTGCATCCTTGGGTAACTGCGGTTTTAGTGCCGTCCGATGCCTTGACATAGAATGCGGCTTGAATAATGTCGGAAACGGGGCAAATGGATTTCTTCGTAGGATACGTTGAGCCGCTTATTGAGATCGACACCAAATTGTTATATCCAACTGTGAGTTTTGAAAAGTTCCCGATTCCGGAAGATCCGGACATTTCGCTTTCGCACCACATAGTCCTTGTAGTCCACAATTTTTTGGCTGATCTGGTATGGGATTTTTGAAGCTTTCTGAAGAAAACGAACTGGACGTCATAGGAAGATGCCAAGGAAGCATATTCCAAAACGTTTCCGATCATCACCCAGCCGTTAAGGACGCTCTTAACGCCACTATGGGTTGCCTGGATATTGACTATGGCCAAAGTAGGTTGCGGAACGACAACGCTGTTGCCGGTTCCCGAGTTGCTGATGTCTTTGACAAGGGACTGGAATGAAGCAATGGCCGATCCGCTTTTTACGAATTTAGCCAAAGGATAATAGAATGTTCCGGAAATGCCTTGCTCGATTGCAACATTTGACTTCAAGACCGAAGCCTTATAGCATTCGACGGCGGAGGAAACGTCCCTCGTCGCCGCGTCAAAAGTAACCGCTAGGTAAATGATGTAGGTTTCGGTAGAGGCAACCGCGAAAGACGAAATATCGAAAAGATCCTCGGTTTCCAAAACCTCGAATGTGAAGCCTTGAACTGACAACAATCCCTTCGCCACCTTCACAACGCCGTTGAGATTGCTCAATCCAAAACCAAAGATCGCACCGTTTTGGCCACGGGCTCCGATTTTGTTTCTCGCTGCTCCAATGTCTGGCGTTACTCCTGGAGCCAAATTCTTCTTTTCTACAAGTCTCATGATAGGTCAACCCCTCCTTTATAAATGAAGTCTGCGTAAACCTCTCCGGATGCCTCGATGTTCGAGAGAGCCATGTACTGAAACCACCGCCAATCGAGGAACTGATACCATTGGCAATAAACTTCAGAATTTCCGTTACCTTTGGCGGTGAATCTAGCGAAACGTTCGTTAAGTTTCGCAATTGATATGGCTCCGAAATCGTGCTGTGAAACTTGATAAGAAGCCAGTCTGATGTAAATCGATAAGAAGCCATCGTTTGCGCTATTTGCGTATGGTTTGAAGCCAAGGCTTGACATGACTGGATTACCGATAGCCTCGAATGTGCCCCTCAAGTAAACCGACAATCCATCGCTAACGAGCTTCGACGAATTGATTTCGTAATCGGCTAGATCAAAATCGACAGAGCAATCGCCTTTCGCCCAATTCTGAATTCCCAACGTGGCTATTCCGCGCTCGTAATATTCGCCGTGGCCTTTAAGTTTCGCGTGAGAGAAGAACATGATCACACGGTCAAGGTGGTTCCAATCTACTCTGATGTCTTTGACGATATTACAATCGGAACCCATGAAGTTCCCGTCGATGTCGCAAAGCTTCACTCTCTTGACCGTGTACAAACCTGTTAGAGATGAATCAATTGCATTAGTCCCGAATGAATTTGCAACAACCGCGTGGCTATATCCCTTGACGTTCTTGCCTCCGCTTCCGCTCGCTTTGTATATTGCGAGAGATTCGGAGTTTGATGCCTTGGCCGCTTTATTCACTTGGAAAAGACTTTCGACCAAGGTTCCATTGATGGTGTCTCCCTTGCGAAGATTCCGCACCGCGAAACGTGATTCGTCGTCGAGAACCGAAGCCACCACGGAATAATCGCTGAACGGCTCGTTTGAAGACGGCGTGTATTTGAAACGGCAAACTGGAGCTTGAAATACTCCATGGGTAAGATGAATTAAGTTGTCTTGGATGCCTGACGTAGCGAAATTTTTGAAGTTGCCACCACTGATGTCTATGCCAACACTAACGGACTGCCTGGTGCTGTCCTCCAAGTTGATCGAGATATAAACGGTGCAGAACATGACCGACGATTCGGATGTAGAGTGAAAATCGTATACCAGTTGCTCGGCATCCAAAACTATGTCCCTACCGTAAATCTCGAAGATTCCCGGATTCAAATAAGCGGTTAGAGACGTTTTATCGAATCTCATGGAGAAAGGATCTTGGTACTGCGATCTGACGATCCCATACGGCCTTCCGTCTTTATCACACCCTTTCCCAGAATGAAAGATGGCGGAGTCCATGAAAGACTGCCTAGCGTTTCCTTTCTTGTTCACCAACCTCAAACTCATGCAGCACCTCCGAAGCAAAGCGCATCAACCCTAAGGCTTGCGATAGAAACATCGCTCTTTGTTTTGTTGATAAGCTGGAGTTTCTTCTGACTAGCAAGAATCAAAATATGGACTCCTCCAGTGATCATGAAAGACGTAGCAACGTGGTTTGACGAAAGATCATCGGCAAATTGACCGCTTTTCCTGACGGTTGTTCCTCCATTAAGTGTGTAGTCAATCTCAACGATGTCTTCACCTTGCTGGAGGCTTGCTGAATTAACGAACGCGACATTGGCTGTTTCGCCCGCCTTAAGCGTCACTCCCTCGATGTTTGCCAAGATTGCATCTTGAAGGAGATAAACTCCCCTGTTTGGCATATAGAGATTGCTCTGGACGATGTTCTTAGATCCACCAACAAAACCATCGGCTTCTGCGGCTACGTCGCTCTCAAGCGCGTACTTAACGCCACTCATATCGGAAAGGAAGATATCGGAGAATTTTACGCCGTTGATATATCCGTCTCCGAGTAGGTTAACTGCATTGAGAGCTATCCCCGGAAGAATTCGCTTGAACTGCTCCGTTACCGATCCCGTTGATTTGTTGAAAGAGAAAAGCATCATGACGAATGTTCCAACCACATCAACCGGGGTCTTCGACGATGCCAAAGAGCTGTTGCTTGAGGCATAGATTGAAACTGTGCTGGCGGAATCGTCCGATGAAATCGTTATCGAAAGATAGACATAGCAGACGGCGCTTGTTAGTTCGCTCGTATCCAATACTATCGAAGTCCCTTTGGTGATCTCTACAAGCCTTCCTCCATAGAGGATAAGCCCTGACGAAATTGAGAAAGACGAAGCCGATGCTTTCCCTTTGAAGCCATCGTAGGCAGAATCGAGAACGCCGCTTCCTAGCAACGAATGCCATAAAAGCGAATCGTGATAGGCGCTGATGGGATCGGAATTGTTTTTTCTTAAAAGTGTCAGAGCCATTTTCATTCCTCCAAAAACCAATAATCGCTCAAGCGACCGAATTCTACTTTATTCATTCCGTTGGAATCGGTTTTGATAGCCGAAACCGGAAGTCTTTTCGAAGTCGAAAGATCGGCAGCGTTGTATCCTGTCAAATCTCCAAAAAAAGTGAAATCTAAATCAGATAGCGTTGAACCAAGCTTCGTCGTTCTATCGATGGTCACCCTGTCTTGGAAACGATTGTCGTTCAGTTTATCGATGGCTTTTGCCTTGGCTGTAGAAAAGTCATCAGAGGAAATTGTGAATATTCTAGGCGGGAAAAGGCACTTTGAGGCATCGAAAACAGTTCCTACAGTGTTGTCGTTGTATAGATAGTAAGTTATAGAAGAAGATCCATCAGTGGCCACAACCCTGTTCACCGTGTTTTGGTTGAGCTTCATCACGATGTCGTAATCAGAAAGTTTAAGTGCTCGGCTTTGGTAAATGCGCCTAACGACGAATTTCAATGCGTACACATTGGTTCCCGTTTTGACTGACCATTCGACGGTCATCACGGTGTTATATACGGCGTTGAATTTCTGGATAAGATCCCAAATGTTCGCAATGGATGTTTCTCTAGCTATGGCGCTCTCGTTCCAGGTGCAGAACGAGGTATCGCTTACATCGATTTCGTAATCTATACCCAAAGAGATACCGGAATCAGAGAAAACGCCCTTGAGCAAGTAAGTGAATAGCGAAACGCAATCGTTTATGGCATAGGTTCCACTCGTGTTTTGCTTGTTTAATGCAACTCTGATGTTCTGATTGAAGATATGGCGGCAATCGCAACCGGTAACGGTAGTAAGCTTCCCCTTTGTCACCGGTATTCCGCAGAACGCAATATACTCAAGCGACCCAGACGGGCTGTGGAGACCTACAAAGCAAGCGTTTTTCGAGTTACCCCAATCGGAACAGGTGGCCGAGAAATCATCGGCTTCGAAAGCCTTTCTTGTCAAAGACCACTCTTTTGCAACGTGCTGCGTCCAAGTTCCCAGCGCTTTGAATTGATGGTCATATAGGCAAATGAAGCCTGTTCCCGTCATAATACGTACCTCACAAAGAAGATCTCGCATTCCGCTTTGGAATCAGAAAGAGATGCCGATACCTTCGAAGAGCCAGGCTTCGCGAAAAGGAAAGCGTCATAGGATTTAGAAACCGAGTTGAATAGGTCGGTTACAGTGACTGCTCCCGTAGTTTCGTTCGTGCTTGTTAAGTAGATCTTTTTGTTGAATGCGTCTATCGTGATCGTCTCGTTGGCGGCAATGGAGACTCCGTCTGCGAATTGAACCCTAGAATAAGGCTCGCTCTCAACCGTTCCGTCCTCATTGATCTTTTGGATAGAAACATACGGCGTGTCCATCGGGCCCTTCAAAACTATTCTTAGAGGAAGGCTTTCTAGATAGTTGTTCACTATCTGATTGTTTCCTGAATAAGCGCCACCGCCATAAACGTATGGATAAACGTAGGGATAGATGCTTCCGCTATTGGCATCAGCCACAATGAACGAAACCATCGTCTCCTCATAGAACGGAGTAAGCGGCTTCAAAGTCAATTCGGCGCTGACAAAAGACCCATTCCTGCCTTTCAAATCAAGCAAAGTTGCCGCCACCTCGACGAACCGTCTAGTCCCATTGATAGAATATGAGAAACGAATGTGGTATTTTTCAAGATCGAAATAGCGCGCGATCCAAGTTGAGAACTCTTGAAATTTGGCATAGGCCGTTTGGCCTTTCCACATGATGGTTAGCTTGATTTCACGCTTTTCGATGGTCTGCTTAACAACATAGTCAATCGTGTCGCCAGTAACAACATCCAATGATTGCTTAAAACCGAGACCCGATGGCATTAGGATAAAATCGCTTGAAGGCGAAGTCGGAACGCCATTTACTTTGATCTGTGAACTGTTGTCAGTGCTGACAACATCGATTTTGATGCTTGAGACAAGACTGTCGGAACTTTGAATTTGCGTGATGTTCATACCTTGCCTCCAATCAACGAACGCTTCCTATCCGTAATTTTTTCAATGACTTCATCGGCATCAACATCCTTTGAGATGTAATAGTTATTGACGGACGAATCCGTGATCGTTGTTGTCTGCGTGCTTTTAGAAGACGTGGAAGAAGCGCCCGAATCAGAAGATGATGTCTTATTCGCAATCGACGATGTCTCGTTGCTTAGACCTGCTCCGGTAGAAGTGATTTCCGTAGATGAAGACGAAGAAGAGTAACCGGATGAATTAGCGCCAACGATTCCGCCAATCGCCATTCCGGTAGCCGCCGCCAAAGCCGCATAAGCTGCAATTGCAACGGGGATGTTGTCTGCGGCGACGTTTAACGCCGCCAGCATCATCACGAGGGAAGGTATCGCCGAGCACATACTGGCGAAAATACCCAAAGCAACGACACCAGCCGGGCCGATGGCGTTCATCGCATCGGCGATAGATTTTGCCAATGGCATGATTCCTTCGCCAACTCTCAAGAAGCTTTCTATTGTTGGAATAAGCGATTCTCCGTAAGTCGCCACGAGAGACATCACGGCCTTTTTTACGTAGGAGAATTTATCGGCCAACGCATCGCCGGCTTCCACCTGTTCGTTAGAAAGGATTCCAGCTTTCGTCAACTCGTCGTTCCAATCTGATAATTTGTCGGCTCCGACTGAACACATATTCGCGATATAGATACCAGCGGTCTCACCAAAAAGGGCAACGGCAATTGATTGTCTTGTCGCTGCATCGCCAATCTTCGATAAAGCGCTCATGTAGATCTGAAGGGCTTCGTTCGAGCTTTTTCCTTTTAGGTCATCGAAAGTAAGACCGAGCTGCGCGAGAATGTTTCCAGTTTTAGAGCTTTCCTTTTGAACGTTGGCTTGCGTGCTTATCACGGAAGAAAGAACCTCGGAATAAGCACCGGCGTCTCCGGTTAGCCTTTCCCAAGCGTTTGATTGATACTGCCATTCTTCGGCTGTTCCGCCAAATTTTTTGACGTTGTCAGCAATCTCCGAAGCGGTGTTGGCATACGCCACGCCGATTGCGACTATAGATCCGACAATTCCGGCAACCGTCTTTCCGATGGAAGCCAAACCGCTTTTAACATAGGAGAAATCAACCTTCGTGGTCTTCTCCATTTGGGAATTCAAAGATTTTTGCTGCGCTTCGGTCTGGGCGATTTGAGTTTCAAGGCGCTGATACTGCGGAGTCAGTTTTGCATCGGGCCCATTCGCGGCAACCATTTCAGATTGTTTTTCTTTTAGAAGCTGGACTTTCTTTGAGCAAAGGTCAACCTGGTTCTTCAAAGTCTCATAATGGGCGGCAGTGAGCCGCGTTGAAGATGGATCAAGTTTCATTGATCGCTGAAGAGACGACGCATCGCGAGCCGCCGCTTTCATTTGCGCGTCGGTCGTTTTAAGCTCGTCGTTAATCTCTTTTAAGTTTCTAGCGATCTCTATTGCCATTATTTAGTCCTTTCTGAAACCATCCTCTCAAATTCCTTATCGATCTCTTCGTCAGTCCCTTTCAGAAGAGAAATGGCTTTGTCCTGAAAGTGAGTGCCTGGTATATATGTGAACGTGTTCGCGAAGTAACCGACGTTGAGCGCGTTCGCTATCAACTGAAACGCCACTCCTTTTTGGTTATAACCGTCGTAAACGATCTTAAATCCGACCTTTCCGCCTGACGGTTCAATAGGATTCCTTTTTAAAGACCCAACCAAACCGCCAGTCTTTCTCGGGGTAGACATCGCGAGATAGTCCTTTACCTGATTCGATTTCCTGTCCAAAACGGTTTTAACCGAATCGACGGCGCAAGATTTGAGAGCGGAATTCATCTTGTAGAAATCGTCGGCCCAGGATTCACTCATAGGATTTCCCCCCTGTCATTCGCCAACTGCGAAGGATCTTCCGACTCAACGTAATCAGCGAGCCCTTCCTTAACCAACTTCATGTCAAGGAATGAATTGATGTCGGCAACGGACATGAACTCCCAAGCATCAAGGGGAAGACCCGATGCGACGAATCCGTAAATGAGTTCAAGACGGGCCAATCCGCTCGGAGAAGGGGTGCCCGCCTTTCCCTTCAGCCTTATTTTTTTCTAGCAGCACACGAAAGTGTTGCTGACGTTTATTGATGAGCCGCCCCGCCGTATAATGGTCTCGCCAAACAAATCGAAGGATCTGGGAGGCGGCCAGGATCGGTTTGTTTGGCGATAAACTCCTTCCGCTGGACGCCTCCCAGAGCCTCGGAAGGATTTTTCATGTCCAGGGAGAAAAAGACGCGGTTCCACGATCTGGTGTCCGGGATGGACGGAGGGTCATTCGACGATCTCCGCGGCGAGGTCCGGGCCCGCGAATGCCGCGAATGGCTGGGCGAGGCCGATTTGTCGGAGATGGCGGAATCCCTCGGCCGAAAGCCCGCCTGCCCGGAATGCGGATCGCTTTCCTGCCGGCCTTGGGGGAGGTCGAAATCGGGCGAGCGGAGGTACGTCTGCTCCGATTGCGGACGGACGTTCCAGCTGCTGAGCCAATCGGCTTTGGCCTGGTCGAAGAGGCATCTGATGGATTACGCCAAAGCGCTTGAGATGATGTCGTTCAACGTCCCGCTGGACGTGGTCGCCTCCGTCGTCGGAGTGCACCACAACACGGCCCTTCTCTGGCGGAGGAAGGCCTTCGCGACGGTCGCCGAATGGCAGAGGAAAACGAGGCTTTCGGGCCGGGTTTGGATCGACGAGATCTACACGTTCGACTACGGCGACCCCGGCGATCATTTCCGGAAGATGAGGAGAGGCCTCTCCAAAAGGAAGGTATGCGTCTGCATCGCCATCGACTGCCGCGAGAGCCTGGTGATATTCGAAACCGGCCACGGATGCCCGACCTCGGCGGAGTTGCTGAGGGCCCTGAAGGGCCACATCGAGCCCGGATCGACCATCGTCCACGACGGCCTCATGGCCCACAGAAGGCTCATCGAGGCCCTCGGATCGGCGGACGAGGTCTACAAATCAACGGTCAAGGACGAGGCGTCCCTGAAGGCGATGCTCATGATCAACAGCTTCTCGTCCTGGGCGAAGCGTTATCTCGACAGGTTCACCGGGATGAGGACGAAATACCTCCAGGATTACCTCAATTGGTTCGCCTACGTCTTCAGGGTGAAGGAGCAGGACGAAAAATGGCCGAAAACGGAGAGATTGCTCAGGCATTTGCTCCTCAGCACCGAAAATTGCAAGCGTTCATGGTGACTTTCTCGCAACACTTTCGTGTGCTGCTAGATATTTTTTTGATCCGTTACCCTCATTGCCCAATTGAGACATGACCTGTTTGAACTCAAGCATTTGGTCAACGTTGGAAATGTTGACCTCGTTCATGATTTCGTCAGGATCCTTCCCGCGAAGATTTGGGTCGGCGGCCATCCGATATGCCACGTAAAGCTTAAGATCAAGGGAGATTGATTTCGGATGCTTCCTAATCTCCTCGACATAGTCCTGACCCCCAGAGACAAGGGGAAAGTATTTCCCGAGCGCAACGGCTGCGTTGGAAACCTTTCTCCCGTCCTTGAAAGACAACGTGATCATGCGGATTTCTCCGGCATCGGCAACTTATCGGCGGTCGGATCAGTACCAGGCGTCACATAGCGAGCGTCATCGGAATAGATCTTCATGCCGAAAATGGTCTTTCCATCGTACTGAACGCCTGAAGCGTAGAAGCCCAGAGACGTTTCTTTTACCGAATCAGAAGGCTGACCGCTCGAAATTGGTAGGTCTTCGAATTCGACGTTGTAGAGCCAAAGATTGTAAGCGGCTCCCTTCTCGCTCTTCCCCTGAAAGAAAAGAACGCATTTAGGCGCCCCGTCCGAGTCCGCTCCGAGGACGATTCCGCCCTTAGAGTCTTTTTTGTTCACCGAAATCAAATCGATGGCGGTTTTGTCGATTCCGTAGAATTTGACGGTTCCGTTGTAGCCTTTTTTGACTTCGTCCTTTTCCGTCAGATTATCCGCGTTATATTCGCGCTTGGAGACATCCGGCGTCATTTCGCAAGAGATGTTGTTGATCTCTTTTTCGTTCGTACCCTTCGCCAAAAAAGGCGTCGCGGTAGTGATGGTGGGTTTGCCGTCGGTGCTGTAGCCCGAGATGGCAAACACTCGTAGACAAGAGTATTGTTCCATGGTTTTTTACCTCCTTATACCCTTTTTTTGATTTGGAAACTTAGCGTCAAACGGTCGGTGAATCGGTCGTCATAAACCCTTTGGCTGAAATCGAATTCCCACCCGTCAGCCTCGAACGCCGTTTCGAGCTTGTTTACCAAGTCTCTAATCTCGGCGCTCTCTGGCTGCGATTGAGTGACGACGTCGATGAACGCCGTGTTCAGATAACGCAGTCTCGCACCATCGGCCATACCTTCCGGTTGCGGCTGATCGCACGACCAGACAATGAATGTGTTAGACTCGACTTTTTGCTTGTTTTTGCGATTCCAGTAGACAACGTCTCTTTTTTTGAGGGAGTCAAGGGACGATTGGGTCAAACTGTCTCCGTCTTTAAGTCCCTTAATCGAAGAGAGGACTTTCTTGACGTTTTCGAAACCCGAAACCCAAGCTTCATAACTTGAGTTCATTTTCCCCACGCTTTCTCGCAAACGCGCTTGTAAGAATCGGGCTGATCGACCTTCTGAACCGTGAGTTTCAAGTCGCCACCAGTGCAATCGAAGCGATCCGGGGGCGCGATGATCTTGTAGGTGCTATCACCATACTCAATGTAATCGCCACTTTTGACGTCACTTCGGTTGTTGATCCGAACGGTGAAACGAACAACATCGTCAATCGAATCCTTAGTCTCGCTAGTGTCAGACACTATTTGGAGAAACGATGCCCATAGGAAGTCCTTTTTCGGATGAAGATATACTTTTTCCGTATAGGTTCCGCTATTGGCCTCGTTCTTCCATGAGACTTCCTTTATTCGGAAGAGCTTTATGCGTTTGTCTTTAGGTGGTGTTTGGCTCATGGTTTTCTGGCTCTAATCTTTAGCTCTTCGATGTAGTCGAAGATGGCAGTGCTGAAATTGTGCTGATCGTCATGGAAAAAGTTTTGTTCAACAACCAGTCTCGCGCATTCCTGCGCTTCCTGATCAATTGGATTATCGTTCTCCCAATTACGATCTGTTTTCTTGTCGATATAGGAGGTAGCGGATGCGTTGGCGAAAGAAACAAGTTGTTCCGGATAATCCGGGTCAACACGGGTAAAATCCCGAACTTGTTGATTTGTTAAGATGTTCTTCACTTCCGGCATTTTCGCTACCTCCTTAAATCAGGATCGAATGTTAGGCAGGAATCTTCGCGTAAGAGAACGCGGACGAAAGCGCTTTGGTCGCGCAGTAGACTTTGGCGACGTAGTCGGTGATTCCTTGGGAAGCCGAATAATCCTGCTTGATGGTCATTCCGCTCATCAGGTTGGCCTTGAAGAAGCGGCTGACGTTACCGGCGAGGATTTCGTCATCTTTGAGATTGTCATCGACAACGACGGCGTGGCCATCGCAAACAGTCCAGCCATTCGGATAAATAAGACGACCGGTGGTATCGGCTAAAGAAGTCATCCGATCCATGAAGGTCTGCGAAACATAGAGCTTCGCTCCGCGGCGGTACTTGCCTTTGATGGCGTGGAGGCACTTGATAGCGCCCTCCTGCTCTTTGCCCGCCGTCATCGGGACGGCGGTAAGGCCGTTGGTGATGCCGGAGACCTGGTTGTCGGTTCCGGTGCCGTAGATAAGGGCTGCGCCCCAATCATCGGTAAGATCCTGCTCGATGGACTGAACGATCCAAGCGCCGACGTTGATGTCGGTCATGGCTTCGAGTTCGTCGGTAACAGGGACGTCGATCTGCAGGCATCCCTTGACCAAATCAAGGGTTCCGAGTTCGACCGTTTGCTGGGCGGTTCCCTTTCCTTCGGTTTTGACTTGGGCCAGACCGCGATTGGTGCGGATCGGGAACGAAAGCATACCGGGGATGTTGTAGAAAACGGTGTCTTCGAGAATCGGCGTGAGAGCCTTGTCTTCTTTTAGGAGATCCATGAAGGCCAACGTCGGGATAAGGACTCCGCCATTGTTGACGCCGTCTTTTTCGGCGGTCGGGGCAGCGTAAACCTTATTGGTGGTGAAGAGGGATTTGTCGATGGCGCGTTGCTGTTCATCGGTTGCCTTCTTTTTGCGGTAGGCGAGACCGAAGGCAAGGTTGATTGCGGAACGAGTGGTTAACTTAAGTTCGCCATCAGCGCCTTTTTCTTCGCCCAAAGCCTTTTTAGCCGTTTCGATGGCTTCGATTGCCGAACTGCGAGTAAGCTCGGTAATTTGACCTTCGATAACACCGCGTTCATGGATGTTTTGGTCGAGTTCCTTTCGGGCTTCGGAGATCGCTTTTTCGTCCTGCGATTCCTTGATGATCTTCTCTAATTCTGCGGCGCGAGTGTTTTTGAGAGCGAGCGCGGCTTTAAGTTGTTCTAAGTTCATGTTTTTTGTTTCCTCCAATTACTTAGATTCATCAGTTTTTGGGATTGAAACCCCGGCCCTGATTTTTGCCATCCTTAAATCCTTTGCGCGTTTTTCACTCTCCAGTTCCGATAGGAATGACTCCACATCCCCCATCGCACGCGTATGGATTTCGGTATTGCTATAGGCGGGCCGCATTACCGTGGCCACGTCAAACAGCCTTGAGATTTTTTGGCGAGTGATAGTGACCTCGCCATCGACAGAGTTGTCGTAATCTGATTCGGTGCCGTCGATTGAGAAAGCAAATGACATTTCGGTCAGAGTCCCGGCTTTAATGCAGCGATAGCAATCTTGGCCTGCTGTCGTTTTCATCAAATTTGTGGTCATACGAAGACAATTTTCGGAAATAGAAAGCACCAAGGAACCCTCTTTCTTAATGTCTTTAATGCGCGTTCTTGCCAACGGAAACTGTTCTTCGGAGTGGTTATATCTAAAATAGGCATCTGACATATCGCATTTATCGAATGCGTGTTTGTCGATTATTTCGTATACCTTTATTCCGTCTAGCTCGAAAAGGAATGTTTTTTGTCCGAAGACAACGGGAGTGCCTTCTACCATTAGGTTTCCGCTATCTTCTGACCCTTCGGTTAATGCCGCCCTCACTTCGAAAGGATGGTGGTAATCTTCAGGATGCTTAATCTTTGCAATCGCAGCCTTGATTTCTTCCAATGATTTAGCCATTTACTTTTCCTCCTTAGGGGTTTTCCCCGTTTGATATTGAGATTGATCTTGAGACTTCACGAAGTTCAGAGATGCTTGTGGATTTTCGCCATCTTCATACGTCGGCAAATCAAGAAGTCTTAGAGCGTCGTTTGGCCTGATGGTCGGCAAACTGGACATAGCCGAAACCATCTGAATTCTTGTTTTCATCGAAACGCATTGATGCGGAGATTTTGGAATGATGATTTTGTTCCCTTTGATTCGCTCATTTTCGGTAAGCATTTTTAGCGTAAGCTGCGCTTCTAGTTTTCTGATGAAAGGCAATTCAGTTCCATTGAAGAATGATTGATACTCGTCCTCATTGAACGAACGGTTAGTCATCTTTTCATTCGTTCCCAAGTAGTTGTAAATGTCTTTTTTGAAACCGCTGGCATCGGCATCGGGAAGCCATTTTCCGGAAATGTTTATAGGGGTGAGGGTCGCTCCAGCCGGGACAACACCGACTCCGTTTTTTGCTTTTGACAAAACATCTTGAAGTTTCGAAGTCATTGCGTCCTGGTTTGAGTCAGAGAATTGGCTGTTAGTCTGCGCCAAGAACCGGATGTATTGGCTTTCCGTAACTGCTCTTTCCGCTCCGGTAGACGTTGCTGCAATGACTTTCAACGATTGGTCTAAGCATTTCGACCTATGAGAAAGGAGATCGGAGACCGATTTATTTCTTTGGACAATAACAAGATCATCGTATGATGCGTAGTGAGTTGAACCGCTTAGGTTGAAACTTGCGTAGATTTTTCCATCTGATTTGCTGACTCCAATTTGGAAGTTGGAATCGTTTACGTCCAATTGCCAAATCTCAATAGGCTCAAGCGTTGGACTTAATAAATCGCGTATAATCCAAGCAATCGCGATGTTGTCGCTGAAATAGCTGTGAGCCATCGATTCATAGAATGTAGGTGCGTCATTTGCTCTGTTAGGTTTTAAGCTCATTAGTTCCGTAAGATGCTTTTTCCCATCGGCGTCATGATCTCCGATAACGCATTTTGGCTGAATGGCGCAAAGGAATTCTGAATTGGTATCAACGCAAGCATTGAATGTGGCGTCCATTTCAGCTTTTGCATCGGAAGACATCCAAAGACCCATCCAGTTGACAAGAGATCCATTGGAAAAAGATTTTTCTTTTCTCCCGCCAAAGATCTTGCTTAAGAAATTACTGATTGCTCCCATTGGACTCTCCTTCCGGTAGGAAATAAGACTTGTTCTGGCAATACGTGTAAAGGCAGTTCAGCAAAACCGAAAACCCGTCAATTTTGTTGCATTTTCTATCGTCTTCTTTTGTAGGCATCATGTTCCCGTTCCGGTCTTCTACTAACTGGACGTTTGAAAGCATCCACATGAAAAGCGGATTGTCGTTTGAAACCAGTCGTTTTTCTTTGAGAAGCGAATAGGCTTCCTGCATCGGTATCGAAAGCGATTTAAAGCCTTGATGAACTTCCTGAAGGCAAGGTACAGGAGGCTTTTTGCTCCATCCCAAAGAATCGATCTCCTCAACGAGATAATCGGCTGAATAAGGGTCGTAATTAATGTTTACGTAGTGGTATCCATGACGCTTGAACTGCGAAAGAAGGTGATTGCTGACATCATGATAATCAATCCTCGATTTCCCGGAGATCTTAAGGAAACCCCTGTCAATCCACGAATCCCATGGAACACCGGCTTGCTTCGCGTATGTTGATTCGAGGAAATCCTCCGTGCACCAGCATTGAAGGACAAGGAGCATCTGATTGCGTTTTTTGTCGAAAATCAGAGTTCCGAAAGCGGTCAAGTCCATGATCTTGGACAAATCGAATCCACCAATGACGTCGCTGTTGTCGAATTCCTTCATCTCCTCTTCCGTATAGGTGAAGTGATTGACGATAAGGTCTCCAGACAGCCATCCAACCGTCTCTTGGCCGACGATGTTCAGGTCTTTCACGAGGAAATCAATCTTCTGATTGGGATTGTTTTTGGCTTGAACCGCCATATCATTCATCGCGACCATGGTTTTGATTGTCCCCAGGGAAGGATTGGCTTTTGGCCAGCAATTCTCGTCATAAGGGTCGTCCTTGGCCGGGCGTTCCTTCAAAGGGATAAGGTCTAAATCGTCGGAGTCGGCTTCGTACAAAACGGGGAAAAGGGAATCGTCTTGAAGGATTCCCAAAATGATCTTCTTGCACATGAGTCGCAAATCATCCCATAGGGCAAGCCTTTTTTTGCCACAGGTTCCCATCTCCCAAAGAATCGGTTCGTCCATGGCGCTTTGGGATTGCATAATCGAGTCCTGCTGCTCTTGCGTCGCCTTGTGGATCTCGTCGATGATGCCGACGAAGAACTCATAGCCGTCGTTTCCGCCTCCGTCCTTGGACTGGTCTTTGGCCAAAGGCTTAAAGGACGAGTTAAGATTCAATGATGCCTTCGTGGAAATGATTGACGGATTGGAATTCTGAATGTCGTAGAAATGGTTTAAAAGGGTCGGCTTCATCCGTATTGCTTTGGCGCACATAGACCAAACGATCTTCGCCTGATCGAGCTTCGAAGCAAGGCACGCGCAGTTGATGCCACCGCCCGTGATCATCATGTACAAAGGGAACGGATAGATCTTCCCGGTCTTTCCGTTTTTTCTTCCTTCTTCATCAACGATGCGGCGGAATCTACGCAAATCCGTGTCGCGGCACTTGATTCCGAAAACGCAATCAAACATTGCCTTTTGGAAATCTAGAAGCTGCAAAGGCTTTCCGTAGAACTTGGGGTTGATCGTGTTAAGGCAAAAGTCCGAAATGAATTGATAGTAGTCACTGGCCGCTTCCGGATCGAAATAATAGCGGTCGCTTTTTCCCTCGATGATCGGCTTTATGTGATTGAGATACCAAGTCTTAATCCAAAAACCAACCGTTACCGAACCGGTTTCAATCGATTTTATGTATCTCTCAACTGCGGTCGTTTCCATTTTCAGGCATCCTTATTGGCTTGCGGAACGATCTTGTGAAGCCATGCGACCCCTGGGTCGTCATCTTCCTTCTCTTTTGCTTTCTTAAGAGAAGCTAGGCGAGTCCTCGCTTCGGGGGTGAGTCCAAGAGCAACCGAAAGATCCATGAAGAGCTTTTGCTGCTTGATTTGGTTCCCTTCCGCCGTCTGAAGGGCGTTCGTGGCGAAGCGGATGTTCTTTAAATGCTCCGAAGGGTCGTCCTCCCACCCTTCTTCATCGAGAACGTCATTTAGTGATTTGCGGAGCTTCGGTATCTGATCTTTGTAATAGAGATATTCGGCAAGCGCATCGCAATACATCGTCAATGCGTTCATATCGAGGTCGCAAAGGATCTCGGCACCAAGATTTTTGTAATTGGTGATCACGTCATCGAAAATCGCCTTAGAGGTTTTGGTGATCCAATCGGGTGGAAGCAAAGCCGAGCCCTTGGCCAAATTCTGCAAGGATTCAGTCCGTTGGGCGATTTTGATCTTCTCGGCTTTTGTGTAGTGATGCTTAGGGCTATAAACCCCGGTGACATTAAGCGGCCTACCTCTACGTCCCATCGGATTACCTCCTTTCTTGGCGATTCAGAAACGTTCTTAATCGATTTTGGGAATTATCGGGAATTGATACCCCGTAATTCCTATTTTTCGGGAATTTTTATTTCGCCACTCCCCGACCGGTGAGCCAAAAGGCTCTATTTTCGACCGACCCCCGGGGGGGTGTCTTTAACTCCCATAATTGAGCCATCGGAAGCGAACAAGCATCGCTTTATGTTTCCGTTTTCGTTGGCCCTTATAGAGTCGTGGCAAGACTTGCACAGAACCATAAGGTTGTCCGGATTGATGCTAACGTTGGGATCGGAGACGTTGCTTTCAGTCAGTGGCACCTTGTGATGAACCTCTTTCCCAGCTTTCCCACAAAGCTCACATATGCCGTGCCTCATTCGAACAACAGAATCTCTGCACTTGGCCCAAACCTTTGAATGATAGAAGGCATTTACTTTCGGCCCTTGTGCGGATGGCAATGTGAACTCCTTTGGTTTCTTTAGAAAGGGAACGCTTCCATCGAGCGGAGGTGGAGCCTCTAGGATCGAGGACGTCGTTCCTTATTCGAAAATATCTCAATGCGAAAGAAAAAGGCGGGCACTAACCGTTCCCGCCCCGTTCCCATTTATCTTGATTTGTGTCGATAGTGGTTGATTATTTTCCCAACACCACCGCGCGAATAGTAGTATTTTTCGGCACATTTCGTTAGCGATAGCCCGCAAACAAAGTGGGAATAAGCCAACTTCCACCGCTTGTCGTTTGAGGTTTTGAATATACTATTCAAACGACCCCTCAATTCGTCCATCTCCAGCATGACTTTGTTCGGGTTTTCGGATGCCGAAAGCGAATTTTCGAGCTTTATGTAGTTAACAAGAAGGATCTCTCTTTCAGTTGGCATTTTTCCTTTTCCCCGCTTTCTTGAACTCGATGAATATCTTTCCGTAGGAAACGAACGTCTTAGTCACCAGGTACCGATTGTCGTAATCGTCCCATCTTCCGTAGGAAGCGTTGGCACCGAACGTGATAACTGTTCCTGGCTCCAATTCAGACCGAACCTCGGTTCTCCTCAATTTGTTGAAGACGATGTCGTACAAGTCTGAATAGTAGATTTCAACGTGTTTATCTTGCTTTTTCATTGCTTATCCTTCTTTCTTCTCACCTTGATGGTTATCGAATCGACGCCATCTGGCAAAGTGTTGTCCTCGGGACTGGCGATGAATGTCGGGTGCCTTTTTCGAGACTGCTCTTGGCATTCGTGGCGGTGATCCGCTTTAGCGGAATCCCTTTGGAGCCAGTCGGCGATGATCTCCCGAACCATCTTCGCGGAATACCGCCTTTTCCTCGGCACGCTATCGAAGTACCGAAGAACGGTTTTCACCGAGCAGCGAAGCTGGAGGATCTTCTCCGGATCGCCGATGGGCTTCAACCTTCTTTTAGACTTGTTTTTTGCTTCCATGCAGAACCTCTTTTCTTCCGTACTTTTTAGAAAGTCGGATATTTTCCAGACCTCGTCTAATCTTTATCGTTTTCAAAGGCTTCTTTTTTGCTTCACAAAGCCTAGTAAACTAGTAAACTTTCAAACGAGTTTTCAAACTCAACGATAACAAAGGCTTCGTCTATTCTTTTCTTGGCTATTTAGGAGCGTTTCATTAAGAAATGTTTGCCAAATGTTGTTGTTCGCAGTAATCATCGATATTTCTTATTCTTCTGAAGTATTTCCAAATCGAGCACTTCATTTCGGGGTCTTGGATGTTGGCGATGACTTTCGAGTCCGAATCGATAAGCAGGAAGTCGAAGTCTCCTTTCGGCGAGAATTCCCTGAACCCGAGCTCGGACTTCCTTATGACGGTGACCAAATCGCCCTTCCTCACCGCCCTGGCCTTTTGCCCGAAGAGCCTAAGGCCGTCAACCCAGATGTCCTGAACGCAAACCATCAGTTCTCCGATCATGGTTCACTTCCTCCTTCCTTTGTGGGGAGAGACAAAGCCGATGGACATATTCAAGCGGGCTTCCTCCGCATCCTCCGTTTGCCACATGACATAGCGTTCCGTGGTCGCCAGATTCGAGTGGTTGTACATTTTTTGAAGCGTGAATGGGTTGCCGCCGAATTCCTTTATGTAAACGTACCCAAACGTCTTTCTTAGACCGTGCATCCCAACGGAATAGTTGATTCCGACCGCTTTGGTGGCCTTGTTGATGATCTGATTGAGACGGTTGCGCGTGACGGGGTAAGGATAGAACTCGCTTTTTTCGGTTCCCCTTTTCCGGGACATCGTTTGCTGCGGCTGAAAAAGGTAATCGTTGTTGCCCAACCCGTATCTCCTCACATAATCCTTAAGCATCTTATATATCGAATCGTTCAGCTCGAACGATTGGAACTTGCCGGTCTTGTTTTCCTTGATGGCCATGTGGCCTTCAATTACATCGGCAACCCTCAATTGAAGGACGTCCTCGCTTCTGAAAGCCGTGTTAATGGCCGTGTAGACGATCATCCTGTCGCGGTCGGCCAATTCTTTCTTCTTTGGCGTTTTGGCGGCCTTGTAGCGCTTATCGAACCAACCAAGGAACTTCTCGCGCTGGACTTGATCCTTTATCGGCAAAGTCCGTTTAGAACCTTTGAAGGATTTGATCGTCCTCCCAGCCGAATTAGTCTTTAGAGACTTACTTCTTTTTGCCATCGTCTTTCCCCTTCTTTCCTTTATCGACGAGAATCAAAGCAGTTATCACGTAAGCGACGATGGCCGCGATGCAACCGCAGCCAATGATGATCAAAACCTGTTCAACTATCCCCATTTTTGTTAATCCTCCTTTTTCGGTTTCCCCTTCGAGTCTCCGTCAACGACTTCGAACCCCAATGCCCTAAAGTCGTCGCAAAGGGGCTTCCACGATCCATCGTCGCCGTCTCCTGGTATTCGAAGATGCTCAACGATGTCTCTCGCTTTATCCAGCGTAGGCCCATCGTCTCCTACCATCTTGTGCAGAAGCCTTTCTATTGCGCTTTCCTTGTTAGCAACGACGCGACCGTCCGGATAGTCTTGGTCTTCCTCTTCGAATATTTCGACATATAGGCAATAGCATCTGGCGATTTGACCAACCGTTATCGTCTTTCCTGTTGGTTCCATGGCTATTCCTTCCTCTTGAATTTCAAATCGAAGTCGTGCCAAGCCGTTTTGAATACAGGCTGGCAGAAGACGAAATGGCCTAATTTGGACTCTTCAACCGCAAGATCCGATTGGCGTTTGTATTTGGATGCGATTGTGCGGTAAACCAAACATCTGAAATCGTCTATGCCCATGTTTTGCCCATTCATGCCCATGTTTTGCCCATTGAATCATCCTGGACGATGTATTTTGAAGAACCGCTTTTGAACATCTTGATTCTTTTGCCTTTAAGAATCAGGATCCCAGATCTCTGCTGATTGCAAGTCGGATGTTCTATCGCGTTTTTTTCAATGATTTCAGACACTTTTTCCGCTTTAGATTCCGTGGTAAGAACCCAAACGGTATCAAAGAGTTTGTAATAATCGGTCAATTGGTGATCTAACCGTTTGAGAGAATCGAGGTCGGTTTTTATCTCGATGCCGATTGAACCAAATCCTCGTTCCTCCGGAAATTCCGCGAAATCGGCGATGGTTTTGGAGCTAATGGTCAGCTCGAAGATGTGCGTCCACCCTTTTTCGATGGTTCGGCACTGGCTTTTGAGAAGAATCCCGGAGAAATACGATTCGCAATGGTAATAGGCATCGGCCAATTCCTCGTAAACGTCTTTGACGTCGAATCCCTTGAACAGGAGGCTCCAATGCAAATCGGCTCCGAAGGATTCCCTGAATTGATGATCGAGGTAATCGTCTCCAACCACGCCAAGCGAAATTAAATAGGGGCTGCAACAGGAGAAAAACTTAGGAATCCCCTTTTTTATTTCATCCTTAGGGACATACCACGCCAATTGCCTTACGGCTTTTCTAAGTTCCTTGTTTACCTTTTTCATCGTTTTCTCCTTTGTTGTTTTCGTTATCGAAGTCACCTACGAAGCATCCGCACCCACCGACCTCTTCATCATCGAACAGAGACAACTGCTCCGGAGCGGAGTCAACAGCCTCCCGAAGCTGCCTAAGCGTGAAAGGCTTCCCGCTGCGTTTTAGAATCGAAACGTCCTTTCCGCTGCGTTTTCGAAAAACCTCTTCTTTGTCCTCGCACTCCAAGAATTTGATTCGGTCTTTCTCAAGAAGGTTCTTCCAACTGGCGATTCCTGCCTTGAAGCAAGCCCCACCGCAGTTGTTGTGCGCGAAACCGAGTTCGTACAGGCGAGGGATTTTGATTCCCTCGTTTTTCAGTTCGTCTATCATCTCGTATTTGTAGATGTACGGCTTGTCGCACATCGGGAACTCCACCTTATAGGGAGCGTATCCCTTGACGATGGCTTCCTTGCGATGGCTCTCGGTGAAGTCGATTCCCAGATAGAGAACGCAATCATTGGGAGCGAAGTTTTCCCTAAGCCAATCGTTAAATAGCTGCGTCTTAAGGATCCTGGAGCATAGCGCGACCCTCGAATTGAACAGGAATTTGTTCTCGAAGCACAATTGCCAAGGATCCTTACCGGTGGCAAGCCTCGTAATTACGATGCCCAAGTGGTTTTCTATATCCCTCAAGAAACGGTATAAATCCCCATCTTCGTTCATCGTGTCGCAGAATACGGCTATGATGTTTTCTTTCCCCTCCTTCGCGATAACTCGCTTCAACGTCTCATACGAACCGATGCCTCCGCTTAGGGAGACGATATGCTTGATTGTCACAACGCCATTTCACTAAGAAGTGATATGGCAACTCTTTGGCGGCTTCCTAAGAAGCCACTCCCTTTCGTTTTATCCAGTCATTCGCATATAAACCATGGCTGGAACCTAGATTCACTAGGGTTAGTTGTTGACCTCCTTCTTAGTCAGCAAGCCTTCCGCAAGGCACCAGTCGTAATATTCCTTTTTGGTGCCAATGCGCTCTCCGTTCTCTCGGCAGTACGAGACGTGCTCTTCCCACCGCTCGTTGAATTGCTTTTTGTATCTAATCATCGGAATGACCTCCTTAATGTTTCGTATCTCAATGAACGTTTCATCTTCCGTTCCTCCTTTTGTAATCGATTTCGTCACAAATACGCAGAATGATCTCGTAAATCAGAACGACCGTAGCGGCAAGAAGCGCGGATGCGCTGATCAGAAGAATCGTCAAATCAGTAGCCGTCATGGTTTCTATGCCCTCCGAGCAAGAATCCGCACAGTGCGAACACCAAGGCTAAGGCGCTCATTACCATGGCGGCGCATTCGTATATGCTCGGATAAACCCAATTTCCCATATCTTTCCTTTCCGTGGACTAAATCCACAAAATCTTCTGATGAATGGTTGGCACGTTAATGCAAACCCAGCAGCATCCGGTGTTGAACGATTTTCCTTTCCCAAGAAAAGTGATTCGTTTCCTGAAGATGATGATCGCCATCTTGGATTCGTGCGCCTCGAACATCGCGCTCCGAATCGGAGTTTCGAGAGTGGATAACGGAAGCAATAGGCAGAAGGATTTGATCTTCCCTTCGTCGTAAAGCTTGAACGAGCGGTCGATTATCGCGTTTTGGATATTGAACGGAGGATTCGAGATCATCAGGTCGCAGCCCTTAGGAGGGTCGGTCTTGAAGAAATCGTTTCTTAGGTCATCGAATATGTGAGTGGCTTTGTAGGTGAGCTTAAGTTCGTCGGCTTTGAGCTTGAATTGGCTGTCGTAATTGTTGAAAGGGAACCATATTGATCTGAATTGCTCGATGTCTATCAACTTGTAGATGTCCTCGACGACATAGCGCGGAGTCGCAACGTGGTTTTTGTCGGTCATCTTCTCGTACTCATAATCGCTGATAGGAGACCTTTGTTTGGTTCCTTCCAGGTCTAACGGCAACTGCTGGTATTGCCCCATCAAAACCACCTCCCTCCGAACAGGGACATCTGAACGTATTCCTGTTCTTGCTTCTTTTTTTGCTTTTCAGGAAACCACGGTAGTTTTTCTTGCTTGAAATCGGTTCCCATGGTCGGGAGCATCGAGTTTTTGAAGAAAAGCGGTATTTTGAGGTTTGAGCAGTCTTCGATAAGCCGCAATCCGTCATCGCGATCAGGAAGCTCCATCTTCCGGTAATGGCCGGTTTCGGCGCCGCATATGACGGCTTTTATCGCGATGTCCTTCGTGTATTTGGCGAGAAGAGATAAATGAAACGGCCCGAACAAGGGCTCAACGCTAAGGAAATCGAACTTAAGCCCGTCCCTTTGAAAGCAAACATCGGAATCTTCTGCCGTGCATCCAATCCAAACGAACTGGCACCTATCGCGTTGACCTCTCCAAAAATCCCTGAATCTCGGAGGAAGCTTCGTGATAAGTTCTCCGAACGACATTTTCGTAAGCATGATGTAGTGGTTGCCGCGATGAAGATGCCCTTGGATCATCTCGAACGCTTCGTCCGGCCAGAACTGAATGTCTGACATGGAATCCAAGAAAATCGCTTTTCCCCACGTCCTGTCCAATTCCATGATTCTTTCGGCAAAGAATTTAGGATCTCGGAAATCAGGAATGAATTTTCTTTCGTCATTGGCCGCTTTCGCGTAGCAGTACGGACAACCGCGTTTACACCCAACGACTGGATTTAGAGTCTCGTCGCACCATTCGATGCCATTTTTTTGATTGTTCATTTTTTATGCCCTATGCGATTCGTCAGGGATGTCTCCGATTTCCTTTAGGAGCTCGTAAAGCCTTTTTCCCTCCGCTTGGTTGAGACGGAGGAACGTTCCAGCCGGCTGACGCAAGAAAGAGGACAAGGCTGCCATGAACTCCTCAAGCGTTTTTTCTTCCTCTTTCTTTTCCATGACTACTCCTTAACCATCCTCTTGATTCCGAAAACGCAATAACCTTCGGCAATGCCATCTGGAAATTGATCATGAGTAAGGACGTAGGTGATTTGATAAACCTCGCCATCAGTGTAAGTATTCACGTCTCCCGTTGCGTTCATTGCCTTGGAAAGAACGTTGAACGTGACAAGATCTCCAACCTTGAATCCCCGGTCGTTCTTTCGAACCTCGAAGGTTTTCGATCCTCTTCTGACTTGCTGATAAAACTCGTCGCGGATCTTGAGTGAATGCAAAATCATTTTCTTCCCTCCGAAATCCGCATCTGCGTCAAAATGACACCTGCTTCCTTTCCGCCACCGTTAGCGACAGAGAAATCGGCCTGAATCGCTTTCGGATGCTCAAGGTTGTTTTCTTTCGGTACATAGATCTTGATAACGCAATCGGATCCCGATCTGACCGACGCCTTTACTAACTGCATGAGGATTACAGAGCTAAAGGAAACCGGGACACACACTTCTTTGCTTGTGGCCATTGCGAAAGGCTTTTCTGGGTCAAGCGGATACTCTCCTGGGAATTTTGGAACGGCGAAGAATTCATCGTTTACCCAAAACGAAATCTTTTCTTCGGTATCCATGATGGTTACCTGATGCGGAATTTTGGTAATGAACTGATGCGCTTTGAGAAGCGCCATGACCCTTTTACCATCGAAGGAGCATTTACCAGACTCGGCAACGAAATCGTCTTTGTCGAAGTTCGGGTCTTTAGACCATTCAACGGTCTCAACGAAAGCGACCATCGAATCACATCCGATGAATTTGGCAATGGCAGATTTACCATCATCCGATGCGACAACGCTGATCATCGTCGATTGGAGGATGGGCCTGGTGTCTCTTTGCAAGACAGCGGAGTCGCAAGCAAGCAGCACGTTCATGAGAACGTTAGAATTGATTCTGAATTTCATGTTAATGTTTCCTTTCGCCTTTTGGCGTTTTGTCGTATTTGGCTTTTAGAAGCGAATTGAGCTCCTCGCGGATGCAGAACGTGAACGGACAAGCCAAGCAGTCTCCATGGGTCTTCCTGCACTTTATAGAGAGGGAATAGACCGTCTCTTGGCCAACGCAATCGGAACTATGAGCCGGCATTAGCAATTACCACTTTTCTTTTGCATCTTTTATTCGGTTTTTTACCCTTGATTCCCAATCTGATGCAAATCTGAAGGTTCTTCATGTTCATCGAGTGGGATACCCATTCGAGGTTGGAGGCGGAGTTATCGGTCTTGTCACGGTTGACGTGATCGACTTCCGTGAAGCCAAACGGATTCGGCACGAATGCGACAGCGACGATCCTGTGAATCAGATAGTGCTTTGTGCCTATATGCACGCGAAGGTAGCGCGAAGTCGAGGAATTGGTTTGCTCCTGAAGAACTTTCCTCGTATCTTTGTTCCTAATGTGGCCAAGATCCGACACTTGGTAACCAGGAATACTCGCGATGTCCTTCCATTTGTTTTTCATATCATCCCTTCCTTTCTTCGGCGACTTGCTTGGATAAGACGTCAAATGGGGAGAACAAAGATAGTTGACCATTGGCTTCAACACCGTTGAATGGAACCCTGTTGCGCTGATAGCGTTTTTGCGCCTCCTTCAGGCTTTCCATCGTGGTGATTTTCTTTTTGGGGCAAAGTTCGGGGAGATTCGCTCTGACAAGAGCTTCAGCAAATGGCGGAGGTACGGCATTTCCGCACCTAGCCACCTGTTTATTGGCCGGATAGGACTTGCCATTGGCATCTTTGTCGATGATGTAGTCATGGGGAAATCCTTGTGCATCGTATAGTTCCCTTGGTGTCAGCATCCGCATCCCAATATCTGAAATGAAGTAATCGTGCCCATCGATGTTGATCAGGAGAATCTGGTCGGAATCGCAGTGGACGGTTGTGTACTTGTTGATGAACTCTCTAACGAGGTTCCAATTACCGAGTTTGCTTTCATCTCCGGCTTTCTCGAAGTGGACTTTGACCATCCAGAATCTCGGGAGAGTCGTTACCGTGGCCAAAGGCTCGGTCATCTTCGTCCCGTTTCCTTTATAAGTGCCGCCGTAGTATTCCTGGATAAAAGCCGAATCCTTCATCTTGACATCGACCTTCCCGAATCGGTCGTGGCTGGTCACCGTCCCCAGCGGTTGCTTGAGCGAATCGGGGTTTCCATTGCCGTAGTATTCGGTCAGATATGAAGATGTCAGGTAATGACTTGCAATAGTTGTCTCGGTTCCCAACGGGGAATCCGCTCGGCTTCCATTGTTCGAAAATTTGTAATCGGTAATCACAGGAGCGATGAGAACGTTCTTATCGTGAGCGGTCGTGATCGTCGGAATAGGCTTTAGGATGTTGCTTCCTTTGTTGGTGAAATTGTTCACACCGATGAACGGAGCGAGTTTCGCCGAACAAAGTTCGGTATGTTCGCCTCCAGCGGCGATGGTAGGATGAGGGTCTTTTAGATCAAGAAGACGCCGTTTCTCATCATTCATGAACTGAGCGTCCTGAAGATACGGGACTACGAGATTCTGCTTTGTCGATGAAACAACGGTCGATAACGGGTTTTTGATGTCATTGACTCTCGGGGCTTGGTTCTTGTTCTCGCCGTACCCAATCGGAATGATGAATGGGCTTGCCGAACGGAGAACGAACTTCTCAAGTCCCCTGCCGATCCTGCGTTTTGTAGGCTCTGCCAATTCTTTTTCCCTTTTGAAAATGGATTTGGTCGGAAGACTGAAATCAATGATCGAAGCGGCGCTTCTCCATGGCTTCTGACCTTCCTTGCATTTTCCTCGCTCGGCGAATGTCTTTTCAGGCCAGCAAATAGGTTGCCCATCGCACCGCGCGAGCATGAAGAACCTTTTGCGTTTTGTCGGCGCTCCGTAATCGGCGGCGATCAATTCCCTAAAATCAACTTGATAGCCAAGATTCTTAAGCTCTGAAACGAACTTATGAAAAGTGGTTCCCATCTTCTCCTTGATTGGTCTTCCATCGTCACCGAGCGGGCCCCAAGTTTGAAACTCCTCTACGTTTTCAAGCATGATAATGCGAGGTTTGACCGTCTTAGCCCATTTGATGGCGACCCAAGCGAGTCCGCGAATATGCTTGTCAGCCGGTTTTCCGCCTTTGGCTTTCGAGAAATGTTTGCAATCCGGAGAGAACCAGGCAAGCAAAACTGGCCGTCCGGCGACGAGCTTAACTGGATTGACCTTAAAGACATCTTCGCAAAGATGAATCGTGAACGGATGATTGGCCTTGTGCATGGCGATGGAATCGGGATCGTGATTTATCGCGTAATCAACATAGCGGCCTAGCGCTTCCTCGATTCCAGTTGATGCACCGCCGCCACCGGCGAAGTTGTCTATGATAAGACCTTGATTTAGTTCATCTAATTCATTGGGCGTCATGGCTTTGTCTCCTTTTCATTCTTTCGAGCCTTTTTAGGTGGGCTTCACCTTGTTTGAGTCCGAATCGGTTTCCGGATCTTCTGAACTTTTCGTTTTCGTTTCTTTGCGCCTTGATCATTTCGGCCAATTGCTCTTCGCTCATAAAGCCGAACCCGCCTGATTCAGAAACGAAAGTTGTTCATAGGAACCTTTTCTCTTTTGAACGAAATTGAACAATTTGAGGATTCTTTCAAGCAGCGCCAAGTTGAGTTCCTTAACGGTCATTCCGCCACCGCCACGAGCCTCACCGGACATTTCGGCGTAGTCTATGACGATTTGATCTTCGAAGAACACACACTTAAGATGGGTCGGAATCCTTCTCTTCTTCTCGACGAGATGGAACGTCCCGTCGATTCCCGGTTCGTTTTCCTCGATGATGAATTGATTGGTAGATTTGATGCCAATTGAGTTCGATGAAATCTCAATCTCGCCGTTGTACGAATCGAATAGGCTTTTCACGATAGCCATAGCTTCAGCGCTTTGTTGCATAAGCCGTACCTCCTTGGTAATTGGCAATCCTCGCTTTATCCAACTTCGCAAGACCGTTAACGATGTCCTCAACCGGTTCGAGGGCTATGAACTTCTTTCTGGTTTTCATCACGATTTCGGAGCACCTGACCTTGCTTCGGCAAACGATTGTCGTTCCGGCATCGCGAACGGAAACTATGGCAAACGGATTGATCTGAACGGCTTTCGGCTTAGAAACGAACCACAGGAACCTCCGAATCGTCTTTACCTCGATGAATGTCATGGGATCATCCTTTCTCGGCTTATTGCCGTTTTCTCCAAAGCACCTTTCCGATGTTTCGCTTTCATGTACTCGTAGAATTCTTTCGAGTCCTCTACGATTTCGTACCAACCAAGGCAAGTCTTTATACCGAACAATTCGGATAATTCCTTTATGCAGTCCTTGAATGACGAGGCAATGACTCTTGTGGCGAAGTCGTTCGAAGACTCCAACTCGCTGAAACCATGCTTGAACTGCTTCTTTAGGATGAAGTCTGAAATGTCGTCATCAGTGATTTCGACCTCGATCTTCACCGTATCGATGCCGATTCCCTCGTACTCAATCACCATCGTGTTCAGCTGGCTTGTTGATTGCGGCTGCATATTGGGGATCCTCCGTGATGTAAGTCTCGATGAATCGCTTCGTTTTTTTGTCGGATGAATCGTAGATTGCCTTGAGCCTCCGCGAGAGAAGTTGGCCTTGGCCATCGGATTTCATCTTCGATTTGATGACCGCGGCGCGGTGCTCCTTCATGTTTCCGGAGATTTTCATTCTCCAGTAGTAATCGGCGCACTCCTCTTCGGTTCCCAATCGGTATTGGTAATCAATCGCCACAAGGATCTTCATGATTTCGTATGACTCATTGATGGCGTAAACGTCGGAGATGATGGTTCGGCAATGGTCGCCGTGCGAGCTGTTTTCAACCCAGCAGTAGCCGTCTTCGTGAACCACTACCACGTTGCCTTTGGAATCTTTTGAGAATTTCGGATAGTTATCGACGATTTCACGCTGCGTGCAGAATCCGCCTAGAAGAGATCTGCTGCGAACCAGGCGGTAAGTTGCCCATTGACGTGGATTAAGGTCAGACGGCTGTTCTTCGCTTTCATCGAAAGAAGAGTCGAATAGATCAAGCTGCTCTGGTTCCATTTCAATCCCCTCCTTTCGGTTCTGAAGAGAACTTCGAAATCAATTCGTCCCATTCTTTTTGATCGGATTGGGCATCGATTCCATCAAACGGTCTTTCGTCTTCGGACTTGCCGCTAAACTTCTCGCAGTTCTCAAGAACGGATTTCTTAAGGAGGCCCAGCTTTGATTGGGGTTCTTCCCGAAGTTCCCATCCAACGACTCTTCCTTCCTTCCAAATGGCTCGGCAATACTCCGAAACGAAGTATTTGAGTGTGAGGTGAAGGTTCCTGTTTCCGTACTTTTCATCCATTTCGGAAAGGAAATCCTTGTAGGCAAGAGCGATCTCGTTGTCGGTGAGGTCGAAATCCGTCAAATATGAATGGTCGTAAAGATAGGCGATGTATGGCCCGAATCCCCGATTCGGGTTTAACTTGGTTAAACTTGGTAAAACTTCTAAGGATTCTACGGATATAACGTCTACGTCTTCCGTCTCTTGAGAGGATTCTTGTGACGTCACGTTACTGTCACGTGACATAGTTAGTTTTTTCACAGCATCACGATGCTTTGCTTGTCGAATCCTGTTGGCTTCGCGGATCTGAACCAATTTATCGATTGATTGGTATTTGTCGAAATTGTTGATTATTGGGCCGTTGGGGGCAATCGTTACCATCCCCTGTTTAACATAGAAAGCCATGCACATATCGATTTCCGATTCGGTGCGGTCGGTCGCAATGGCTATCTCCTCATTGGTCTTATAGGCTATCTCCTCATTCCATAGAGCGCCGCCGTGATTGCATTTCCCGGCAAGCGAAAGCAGCTCCCACCAAACCGCTTCGAGCTTGTCCCTTGGATCCAAAACGCCATCGACCTTGGCTCGGCGCATATGTTTGAAAGAGTCTCCGTCAAGGAAATCGATGAAGAGTTTCAACCATTCGATGCTGTACTTTTCCATCAGGCGTTTCCTTCTTTCTTTTCGCCTGTCGAGACACACGAAGAATTGGCTTTTTGTGCCGATTTTCTAGGACAAATCTTTCCGTTAAATTCGATGGCTTTAATCGCGGATTCGGTCGAGCATTTGTCGGAGAAGAACGTTAAAGAGCCGCCAAAGTGCTCTCTGGCGGCATTGACTATTTCGCAGGCTTTGGTATGGCCGATTCCAAGAAAGGCCATGATGTCCCTGTAGCCAACGAAAGGAAGGCTTTCAAATTCTGTTTTGGTCATGCTCCACACTCCAATTAATTCACCTTTTGTTAACTTTATTTGTAAAAATAAAGGCCATATTGGGATCGCGGAATCCCTAATAGATTGGCGATCTTAATGACCTCGTCAGAACGGAAGTTGAATATCCGAAACTGGCGAGACCAGCTTTGCCTAGATTTTCCCAAGGCTTTAGCGAATTCCTGATGGGTTCCGTACTTTTGGACAATGAGAGCGCCAAGAGCGGATTTGCCAACCAACGCAACGTTTTCTTCCATTTGTTACCTCCATCGGCTGCAACCTAATGTTATTCACCTTTTGTTTACTTGTCAAAGTTTTTTTAACTGGTTATTCATTTTTTGTTAACTTTGTCCTAATATATGTTTACGGGAGAAACACCATGGAAAAATCAAATGGCCAGTTGATTGCTGAACGATTAAGAAAAGCTATGGATCTTCGCGGAGTGAATCAAGTAGAGCTTTCAAAAGCCGCAGGAATAAGCAAACAAAGGATTTGCTATTACGCTAAGGGAAGGTCGGTTCCAAAAACCCAAGCGATTTTTGCCATGGCTAAATATTTGATGGTAAGCCCGACCTGGCTCATGGGGTTCACCGACAATGACGGGCCGGAAGTTTCAAAGGAAATGGATCTCCAAGTAAAAAACACAAACGATTCAATTGAAAGATCTTCAGTCCTCGACCAAATCGTCGCGAACCTAAACAGGATGTCCATCAGTGACCTAAACGCTATAAAGAGCATCACCGACCGAATGGTCAAAAAGGAGGACTGACCATGAGGAAAGGGATTTATCAGGGCAAGGAAAGTGTATTCATTTCGACGCGCGTTAAAATAAACGGCGAATGGAAAAGCGTTTACATCAGGGGATACAAAACAAAAAGACAAGCCAATGACGATTTCGACCGAGCCGTAGAGCAATGGAAGAGAGACCATTCCGGAGAATTCGCGGTCGAATTTTTCGGGGATCTTCTGAAAGATTACGAAAAAAACAGGGAAAGAATTGGAATCTCAATCCAAACGAGGGTCAATTGCGATCAAAACGATTTTTACCATATGAAGGAGTTCAACGGAAAGCTCCTGAAAGACGTCTTTAGCGAGAGGTCAGTAAAAAAATGGTATGAGAGGCTTCTTGAGAACAATTCCGCGAACATGGCAAATAAGGTGATAGGAAGATTCCAGGATCTCTCCAATTTTGCATTCGTTAACAAACTGATAGATTCAGGAACCTACCAGACTGTTGTTTCCCTTGTGCGTCATATCAAAGCAGACAGAAAGCCGTCAAAGGAAAAAATAGCCTGGAGCATGGAGGAGGAGCAGTCTTTTCTGAATGCCATCCAAAAGAATTCTCGAAACTTCGTTCTTTTCACTCTCTATTGTTACCTTGGATGCAGAATTGGCGAATTCATTGCGCTCAAAGTCAAAGACTACGACCCAATACATCATCAGATTATTTTTTCGCATCAAATAATAGAGAGAACCGGTATCGGCGAACATCTAGACACGGATTATCTAAAAACGGCAACGAGTTATCGCGCCAAACCCCTTCCAGAAGCCATTTACAAGCTCTTGGAAGCCTATATCAAGGAAATTGGAGGAGAACCCGATAGATATCTTTTCACGCCATCATGGAGCCTAAAACCGATTTCCAAAAACGCCATCAGAAGGATGATGACCAGATACTGCAAACTTGCTGGTGTAAGAAGAAACACACCTCATGGATTGAAACATACTATGGCCACCTGGCTAGGATCGAAATGCTATAACATCACCGATGTTGCCGCCGCTGCAAAAATGCAAGGCAATACCGTTAGCGTTTTCCTAGAGACCTATGCTAACCATGTCAAAGCCGAAGATCAGGACTTGCTCATTAAGCGAGTCCAAGAACAATTCTCCGATTCAAAAACCATTTCTAAAAAAGCATAAAACCGTGACATAAAAAAATCCTAGTTTCAGCGGAAATAAGCGGAAAGTAGCGGAAACGAAATCACGAGTAACGATTAAAAAGAGCCATTATTGCTACACTTTTAGACTTATGCGGAAAGTGACGGAAATGAGCGGAAAGGTATAAATAATCCCCGTCACTTGCTCCAGCTGCATTAAGTCCCGATAACATCGGGATTTTTTATTGCCATAACAATATTAAGACGCTCTCTTTTAGCCATTAATTTGGAATAAAAAAGTCTTTAAAAACGCTAATAGAGAAATACGAGGAAGCCCAAAATTATTTTTCTAAGAGCCGCCAAAAGAAGAAAAAGCCACGAAATTCAAGAAATTCGTGGCTAGTTTTTATTGGTAATCGTCATCGTCATTATCGTCATCGTCGTCTTCTGGAGGCGGAAGATTGCCGTTCTTCGCATCATCGATCATCTTTTGGATTTCTTTAGCTTCTTCTTCGCTTAAGCGTTTTGTTTCTTCGAGTTGCTTTAAGGTTTGCTCGGCGAAGGAGATCGAATATTTCGCAAAGTTTTCGTCGAAGTGGTTGGCGAGGAGTTCCACGACGATGAAGAAATACGGCAAATAGAAGAAGAGAAGGACCAAGGAACCCGCGATGCCGCTGGCGGCAATAACGGCTGGGTCGACGGTGAGAACGCCAGCGATGGCGGCTCCGCCACCGAAGCCCACAATGGCTAAAACCATGCCGAGCCAAGTCGCTTTAAAGTATTCCTTGCTGAATTCCTTGCGGATTTGGCGTAAGCCACCCGTAAAGAGGCTATTAGCCATGCGAGGCGAAGGAGCGCTCCGCTTCATCACGGAACGAATATACGGATTGAGAGACCAAACGCCTAAATACTGAAGGAAGACAAGGAAAGTCGTCCCGGTCTCCACCGTATCCACGACGATTAATAGCCGAGCCACGGAAGCGTTATTCGCGAGCACGCTATTGGCGTTATCGAGGCTGCCATTCATGAAGGCGTTATAGAGGTCAGTGATACCCGTGACAAAGACCGGATCCACCGCCGAAGCAATCCAATAATAGGCAAAATACACTAATCCCGAAACGAGAAGCGACCACAAGAACGAGAAGATGAAGTTGACGATGACGCGATAGACACCCAAATACGGCATCCGATAATACATGCCATAGAAATGGAAGAAGGACCGGTTCGTGAAAGGATGGCCTTCCCGGGCATCAGAGATGCTGATCTGAAGGGCAAAGTAGAACGGAAGGAGGACAAAAGGGAACGTGACATAAAGGGTCAGAGGCTGCCAAATGCCCACCGCCAAAAGAGCGATCGCAATCATCGAGAAGTTAAAAGTCGGAACGAAAGAAGAGGCAAATTCCGCCTTATAGACTTTCCACGCGGCCTTGGTTAAAGAGGACTCCTCGATTTTAGTCTCGGTGGAATCCGTCTTCGTTTCGGGAGCGGGTGGCTCTTCGTTAGGTTTATTCGTTTGTGGCTCTTCCATGGGTTCGTCCGCTTAAGTTATGCAAATCGACAAACATATGCCGCAGTTCCTCTTGGTCGAGCGGCACGACATCTTGCGACTCATAAAACTGAATCGTTTTTTCTAATTTCGATAACGGAATCAACTGGCTCGAACCAGGCTCGTTGGTGTAAGGGGCGACGAAACAGTCATCGTTCACGAGAACGATGCCAATCATGAGGCGCTTATCAACCAAAGAGACGATGCTAAGCCGGTCAATGTATGATCGGTTATCAAGCAAAGGATTACTAATCATCTGCTTGCGTTCTTTCATCGTGTAATAAGTCCAGCTGGGATCATGCGTGCTTGGCACGATGGCCCCTTCGTAGAATTTGTCCGTGATGACGTAAATGTATTTTTCGCCGCCTAAGACATGATCAATGTGAAAGTATTCGCCCGAAAGATTAAGCAGGAGATCATTCAGCAAGAAGTAATCGTTATCGAGATTGATGCGATTGACTTTGTTATAGAACATCCGGGCGACGTTCTTCCGCCAAATATTGCGCTTCAGGGGTTTATAGAAGAAAAGTAGGAAAAACAAGGCCCCCGCCAAAATGGCAGAAATAATGAAGATGGTTAAACGGACAGGGTACATCAAGCAAATTTCTCAGCCACGACTAAGGCAGTCATGACCATGTTACGAAGACCTTCTTGCCTATCTTGGCTTGAAAGCTTTTCGTTGAAGCAGAAAGAATCGCTAACCGAGCAAATGCAGAGAGCCTTCTTGTGGAGAAGGGCCGCATTGGTGTAAAGGGCGAAGGACTCCATCTCGACGCCAAGGCAGCCGAGATCGGCCCATTTCTTCCAAGACTCGCTCTTGTAGTCATAGAAAACGTCGCTCGAGAAAATATTGCCAACGCGGTAGCGGAAGCCACCGGCTTTAGCCGCCGAGACAGCGGTCTCGAGAAGGTCATAATCGGCGATGGCGCTAAAAGTGCCGCCGTGGAGATTGAATTGGCCCGCCCAGTTGCTATCGGTGCAAGCGCCTTCGGCAATGATGAGATCCTTTAATTGGATGCCGGGCTGATAAGCTCCGCAGGTGCCGATGCGAATGATGACTTCGACTCCATAGGAGGTATAAAGCTCATGAGAGTAGATGCCAATCGAAGGCATGCCCATGCCGCTAGCCATAACGCTGACGCGATGGCCATCAGGAGTGGTCCCCGTGAATCCTAAAATGCCACGAACGTTCGTGACTTCTTTGACGTCTTTGAGAAAAGTATCGGCAATCCATTTTGCGCGAAGCGGATCGCCTGGCATAAGAACGACTTTGGCGAAATCGCCGGCCTGTGCATTGATGTGTGGTGTTGGCATAGTGCCTCCTTATAGGTGAAAACCCGTTTCATAGTATAGCCTATTCTTCGCGCGCTCGCGAAGAAGAAAAGGAAGCGGTCACCCGCTTCCTTAGAAATCGTCTAGGCGAACTATTCGACCGTGACGGATTTAGCGAGGTTGCGCGGTTTATCGATCGGCAAGCCTTTTTCAAGGGCCACGAAGTAAGAAAGGTATTGGCCAAACATGACTTCAGGAAGCACCGAGAAATAAAGCGGAACGTCGCTATAGGCGAAATCGTCTTCCGGCGAAGCAAGAGCCTTGCTCGCGACGATAAGAATCGTAGCGCCGCGGCTCGAGAGTTCCGTGAGGTTATTGCGTAAAGCGAGAGCCGAGAGCGGATCAGAAACGAAGCCGATGACAGGAGTGTCTTTTTCAATAAGGGCAATTGGGCCGTGCTTCAACTCTCCGCCAGGGTAAGCCTCAGCGTGGATATACGAGATTTCCTTAAGTTTCAAAGAGCATTCAAGCGAAGCAAGGAAATCGTAGCCGCGGCCAACGTAGAAGGCATCTCGAGCGGTCGCGATGCGTCTAGCGATGTTGTGGATTTCCTCTTGGCGAGCCACGACATCATTAAGAGCCGCAATGAGCACATCGATATCGGGAATCACGTTCGTGCGACCTTCGACGGCATTGGCTAATAAGGCCATCAAAGAAACCTGAGCCATGTAGCTCTTAGTAGCCGCCACCGCCACTTCGAGTCCCGCATATAAGAGGCACGAATAATCGGCCTTGCGTTCGATGGTCGAACCTTTGGTGTTCGTAATCGCAACATTGGGCAAGCCTTTATCAACGAGGAACTTCTGGCAAAGAATCAAGTCCGCGGTCTCGCCCGATTGAGAAACGAGAATAAAGACGGTTTTCTTGTTCGGGATTGAAGGATAATAGGCCCATTCGCTGCCGATGAAGGCTTCGCTGCGTTTGCCAAGGCGCCGCATGAATTCAACGCCCATGAGAGAAGCGTAATAGGAGGTGCCACAGGCTAAGAAGACAATGTCTTCCGCGCCTTGAAGCATTTTGATCAATTTCTTGTCGAAGAGATAATCGGTGCCATCGAAATAGTTATCAGCCAAAGTGTGGATGACGTTCGGAGACTCTTCGATTTCCTTGAGCATGAAATGCGGATAGGTTCCTAAATCGTAATCGTAGCGGGCGGCATCGCGCCCCGTGATAACCGGGTCGATGGACTTGCCACCGATATAGAGTGAAATATCGGTCGGAGTGAGAACGCCATATTCGCCATCATCGAGGTCAATGAATTTGTCGGTGTAATCCACCATCGGAAGGGCATCGCTCGCAAGATAGTTCGCGCCTTTGCCTAAGCCAATGAGAAGCGGCGAGGCTTTCTTCATGAAATATAAATTAGAGCTATCCGCACAGATAATGGCGCAGGCATAAGAACCCTGCAAAACCCTCATAGTTTCCAAAATAGCATTCAAAATATCCTTCTTTTGAAGGTAGGACATTTCCAGCAAATCGGCGATGATTTCCGTATCGGTTTCGGTATGGAAAGAATAACCTTTAGTCTTTAAAAGATTCTTCAAAGAACGATAGTTCTCGATAACGCCGTTATGGACGATATAGAACTTTTTGTTCATCGAGAAATGAGGATGGGCGTTGACCTTATTCGGTTCGCCATGCGTCGCCCAACGAGTGTGGGCAATGCCGACATCCGCATCGGAGAATTGGGGAGTCGCTTTGTCGAGATCGCTCACGCGACCCGCGATTTTATAAAGCGAAATCTCGCCATCTTTTCGATAAGCCAGACCCGCAGAGTCGTAGCCACGATAATCAAGCTTCGAAAGACCCGTCAATAAGAAGTTGCGATAATCAAGCTTACCGACACCGCCGATAATTCCGCACATGGTTAATTGCTCCTTTTGATATAGGACACGATTTCTTTGACGACCCGGTCGCACTCTTTCCCGTCTAAGGCTTCGGCCATGACTCTGAGGAGTGGTTCCGTACCGCTTGCTCTTACGAGGATGCGGCCATTGCCTTTTAGCGAGGCTTCTTCTTTAGCAACCAATTCTTTTAGCGCAGGATCGCTGCTAGCTTTTTCGAGTTCGGCTTTCGTCTGGAAGCGCACGTTTTCGAGAAGTTGGGGATAGACATGGAATTCCTGAACCTTGTCGAACACATCACGTTCGTGGGCATAAATGTCGAGCAGCTTGATGGAACTCAGCAAGCCATCTCCGGTGTTTAAATCCGCCAAGAAGATGACGTGTCCAGACTGCTCGCCTCCAACCGATAAACCGTTTTTCTTCAAATCTTGTTGGACGTTTTTGTCGCCCACCGCCACCGTGTCATAAAGAAGGCCTTCTTCGTCGAGGGCTTTTCTTAGACCGAAATTGCTCATGACCGTAATGACGATGGTGTTCTTCTTAAGAAGGTTCTTTTTGCGCAAGGACAAAGCACCCAAGAAAATCATCGCATCGCCATCGATCAAGCGTCCATCGGGGCCATAGGCCATGAAACGGTCGCTATCGCCATCGAAGGCGAAAGCCAAATCATAGTGGCCCGCGTCAAAAGCGTCTTTTAAGCCCTCAAGATGAGTGGAGCCGCAATGATCATTGATGTTGCGGCCGCTCGGATTGCGATTGATAAATTCGGCATGAAGGCCAAGCTTCTCATAAAGACGCGGGGCCAAATTGCTAGCAGAACCATTAGCGCAATCGACCAACACTTTAAGGCCTTCGTAATGGCCTTCGGCTTTTGAGGCCAGCCAATTGATATATTCGTCTTTGAGAGCTTCGCCCGAAAGAACTTTTCCTTCCATAAGGGGCAAATCATCTTCAGGCTTATCCATATAGGCTTCGATCGTTTCTTCAATGGAGTCTTCTAGCTTCTCGCCTTCGCCATTAAAGACCTTGATACCATTATCCTGGAAAGGATTATGAGAAGCGCTAATCATGACGCCAAAAGCGAAATGATGGGCTCTCACAAGATAGGACACACTGGGCGTCGTCGAAACAGAAGCGTCATAAATCGTCGCACCGCTTTTCTTCAAGCCCTCGATAAGGGCTTTTTTCAACATCTCGCTCGAAATTCTCGTGTCTTCGCAAACTAGTAAAGGCGCATTCTGCTCATGGGCCAAAGAGCCCAAAGAACGGCCTATGCGGTAAGCCATGGGTTCCGTTAAAGAAACGCCAGCGACGCCGCGGACACCATCTGTTCCAAAATATTTAAGCATGTGGTTTATTTTCTTCGTTATTAGCGGCCGAAGTTGCCGGGGTTTCGGAGGCCATATCGTCTTCGAAAATGCGTAAGAAGTTATCAGGATTGACCGGGGTGAGTTCTCCTTGGAAGCCAATGGAGATCCGACCTGTTTCCTCACTTACGACGATCGTGACCGAGTCAGTGGTCTCGCTGATGCCATAAGCGGCCCTATGACGGGAACCGAACTTTCCAGTCAAAGGACGATTAGTCGGGGTGAAATAGACTGAAGCCGCAGCGATTTTATCGTTGCGGATAATGACGGCGCCGTCATGGAGACGAGTGCCAGGATAGAAAATCGTTTGTAGAAGTTCGCTCGAAACCGGAGCGTTCAACATCGTGCCGTTTTTCATCACCTCGCTTAAATCGTCTTTGCGTTCAAAGGTGATAAGAGCGCCAATTTTTTGACGGGACAAAGTCATAACGGCGGCTTCAACTTTTTGATACATTTCTTCACGGTCAAAAATCGCTTCGGGTTTGACCTTCGAGGTCCGCTTAAGCAAAGACAAATTGCCCTTGCCTTTCATCGCGTTAGAAACCCAAGGACGATAATCGCTGATGTTGGTAAGCAAGAAAGCTGAAACGCCAACGATAAAGGCGGCCACAAGGGCCATCGAAAAGTTCTGGAGATTGAAAATAAGGGCCAAGATATAAAGGACTTCCAAGACGGCGGTGTAAACGATGACGAAAGTTCTCTTCAATAAGAAGAACAAAATCGTATCGCCCGCTCCCATAAGAACGAGAGTGAGGACGAAATCCACCACAACGCTCGGATTCGAAAAATCAGCCATTCTATTTGACCTCCTTGATATCATTGCTACGATGGGCGAAACGCGAAGCGGCCGCTGCGGCGATAGCTCCGACGATGTCGTCGATGAAAGTATTGCAAACACCGCTGTCTTTGCCAGCGCGATTAAGCTTATCGATGATGCCATATTTCTTTTTGTCGATGAAGCCGAAATTCGTCAAGGCAATCGAACCATAAAGGTTGCAGATGCCATACGCGAGAACTTCGCCGACGCCATAAAGCGGTTCATCTCTCATGAGAGCGGCTTGGAGCACTTTGTCGTTCATTTTGCCTTGCTCAGCGAGTTTGTCGAGTTCCACCGCTGTCATGATGGCATTCTGAACTTCGCGTTTGGAAATGACGGCTTTGACGGAAGCCATCAGTTCTTCGGAAGTGAGATTGACGTGATAATCAGCTTGTAAAAAACGAGCACAGTCAGCGATATCTTCGAGGGTGACGCACCTTTCGGCCAATAAGTTAATGCAATGTTGATCCATGTCTTCCATAAATAAAGTAAAGGAAAAAATTTCCTACGGCTCTATCATAGCAAAGCGCGCGCGTATTTCAAAGCGCGTACGCGTGAAAGAAAAAAATAAAACCCTCCGATACGGAGGGATGTAGACCAGATGGAGCACCTGGCGGGAATCGAACCCGTGTAACCAGCTTGGGAAGCTGGTGTTCTACCATTGAACTACAGATGCGCAAGAAAGGCGCCTATCCATTATACGGATAAGCGTCTAAAAATCTAGTAGAAGGAAACCTTATTCCTTCCTCATCTTGCCTTTTTTGGAATGAATGCGAATCGAGCCTTCTTGGTTCTTGGCTAAGGTCTTCGCATAAGCGATAGCCCCGGCTTGGGTTCCGAAAAGTTTTATGGCTTTCTGGCCATTAGCGAAGCGAACCTGCCACTTGCCATCTTCGGCGCGCTTGGAAATATGGTATTCCCGAGTCGTCACTTCATCGGCGGCTTTTTTAGCCGGAGCAGCCTTCTTAATCGGGGCGGCTTTTGCAGGTTTTTCAACCTTTTTCTTCTTGTCCATAAAAATCCTCCTAGGATTCTGCCCATGCTGGGGCGATATTTAACATCTGTTCCTAATATAAGCCTGCCTAAAGAATCTTTCAAAAGGTATTTAATATGTTAAGCGATAAAAAACTTTCATCTTTTTCATTAACCACCCTCGATTTCCGTTTCGGGGGTGAAAATGTTTAGCGCTCAATAGGCGCGAAAAAAGGCAACCGAAGTTGCCTCATTTTCTCAAGTGGTGGGTGCTAGAGGGATCGAACCTCTGACCTTCTGTACGTCAAACAGATGCTCTCCCAGCTGAGCTAAGCACCCGCATCGCTCTGGGTGACCTAAATGGTCGCTTGACTATTATAGTAATGAGCCTTGCTTCTAGCAAGAGAAAAAAGCGCCACTTGCAAATCCGAGGCAGCAAGGGCGCTTTTAATAAAGATAACTTAGTGAACCGTCTTAGTGTTCGGCAGATAAATCCACAAGGGAATCAAAGGGAATATCCAAGGTGGACGAGCCCTTAAGCTCCTTAAGGGAAATGACGCAAAGAGCCGCAACTGGTGTGGCGGCGCATTTTCTCACGAGGGTCGCCATGGCATTTAAACTGCCACCGGTGGCAATCAAATCATCGACGAGAAGCACCCGCTGGCCTTTTTTGAAAGCGTTGTCGCGGATCTCCAAAGTTTCTTGGCCATATTCCAACGTATAGGAAACGGAGAAGTTATGACCCGGAAGCTTATTTGGCTTACGAGCCATCACGAAGCCGATGCCCATTTTGTAAGCGAGGGCGCTTCCGAAAATGAAGCCCCGGCTTTCGGCCGCGATAACCATATCCGGTTTGTAGGGCTCCGCGAGTTTCGCTAAATCATCAATGCACGAATGAAAGGCTTTCGGATCGCCAAGTAAAGGGCTGATGTCCTTAAAAGAAATACCTTTCTTCGGGAAATCAGGAATGACGCCAATGTACTTCTCGTAGTCCATGTTTTCTTGCTCCTCTAATGAAGTTCAAACGACAAACACGAATATGATAACGACGGTGAACCTTTTCCTCAACAAAAAGGGAACCGCTTTTGATTAAACAACAATCGGTCAATGAAAACACCATGAAAGCGATTTACATTAAGAAAAACAAAAAAAGATAATACCGCGGCTTTATTTCGCTTAAAATGGGTCAAGAGAATCGAGGGAAAAGACTATGGACCTCCGTCAATATAAGAACGTCACGCTTTTGAATCATCCTTTGCTGAAGCACAAAATCACCATTATCCGTGACAAAAACACGGGCACGATGCAATTCCGTCAGCTGGTAAAAGAAATCAGCGTTCTCGAAGGCTATGAGGTTCTCCGCGATCTCCCATTAGAAGAAATCAAAGTCGAAACGCCAATTGAAAAAACGATGCAGCCGACCATCTCGGGAAAGAAATTATGCTTCGTGCCGATTTTAAGAGCGGGTCTTGGCATGGTTGATGGCTTCCTTGAACTCGTCCCCACCGCCAAAGTAGGCCATATCGGTTTATACCGCAACGAAAAAACCAAAGAGCCAGTTGAATATTTCTGCAAACTCCCCTCTTCATTAAACGAGCGAACCGTCTACCTTCTCGATCCGATGCTCGCGACTGGCGGCAGCGCCATCGACGCCGTCAAGCAACTCAAGAAACACGGAGCGGAGAAAATCATCTTCGTTTGCATCATCGCGGCTCCTGAAGGTGTCAAAGCATTCTGCGAAAAGAACCCAGATATTCCTTTATATATTGGCGCGCTTGATCGTTGCCTCAACGAAAACAGTTACATCTGCCCAGGTTTAGGCGATGCGGGCGACCGTATTTTCGGAACACTGAAAAACTAATTTAGCCACGTTTTGCAAGGATTTCTTGCATCGACTGAATATCTTTATCATCAGGAACGTACACGAAAGGCACGTTCCTTTTTATTCCTTTGTAGTCAAAGCCATAACCCATGAGGAATTTGTTTTCGAGGATAACCTTGCCGCATAAGTCAACCCTAACGGAGGAGCGGCGCTTATCACGTTTGTCAAACAACGGGCAAATGATGATCCGCTTCGCATGACCGCTTTTCTTAAGATGCTCAACGAGTGCTTCCATAGTAAGTCCCGTATCCACCGCATCATCCACAACCACGACCGTCCGGCCATCTATATTGGTCGTGAGATCACGGGTTATTTTGACTTGACCCGTCGTTCCTAAACCATCGTAGCTTTTCATTTCGATGAAATCCTGAAGAATCGGGAGGTCGACCCGCTTAACGAGGTCGGCGTAGAACTCTAAAGCCCCTTGAAGGACGCACAAGAAGAGAGGCAACTTTGCCTCATCTTTTAACTCCTTAGTCAACTGTTGTCCTAAGGATGCGCAGACATTTTGGATTTCTTGTTCAGACATCACCACTTCTTTCATGGTTAGGTCCCCCTCAGGTTTGCTACATTCTAGGCTCGTCAACCGCAAAAGGGCAACTTTCTTAACAAAATTTGTCAAAAGAAAGCGCTACGAAATTTTTAATGCTACCTAACTTGCGTATACTACAAGTGGAGAAAAAACAATGGAAAGCAAAAGATTACCTCCTCTGCTCTTCACCTTAGGTTCTAATCCGAACCTCGCCCGGCAGACGTCGATTCTCACTGGTCTGTCCCTCTCCGATACGAAAATCGGCCACTACGCGGATGGCGAAATCTTCGCCAAAGTCCGCTGTGATGTGACCGGACGCGACTGTTACGTCATCCATTCGACTTGCAACCCCGTCAACGAAAACGTCATGACGCTTTTGCTCTTCGTAGATGCCCTCAAACAGTCCGGTGCCAAGACGATCACCATCATCATGCCGTACTTCGGATACGCCCGCCAAGACCGGGTTGTGAATTCTGGCGATTCGGTCGGAGGTCTCTTAGTTGGAACGATGTTAGCCACCGCCGGCGCCAATCGTGTCATCTCCGTTGACTTCCACTCGCTTAAACTTTTAGCGAAGTTCCCGCTGGAGCACGATAATCTCACCGCCGAAAACCTTTTCGCGAAGCGTTTCCTTCAGTTATTGGAAGAAAGAAAACTCGCCAACTCGGATGTCGTCGCGGTCTCCACTGACCATGGCGGACTCGAAAGAGTGGCCCAGTTTGCTCTTAACTTCCCTGGGTGCACCACTGGCTATGCCGATAAGGTGCGTCCGGCCGCTAACGTCGCTACCGTTCAAGCCATTCATGGAAACGTGAAAGGCAAGGTCGCCATCATCTTTGATGACATGATCGATACGGCTGGCACGTTGCACGAAGTCGCTAAAGCTCTTTATCAAGAAGGAGCGAAAGACGTTTGGGTGGCTGCCACGCATGGCATCTTCTCCAAAAACGCCCAGGACCTCATTATTGAGGCTGGCATCAAAACCTTGCTGGTGTCCGATACCATCGAACAGCCGCTTAAGGTTGGTGAAGTTGTCTCCATCGCCCCGCTTCTTGCGGACTTCATCCTAAATGACGCTGAGTTGATTGATTAACATAAACGGCCCCGAAGTCAAATGACTCCAGGGCCGTTTTTCTTATATGAAAAATCTGCTCATTGCTGATTATGTTTTCTCGTTTTTATCAGATTGCCAATAAGGTCAAAAGAAAAGTCCCGAAACGGAATGCCTCGGGACTGTCTTTTTCGTGTGGTGCCGACTAGGGGAATCGAACCTCCAACCTACTGATTACGATTCAGTTGCTCTGCCAATTGAGCTAAGTCGGCGCGCTTAGATAATATAGACCACTGGACGAAACGAAACAAGCAAAGGCATAGCCTTTCTTTAGCTTTAGGAAACCGGTATGGTCTCCAACGGCTTCTTTTTCTTTTCCCCTTTAGCCAAGAAATAGCCGCCGATTCCTAGACCGACAAAGCCCACGACCGAGAGATAAAAGAAGACTCGGCCAACGCGATAAGTCGCTGGTCCAACGTAAGTGACCTTGACGGAATAGACCCCTTTGCCCTCAACATGGAAAGAGACAAGACCATCGACATTTTCCGCTTGCGGAGAAGTCCAGACGTTCTTGTCGGCGGAAAGCATTTCGATCTTGTAACCGTCGTAATAGAACTGCGGTATTTGAACGAGGCCATTGTCCGTCGCGAGATTCAAGACAAAAGTAACGTTAGGACTGTTGACGGAAGTGACATTGGTGATGCCCGCTCCTTCAAGGCACACAGGCGCGTAATAGTGGTCTTTAGAAGGGAAAGCAGAGCCTGTGTCATAGCCGAGGTGACTCTTAATAATGTAATAAAGGGAATTAGAGTATTTCGATTGGTAGGTGCTGCTATCGGAATACTCGATAGGAAGATATTCGTTTTGCCAGCCCACGCGATGAGTGTCTTGCACTTCTTCCACTGTCGCGTCGGACCAGAAACCTTCCCCATGGTAGTTGATGTTTATGCGCTTATCGAGCGGCCCGGCGCATAAAGAGAAGAGCAAAGCGCCGACGAGAGCGAGGCCATTGAGGTAGGCGGGTTTTTCACGCCAGAGATGGAACAAATACATAAGAAGAAAGACCACGAAGAAACCAAAGATACCCCAGAGACGATAAGGGAATTGAATATTGTAGAAAGCTTCAGGGATGGCCTTCCATAATTCAGGAACATAGATGAGACTTGCAAGGATAATGAGAGAAACGACGAGGAAATAGACATCGACATTCTTAATTAGATCCTTTGGGGTGGTCCGGGCAATGTCGTTCACGAAAACATCTTCTTTGAAGAGATCCATTTCCACGAGAGCAAAATAGAAGGCTACAAAAGCCAACCACACCTCAATGCGGACTTGGAAGATGGCAGCCGGCACGAAGAGCAAGGCGGCATCCGCAAGATAACGCCAATACTCTTGTTTCTTCAGGGTCTTGAAATAGTTATCAAGAAGGATCGTAGCGGCACCGGAGACCGCCAATAAGCCAACCGAGAAAGCGGTCGACCAGACGCTGTCGACTTTCAAAAGACCATTTAGCGAGCCTAGCCAATCCCAGGCCAAGAAACCGCTGTAGGTATTGCTAAGACGCGAAATTGCCGAAGCTAAGGAATCGTAATCCGTTCCCATCACGAAACGGTCCGAAATCGTGTAAAGGCCGCTTGTTTCATTATTGATAGCCGTGAAGACATATGGGGAGACAAGGCCCACCGTTAAGAGAACCATGACACCAAAGGAAACATCGCGTTTCCAGTCTTTGACTAGGTGAACAACTTTCACGCAGTTGACGAGGAGATAGGCAACGCAAGCCGACGCCGTCACGAGAGCCGTTAGTGGGTGCGACAAGACAAGGCAAGCCGAGGAAACACCAATGACGACATAGGGAGCCACCCGATATTCTTTATCATGAACGATCCGGTAAACACCATAGAACACCATCGGAATAAAGCACAGGGCATCCGCTTCGGGATAAGCGGCCCGCACAAGAATGCAAAACATCTTATAGGGCAAGAAATTATAGACCAAGGCGCTTAAAAGACCGACATTTCGGCTCCCGGTGATCCGAATGGCCAAAAGATAAACGAAAACATTCGAGAGATAGCAAAAGAGGAAAAGTGAGAATTTAAGGGTGCCGACTAAGCTCGCGCCAGCCCACTTGAACATCTCATAAAGAATAACAATGAAATAATGCGGGAAGGGCCCATAAAAGCCATACACGTTCACGGAAAGAAAACTGAGGAAGTTGTGGCCAGTCGATAAACCAGTAAAGCCATTCTCAAAACCATACGCCAAATCGGTTAACTCCAAGCGATGCCAAACGGAATCGTCGCCTTCGACCATGCCCTTGGAGGCGAAAAAGGCATAAAGAGGCAAACACGTGAACGCAAAAATCACGAGATACGGAAGTAATTTCCGCAAATAAACGAAAATCCTCTCCTTCGTGACCTTCATATCGAAGCCATTATAGAGAGGATAAAGCGTCTTGTCTAAACGATTAAGCGATTAGTGCTTCTTTTGAAGTTTCTCTTTGAGAAAATTCACGAAGACCACGATTTCGTGGGCGAGAAGCGGCGTCATCGCTAATAAGAAGACCCAGAGATAGTCAATCGGATCATCGTGCAGCGTGTAGACTTTGAAGAAATCGTTGACCCCCGGAGTCTCAATGACGAAGAACTGCAAAGCCATGCCAATGAAGAAGCTGAGCCAAAGCATGAGGTTCTTGTCTTTGAAGACGCGGAACACGCTGTGTTTGGTATCGGTCATGCCGAGCATATGGAAGAGCTCGCTGAAGCTTAAGACGCAGAAGGCCATCGACTGGGCTTCTTTGCGAAGACCATCGTTGCTATTGAGAATGTCACGGAGGGCATTGAGCGAGAAGGCGGTTCCGGCTTCGCTTAACGCGCCGATCGGCTTAATAAGGAAGGCGATTAGAGTGGCAATGCCAATGAGAGCGCCATAGCCGAACGTGATGGCATAGCCACCGCGGCTGAAGAGCGATTCTTTCGGGTCACGCGGAGAGTCATGCATGATGTCATCAGGCTTCTTGTCGGCGCCTAAGGCAATGGCGGGCAAAGAATCGGTGATGAGGTTCACCCAAAGAAGGTGAATGGCGATAAGCGGAGCGGGCAAACCAAAGGCGATGGCGATAAACATACAAACGACTTCGCCGATGTTGCTCGAGATAAGGAAGAGAATGGTCTTCCGAATGTTGGCGTAAATGCCACGGCCCTCTTCCACCGCTTTTTCGATGGAGGCAAAGTTGTCGTCGGTGAGAACCATGTCAGCCGCGCCTTTGGCGACGTCGGTGCCAGTGATGCCCATGGCGATGCCAATATCAGCGGACTTAAGAGACGGGGCGTCATTGACGCCATCGCCCGTCATGGCCGCGATATGGCCGTTGGCCTTGATGGCTTTGACAATCTGAACTTTGTTTTCCGGCGAAACACGAGCGAAGACACGAACGGATTTAACCTTTTCCTGAAGTTGCTCCGGGGTGCAGGCGTCAATCTGATCACCCGACATGCACTGGTCTGGCGTCGTCGCGATACCTAATTCTTTAGCGATAGCAAAGGCGGTGTCCTTGTGGTCGCCGGTGATCATGATCGTCGTGATGCCAGCGCCTTTAAGGGTCTCAACAGCCGGTTTGGCGGCCGGACGCGGAGGATCGACCATGCCGACTAGACCGACGAAGACGAGGTCGTCTTCTTTGATTTTGTCCGCTTCTTTATAGGCTAAGGCCAAAACGCGAAGAGCCTTTTCGGCCATCGAGCCTGCAGCCTTTTGAATCTTTTCGAGATCTTCGGCGCCGATTGGACGAATCTTGCCATCGACGATGATGAATTTGCAGTGCTTGAGAATCTGGTCCATAGCACCTTTGGTGTAGATGACTTTCTTCTCACCTTTTTGGTGCTGGGTGGACATCATCTTACGGACAGAGTCAAACGGCAATTCATCGATACGCGGAGTGGCTTTTTCTAGCTGAGATTTCGACATGCCGAAATCGCTTGCGAACTGAACGAGGGCGACTTCCGTCGGGTCACCATAGACGCCATTTTCAATCGAAGCGTCGCAGCAAAGGCACATACCCTCGGCTAACATGCCAAGTTGTTCTTTGGTAAACTCTTTTTTCTCGACGAATTTTTCGTTTTGATAAGCCGCGACAACCGTCATCTTGTTTTGCGTCAATGTTCCAGTCTTATCGCTGCATATGACCGAAACGGCGCCAAGGGTTTCCACAGAGGCGAGACGGCGAACAATCGTGTTGACCTTGATCATCTTCTGCATTCCTAAGGCAAGGACGATGGTGACGACGGCTGGCAAACCTTCAGGGATAGCCGCAACCGCAAGGCCAACCGCATCAAGCAAGGCGTTGGACCAATCGTCGGCAATCGTGCCTGCAATGCCTTCGTAAATAAGTGAAACGGCAAACATCAAAATTACGATTCCGAGGGTTAAATTACCAAGGAATTTCGAAAGCTGAGCGAGTTTTTTCTGAAGCGGAGTTTCTTCTTCGCCTTGTCCAGAAAGCATCGTGGCGATTTTGCCAATTTCAGTCTTCATTCCGGTGGCAATGACGACGCCCTCGCCACGGCCATAAACGACTGGGGTGGACATGTAGGCTTCGTTCACGCGATCGCCAACGCCAACCTCTTCCGTCAAAACGAGTTCAGGGTTCTTCTCGACTGGCAACGATTCACCAGTCAAAGAACTTTCATCAGCCTTCATCGAGAAGGCTTTGATAAGACGAAGATCGGCAGGAACGGTACGTCCTTCTTCAAGAATGACGATATCGCCAGGGACCAGTTCCTCGGCTTTGACTTCGACAAGTTTCCCATCGCGGCGAACCGTCGCGGTTGGAGAGGAGAGTTTTTTCAAGGCTTCAAGGGCTTTTTCGGCTTTGGTTTCTTGGATTGTGCCAATGATGGCGTTAAGAATCAAAACGCCGAAAATAATGACGACATCGGCGACCCAGCCATAAGGATCGGCAGGATCGGGCTTCACTAAGCCAAGAACCATCGAAATAATGGCGGCCGCGCCCAAAATGAGAGTCATGGGGTCTTTGAACTCCCCAATGAAAATCATAAACGCGCTCTGGCGTTTCTTTTCTTCGAGCTTGTTCGGGCCGTGCTGTTCTTGACGAACTTTGACTTCTCCGCTCGAAAGACCCGTTTCCGCGTTCGTTCCCAACTCGTTTAAAGAATCGGCGATCGTTTTGTTCTCAAACATTGACTATATATCTCCTAAGCCGCAGCAATGCTGCTGCAAAGGTCTCGCGAAGCCTGAGGCTCATCTTTCCCGGCCGGATTAGCTTCCGGCGTCTTGACGGGATAAGGTGTCACCGCTACTCCCCTTTACGAGGGGTATCATAGCACCAACGCTCTTCTTCTCCAAATGGAAAACGGGGTTAACCCTTATTAATTAATAAGAGCGAAGACGTAGGACCGTAAAATAAATGGCCCAGCAAATAAATACCTCGCTTAAAGGCGAAAGGATAATTATCGCTAAATCGATCGTATATGAGGCGGCATAGCCACCCACGAAAAGCATCACCGGCGTAAAACCCGCGGTAATGGTTTGCAAGATGACGAAAATTAAAGCCCAATTGCGGACTTTTTCATAACTGACAAAGGAACTGCGGAGATATTGGTTTAAACGCACATACGTGAAAACGCCAGGGATGAGAGAAAGAACAGCCAAAATAAACCACACCATCGTGAGACCGATCGTCAAAGGACTACCAGTGAAGAAAGAGGCAAAGCTCGTGATTCCCGTTGATAAGACTTGAAGCCCCGCCGAGAAGGCGCAGGAGAAAACATAAATAAGGACGCCAGTATAAGCGCTGTTGTTGCTATTGATGTTGCCAATGAGAATCGTGAAGTAGGCAACCAATAAGAAAGCGATGTTATACGCGTTAATCGGAAGCGACAGATCAGGTGTGACGTGATTATTCACGATGTAGACGAAATAGAGGATGCCCGCCGCTAGTTCGAGAGCAACGGCGACACTAGATAGAGTGATGGCGATCCACTTCTTGTAGTTGTATTGGAAACGAGTTTTAAATGCTGACCAATTCATAAGGGGAATACTAGCACATCGAAGTCTTCTTTCACACCGCGAAAGAATTTTGTCCTAAGATAATATTCATATGGTAAAAGAGAAATTCACTATCGGGCTCCCCGAGGATGCCCGAATGATTAGGCAAAAAGTCTTCGTAGACGAACAAGGTTACCAGCACGAATTTGACGATCCCGACGACCCCACCGCCGTCCATCTCGTCCTCTATTTAGACGATAAACCCATCGGGACGGCGAGACTGGTCGAAGTGGATCCCGAGACATATCGGGTCGGACGAGTCGCGGTCTTAAAGGAATACCGTCACCAGAAAGTTGGAACGTATCTCCTTAAGTACCTGGAAGTCAAAGTCAAAACCTTAGGTGGGCGGAAGATGATTCTTGGCGCCCAAGAGGACAAGGTCCAGTTCTATATGAAAAACGGCTATCATCTCGATCCCAATGGCGAAGCCTACCTCGACGAAGGCCACCCTCACGTGATGATGGAAAAGATACTGAAATTCAAAAAATACCGCAGAACCCCATCCAATTATTAAACGTTGCCAATGAAGACATTCTGCAAATAGCGTTTCGCTACGTTAGCTAGAGCATCGAGACTTTCGATGGAAGTCGCGGGCTCTTTCATTTTGTAACGAGGGAAATAACGGGTGATATGAAGAGCCATCGCCGGATTAACGGAAGCAATCCATTTGGCTTCCTCTTCCATCATAGTTAAGGAATCGTTATGACCTGGAATGATCAGAGTCGTCAATTCGACGTGGCACTTCTTATTGGCCGCGACGATGAAGCTCTTGGTCATCTCGAAATCGCCGCCCACGAAGTCATAGAACTCTTTTGAAAAACCTTTGAGATCGATGTTCATCGCATCCATGTATGGAAGAATCTCATTAAGGATTTCAATAGTGGCCGTGCCATTGCTCACGAGCACGTTCAGCATTCCGTTTTCGTGAATGAGCTTCGCGCAATCGCGAACAAACTCATAGGAAATAAGAGGCTCATTGTAGGTATAGGCCACGCCAAGGTTATGGGGCAAAAGACTTTTCGCGTAATTGAGAACTTCTTCGGGAGTAACTATTTCTGTGCTCTTTGATAAATCCTCTTGCGATATTTCATAGTTTTGGCAAAAGGGACAACGAAGGTTACAACCATAAAAACCGAGCGAAAGAATCAAAGAGCCAGGATGAAAAAGCTTAAGGGGCTTCTTCTCAATCGGATCCAAGGCCAAAGAAGTCACCGCCCCATAATTGCGACAAATGATAACCCCATTCTTATTTTCGCGAGCGCGACAAAAGCCGACTTGGCCTTCTGCCAAATCGCAATGACGAAAACAAACAGGACATTTCATTCGTGACGCACAACCGTGAAGCGGGAAAGCTTGACGGGTTCATCCGGCTCGATGCCGGCTTTTTTCTTGGCGATGGCAATCTGGTCATCAACCGTCTCAACGCCAGACAAATCGGGCAAAAGAAGGCCGCGTTTACCATTGTTTTCAACGATGACGCCATATTTATGAGGGTTCAATTCCGCGAGGGAAGTGACAGGCTCGATAGCCGAAAGGACATCGACCGACACTTCAAGGTACGGAACTTCTTTTGGCTGAATAGGCAAGAAACGCGGGTCTTGCGAACAAGCCGCAATCGCGTTGGCGATGATTTCTTTTCCAAGGTTTGTCTGAGTCGCCACGGTCGTTCCAATGCAGCCTCTCAATTGGTCAAACTCATGAATGGTGACAAAGGCGCCGGCTTTTTGCGAGGTGAGAGAAAACGGTACATCGCGACCAGTCAGCTCTTCTTTATCTTTCACGAAGGAATCGATGGCTTCATAAGCGAGGTGGGCATAGGGATCAGCCGCTCCGCGACGGGAACGGATATCGAGAGCCACGCGTGAATAATAAGCTTCGGCGAAGGAACGCGAAGAATCGGGTCCAATCGGGGTGAATTCGCAAACGCCATAGCCAATTCCAAACGGAGCCTCATGCGAGAGCCTCTTGGCTTTCACGGCGGTTCTATCAAGAGCGCCCGCCATGATGACGAAGCTGCGATGACCGCATTCCTGCGCCTTCTCAAGAAAGGTTGAAGAGAAGTCAAAGAGTTCGCCGAAAGCGCCGCGAATCATGACGTCCATCAAGCGCTTATCGTATTCGGGTCCTTCGGGTTCATAGCCATACGGGCCGTCTTCTTTTTGACAATGGGATAGGTCGCCTGAAGCAATGAAAACGATACGCTTATCGGTTTCATCGCAGGCCTTTTTGATGAGTTCGCCAAAACGATAATGCTCAATCAAAGGCAAACCGCTTAAGCCCATGCGAACAAGGCGATAGGAAGTGTAGTGCTTATTGATGAAATAGAGAGGCACCATCGTGCCATGATCAAGGAACCGTTCTTCGTTGCCTTCAGTGCCGGCTGGAAAATGCTGAATCTTGGCCATGAGGGAGATTTTTTCAACCAACTCATAGTCATATTGGCAGCGGAACGTGACGTTCGGGCAGCCGAACTGAGCAAAGCTTCCCGTGATCACTTCACCATCGCTAATCTCAAAATAGTCGGCGTACGCTTCCGCGTGCGGCGAGGAAACAATAATCGTGTCTGGTTTAAGGCGGGCGATTTCCTCGCTCACCTTCTCGTAAGCCGCCACCGTAATCGCGGCGGTCTGGCTATCGGTTCGGCTAACCTCAGGGACGAGGGCCGGCGGATGCGGCAACATAAATGATGCAATGATTGGCATAGGTCTATTTATAGCACGAAAAGAAACACTAAAGTAAAAGAAAAGCAAAAGCCCTGCAAAGTGGCTTTAAAAATTATTGCTTCGGCACGACACAAAGGCAGACAAGCGTCTTCTTGCCTTCGTTTCTAATTTCGTGGCTTGAGCCTTTCGGACAATAATGAACTTCGCCTTGATGATAGAGTTCTTTCTTGCCCTCCATGAGGACGGTCATTACCCCATCGATCACATAAACGACTTCCGAAGTTTCTTCATGCTTGTGCAGGCCAATCGAGAAACCAGGTTCCAAAACCCCGCGCATGATTTTAACTTTTCCATCGTCGCTGATTCTCGCTTTTACGACGCCATCCCCACCTTTCATGTGAGAAATGGTTTGCTCAGCAATTTCATCAAAATTCATTGCAGAACCCCCTTATCTTATTGACGCTTGATCCACTCAAGCAAACTCTTGGCCGCTTCTTCTGGTCCGCTCTTTTCGTGGCCAGGAATGGCAAGCTTGGTGTAGATGACGCCTAAGGTGGCACCATCTTTCTTCAGCGTTTCGAAATACTTCAAAACCAATTCGTGGGTGACGTCTTTCATTTGAACAGGCCCAAAGGGGTTCGCGAAATACGAAGACACAAGACCGACTTCGCCAGTCGTGCCTTTGGCTTTTCTTTGGCCTTGTTCGCAAACCTTCACCAAATCATGATAGTCGCTAAAGAGAGTGAGGTTGTCTTTCACGTCATCGTAGTTGTTGGCGTAAAGGAACATATCAACCTGATAGCGGCGGATGACTTCTTCGTATGGGGTGCAAGCAAAGACGATGCGGGCGTTATTCTCGTCGAGGTTATACATGAGGGCGTCATTGAGGTGGGAGAAAGCATAGCCGACTTCCAAGTCATCGATGCGAACGAAAGCGCCGATTTCGGTGCCAGCCGCCACCACATGACCTTCTTGTAAGAAGAGGGTGCCCATATCATCGAAGATCACCGTGATGCCTTCGAGATACTGTTTGGCCAGTTGCCTAAAGGCCTCAATGGATTCAGATTTGCCAGCTCCGCTATCGCCCATGATGACGAGACGGACTTCTTTGCCGCCTTTAAGGGTGATCTTAACCATCGAACCATGAATCGGAAGGCAGCCTTTTTCAATCATGCGGATATTGTGCAAAGTGAGGATGAGCTTTTTAACGTAGCCGAAATAGTCAGCCTCATCGGTATCGCTCACGTAACCGACAAGAAGATCGTTCTTTTTGTCTTCGTAATAGACACCGGTCGTGGAACCTTTGTCGCCGCCGAAGACAATTGCGATATCGGGTTTCTTAGTGCATTCAGAAATCTCAGCTTTTTCAAAAAGGTTCAAAGTTCCTAAAACGGTATTCGCGTATTTGTATGAGAAATAGAAATAGACAAGCGAGGTGCCACATTTAAACGGCAAGACCAGCCATTGATGGGGATTGAGTTGCACATCCGCTAACGGATTGGTTTCGCTCGGCTTATAGACGCCAATGCGCTTATTGCGTTTGGTCGAAGTGCTATAAGGAAGGTTAAGGTCGGCGGCCGAAATGAAAGGGATGCCTTTCAGATTTTGATATTCTTCTGGATAAGGAATATCGATGACCCTCGTCGTGAAACCGGCGAGGAAGCCAGCCGAGAAGTCTGTCTCGAGCGTGATGTCTTTCTCGAAAAGATTGGTCTTCAAAGCCGTATAGATATGGAAGACGGATTTACGTAAGAACAGCATCCGTGGCTTTAAGGACGACAAAGCGTTTTTGCCTTCATCTTCCAAATAGGCGAAACGAGCTAGAGACATCCAATAACGGAAGAAGGCATTGAGCATCTTGTAGAAACGGAGACCATTGTCGTTAAGAACTTTCCAAAACCGTTCCTCAAGAGCCACTTCGCTTCTCTTTTTCTTCAATAAGAGAATGGCGATGGTAATGAGATCGTCAACTGGATGGGCAAGCTGCGATGCAAAATAAGTGTAAGTGTCTTTGTCGGTGTCTTTCAACCCTTTGAAGAAAGAGCCAAAGACATCTTTAAAAGCCGGCGAGGACAATAAATCCTCATCGGTGTGAATGGCCCCTTCGTTAAAAGAAGAGGAGAGATACGGCTCGAAGTCCTTCACCGAGGTGACGAAGACATTGTTCGAAAAATAATAATCGTTCATGGATTACTCCTTTATGGTTGTAGCGATGATTTTCGCTAAGCCAGGCACTTTATTGGTTGGCAAGGCGCATAAGGCAATGCGTAACGCTTTGTCTTTAACCGGGGCCAAGAAGATGTCTTTCGCCATCAGTTTCTCGCCCAGGGCAAACGCATCAGGAACGTCCAGCGTGATAAAGAAACCATCGCGATACGGGAAATACTTAATTCCGCATTCATCGGCTTCCTTAAGGAATATTGAGGCACGTTTTGCAACGATTTCGCGATTTTTTTGAACTTCTTCTTTGAGACTCTTAAACGTGGCCGGACTATCAACGAGCTCCGTGATGGCGTTCATGGCCATATGGTTCGGGACGCTCCAAAGAGCCCGGGCTTCCATGACCGAAGCGTCGTAAGCGGAACTCACTTTCGCGGCATCGTGACTATAAACCGCCAAGGCTCCGATTCTTAAGCCATAGAAAGACAAGGTCTTCGAGAAAGAGAAGCAAAAATAAACAAGGATTTCGCTTGGGATGCTCTTCACCGCTTTAATCATCGCCGACCGTAATTCGGGTCTCGCATAATCGATATACGCGGCGTCGATGATAAGGTCGACTTTGCCAAGAATCCCTTTTTCGGAAATGAGGGCGACTAACGCCTCCCACTCTTTTCCTTCAAGGGAATAGCCAGTCGGGTTCTCGCAGGGGTCATTAACCACGATCGTGATCTTCTCGTACTCGCCCAATAAGCGAACGATTTGCTTCTTAAGCTTTCCTAAACCGAAATGGCCTTCTTCGAAAAGGCCATAAGATTCGTATGGAGTTTTGAAACCAGCAGCAATGCCTTCGTAGTTCGGCCAATCGAGCGACGGGAAAAGAAGGATGCTCTTCCCTTTGCGGGAATCGCTAAAAGAAAGAGTGACCGCGCCCGTCCCACCCGGCGTAGCCAAAGATTTATAGGTGCCGTTTTTTGCTTCTTCGTCAAAAGAAGAACCAAGGAACCAATGACGGACCGCTTCTTGGTATTCTTTCGTTCCGGCGACCGAAGAATAGCAAAGATCCTGGTCTGTCGTGTGTCTGCCTAATAACTCTCTAATGGGGCCGCCAACGGGTAACGTTCCGTCATCCAAAAACATCATGCCAATCGAGCCGTTTGTAACATCAACGCCCTGCTTTTTTCTCTCTTGGGCTTTCTGGTTAATCACGAGAATTACATCGTTTTTCATTATTTAGCCCCTCTCTATATCGTTTCCCCATTGTAATGAAATGGACGGACAAAGTAACTATTTTTCCTAAGAGGAAAAGCCAAAATGACTAGAGAATGATGATTCCGTGCTCCTTGGCTTCCTCAATGGTTTTGTTCGACCACAAAGAGGATTGAACTTCGCCAATATGAGCTTTGCGAAGGAAATACATGCAAAGACGAGACTGGCCAATGCCGCCGCCAATCGTGTAAGGAACTTTCTCCTCCAAGATAGCTTTCTGAAATGGCATATCCAATCTCTTTTCAAGTTTGGTGATAGCTAGCTGTTTCTTCAAGGCCTCGGCATCAACCCGGATGCCCATGCTCGAAAGTTCAAGACCAATCCCTAGGACCGGATAGTAAACCAAGATGTCGCCATTAAGCTCCCAGTCGTCATAGTCAGGGGCCCGTTTATCATGTGACTTCCCGTTAGAGAGAACACCACCGATTCTTTCAATGAAAACCGCCTTCTTCTCCAAGCAAATAAGGCGCTCTCTTTCTTTGGGCGATTTATCAGGATATCTTTGCAAAAGTTCTTCGGAATCAATGAAGGTTATCTCGTTAGGCAAGATTCTTCCGACATACGGATAGAGGACAGCAAGATACTCTTCCGTTCTCTTTAAGCAGGCATAAATCTTTCTGACGGTGCTCTCAAGATACTCTTTGGTCCGGTCTTCTTTTTCAATCACCTGTTCCCAGTCCCATTGGTCAACGTAAATGGAATGGATGTTGTCGAGATCCTCGTCGCGACGTATGGCGTTCATGTCGCAATAGAGTCCTTCGTGAACGGGGAAGCCATAACGTCCTAAAGCGTAACGTTTCCATTTGGCCAAAGATTGAACAACTTCCGCCTTGATGCCAGGCTCATCTTTGACATCGAAAGAGACTGGGCGTTCGACGCCGTTGAGATTGTCGTTTAAGCCCGTTGAGGCATCGACGAAAAGCGGAGCCGTGGCCCGTTTGAGATTCAGCGCGGCCGAAAGTTCTTTCTGAAAGAAATCCTTGATTTGTTTAATGGCCAATTCGGTATCGTAAAGAGATAATTCGGAATGGTAATTTGCCGGAATAACGAGTTTTTCCATGAGGCTAGCCCCTTTGCCACCTCATAGTATCGACACCTTGTGGATATTTAAAGTTTTATTTGAGGAATCGTTACGCCAGACGAGATAACAAGAGACTCCGCTGGCACGTCTTTTTCAATGTGACTGGAAGGGGCCACAACGACGTCGTGTTTCAGGTGGCAATGGGGCTCAACCGTAATAGAAGCAAAAGAACTTAGACTGATAAAACCACGAAAAAGAGAAAACTTGAAACGTCTTTCCTTCGGATCCAAAGGATGGCCGCTAGAAGCTAAGATCACGTTATCGTCGAGAATCGTTCCTTCGCCTAATGAGGCGCTGCCATAAAAAGAAACATTCGGTCCTAGGACAGCGTCTTTTCCAAGTTTCGTCGCTCCCACCAAATCCACGAAAAGAGGACCGGTCGCCGTCACACTATCGCCACCAAAAGGAAATAGGATTTGCAGGATTTCGCGTCTTCTTTGCGGGGATATTGCTGGATTTGAATATTCAAAAGACAAAGCGTGGGAATAGAGGAAAAGGCGACCCAAAGAAGGCTTACCGACGTTCACGGTTTCGCCTTTCAACAAACGCATATAGTCTTTGAACGCTTTGCCGAATCCGATCTTTTTTAGATGGGTCTTTAGAAGGGAAAACTCTTCGTCGGAATAAATAGATGATTGTCTGCCTTTTCCCTTAATGGCTAAAGGTTTATTGATTGCCGGTCTTCCTAAGGCGACGTGCAGTTGCGGAACGTTTTCGTTTACGGTGGCCCCGGCCGCCACAATGGAAGCTTTACCGATGGTGACGCCGCTATCGATTATTGAGTTGCATCCAACCCATGAAGATTCTTCAAGTTCAATGACACCAAAGCCGTTTGAACCGAAGGTGACGTTAGGAGAGACGACTGTGTTCTTATGAAGAACGGTCAAACAAGTCGGAGAAAAGATCGCGCCTTCGTTGACGAAACAAACACCTTCTAAATCCACCGCCCCCACCACACACGAAAAGCCCGAACGGACATCCGCGTCCAAATGAGAGAAAAGAAAAATTTTCTTTTGGAGTCGGATTCGTTTCAAATAATTGCGGGCCAAGGAACAAATCGATTCTTTGGCTTTTTCACCTCGGTAGAGACTCGTGTATTTTTCGCAAAGCACCTTAGAAATTTCCCGCAACCGAAGGTAGGCTTTGTCATTCGTGTCAAAACGTTCGCCCTTATAAAGTTTGGCAATTTCGCCTAGCTCAATAAGTTTAAAACCGTAATGACGACAAAGATAACGGAGCTTTTTCTCAACGGAAATCATGGGCTAACGATAGCATAAGAAGACCTTCACTACTATCTAACTCGCGCACGTCTTAATTGTTTAGTGCCCTTACTTAAAGTAGAATTGCTAGGATGAAAAAAGAGAAAAAGAAATTAGATGAACTGACCCAAGCTAAGCTCATCTACTCAATTGAACTTGGAGCCTTCGCCTTAATCTTTTTGGTATTGGGGATTCTTATCATCACCCATATCATTGGAATGTCTGACCGGAGAATCACAATTTTCACCTATGTCACCCTTATCGGCGGCTTTGTGGGTATTGGAGATTTCGTTTGGGTTTTAATTTCCAAAAAACGCCGCAAAAAGAACTCCCTTTTGGATAAAGCTCTCGTTCTGCCTATAGCTATTTCCTTAATCGTTATTGATATTTTGACCCTCGCGACGGGCCGCAAAGATGAACTCTTCTATTGCTACGTCCTCGGTTCGGTCTTCTGCTACATCGCAGTCATCTACACCTTTGAAGCCATCTATCATTGGTTCAAACCTATCCCGATGATCATCGACAGCGAAGACAAAATCAAAGATGCGGAAATAAAAGACGCGGCTTCGACCGTCGCCGCAACTCCAGCCCCGAGCGAAACGCCCACCGCCGCCGCTCCTACTACCGAACCAGAAAAGACCGAACAACATGACAAATAATTCAAAAGCCCCTTACGAAATTATCTACGAAGACGAAGACGTTATCGTTGTTTATAAGAAACGTGACGTCTTGTCTATCCGAACGGACGACAAGAAAACTTTCTCGCATAACCTCTATCACTATCTTCATGAGTATCTGAAGAAAAAGAATGAGAACCTTTTCATCGTTCACCGTCTCGATTTTGAAACCTCTGGCGTCATGATTTTTGCCAAGAAAGAAAAGGTCAAGCAGGCCCTTCAAAATTGTTTCTTAGCTCATAAAGTTGGCCGTTTTTATGAAGCGGTCATTGCCGAAAAAGTGGAACTAGGCCAGGAATATCACGTTGATCAGTTCTTGCTCGAAGAAGGAAGCAAGGTCACCGTTACGACACCAGACAAAGGCAAAGAAGCCAAGACCGACATCAAAGCCATTAACTACATCCAAATCGGCACCGCCGTTTCTATCAACATCGATACGGGCCGCCATAACCAAATCCGTCTTGCCATTCATTCACTAGGCTATACCCTTTTAGGGGATAAGCGTTTCAGCCATAGCGAAGCCAAACGAATGTATCTCAACGAATACAAACTTGTCTTCCCCGCCTCGACTGGCTTAAAACAATTAGAATTTGCTACCAATCCGCTTTGGATTACGCCCAACGTCGCAAAATAATATTTTGGTTCCATTAAATTGAATGCTATTGTTTTCCTATGGAAACAAATGAACTAAAACTCCTTTGCTCATGCACTCAGTGCCCAGAACAATATGACGTAATTTACAAGAACCACACCATAGGATTTTTGCATTATCGGTGGGGTCTTTTCGAAGCCAGTATCTACCGCCAAGAAGATTACAAACCAATTTACACGGAAATAATCGGTGGCGAATTCGATGGCATGCTGCCACCCGAAAAACGAAGTGACATCCTAAAAAAGGGACTAGAAAAAGTGGCTCATTATTTTTCCATTCACACCCAAGCCATCATTCTCGAACAATGGAACACCGTCGATTTGAACTTGGACGAGGACAGCTACGAAAAACTATAAAGTCTCTTCTTTTCTTTTATTAGGCCCCATCCCATCAATCTGGCCTGCTTTGATGAGAGCCTGTTTTGTTAAAAAAGCCCCGATGATGTTATAAAGAATCGTCGTCGAAAGAATAGCGCAAACAACAATATCACCTAACGTGTAGCCACCGCCGAACATGGCAGTCAGTTCTTTTCCTGCTGTGGTTGCTAAGCCGATTGCCACGCCTGCTTGTGGTAACAACATGAGACCCAAGTATTTTCGAATATTGGGGTCACAATCTTTTTCCGCAAACGAACCCACATAAGCACCAGCATATTTTCCAGCGGAACGCATGATGAAATAGATAACGGCCAAGGGCAAGAACATCGCGAGCAAAGCTGGATCCCGATAATAAATCGAAACGTCTAGTTGAGCGCCCGATATCACGAAGAACATCATGAATAAAGGCGGCGTGAAACCATCGACCCTTTCGAGAACCCGATCGACGTCTTTCATCTTGTTGCAATAAACGGCGCCGACCATCATGGCGACGAGAAGCGGAGAGAAAGAGAATTCATGAATGGGGTTGCCAGCCGGGAAATATGTTAACGAAGATAGCCCAGCCACCAAAAGTAAGACCGCGAGCACCCATATGAGACGGTTATTGCGGCTTTTAAAGAAGTGCGCCATCCCCACTAGCAAATATCCAAGACCTAGACCAAGGAGTAGCGACAAGAAGATTTCCATTAACGGCACCACCAATAAGGAATAAACGTTAATCGTGCCGCCAGAGATAGCCTTTGCGATAGAGAAGAAGACAGCGAATAGAATTAACGCCACCGCATCATCCAGAGCGACGACAGGAAGAAGCGTATCCACCACTTTGCCATGGGCCCTATATTGCTTAATGACGAGCACCGTTGCCGCCGGAGCTGTAGCCGAAGCGATTGCTGAGAGGGTGAGGACAATTGGCCAAGGAAAGGCATTAGGGGCGATGAAGTGAGCGATCGTCAGACCCAAAAGAACCGCCAATGACCCTCCTAGCGACTCTGTGAAGGCCGTGACAAGTATCCGTTTGCCCGTCTGGCGCAACGCGTTTTTGTCAAAGGACTGACCAATCGTGAAAGCAATAAAGGCTAAAGCTACTCCGGAAAGCCAAGAAATGTCGAGTGTCGGATACAAAGGGGTCGCACCGGATAAGGGACTTCCAAAAAGAACATGGAGTCCTAAGGCGTCGCTTTGCTTAAGGTAGTGATCGACGATGGCGCCCAAGACAAACGGCCCAAAAAGAATACCTGATAAGAGATAACCAGTCACGTTCGGAAAACGAATTAGTTTCATGAGCCGCGAGGACAAAAGGCCCACGATAAGGTACCCTCCAACTAAAAGGAGGGTAATGGTAATAGCTAAGTTCACTAAAACGAACCTTCGAAAAAGGAGAGGGGCCAGCCAAAGAAGCCACCTCTGATTTTCGTGTAGTTCGCGGTGTAGTCCTCAAGACACCGTTTTAGAGTGGGCAATTGTTCTTCTTTCACGATCAAAAAGAACGTCGGGTTTTCTTTCTTTAAAGAGTTAGTGACGCTGCGCAAAGAGATAACAGACGGCTCGTCATCAGGAAACGATTGGACCAGAGAGTTAATCGAGGCCCCCGATAGATAAGTGCCATTGAACCCTTGATCATGAAGGCTTGAAAGAAGGTCATCGACCTTCGCTCCGGCTTCAAAGACGGCAAAGCAGGCGTATTTCATTATGGATATTCCTTTCTTTTCGAGAAAATTGGCGATGAAAAGAAAGGTGCTTTAAGGGACGACAAAAAAGACCAAAAACGGCGATGGCAAGAGACCGCTATTACCATGATTGATGGCTTTGCGGAGAAGGCGTTGATTGGTGGCGCGACCGTTCATGGCTTTATTAAGACATGAGAAAAGAATAAGGGCAAGAAAGAAACGTCTTCTGAATCTTTTGTAACACTATAGAATGCCATGTTGTTTTACATAGTGATATCGCGAAGTGACAAAAAGCGTTTTCAGGTTGTCTATCCATTGCCTTCATAGATAATGAAGACGCACAAAGGTCTAAAACCACAATGCCAAGAATCTTCCACCTTGATTAAGTACCTTCAAGGGGGTTGTTTACACTTGTGCTTCTGGTCGATAAGCCCGAATGCCATGAAAATGTGGGGATACCACAGAAGGGAAATAATCATGAGAAAATCGAAAGTCTATTTCATCATGGGCGGACTCTTAACGTTAGCCAGCCTAACTTCGTGCGGGAGCAGCGACAATTCGACTGACATTTTTGTTCAGCTAGTGCCGTCTAACAACGCCACGACATTACTCGCGAACGCTACCAAACTTGAGCCTTATCTCAACAAGTACGTCGACAACAAGTACACATTCCACATTTCCGTTGGTACTAGCTACGGCGCGGTCAACACCGCCGTCGAAAATGGCAAACTCGATGCTGGTTTCTTAACTGCTTCAGGCTACGCTCAGGCGACAATCGAACACCCTGGCAAAGTCGAAGTTTTGCTTCAGGCTTTACGCGCTGGCTATAAGGTCCAAGCCGATGACTTCAAAGGCGACCTTTATGACACCGCTCTCCGTGAGAAACAGAGAAAGGCCATGAACGGCGAAATCACCGCTAGTGGCGACCCGGTTACGACTGCCAACGCCTCAAGCGCTTATAAGTACATTGGCGATCAGTCTACTTCGTCCGTCTCTTTCTATAGCGGACTTATCATTTCTCGTCGCGATGAATTTAGCGCCACGCTTACCGGTGCTAAGAGTTTCGACACCAATAAAGATGGCACCATTACCATTCAAGAACTTCACGATGGCAAGGCTAAATTCGGCATCATGGGTTCCACTTCTGGCTCGGGCTATATTTACCCGACCTATATGCTCTACAACATGGGCTTCACCAAAGGCTTCGTAACTGAAGATGCTTATGACAAGCTCAGTGCCGACGATCAGAAGCTCGCCCTCATCGGCGTCCCAGAGACCGCGGCTGATAAAGGCTATCCTGGCATGGTGACCGACCTTATGAACGGCACCATTGATGCTGGCTGCGGCTTTATGGATATCCGCCGTGGCAGCGCTTATGACCAAGCCAAGAGCGCTTTCTACCATGATGACACTCTCTTCTCAAAGACCTACACCGTCGGCATCACCGACCCGGTCGTCAATGATACTGTTTGCTGCTACAAGTCCATTTCTCAAGGCAAGAAAGACGCCATTAAGGCGGCCTTCAAAGCTGCGGCGGCTGATGGCGACAAGACTGATGCCACCACTCCGGCTGGCATGCTCTTCCAGATTTATAGCCACACTGGTTATACCGATGCCAAAGACAGCGATTTCGATCCGGTCAAGACCATGTACAAGTGGCAAGCTGACCACAATCTTCTTTAATCGATAGTCGTTTCTAATTCGCCCACTAGAGGTACACCCGATGATTGAACTCAAACACGTCGACAAGGTCTATCCGAATGGCTATAAAGCCCTTTCGGATGTTAATTTGACCGTTCATGACGGCGAGTTTGTTTCGATCATCGGCCTCTCGGGGGCAGGCAAATCGACATTGATCCGTTGCATCAACCGCATGCACGATATTCAAGGCGGCGAGATTCTTGTCGATGGAGTCGACATCTCCAAGCTTAAAGGCAAAGCCTTAAGAATGGAACGTCGCAACATCGGCATGATCTTCCAATCCTTCAACCTCGTGAAGCGTTCGACTGTCTATCAGAATGTTCTCGCCGGTCGTGTGGGCTATCACTCGACCATCGAGACCCTTCTCGGAATCTACACCAACGACGAGAAAATGCTCGCCTTACGTTCTTTGGATAAATTAGGAATTCTAGATAAAGCCTATGTTCGGGCCGATCAGCTTTCAGGCGGCCAGCAGCAGCGTGTCGCCTTGGCTCGCGCCTTAACGCAAGAACCACGCCTGATTTTGGCAGATGAACCCGTTGCCTCGCTCGACCCAATCACAACGATCTCCGTCATGAATGACTTCACGCGCATCAACAAGATGGGCATCACCATCATCGCGAACATGCACCACGTCGACCTCGCCAAGAAATACTCTTCGCGCATCATCGGAATTCGGGCCGGTCAAATCGTCTTCGATGGCAAGCCAGAAGAAGTGACCGATGAGGTTTGCATCAAGATTTACGGCCGCACTTTGAATGGCAACGAGAAGCTCGGGGTCATTGACGATATTCCTGACGCCCCCAAAGAAGGAGACGCGAAATAATGAGCGACATTAGCCCAAAAACTAATCGTTCCCTCAAGGAGAGAATGTCCGCTCTCCATGAAAGCGTTTTTTATCACGAAGTCACAATTGATATTTCCGAGAAACATGATGGCTCCATGGTCAGAAATCTCCGCAAAAATCGCCCGGTTGCCTTGTGGATGGGGCTTTTCTTCGTTACCGGGCTTTTTATTTTCTCTTGTTTTTTCATAACCTCTCCGAACTTCAATTTCACCTTCGAAGGGTTGAACAACATTTTGCACGAACTCTTTGTTTTGAATCCGGATTCTTATCGCTCCTTAAAGACAAGCGACGCCTGGTGGGCCTATATGTGGGACACCGCCGTGCCAACCATTTGGCAGACGACTGAAATGTGCTTCATCGCCACCGTGTTTGGGGCGCTTTTCTCAATCCCCATTTACTACTTATCGGCTCGCAACATTGCTCGGAAAGCATATATCTACCAACCCGTCAGAATCATCTGCGATTTAGCCCGAACGATCCCAACAATGACCTACGCGGTCTTTGCAATCTTCATCTGGAACACCGGTTCTCTTTCGGGCATTGTCGCCATGGTGATTTTCACGACTGGCATCATGTATCAGCTCATGTACGAATATATCGAAACGTTGGAAATGTCGCCCTTTGAAGCCGTCCGCTCTTCTGGTGGCGGGGCCTTACAAAGCGTTCGGTTAGGCCTCCATCCAGAAATCAAACCGATGTTCTTGGCAAATTTCCTTTATACCTTCGAAATCAATATTCGGGCCTCCATCATCTTGGGTTATGTTGGTGCGGGCGGCTATGGACTCACGCTCGAAAAATGCATTGAGAACGAACAGTATGACCGCATCGGCTGCTTGCTCATCCCGCTTTTTATCCTTGTCTTCGCCCTCCAAGTCGCGAGCAACATCGTTTCGAGGAAACTAAAATGAGCGCCCAGAATCTTTCTTTAATCCTTCTTGGCGTCGTTCTCTTAGGGTCCGTCGCTTCTCTTTTGATAACAGGATTCCGCCGCAAAGATCCCTTAAAAGAGAGAGCAGGAGAAAAAACAAACGCTTTCGTGAGAGCCAAGGAGTTTGTCTTCGGCTCCCGCAAGGCCCAGGCTTTCACCACGCCCGAAGAAGCCTTCTATTATTCGCCCCACCGCTGGCTCATCGATGTTTTCTTCCTCATCGTCGTTCTCTTCGTTCTTATTTACATGAATTTAGATCTTAACTTGGGGAGCAAGTTCGCCACCAATCCGAAATGGAGCGACCTCAATTACACCTTGAGTCAACTATTCCATATCGACTGGGACTATTTCTTCGGCATTGGCATCGACTCCGCCGGCGTCCCTTACACCTTCAATGTTTCGGTTCTTTATCAGATTTTCCAAACCTTCGGCATCGCTTTTATTGGAACCCTTGTGGCAGCTCTATTGGCCTTGCCGTTTGGCTTATTAGGTTCGCATAAGCTCTTTGGCCGTTACGCTTGGTTCAGCGACATCTTCCTCATTCTTATCCGCACGTTCCCAGAACTGCTCTTAGGCATGATGCTCGTGGCTAGCGCGGGCCCTAACGCCATGGCTGGCGTTATTGCCTTGTCGCTCCATGGCATTGGCATGATTGGCAAACTCTATGCCGAGGACATCGACAACATCGATATGGTACCGCTCGAAGGCCTTACTGCCGCCGGGGCGACTGGCTGGCAGAAGATTCACTTAGGCATCATGCCTCAAGCGCGCCCAGACATCTATTCCGTCGTCCTCTACCGCTTCGACATCAACGTCCGCACCGCCACCATCTTAGGCGTTGTCTGTGGAGATGGATGTGGCATTGGTTTCTCGCTCACTTCCCTTAACCTCGCGACCGATGCCTCCAAGCTTGGCGCATGCCTCTTTGGCGTCTTGCTTCTCACTATCACGATCGATCTTTTCTCGAGTTGGCTCAGAAAGAAACTGGTGTGATTATGAAAACCTGCATTTTGATGGCGGGAATTCCTGGTTCAGGAAAGTCTACTTGGGCCAAAAACTTCGCAAAAAGCCATCCAAATACGTTTATCGTCGATACGGATGAGACAAGAAAAAAGATAACCGGATCCTATCTAATTTTCCCTTCGCACATGGAAATAATCTTTGACGAAATGATTAAAGAAGCCAATGAGGCTTTAGCTAATACGAAGGGTGATGGTTATGTCATCATCGACTCAACCTTCCTCGACGATTGGAGAAGAAATTACTACCTCGATAGACTTAAAGGCTACGACCGCATCGTCCTCCATATGATCAAGATGCACGACTACTCTTTATGCTACGAAAGAAATCATCAGAGAATCAAAGAAAAATGGGTTCCTGAAGAAGTCATGGCCAAGATGATCGCAAGCTATGTTGACCCCTCACCCGCCGTCGCGAAAAGATTCGACGAGATTACTGTCAGTTACGAAAACTAATAATCATCAAAATTGGGTTTGCTGAAGGGCTTTGGCTTTTTCTTTTTGTTCTAAGATAGCCGCGGTCTTTTTGTCGATGTTCCAGAAGGAAGAAAGAAGCAAAAGAACGCCACTCAAAACGGCTGGGACCCACCAATAAAGAGCGATGAAAGTATAGATACCGGCTTCCGTCGGCGTTTCGCCCGAGACGTAATGGCACCACGATAACGACCACATGACTAAGGCTGAGCCTAAGCCACTGCCAATCTTTAAGCCAAAACTCATGCCGCTCGCGGCCAAGCCTTCGACTCGAACCCCATCCTTGACCTCCAAATAGGTCACGACATCGGGCGCTAAGGTAAAGAGCTGCGACATGACGACCGCCGAGCCCAAACCTTTGACCATGACACCCGTAAAGGCGGCGGCATAGGAATAAGGGAAGCAAGAACCGATGATATTGCCTAGCATCACAAAGAAGATGGCAAGCATCAGAGTGTATTTCTTTTTAATCTTTTTAATGAGCAACGGGGTTAAAAGAAGACCGATGCCCATCGTCACCATCGGCACGCTGCCAAAGAGGGAAAAGGCCAATTCGTAATTGAGAACATAAAGGGCGTAATACTTGCCGATTGTCGTAACGGACAAAGACAAATAATAATTGATGGTGAACATCGCCACCGAGATATAGAAGAAACTGGTCGTAAAGAGGGAATGAAAACCTTTGCGAAGTTCTTCTCTAGTGGGCTTCACTTTGGCGACTGGGGAAATCTCTGGTTTCTCCTTCACGAACGAGAAGCAAAGAATCTGACTCACCAGGGCTAAGGCAATCAAAATCAACGTGAAATAAATCCAGGAAGATTGCTGATCCTGGCCGCCAAATTTATTAAGGAAGGTCAACGCAAACGCGGAGAAGAAACCACCGACGCTGGTGAAAATCGAGTCAATCAAACAGATGTTGCTTTGGTCGAATTTGTCGTTGCTGATAAGGGGCAAAATCGCGTTAAAGGAAACATTGTTCATCGTATAGAAAACAACAGTGAACAAGAAATAGAAAACGGTGATGCAAATAATCGCGCCAAGTTTATCGGCGCCGGAAAAGAAAAAGATAAAGAAGAACGTGATGAGCATCGGGATGATGCTGATGCCAAACCACAGACGGGCTTTGCCAAAACGAGAATGGGTTTTCTCGATCACGAGGCCCATAAAGATATCGCTAAAGGCGTCAAAGACCCGGCAAACCAAAATCAACGTGCCCATGAGTTTGACCAAATCGTCGCCAGGCTGCACGCACTCAGTGACGTAGATGGTCACATAAGTGGCAACGAAAGCCCATAGGATATAGCTTCCCATGTTGCCAAACGCGTAAAAAATCTTCTCTTTCCACGTGGACTTGATAGGTTTCATATCCGAATATGATACGACCTATTTCATTCGACAAACGTAAAAAAGAAAAGATGGTGCAAAAGAATAAATAGCGCTATTTATAACGATGATTCGATTTCCGGATTAAGAAATTTTACGAGGGCGATCGATTCTTTGGAGGCGTTTAGTTCCATCTCATCTTTTCCGTTTGAGAGGATGAAACTAGCTGAGGTATAGGTGCCCCGTGATGGGAAAGAGCCAAGAGCACTGTCGACGGTAATTCTAGTAATGGTATTTAGCGGCATCGAAATCGGTTTTCGAAAAAGCCGTTTTAAAGTCAGAACACCATTTTCAACTTTCCAGTACGTGAAGCCAAAATTATAAAGATATAAGAAAGAGATAATGGCCAATAAAGGCATGAGCAGCGCGCCCGAAACAAAGTTGTCGTAGTTAAACCGACTAGACGAAAAGGCGGTATAAGTAAAGGCGATACTTAAGGCGATCAAGCACACCAGTAAAGTTGCCATAATAATCGAAGCGCCTTTATTAAACCAAATGCGTTTTGCAGGGATTTCATTAAAAGATGCCGGATTTGCAACAAAAGGAACTTTCTTCAGATCCTCATCGATTTGTTCATCAATCAGATGCTTATTAAGCTCTTCAATATCGAAATAATAATGACCTTTAACATCTAAATAGAGGCTGACGGTATCATGACGAGAAACTGCCTCTTCCACTGCCGCAACTAAACCATGGCAGGTTTGGCTTTCGTATTCCTTGCCATCGAGCGCTGCAATCAAACGAAAATTTGTCGGAACGTGACCAGCGTTATGTAATTCCAATAAAGTTGCCTCATGACGAAACTCTTTATGGTGAGCAAGAATGTGATGAGGATTCGCGATTGCACCAATTATTAAGGCAGTGAGAAGAGCCACTAATGGGACAATTGAAACGGCGGCGATGGAACCAGGGATGATGGCCATATCAATAAGAGCCCAAATTCTTTCCGGTTCGGAAGGATTAACGAAAATCTTAATCGAACGGCCAACCAGATTTGCTGCATTGGATTCAATTCGAATATCGTTATAAGCAACACCATTAAAAACGTAACTAATATAGCCACAATCATTCGCCGAATCAGCGGTGACGTAAGTCGCCTCCACCGCTTGATAGCCCCTAATGAATAAGAACTCAAACCCTAAAGCGATGCCACCTAATAAGATGAGACAAACGCCAATGAAAAGAAGGGTAAATAAAGTCTTATTTCGAAAGCCAATGCTAGAGATAATGGTTTTTCTGCCTTTTTCTCGTTCTATTTTCATGGACTTTTACTATAGCATTCTCCTGGTGTGAAAACTCTAATATTTGGTGATGGTTTTTATCGCAAGAAAAGCGACAAACTTATTTTTGCTTCGCTAGCGAGCACAGTATAGACAAAGACCACCGCTCGAAGTGTGCGGGTCTATGTCTAAAATCGTTTTGAACATAAAGGATCTTTTTGGCTTTCGTCGTACGAAACAGCGGAGTCGATCCTCAGTCTCTGAATTTGAGAAGAGAAAGCGAATCTATAAACAGCTTTGAGTTCCATTTGGCAACGCCTTCTTTGTCGAAGAGAAACGGGATGACATCCTTCGAAGCTTCTGCAAAGTCGATTGCGGAAAAGCGTTCTGTTAGAAGGGATAGAGCTTCCTCTTTACCAAAAGAGTCGCTTTCTTGAATCCGCCCACTTTGGACGAGCTTATTTTTTAAGTAAGAAAGATTGAGCGGAATATCTTTTTCGATATAAAAGAGATAATCATAGAGGTCACGACCTTTTACTCGGTTCTTCCAAGCCCGGCAGATCAAAGCGTGGGCCTTACCGGCGAAAAGCGAAGGGCCATCAAAGGCTGTAATGTAATGAAGCGAGGGGAATGAGTCCAATTTTTCCTCATAAGTACCGCCAAGAGCAGGATTGACGTCAACCTCGAATTTGACCTTGGTAACTTGGTTAGAAATGATTCTCCTCACCTCAGGGCTATCGGGAAAGACACTGAAGAGATGAGCGAGAGTTCCACCTTTGATAAAGGCCGAACGGATGTTGCCCTCATCGATGGTTTCCTTGCTTCCAACTTCCACGCGGAATCCAAAGGAAACGAAGGTCCTTTCGATTTCGTTGAAGTACGAATGAAGCGAAAATTCTTGGTTTGGCTGTTTAAGTGCGAAATCAAGATCTTCCGAAAAGCGCGGAAGACCATAGAAAAGACGGAGACAGGTCCCGCCATAGAAGGCCGCTTTTGAAAAGAAATCAGTTCGTGAGAGGCCCAAGAGAGCAATTTCTTGAACCACTTCTTTTAGTGCATTCTCTTTTTCCTCAAGTGTCTCATGCGGATAATGCAAGAGCAAATCCTTCAAAACCATACCTATTCTCCTTTTTCTTGTTCAAGATAGCGAACGAGCAAAGCAACGTTCTTTTTTCCATAGGCCTTTGCCAAAGAACTGGTCAAACTCTTGTTGAAGGCACGTAAAACATTTTTATCTAAACGGAGGTCGTCGAATAGAAAAGCGGAAAAGTCTTCTTCGAGGACAGTTTCACTTTTCGCGAGCAAATCGCAGAGGGCTTTTTCCTTCGTCGCGATCAAAAAAGGTGATTCAGGGTCGTCCACCCACTTAAGCCCCAAATTAAATACCGCATCTGGGACATCCTGATAGGAGAAATCACCATAAGGGGTCCTGTAACTTTTCTTCTTTCTTGCACCAAGCGAAGCGGAAGTCACCCCCACCACTCTTTCGGGAATGAGCCCATAAAAAGAAAGAGCGGACTGAAAGGAAACATAAGAAGGCGAATACAAAGAAGAGGCGATGGCAAAAGGATTTGCGTCTCTTTCTGTTTCATAGAGGCCACGCTTAAGCTTTATTAAAGAACCACCCTTGACCAAAAGCCGGATATGGTCGTATGGATTCTCGTAGTCTTTGAATTCGTTTAGCAGTACGGAAATGGTCTTAATCATATTTCTCCAGTAACTCTATTTTAATTAGAGTTTTTGGAGATTCAATATAAAATGATATTTATCTGAAATTTCTTCATTTAATTACTCTTATGACAAAGTTTATTACCTATTTTGGTTAATCTTAGGGCAATTAAAGCGCCAAGACCGATAACGAAGAAGAAAATAAAAACCGAAACCATTCTATTTAAGTAATCAAAACTTCGGACTTTTTGAACGAAATAAAATCCACGAAAAAAGCCAGACCGCATCAGTGCAATCTGGCTTCTTTTCTTTAGCGATGGTGCCCGAGGCCGGAATCGAACCGGCATGGATTATACATCCGAGGGATTTTGAGTCCAACGATTCGCCTAACCCCTGTTTGAGGCGAGGCTACGATGGCGGACGTTTCTCCAGAAGCCATCGGGGTTCTCGATGGAAGCTCTCTCATTTTGGGCCTCCCGCTTTGCGCTAGTTTATTGCGCTTTTTGGGGGCCGGGCGAGAACATCGTGCGAGAACGCCACCTCTCGCCTATTTGCGAGAACGTTTTTGGAGAATAAAGCGGACGCGGCATCAGATGAGATATGCGAGAACAAAGGTGGCGTTTTGGGCCTAACCTCTGCCCAAAGGCATTATACGCGGAGGCTGTATGTTTTATCTCAATTTTTATCTAGAAAAGTTAATTCGAAACAGAATGCCTTCACGCAATTTCTTTCATGAGCGCAATGGCAAAACTCGAATTGTCGTAATCCCAAGCCATGGAAAAGACGTATTTTTCATTTTCTCTCCCGGCTTGTCCCATTTCTCGAATTTGCAGGTTCTAAGGTATTCTTTGAATCCAGAAAGGCTGAACCATTTCTTGATGTTGCGGACGTAAACCCTTTTCGCCATATCGCAATAATCGGAATTCAGAAGATACTTTCTCTGGGCAGGACTATTGATAGATCATGAGCAATTGGTGTCATCGAACTCGATGATTATGCCGTAGTAATCCCTCCATGATGGATAGGAACCGTAATCGGTCATTGCTGATCTTTCATCATCGTCGCGACAAAGCATGAGTGGTCATGGTCCCATACCATCGTTACGAGTTTCCACCCATTCGAGCCGGCGACGTCGAGATCGGATTTGAGATAACTCACATCCGACTCCCTGATAATCTTGTAAGAATATGACATTGATTCAGTCCTCCTAAGTTCGGATTTAATCGAAACTTTATTCTTTATTTTTTATACCACCAGGCACCTGTTCAATCAGCAAAAAGAGGCATATTTTTATGCCCCTTGATGCCGTTATTCCATGACCTTGGCTTTGTCTTCCTTGAGCCCTTCGTCTATGGCGCCTGAGATCTTCTTGGCCGTCTCCAGGGACTGCGTGTCGTCGTAATGGGCGTAGATCCCCTCGGTCGTCGTTATGGTCGAGTGGCCGAGCCACTTCTGGATGTCCTCCATCGGGACGCCCTCGTGCCTTGCAAGAGTTGCGCAGCTGTGCCTGAGGTCATGGAACCTGACCATCGGTAGACCATGGTTCCTAAGGAACCGGTGGAACGTCGTCGTGAGCCATTGGGCTTTCACCCTCCTCCCATCCGGCCAAAGATAAATATAGTCAAGGAAGTCCTGGCAGTATGTGTTCCCAAGGAGCGCCTTCATCTCCTCCTGGTTTTTCAGGCGGCGGGAGCACCGACTTTGGAGCAAAAAACGGTAAAGAAACGCCAAAAGAGAACTCCGCGTTTTTTCATCTCAGGGAAAAACGTCTTTCATTCGCGCCAACCGCCAAGTTTTAGCATGCGGATAATAGCGGCAAAGCAAAGCTTCTGAGCGTTTCCTAGGCCACGGGGGTATCTCTATGGTATTGTTATAAATAAAGGAAGTTAAAACAAAAATGAAGAAAATCGTTATTGTGGGCGGGGTGGCTGGGGGAGCCACGGCCGCGACGAGACTTCGGCGCCTTTCGGAAGAAGATCAAATCATCGTTTTGGAAAAGAGCGGCTATGTTTCCTTTGCCAACTGCGGCCTGCCCTACTACCTCGGCGGGGTGATCAAGGATCGGGCGAGGCTTCTGCAGGAAACTCCCGAAAGCCTGAACGCGAAGTTCAATCTGGACGTCCGAGTCCACAACGAGGCCTTATCCATCGACCGCGCTGGCAGAACGATTCATGTCAAGAACCTTGAAAACGGGACGGAATACGACGAAAGCTATGACAAGCTGATTCTCACCATGGGCGCCTCCCCCCGGAAAATACCCTTTGAGGGGCTCGACAAGGCAGACAACGTTTTCTACCTCCGCAACATCGAGGATGTGGACGCCATCTTCTCCTCGCTGGAAAGAAGCCCGAAGACCGCTTTGATCGTCGGCGGCGGGTTCATCGGCGTGGAAACCGCCGAGAATTTCGCTTTGCGGGGCATCAAAACCACCTTGGTTGAGGGCCGGAGCCAAATCCTTCCGCCGTTTGACCATGAGATGGCGCGCCTGCTCGAAAACGAGCTCGTCACCAACGGCATCCGCCTGAAGCTGGGGGTTTCCCTCAGCAAATTCCAGGACAACGGCCACACCGTGGTGCTGGCGGATGGGGAGACCCTGCCCGCCGACATCGTCATCCTCTCCATCGGCATCGTCCCGGACAACGTCCTTGCCAAGAGCGCCGGCCTCGCCCTTTCCGGCGACGGCTACGTCCTCACCAACGAGAAAATGGAGACGACCGATATGGCAACGGGAAAGGCGAACGAGGATGTCTATGCCATCGGCGACGTGGCGCTCCTCAAGGATTACATCGACGGCACCACGACCCATATCGCCTTGGCGGGGCCGGCCAACCGGCAGGCGCGCTTGGTCGCGGATGTCATCAACGGCCTTCCTTATACCTACAAAGGGGCAATTGGGACTTCCGTGCTCAAGGTTTTCAGTTTGACAGGTGCCTCCACAGGTTATAGCGAAGCACTTTGCCAAAGGAAGAATCTGCCTTATCAATCGGTCATCATCGAAAGAAACCAGCACGCCGGCTATTATCCCGGCGCCTCGATAATGACGCTGAAAGTCGTTTTCAATCCCAAGGATGGCAGCCTTTGGGGAGCCCAAGCAATCGGGCTCGACGGGATTGAGAAGCGGATTGACGTGATCGCCACCGCCCTCAAGGCAAAGATGACGGTCGGCGATCTCTCCGAGTTGGAGCTTTCCTACGCCCCGCCATACGGAAGCGCGAAGGATGTCGTCAACATCGCCGGCTATGCCGCCGCCAATCTAATGGAAGGGCAGTTCAAGCAGATTTCGCTGGATGCCCTCGACAAAGAGAAAGAAGGCGCGTTTCTCGTGGATGCGAGAACCCCGCTGGAATATTCCCTGGAGCATTTCGACGGCGCCGTCAACATACCTTTCGTCACGCTCCGCAAGAATCTGGACAAGCTACCGAAAGACAAAAACAAGAAAATCCTGGTCTACTGCAACGTGGGCATGAACGCTTACCTTTGGATTCGCATTGCCGTCAATCTCGGCTACACCAACGTCTATAACATCGAAGGCGGGATGAGGCTCTACAAAGCCCTGCATGAGAACGTGGCGGAAGCCGTTGTCGCAAAGGAGGAAAAACCTATGCCGGAAAAGAATGAGCAGAAAGTCATCGAGATCGACGCGACGGGGCTTCAATGCCCCGGCCCAATCATGGAGGCCTCCAAAGCCTCGGAAAGGCTGCAAAAGGGCGACCGGATGAAAATCATCGCCTCCGATTGCGGCTTCACCTCGGACATCGCCTTGTGGGCTAAAAGCACGGGGAACACGCTGGTCTCTTCCGAAAACAAGGACGGGAAAATCATCGCCGTCGTGGAAAAGGGGCAGAATGTCGCCTCGCTCCCCAACGTCTCCTCTCAGAGCAGCGGCAAGACAACCATCGTCTTATTCAGCGGCGACATGGACAAGGCCTTGGCGGCCATGATCATCGCCCAAGGCACGCGCGCCATGGGGAAAGAAGCGACCGTTTTCTGCACCTTCTGGGGATTGAACCTCCTGCGCAAGAGCAAGGCCCCGCACGTCAAAAAATCCTTCATTGAGCGAATGTTTGGCTGGATGATGCCGAAGGGCGCGAGAAAATTCAAACTGTCCAAGATGAACATGGGCGGCATGGGCAGCTCGATGATGCGGGGGGTCATGCGCAAAAAGAACGTCCCCGCCCTTGAGCAGCAGCTCGCCAGCGCCCAAAAAGCGGGCGTTCGCTTCCTCGCCTGCACGATGTCGATGGACATCATGGGCATCAAAAAGGAAGAGCTCATCGACGGCATCGATTACGTGGGCGTCGCGACGTATCTCTCCGAAAGCGAAAATGCCGGCGTGACCCTCTTTATCTGAGAAAACGCCGATAGGAGAGAACCCGCGAGGGGCGGCCCGCATGAGGAAAAACTTCGTTCTGGAACAGCAGACTATCCCCCATCGTTTTTCTTTGCGCAAGAAAGGTCTGAAACATGAGTGACATCGGATTCGTTGCCTTGGGCTTAGCCATCCCCTTCGCGGGAACCACGCTGGGGGCCGCGATGGTTTTCTTCATGAGAAAGCAGATGAGCAAGAAGTTTCCGAAGATCCTTCTCGGCTTTGCCGCCGGCATCATGGTCGCGGCGTCGGTATGGTCATTGCTCATCCCCGCGATCCAGCAGTCCTCAGGCTACGGCCAATGGGACTTCGTCCCGGCGGTCATCGGGTTTTCGCTCGGGCATCGGCTTCTTGTGGGCGATCGACGTCGTGACCCCCCATCTGCACTTCAATTCTAAAAAACCAGAGGGCCCCAAGACCCATCTGAGCAACACGAGCATGATGATGCTGGCGGTGACCATCCACAACGTCCCCGAAGGGATGGCTCCGGGGGTCGTCTTCGCCGCGGCGCTGGCGGGGAATCAGGGCATCACCATGATGGCCGCCCTGTCCTTGGCCATCGGCATCGCCATCCAGAATTTCCCCGAGGGCGCGATCATCTCGATGCCTTTGCGGAGCGAGGGGGCCTCAAAATGGAAGTCCTTCGCGATGGGCACGCTCTCCGGCGCCGTGGAACCCGTGGGGGCCGTTTTGATGATCCTTTTGCTGAACGTCCTGGGGCCGGCGCTCCCCTATTTCCTCTCCTTCGCCGCCGGGGCCATGATTTACGTGGTCGTCGAAGAGCTGATCCCCGAAGCCCAGGTGGGCGAGCATTCCAACATCGCCACCATAGGCTTTGCCGTCGGGTTCATGATCATGATGGTTCTCGACGTGGCGCTCGGATAGAGGGTAGGCGCCCCCCCCGTCCCCTGGCAGGGGGGTTATTTGTCATCCCCGCAATGGCAGTGGCCGCCCTCCCCGTGGCACTGGCAGCCTTCCCCATGCCCCTCTTCATGCTGGCAGGTGGGATCGCTGACGCCCTCGAGCTCCCCTTTCAGCAAAGCCTCGACCGCCTTGTCCGCGCTGCCCGAAACCCCGGCGATGATCCGGATGCCGGCTTTCGTAAGAAAGCCCACCACCCCGCCGCCGACTCCCCCGCAGATCACGGCATCCACCTTGTGCTCCATGAGCCAGCCGACGATCAAAGAATGGCCGGCACCCTCGGTGGAGAGCACCTCGCTCGAGGCGACTTTCCCGTCTTCGATGCGATAGATCTTGAAGTATTCCGTGCGTCCGAAATGGGGGAAGATGTCCCCGTTCTCATAAGCTGCTGCGACAATCATTTTCCGTCCCTTCTTTCCTTTTTCGCGATCCCCAAGCCCCGCAAGGCCAAACCGCTCCTTCTTCTCCCGGAGATCGTAGGCTCCCCCATCGATGGAGAGCCGTTCCCCCCGGACGAGAAAAGAGGCGATTTTTTTCCTTGCCGAAGAATAGATCCCCGTCAAAGTGGTCCGCGCGACGCCCATCCGGAAGGCGGCTTCCTCTTGGGAAAGCCCCTCGTAATCCAATAGGCGCACCGCCTCGTATTCCTCCAATGAGAGGATGACGGTGCCGCGGCCGAGGCAGTCCTTGCAGAAGAACTCCCCTTCGACGGGCATGCTTCCCACGATGCGGTTTTTCTTGGTTCTCGTCACGGGGTCATTATCATTCTTTTTTGACATATGTCAATTATAAAATGCGATGGCATAAGAAAAAGCACCAGTCGCCTGATGCTTTTTTCCGGGGCAAATCTCAGTATAGCACTCAGCGTTTCTATATTCCCTCGCCATTAGCGAGCTCGAACCTCGTCTCTTGGTCTTTGGTGGAATAGCGTTTGGACGGGGCTCCACCTGAAACGTTGGATTCCTTGTAGGCATCCAAAGATGGCTCGAAATACCTCTTTTCCATTAGTTTCCTCTTCGAAATGGCCTCTTTCATGGTCTTGCAGAATTCCCGATGGACGAGGCCGCTGAAGACAAGCTTCGCCACCCATTTCCCAGTTTTTGAATCGTGGTAAATCCCTTTTACCCCGGAGGCGTTATTGATGTTCTTTCCCCGCTTGTCGCTTATGAGGGTGAGGTTCGTCCCGTTCCTCTCGTATTCGGAGTAATTGCTGAATAGATGCCTCGTGTAAGGCTTTCTCATTTTCTCGCCTAAGCCACATCCGCAATCCTTTACGGCCCCACTTTGGACCCCACCCGAAGAGACGAAGAAATGCTTTCCGCAGTCGCACCTACAAAGCCACATGTCCTTGTTCCCCTTCGCCCCGACGTATTTTATGACGACGAAGGCGGAATGCCTCTCCCCCGCCCGCTCGACGATGCCAAGATGGTCCCCCACCACTTTCGGCCTGGCCGTATTTTGCTTATGGCTTTTCGCCCTCACTTGGACTCCGCCACGAAAGAAGATCTCGGCCTTCAGCCTGGCCTCAGCCGCCTCCTCGATGCATTTAAAGGAGCCTAACTTCATTTCCTCGTTCCCAAAACCAATATAGGCCACATACCGGTTGATGAACTCCTTGTAGCGGACGCCGCGGTATGTCTGCTTGCTGTTGCCTAGCCTTTGCTTCAGGCATTCAAGATAGAAGCCGAGCTTTGAAGGAGGTATCACGACTTCCTCCCACTTTGTTGGGACAAGGCTATCTAGGGTTTCCTCAGTCCCGCTTTCCGGCTTGGCTGATGGGGTGGGTTTCGCTTCCTCGACGATAACCTCTTTCGGCAGCGGCGTCCTTATTCCGCACCCGCAGTCTCTGGGCGTATGCCTTTGGAGGTCGTTTGATGGAAGGTAGAACGTCTTCCCACAGTCGCATAGGCATTTATAGAGTATCTCGCTCCCGCCAGTTGCCTTGGGCATCCTGATCTTCTCTTGGACGATGAACCTGTTGACCCTCGTACCGACGATTGAATCCAGCTTCATGAATAGAAAACCTCCTAGCTTTCTAGGCTAAGAGGTTAGGTCTTTTTTGGTGGGGGCGGAGGGAATCGAACCCTCAATCCATCACTGGCCCGCGATTTTGAGTCGCGTCCGTATACCTGGTTCCGGCACGCCCCCGGATTGCGACATTTTACCACATCAGAGCGAAGGATTGTGATAATTGTCAACGACTTCGTTCTCGCATAAACGTAGGACTCATAATGTTACGTACGCGACATCAGATGGCAGTATGCCGTTTGATTTCGTGGACATTTTTTACGCCACCCGATTTCCGACCCCTTTTTTGGGGGTTTTGGAGCCTGTTTTTGGAGGTCATGCGAGAACATTTCAAGCGAGAACACCAATTTTTGGCTCTTTTTGCCGATTCCCATTTTTGGAAACTGGCTAATCATCGGCACTTTCGGTAGCGGCTTGTCTTCGCGTCCGTACTCTTTTGAGTCCCTTGCGTCTACCGATTTCACCACTCGGGCGCGAAAAGGATTATATGGTAATCCAAGCCAAAATTAAACAAGGAACATTGTTTGTAGCACATTCTTACTTCTTTTTTATTGAAGTTTTAAGGTTAAAGCCTAGATTACTCGTAGAGGTGAAAATATGATCACAATCTTACTTATTTGTCTTATTAGAGCCTTGATTTTCAAACCAAAAAATGCCGAAAAGCCTGTGATTGAACCGGTTAAGACGGATCCGGAGAAGGCTGTTCATGACCTGCAAGCCCTCATTCAATGCCGAACTGTTTCCAATCTCGACAAGTCAAAAGAAGACCAAAAAGAATTCGACAA
>Ga0183095_10336_pt1 | contig 184940 bp, 176 predicted proteins | sample BioMet4_FD_130346 | JGI IMG/M metagenome (GOLD analysis project Ga0183095, IMG submission 130346) | Microbial communities from bioreactor (seeded with sewage sludge) at LBNL, California, USA - Biofuel metagenome 4 (v2) (version 3) | ecosystem: Engineered > Bioreactor > Anaerobic > Unclassified ...
CAACTACTGTTTTACTATACGATAAAAATTAATACTTGGTCTATCAAATAATCTTAATGGAACAGTATCTGTACCAATACCATTACTAATATATAAAGTTGTATTACTAAGTTTATATACTGAATCTTTATACACATTATTTTTTAAAAATATATTTCTTATTAAAGGTAAATTAATAATACCACCAAGAGTATTACCTGCCATAACCATATTAAATCCACTATAATTGATACTATTAATATTATCAGCATAATTAGTTATTAATATTTTATAGTTAGCTGTTTGATTAGATATTGCTGTTATAGCGTCATTAACTTTTTGATAATCACTCGTTAATTCTTTATATTGCAATCCAGCAATAATGATTGATTCATTGTTTTTATTATAGATAGTATCAAAAGTATCATCGATAAGAGTTAATTTGCATCCATCTACTACTTTAGTAAAATAATCATTATTAATATCATTTTTACCACTTACGATATATTTACCATAAGTACTAGCCATAGAGTTAATATTATCGATAATTTTATTGACATCGTCATCCGTAGGAACTGTATTATTAAACATATTTCCAGTGAATACAATAATATCTGGTTTAGTTAGATTAACTTTATTTTTTAAATCTACTATGTCATCAATAGTTGTTGTATTACCAAAATAAATATCAGATATTTGTACTATTTTTAATCCATGGACTGTATTAATAGTATCACTAGTAATTTTTATTTCATTAACATGAATATCATGTGTACCAATTCTTGTTGCAAATAGATATATAACAACGCCAATTAAAATTATTATCGCGATAATACGAAAAATCTTTTCTTTCATACAATACCAAGTCCTATTACAATTAATTCTAATATTACCATTATGGTATTATGCCACAAATGCATACTCATTGTATTAAAGATGTTATCACTATCATATAGTATATAAGCGAAGACACAACCTGGGATAGCATATGGTATTACATATAGATATTCAATTAATTGTGTACTACCCAAGCAATGAATTAATCCAAATGCTAATCCTGATGTTAATATAAATGCCCATTTATTTTTAATTAAAGTTTTAATACTTTTTCTAAAAACTAATTCTTCAACAATTGGTGCATAAACTACTGCTGAAAATACTATATAGAATTTTGACAACTTCATCATTGCTCTGATAGATTCTTCATTAACAGAAGATTTATCACCAGTAATTAATGTTACTGCAACATTTGCAACAACCATAAGTCCTAACATTTTAAACCAATATACAAAGTATTTATCAAAATATTGCTTTTTATTCTTTTTAAAATCATTCCAATTTATCTTTAGATCTTTTATATTGATAAATATCATTATTATAATAAGTATTATTTCCATTATAGTAGAATATATTACCTTAGATAATGTTGACATTGTTGCAGTATTAAAGCCTAATAATTTTAATGGTACAGCAGCGCCAAACATATATACAAAATATAATAATATTGTTATTATTGCGATTTTTTTATCTTTACTCATATAATCATCTCTATCTAATTTTATCACATCTTATCTTATTTTCTAAGATAAATAAAAAATAGTATGCAAAATAAGAATAGTATGTTATAATACAAGCGGATCAGGAAGAGTGGGGCAACCCACTCTTTACTAATAATTTGGAGGGAATATGGATATTGGTAAAAAAGTAAGTGAATACATTAAAAAGCCAATTGAAGAAGCTGGCTTAATACTAGATGATTGCAAATATGTAAAAGAGGATGGAACTTATTATTTAAGAGTTATTATTGATAAGGTCGGTTATCCAACTTTAGATGATTGTATCATGGTTAATAAACTTATTAATCCTATTGTCGATAAATTAGATTTCCTAACAGATAGTTATATGCTAGATGTTTGTACAAAAGAGAAAGGACGTGATTAAGATGGCACGTAAGAAAAAAGAAGAAGTTAAAGAATCAAGAGAAATGAATCCCGAAGAATTGCTAAAAGCAGTTGATTTACTAGAAAAAGAAAAAGGTATCAGTCCTGATGTAATATTCAGTGCACTTGAATTAGCACTTACTAGTGCATATAAGAAGAACTATGGTCTTCCTAATGCAAGAGTAGATATTAATCGTGAAACTGGAGATATTAAAGTATATGCCTTTAAGACAGTAGTTAAAGATCCTGATGAATATGGATGTATTAACTATGATGAAGTAGAAAAGTATTATGATGAACATCAAGATGAATTAGATAACGATGATTTCGTTGATATGCCAGAAATAATGTTTGATCCTAATATTCATCTTACTTTAGATGAAGCACAAAAATTAGTACCAGGAATTAAGCTTGGTGAAACAATTGAAAAAGAAGTTACACCAAAGGATTTTGGTCGTGTAGCTGCAGCTACGGCAAAACAAGTAGTAGTTCAAAAAATTAGAGAAGCTGAAAGAGAAGTTATCATTGATGAATTTACTGATAAACAAGATGAACTTGTTAGTGGTATTGTTGCTATGGAAGATGAAAAGAACTACTTCATTGATTTAGGTAGAACACAAGGTATCCTTCCAAAGACAGAAATTATTCCAGGTGAAAAGATTGTAATGGGATCTAGTATTAAAGTATATATTACTAAAGTTGATAATAGTGGTAAAGGACCACTTATCCTACTTTCTAGAACACATTATGGATTTGTTAAACGTTTATTTGAACTTGAAATACCAGAAGTTAATGAAGGTATTATCTTAGTTCATAGTGTTGCTCGTGAAGCAGGAGTGCGTACTAAGATCGCCGTTGAATCTACAAATTCACGTGTTGATGCAGTAGGTGCTTGTATTGGTGAACATGGTACTCGTATCGCCAATATTCTAAAAGAATTAGGTGGAGAAAAGATTGATGTTATACCATATTCTGCTGAACAAACTAAATTCATTGAAAATGCTTTAAGTCCAGCTAAGAATGTTACTGTTATTATTACAAGTGAAGAAAATAATGAAGCTACTGCTATAGTAGATCAAGATAATTTATCACTTGCTATTGGTAAGAAAGGACTTAATGTCCGTTTAGCTGCTCGTTTAACACACTTTAAGATTGATGTTAAAACTTATGAACAAGCTAAAGAAGACGGTATCAACATTATTGTAGGTGACTAATGAAAAAGATACCAATGAGAACATGTGTTGTAACACATGAAAAACTACCTAAGCAAGAATTAGTAAGAGTTGTTAAAACTCCTGAAGATAAAGTAATAGTAGATACTACTTTAAAAGCTAATGGTAGAGGAGCTTATCTTAAAAAAGATAAAGATGTATTTCTAAAAGCTAAACAAACTAAAGTATTAGATCATCATTTAGAAACATCAGTTCCTGATGAAATATATGAAGAATTAAATAACCTACTATAGAAGGAGGTAATGCTCATGATGAGTGTACAAGAATATGCCCTAGATATAAATAGAACAGTTGATGAAATACTTGAACAATGTAAAGTTCTTGGCTTTGATGTTCAAAGCGAAGATGATTTACTTGATGATTATATGATTACTGAACTAGATAATACTATCGCTAAAGGTGATAGTGTTGATGTTGAAGACGTTATCCAAGATGAAGAAGAACTTGAAGATATTCAAGAAAATCTAACTAAAGATGATGAACCAGATACATTTAAACCAAGTGCAGCAAAAAAGAAATCAACTAATTTAAGTAAAAAGAGAGAACCTAAAAAAGATTTTGTCTTTAAAAAAGAATATGCTTCTAAAAAGAAGGATATTTATAAGAATAAAGAAAAATTAATGTCTAACACTAAACAAGATGATAGTTCAATCGTATTATTTACTGAAGGAATGACTATCAGTGACTTTGCCAAAGCATTAAATGTTTCGGCAGCTGAAATAATTAAAAAATTATTTATGTTAGGCATCGTTACTAATGTTAATAGTGCTATTTCCTATGATAGTGCTGAATTAGTAGCATTAGATTATAAAAAAGAATTAAAAAAGGCCGAAAAAAGTGATGTAAGTAACTTTGAAGAATATGAAGCTAATGATAAGGAAGAAGACCTAGTAGGACGTGCTCCTGTTGTTACAATAATGGGTCATGTTGATCATGGGAAAACTACTTTATTAGACTATATTCGTAAGAGTCATGTCGCTGCTGGCGAAGCCGGTGGTATTACACAAGCTATAAGTGCATATCAAGTTCAATATAAAGATAGACCAATAACATTTATTGATACTCCAGGACATGCTGCATTTACTGAAATGCGTGCTAGAGGAGCAAAAATAACTGATATTATCATCATTATTGTTGCGGCTGATGATGGCGTTATGCCACAAACAAAAGAAGCAATTGATCATGCCAAAGCTGCTGGCGTTCCAATTATTGTTGCAATCAACAAGATGGATAAACCGGGAGCTAATCCAACTAAAATCATGGAAGATTTAGGTAAATTAGATTTAATGCCAGATGAATGGGGAGGCAATACTTTATATAATAAAATATCCGCTACTACCGGTGAAGGCGTTGATGCTTTATTAGATAATATCTTATTAATAGCAGATATGGAAAACTATCGTGCTAATCCAAATAGATATGCTATGGGTACAGTAATTGAATCTAGATTAGATAAACATTTAGGACCTGTAGTTACTGTCTTAATTCAAAATGGTACATTACGTTTAAGCGATCCTATCGTTGTTGGAACATCATTTGGTAAAGTAAGAACTATGCGTAATGATAGTGGTATGGATATTACTGAAGCTAAACCAAGTTTACCAGTAGAAATTACTGGATTAGATCAAGTACCACAAGCTGGTGATAAGTTTATGGCTTTTGAAACAGAAAAAGAAGCACGTGAAGTTGCTGACAAGCGTAAAGAACAAGCACATAAAAAGGAATTAGCACCAGTACAATCATTATCATTAGATGATCTATTTGATAAGATTAAAGAAGGTACTAAAGAAATTAATATCCTAGTTAAAGCCGATGTTAATGGTTCAGCCGAAGCTGTTAAGAACTCACTTGAAAAGATTAATGTTGAAGGCGTAAAAGTAAATGTTATTAGTAGTAGAGTAGGAGCCATAACTGATAGTGATATCGTTTTAGCAAAAGCATCTAATGCTATTATCTTGGCATTTAATATTAGACCAACTAATAGTACTAAAGAATATGCTAAAGAAAATGGCGTAGAAATTAGAACATACGATATCATTTATAAGGCTATCGAAGATGTTGAGTCTGCTATGAAGGGTATGTTAGATCCTGAATATGAAGAAAAGATTTTAGGAACTGCCCAAGTACGTCAATTATTTAAATTTTCTAAAGTTGGTGTTATTGCTGGTTCATTTGTTGAAGATGGTATTATGAAAAATAATGCCAAGGCAAGAGTACTTCGCGATAGCGCTGTTATTTACGATGGTAACATTGGATCACTTCAAAGAGAAAAAGATTCCGTTAAAGAAGTTAAAAAAGGCTTGGAATGTGGAATCACTATTGCAAACTTTAGTGATATTAAAGTTGGCGATGAAATTGAAGCTTATGAAATGGTAGAGGTGCCTAGATGAGCGTAAAAACAGAACGCATCAATGATATGCTTGTTGAACAAATAAGCCATATTATTGCCGAAGATGTTAAAAATCATGGCATTGGCTTTGTTACTATTACTGATGCCAAAGTATCTAATGATTTATCATTTGCGAAGATTTACTATACTTGCTTAGATGATACAAAAAGAAAAGAAACACAAGCGGCACTTGATAGTGCATCTGGATATATTCGTAACTGTTTAAAGGAAGCAATTGATATTAGAAATATACCAGAATTAAAATTTGTTTATGATGAATCAATCGAATATGGAAATCGTATTGATGAATTAATTGAAGAAACACATAAAAAGACTAGATAATAGTCTTTTTTGCTTGTTTACATTAAAACTATTTTTTGTTATAATTTACTATAGTAGGAGGCTATGGAATGAATAATAAAGAAGAAGTAATCAATTTAAATAATAGTGAGGCACCAGTTACGCCAAAGCAAACTGTCTATAGTAGTGCTCCAATAAAAGAAGTAAAACCAGTTATGGAATCAATAACTCCACAGCCAGAATATAAGCCAGCAATGGATAATTTAGGACCAGTAGATGCTGAGGCAAATAAACCTAAAGAAGCAGCACCTGTTTATCATCCGGCAATGGATGACTTAGGACCAGTAGATGCTGAGAATAGTACTGTTTTTACACCAAAAATTGAGTCGTTAACACCATCTATGGATGTTAATACAGCAATTAAAGAAACACAATCAGCCACGCCTAATAAAATGGATGATCCAGCATTGAAGATAGAAGATACAATGCTATCAAATAATTTAAAAGAAGATATTAAAAAAGTACAAGAAATGACACCGGAAGAGAGCAAGAAAGATTCAAATAAGAAATTAACTTGGTTAATAGCAATACTAGTAATAATTGGACTAGCAATATTCTTGTTGCCATTATTTGTTAAATTTTAAACCACAAACGTGGTTTTTTAAATAAGAAGGGGATTAATATGAAAAAGACAATTCGTGATTATGAATTAGATGGGAAGAAAGTAATTATCAGATGTGATTTTAACGTACCTGTAAAAGATGGTGTTATTACTGATGATAATCGTATTAAAGCAAGTTTAGATACAATTAATTATGCTTTAGATCACAATGCTAAGGTAATACTTTTATCTCATATGGGACGTATTAAAACTAAAGATGATTTAGCAAAGAATACTCTTCGTCCAGTTGCTATAAGATTAAGTGAATTATTGCCAAATAAAGAGGTTACTTTTGTACCACAAACACGTGGGGATATAGTAGATCATACTGTTGAAATGATGAAACCAGGAGAAATAGTATTACTTGAAAATACTCGCTATGAAGATTTGAATAATAAAGCAGAGTCAACTAACGAGCCAGATTTAGGTATTTATTGGGCTTCATTAGGAGATATATTTATTAATGATGCCTTTGCTACAGCACATCGTTCACATGCATCTAATGCTGGTATTGCTGTTCATATTCCAAGTGGTATTGGTTTACTTATGGAAAAAGAACTTAATACTTTAGGTGGATTACTTGATAATCCAGAACGCCCATATGTAGTTATCTTAGGTGGTGCTAAAGTATCAGATAAGATTGGTGTTATTAAGAATTTAGTTAATAAAGCAGGAGCTATCTTAATTGGTGGTGGTATGGCTTATACATTCTTAAAGGCTAAAGGATATAATGTTGGTTCATCGCTTGTTGATGATGAGTCTATTGATTTCTGCAAAGAAATGTTAGAAAAATATCCAACAAAACTTATCTTACCAAAGGATAGTGTAGTTGCTGATAGTATGGATAATCCTACAGTATTAAAATTAAGTGCTGATGCTAATGTAGAAGATGGCTTAATGGGATTAGATATTGGACCTAAAACAGTTGATAAATTTTCAGGATATATTATGAACGCTAAAACAATTTTCTGGAATGGACCTATGGGTGTCTTTGAAGATCAAAGATATGCTACAGGAACAAGAAAAATATGTGAAATTATTGCAAAAACAAAATGCACATCAGTAATTGGTGGTGGTGATACTGGTTCAGCTATTCAAAAACTTGGATTTGCTGATAAAGTAACTTATATATCAACTGGTGGTGGAGCTAGTTTAGAATTATTAGAAGGAAAAGAACTTCCAGGAGTCACTTGTATAAACAACAAGTGATTTCTTGTCAAAAGAGACAATATATTATACAATTATATAGGTCGTGAATTATGAATAAAGAAAAAGCAAAAAATATTAGAAATATATTATTATTAATTGGTATGACTATTTTAGTACTATATTTTGTCATGAAAGATAATTTTAGTAGTATCATGTATGAATTATCACAAGCCAACTTATGGTGGATAGCACTAGGAGTGTTTTTATTCTACCTAGGATTATATTTTAAAAGTTTGGCATTTTCTGGTATCATTCGTGAGTTTGAACCAAAATTTTCATTATTTGAAACAATTAGAATACAACTAGCTACGCAATTCTTTAATGGTATTACTCCCTTTGCTACAGGAGGTCAGCCTCTAGTTGGAGTATGGCTTACTAAAAAGGGCGTAGATGGACCAAGCAGTGTTAATATTGTTATTCAAGATTTCATTACATATCAAACAGGATTAGTCTTATTAGGAGTATATGCTGTTTTATATAATTTCTTCTTTCATATGTTTCCATCAGATAGTCTACTAAAGAAATTGGTTACTTTAGGATTCATTATGAATACATTAGTTATCGTTTTATTATATCTAGTATCTTTAAATCCTAAATTTAATAAAATGGTTACTGGTTGGATAGTAAAATTCTTAGATAAAATTAATGTTGTAAAAGACAAAGAAAAAACTATTAAAAAGTGGGAAGACTATGTTGATCGTTTTTCTGCTGGTGCAACATCATTATTTAAAAATAAAAAATTATTTGTAAGATCCATCATTCTAAATATGCTATATTTATCATCACAATATCTTGTTCCACTTGCTATTGCTTATTCACTAGGTATCAATACATTTGGTATTAATGAATGTATTATTTCTAGTGCATATTCAATGTTAATTGGTGCTTTTGTACCAATTCCAGGCGCTACAGGAGGATTAGAATATGCTTTCCTACAATTCTTTGGTAACTTTATTAAAGATGCTGCATTACTTTCAGCATTAATGATTTTATGGCGTGCTATAACTTATTATTCAGCAATGATAGTAGGTGCTATTGCTTTATATGTTAAGAAGGATAAACAATGAGAATTGGTATATTTACAGATACATATCCACCATATGTTAATGGTGTTTCTACATCCATATCGATGTTAGAAAAAGGATTAAAAGCATTGGGCAATGAAGTATTTATTGTTACTGTTAATCCTAATGGATATAAATATGAATGTAAGAATAATGTTATTCGTCTTCCAGGATTAAAGACTAATATATATGATTATCGTGTCGCATGGACTTATTCTTTGCGTGCAGCTAATCAAATAAAAAAATGGAAATTAGATGTTATACATACTCAAACAGAGTTTGGTATTGGTATATTTGCTCACTTTATTGCAACCGAATTAGAATTACCATTGGTACATACTTATCATACAATGTATGAGGATTATAAATATTACATCTTCAAAGGTCATTTTAATAAAGAAACTGATAAAGGTATGGAATATTTTGTTGGATATTTTTGTGATAAATCACCAACAGAATTGATTGTTCCTACAAAAAAGATATATAATTTATTTAGGACAAGATATGGTATGACAAGAGACATCAATATCATACCAACAGGATTAGAAATAAATCATTTTTACAAAGAAAATTTTGATAAAGATAAAGTTAATCGTTTAAAGAAAAAATTAAAACTCGATGATTCCGTTGTAACTATTTTCGTAGGAAGACTAGGCAATGAAAAAAGTGTTGATAAGTTAATCAAAGCTGAACCTAAAATATTAAAGGCATGCCATAATCATAAACTATTAATAGTTGGTGATGGGCCAGATGCTCCAAAATTTAAAAATATGGTTGAAGAATTAAATATTAGTAAAAATGTTATATTTACTGGTAAAATTCCATATAAGAATGTTCCAGAATATTATCAATTAGCTGATATCTTTACTACTGCATCAAAGACAGAGACACAAGGATTAACCGTAGTAGAAGCAATGGCTGCATCTCTACCAGTATTAGCTATTCAAGATGATGCTTTTATTGATGCTGTTAATGATTCTAATGGATATTTATATAAAAATATGACTGATTATACTAAGAAATCAATTGAATTAATAAATGATTCTAATTTGAGAAAAAAGTTAGGTAAACAGGCTAGAATAGATTCAGATAAGTTTTCAGTAGAAACTTTTGCAAAGTCAGTAGAAGTAGTATACAAGAAAGCTATTGAAGAAAAAAATATTACTGATCGTTCATTTGTGGCAAGAGCAAAAAATGTTGTTGAAAGGGGATTACATAATGAGTAAAATTGTTGTTGGTAATATGAAGATGAATATGAATGACTTAGATATTACTAATTATCTTGATATCGTTAATGCAGAGATATCAACAGATAAGGTTGTAATATGCCCAACAAGTATTTATATTCCATACTTTCTTCATAATGATTATGCCGTAGGTATTCAAAATGTCTACAAAGAAAACAAAGGCGCTTTTACTGGTGAAGTATCACCACGTCAAGCAGCATCGATGGGAATTAGATACGCAATAATAGGCCATTCTGAACGCAGGCAAATATTTGATGAGGATGATTTCTTGATCAATGAGAAATTAAAGGCTGTAATAAACAATAATATGACACCAATATTATGTATTGGTGAAACAAAAAAAGAACATGATTATCATTTAACTGAAATTCGTTTAAAACAAGAATTAAAAAGAGATTTAAAAGATATTGATGTTAGTAAGATTATCATCGCCTATGAACCAATATGGGCTATTGGGACTGGTGTAGTACCAACTAATGAAGATATTGATACAACAATTAAATTTATTAAAAAAGAAGTAGTTGATTTATCTAGTCATAAAGTTAAAGTATTATATGGCGGTAGTGTTAATGATCAAAATATCGCTGATTTAAATAAAGTTGATTCTATTGATGGATATTTAGTTGGTGGTGCATCGACTGATGCTAAAAAATTTATAAATATTATTAAAGAAGTAATTGGTTAATACTTCTTTTTTTTGGAGGATAATGAATAATAATGCTAAGATATACTTGTTAAATAAGTTGGGTATGTCTTCGCATCTTAAAGGTTATGAATATATTCTTTATAGTTTAGATTTAATTAATAATAATAAAATAGTTGATATCTACAACAATCTAAGTACTTTATACAATACTACTCCACATGCAGTTGAAAGAGATATTAGAACATCCATTGAATATCTTTATCTTTATGGTAATTTAGATTATTTAGATAATCTTTTTAATTTAAAATATAATCAAACTAGACCAAGTAATAAACAATTTATAATGACTATATATTATGAATTATGTTATAATTTAGAAGGTGATTTATGGAAAAAAGAGAATATAAAGACTTGTTAACTTCTAAATTAAGTGATGAAGATAATAAACTTATTTTTACCTATACTTTACCAGAGATTGATAAGACTTCTAAAGGTAAAAAGAATAAATCAAAGAAAGAGAAAAAATAATTCTCTTTTTAATTTGTCGAAATGGCTATTATGTATTATAATAGTGTGCGTCTTGAGGTGAGATAATGGCACAAATTAGAATAAACAATCTTAGTTATAAAAATATTATCAATAACCTTAATGTCGTTATTGGATCTTCATCATGGGTATCAGTTATCGGTAATGGCAAAACTACTTTAGCTAAACTATTAATAGGCGAATTAGACTCTGATGGTTTAATAAATATTAATAATACAGTTATAGATAAATATAATATTCGTGATTTACATGATACTATTTATTATTTAGATCATGATTCAGATATGTCTTTTGTATCTAGTACAGTACTAGGTAATATTTTATTTGCTATGAGTGGATATTCTAATTATATGCAAGATAAAAGATTACAAGCCTTAGTAGATTATTTTGAAATAGCAGATTTATTATATAAAAATCCTAATAATTTAAGTGGTGGTCAAAAGGAATTAATTGCCTTTGTATCTACAATCATTTTAAATCCACAAGTTTTAATAATTGATGATTCATTCTCGTTAATGGATGGTTTAACAAAGAAAAGAGTTTACTCATTATTAAAGAGATATGTTGAACAAGGTATGATACTTATTAATATGGTTAGTGATTCAGATGATTTAATGTATAGTGATGGTATTATTGTTTTAGATAAGAATATTTCTATTATTAGAAAAGAAGATTTGGTAAATGAACATATATTAAAGAGTATCAGTTATAATTTACCATTTGTTTTAGATTTATCCAATAAATTAAAATATTATAAGATGATAGATAGATATTATGTAGATACTAGTAAGTTGGTGAATGCTATATGGAAATAAAGAATCTTAGTTATACATATCCTGATGGTACTAAAGTATTTAATAATTTAAATTTAGATATTGAAGATGAAAAAATTACTGTACTAATGGGAGAATCAGGTAGTGGTAAATCAACATTATTATCATTAATTAATAACGATATTTCACCTGTAGATGGTAGTATTGATGTTAATTCAAATATTGGACTTATGTTAGGCAATCCTAATGAACAATTTATTTCAAAAACAGTTAAAGAAGAATTAGAATACCAATTAGAAAGTCATAACTATCGTTTAAATGAAAAAAGTAAAAGAATAAAGCAAGCATTAATAATGGTAGGATTAAAATCTACTGATGATATCAAAGATATTAACGAACTAACTTCTAGAGAAAAGAGATTAGTTTCTTTGGCATCTGTTTTAATAGTTAATCCTAAAGTTATATTATTAGATAATTTAACAGTATCATTAAATGATGAAGATAAAAGTCGTATAATTAGATTAGTTAAGATGTTAAAAAATAGATATCATCGTACTATTGTAATTGCAACTAATGATACAGATAGTGGTTTGAAACTAGCTGATAATATTGTTATTCTCAAAGAAGGAGTAGTAGTTTCTAAAGGGGACAAATACTCTGTATTTAAAGATGCAAAACGTACTAAAAAGAATATGGTTTTAGAACCTAATACTATTGCATTTGAAAATAAAGTTCTTGATAAGAAAAAAGTTAAATTAGGATATCGTGATGATATTAATGATTTAATTAAAGATATATATCGTTATGGGAAGTGGTAAGATGAAATACTTAATAAGATTTAGTTATGATGGATCTAAATTTAATGGGTATGCTACTCAAAAAGCGCATAATACTGTTCAGGATAAATTAGAAGATGCTCTTACTACTATTAGTGGTAAACATACAAGAGTATATGCTTCTGGAAGAACTGATCGTGGTGTTCATGCCTTAGAACAATCCGCCCACTTTGATATTGATACTCATATTACTCTAAAATCCCTTAAAAAGGCATTAAATGGCCTTATTAAGCCGTATATTTATATAAAAGGAATAAGTCTTTGTGATGATGACTTTCATGCCAGATTTAGTGTTAAAAACAAGATTTATGAATATCGTATTAATGTAGGTAAATATAATCCATTAGAAGTAGATTATACTTATCAATATAATCAAGATTTAGATATTAATTTGATGATAGAAGCATCTAAATATTTAATAGGAGAGCATAATTTTAAATCGTTTACTAAATCAGATGATATTAAAGATTCATATGTTAGAACTATCTATGATATTAGTATTAAAAAAGTAGGTAGTATCATTAAAATAAGATTTAATGGTAATGGATTTATGCGTTACCAAGTACGCAATATGGTCGGAACATTAATAGAAGTAGGTAATGGTAAAAGAATACCTAGTGATATTAAGACAATACTAGAAAAAGAAGATAGGTCTAAGGCAGGTAAGACTGCTCCTGCATGTGGATTATATCTTGTTAAAGTTAATTACTAATTGATATAATGAGATTGGGTGATAATATGAAAAGTGATATAGATATCTCTTATGACACAAAGTTAATTCCAATTAAAAATATAGCATCTAAGTTAAATATTGCAGAGGATGATTTAGAATATTATGGCAAATATAAAGCTAAAATAAATCTTAAATATCAAGATTTTGATAATAAAGATGGCAAATTAATCTTAGTTACAAGTATGAATCCTACACCATTTGGTGAAGGTAAGACTACAATGTCAATTGGTATTACTGATGCACTAAATTATATCGGTAAAAAGGCAACAGTAGTATTAAGAGAACCATCACTAGGACCAGTATTTGGTATTAAAGGTGGCGCTACTGGTGGTGGTTATTCACAAGTAGTTCCAATGGAAGATATTAATCTTCATTTTACTGGTGATATGCATGCTATAACAGCCGCTAACAATCTTTTAAGTGCTATTATTGATAATCATATTTATCAAGGTAATGAATTACATATTAAAGAAGTAATATTTCCAAGATGTATGGATATGAATGATCGTGCTTTAAGAAATGTTAAAGTAGGTATTGGTTATAATGAAAGAGATGATCATTTTGTTATAACAGTAGCATCTGAAATTATGGCCATTTTATGTCTTGCTACTAGTTTAGAAGACTTAAAGAAAAGAATTAGCAATATCATGTTTGGCTATGATGAAAGTGGCAAAGCACTCTATGTTAAAGATTTAAAGGCACAAGATGCTATGACTCTTTTACTTAAAGATGCCATTAAACCTAATCTAGTTCAAACTCTAGAAGGTAATCCCGCAATTATTCATGGTGGACCTTTTGCTAATATAGCACATGGTTGTAACTCAGTTATTGCAACTAAGTTAGCCTTAAAATTATCTGATTATGTTGTAACAGAAGCTGGATTTGGTGCTGATTTAGGTGCTGAAAAGTTTATGGACATAAAGTGTCGTCTTAATAACTTAAAGCCTGATTGTGTTGTTGTAAATGCTACAATACGTGCGATTAAACATAATGGTGGATGTCCTAAAGAAGATTTAACTAAAGAATCCACAGAATATCTTAAAAAAGGATTACCAAATTTGTTAACTCATGTGGAAAACATGAAAAAGTATACAGATAATGTTATCATTTGTGTTAATAACTTTTATACAGATACAGAAAATGAATATAAGTACGTGGAAAACTATTTCAAAGATATATGTGAAGTTAAGTTATCCACAACATTTAAAGATGGTGGAGTAGGTGCACTTGATTTAGCACGTTCTATTGTTAAAATATGTGATCATAAAGCTAAGTTTAATCTAATCTACAAAGATGATGATGCACTACTTACTAAGATTGAAAAAGTAGCCAAAGAAATATATCGCGCCGATGGCCTAGATATTAGTGATGAAGTTAAAGATAAACTTAAATCATATGAAGATATGGGATATAAGAAATGCCCAGTTTGTATCGCTAAAACACAGTATTCTTTATCTGATAATGCTAAATTATTAGGTAAACCAGAACATTTTAAAATTACTGTTAAAGATGTTAAATTATGCTCTGGAGCAGGATTTGTAGTCGTTTATACTGGAACAATTATGACTATGCCTGGTCTATCTAAAACACCAGCCTATCTTGGTATGACAATTGACAATGATGGTAAAATATCTGGGTTATATTAAAATAATCCAGTTTTTTTATGCTATACTTTAAATAATAGAGGTTATTAATAATGATTATAACAATTATTTTATTATGTTTAGGTATAATTTTAGCACTTTATGGAATCGCATCAATTTTGTACTTAATAATAAATTATGGAAAAAAAGCAATTAACGTTAATGATAATAGTGATAAACAAAATAATTATTATCGTGATTTACTATCTAATTATAGTATTGCAACATTAAGTTATATGATAGATGAAGAAAAAAATTTGTCAGATGCTGTTACAGCAACAATGATTTCTTTAAATAATAAAGGATTTATAAATTTAACAAATGAAGGATGCACTATATGTGAAGGAGCAAAACTAAGTCCATTAGAAGATTTTATTGTTAATCATTATCAACAAATATTGAGAGAATTAGATAAATATAACTTTTATACTAAAAGTAAAAACGAATATAAAAAAGAATTAATAAGATTTATTGAGGATGATATTCAAAAAAAAGGATTTGGTCAACAAGCAGATTATAATTTTAATTTTTTTGTTAAAAGTGTATACGTTGTATTAGTACTTTTTGCTGCATTAGCCTTTTTTGGCAATGCTTTCTTTGTTGAGATTTTAACTAGACCAAGAGAACCATATGAAAATATTATACTTTATATTTTCTTTTTCCTATTCCTTTTGTTGTTTATTCTCTACATCGTGAATATTAAATTAATTCAGATAAACAAAATAGTTAAAACAGAAAAAGGAAAAGATATTATTGCAAAATTGTATGGATTAAAAAAATTCCTTTTAGATTTTTCTCAAGTAGGAACTGAAAGCATTGAAGATGTTAAGTTGAGAAATGATTATATTCCGTACTATATAATGTTTGATTTAAAAGGTAATTTAGATGATGAAAATACAATTAATCTTTTAACAATTTTGAGCAATTCAAAAGTTGAGAAAGATGATAATGATACAATTTCAGCGGCAGAATTAAACGATTTATATCCTACAAATAATCAAGAATCTATTTTTCATAGAACTATGACATCAATTGTTATCCTCTTTACTTGCTATTTTGTAAAATTTTCAACAATAGATCTAATAACTCCTATGGTAATCGCTTCAGTAGTATTATTGTCGTACCATATTGAAAAAATAATCTTTTCACATCTTTCAAGTTACAGCAAATTAAAATTAAAACTTCATAAAACCTTTAAGTTTGTTTTATTTGCTATCTTATTATGTACTTTAATTTATTGCATATCAATGTACAAAATACCTAATGATATTGTTATTGTTTTTGTTTGCTTAGTATTAGGAATAATTGATGTTTTATGTCCTTAACGATGAGATAGTTATATGAAAACAAAGATAAATTAGCTTTTAAACAAACTACTGTAATGCTTGGAAGTAGTGATCTTACTGCTTCAACTGAAAACTATATTGAAACAAATAATATAAAAATAGATAAAGCAAAGACAAAATAATGCCTTTTTTACTTTAAAATGCTAATAATTGTTGACATTAAAGGCGTTTTTTAGTACAATCTTAACTGGTACATTTTATAACCGAACTAAATGCAATGGGAATGCATGACAAAGAGTTATAGAAAGGGAAAATATTATGAAAGACACATACATGCAGAAAAAAGAATCTGTAGAACGTAAATGGTATCTTATTGATGCCGAAGGTAAGAACTTAGGTCGTGTAGCAACTAAGGCTGCCTTTATCCTTATGGGTAAGAACAAACCAACTTATACACCACACATTGATTGCGGAGACTTCGTTATCATTGTAAATGCTGCTAAAGTTAATTTAACTGGCAACAAGTTACAAGATAAGATGTATTATAATCACAGTGGTTATGCTGGTGGATTAAGAGAAAGAAATGCTGCTACAATGTTAGAAAAATATCCAGAAGAAATGGTTGAAAGAGCAGTTCAAGGAATGCTTCCAAACGGAAGACTTGGAAACGCTATGGCTAAGAAGTTGTTTGTTTATGCAGATGCTGAACAACCACATCAAGCACAAAAACCAGAAAAGATTGAATTGTAGGAGGATATATGGAAAAGAAGTATATTGGTACTGGTAGAAGAAAAAAATCTATCGCACAAGTAACATTAACTCCAGGAAAAGGAAAGATTACTGTTAACGGTCGCGATGCTAAAGATTTCTTCCCATATGCCACAAACATTATGGATTTAAAACAACCACTAGTTGCAACTAAGACTGAAGAAACATTTGATGTTGATGCAACAGTTAGTGGTGGTGGTTTCTTAGGACAAGCAGAAGCTATTAGATTAGGTATTGCTCGTGCACTTATCGAAAGTGATAAGGCAAATGAAGGTAAGGAAGATTCATTCCGTACTATTCTAAAAAGAGCTGGTTTCGTTACACGTGATCCACGTGCTAAAGAACGTAAAAAACCAGGTTTAAAAGCTGCTCGTAGAGCTCCACAATTTAGTAAACGTTAGTAAAAAGCCTTCGGGCTTTTTATTTATGCTATAATGAAGTAGGTGATATTATGTTATTAAGTAATGAATGGCAAGATTATGAATGCTTAGATGCCGGGAATGGTGAAAAGTTAGAACGTTGGGGTAAAGTTATCCTTCGTCGTCCAGATCCATCCGCTATGTGGTCATGCAAAATGGATGATTCTTGGAATAAAATTTCTGGCTTCTATCATCGTTCAACAGAAGGTGGCGGGTACTGGGATTTTAAAGAAAAATTACCAGATTTTTGGACTATCCAATATCATGGTTTAACATTTAAAGTTAGTCCTACCAATTTTAAGCATACTGGAATATTTCCAGAACAAGCTGTTAACTGGGATTTCATTATGAATAAAATATCTAATGCTGGAAGACCAATTAAAGTTTTAAACTTATTTGCATATACAGGTGGTGCTACGATGGCAGCCTCTAAAGCCGGTGCCGTAGTAACACATGTCGATGCATCTAAAGGTATGAATGATTGGGCTAAAGAAAATATGCATCTATGCAATTTAGATGATCATGAAATACATTTTATTGTTGATGATTGTCTTAAATTCGTCGAACGTGAATATCGTCGAGGACATAAATATGATGCTATTATTATGGATCCACCATCTTATGGCAGAGGTCCTAATGGTGAGATGTGGAAATTCGAAAAGAATCTTGATGTCTTAATTGAAGTATGCATGAAAATTATGTCAGATAAACCATTATTCTTTTTAATTAATTCATATACGACAGGTATATCTAGTACTGTTTTATACAACATATTAAAGATATCAATGGAATCAAAGTATCAAGGTCATACTAGTGATGGTGAATTAGGTTTACCAATTACTAAAAACAAATTAGTACTTCCATGTGGCATTTATGGCAGATGGGAAGAATAATAACAGTAAATGATGTAAAAAGGAGCACTAAATGGCAAATAGAGAAGAGATAATAAACGAGTATTACAATAAATATGATGAAGATAATAGATTAGTAAAAAATTATGCACATAATTTAGAATTTGTTATTACTAAAAATTATTTAGATAAAATAATAAAAGAAGGCAATAGAGTTTTAGAATTAGGAGCAGGTACTGGAAGATATTCTTTATATTTAGCAAGTAAAGGATATGATGTAACTGCAATTGAATATGTTCAACATAATTTAGAAATATTAAAATCTCATATTACTTCTAATATGAAAATAAGAGCCGAACAAGGTGATGCATTAGATTTATCAATATTTGATGATAATACTTTTGATGTTACATTAGTTTTTGGACCTCTGTACCACTTATATGATGATAAGGATATAGACAAAGCTATTAAAGAAGCAATTAGAGTAACAAAGAAAAAAGGAATAATAGCTATTGCATATATAACAAGCGATGGAATAATGGGTGATTGGGGAATAGATCATTTATTAGATGGTTATCAAAAAGATTTTGATTCATCCTTTAAATTTAAAAGATATCCAGAAGAAGTTTTTGCACCATTTTATATAGAAGAATTTGAAAAACTAATGAGTAATTATAATGTTACATTTTTACATGATATAGCAACAGATGGTATATCAGAGATACTTTCAGATAAAATTAATAATATGTCTGATGAAGAATATAAAATGTGGATAAAATATCAATTATCAGTTTGTGAAAGAAGAGATTTACAAGGATATAGTTGTCATATGCTTTATATTTGTGAGAAGAATAATTAATAATATTATTAGTGTATGATATAAATTTGTTGATTAATATTATGATTATAAAATTTGGAGAATTTATGAGAGTGGAAAATTATAATCCCAAAATTGCTGAAGGTGGATGTGTAGTAAGATCGATATCAAAATCTTTAAATAAAAATTGTGATATTCTTATTAAAGAATTAAAATTAATTGGTAATATTGCTGATGAAAGCACATTTGAACATTATTTGCTAAATCATAATTTTAATATTATTGATAATTATAAAGATAAGTTTTTAAAAGATATATCATTAGATGGCAATAATATTGTCTTCGCGCATAAAGATAATTGGTATCATATGATAAGCGTTATTGATAATGTTATATATGATAAAAATTCTATGTCTGATTTAGAAGATTTAAAGATAATAAAAGTTTATAAAAAATAGGAGGTATGCATGATTAAAGTATTATATGAAGATAATCATCTTTTAGTAGTTGAAAAACCTGCTGGAATGCTAGTTCAAGCAGATGATACTAAAGATACTGATATGCTTACTGAATTAAAAGCAATGTTAAAAGAGAAATATCATAAACCAGGCAATGTTTATTTAGGATTAGTACATCGTTTAGATAGACCAGTCGGTGGTGTTATGGTATTCGCTAAAACATCTAAAGCGGCAAGCCGTTTATCAGAAGAAGTTAGAACTAATAATATGCATAAAACTTATTATGCGGTTGTAATGGGCAAAGTAGAAGAAAGCGGCTCATACAATGATAAATTATTGAAAGATGAATCTACTAATATATCCAAAGTAGATCCTAATGGTAAAGAATCTAAATTAACTTATGAATTAGTAAGTTATAAAGATAATATGTCATTAGTTAAAATCAATTTAATAACAGGTAGATCACATCAAATAAGAGTACAATTTTCATACCATGGACATCCATTGTATGGAGATCAAAAATATAATAAAGATGCTATACCAAATACTGATTTAGCCCTTTATGCAAGTGAACTTAGATTCATTCATCCTATTACAAAAGAAGAGATGACATTTAAGTTAGATTTGCCTAATAAATATCCATTTAATATTTTTAAGTGATTTATATCACTTTTTTTATTTTTATATTGACAATAGTTCACAAGTGAACTATACTGATATAGTTCGTATGTGAACTATTTGGAGGATATATGCATAAAAATATTGGAAGATTTATGTTTATGTTAAAAAAATCACGTCATCAATTTGAACATGATTTAAAAGAGTGTGGTCATAAGCATGGTATTTCTGGTGCGGAAGCATCTGTCTTATTATTCTTTGGTAATAATCCAGACTTTAATAATGCAAAAGATGCCGTTTGTTTTAGAGGATATTCAAAAGCTTATGTATCAAAGGCCATTAATGATTTAGAGCATCGTGGTTTTATCAAGGTAATAGAGGATGATAAAGATCATCGCTATCAACATATTGTTATTAATGATAGGGCTCAAGATACATTAAAAGATTTACAAGATATTCAATTAAAAAGTATGTCGTTTATGAAAAAAAATATCGATTCTAAAGATTTTGATACCTTTATGAAGGTAGTAGATCAAATGGCTGATAACTTAGTGGAACAGGAGAAAGAAAAGAATGTTTAAATTATTTAAAAATTTTAGTAAAAAAGATATGGGATTAATTGTCATATCAATAAGTTTAATAGTAGTACAGGTTTGGTTAGAACTAAAAATGCCTGATTATATGACAGAGATTACTAAACTAGTTCAAACTAAAGGTAGTAGTATGAATGATATCTTAGTACAAGGAGGCTATATGCTTCTGTGTGCTGGAGGTAGTTTAGTATCTGCTATTATCGTTGGATACTTAGCCTCTTTATTATCTGCAACATTTTCTAAAAATATTAGATCTAAAATATTTAATAAAGTACAAAGTTTTACAATGGAAGAGATTAATAAGTTTAGTACTAGTAGTTTAATTACTCGTACAACCAATGATATAACCCAAATAGAGATGTTTATCGCAATGGGCTTACAAATGCTAATTAAAGCACCAATCATGGCTGTATGGGCTATATTAAAGATATTAGGCAAAGGTTGGCAATGGAGTCTTGCAACAGGAGTAGCAATATTTGTTCTATTATTTGTAATTACTATCTTAATTATCGTTGTCTTACCTAAATTTAAAATTGTTCAAAAGTTAATTGATAGTATTAATGAATTAGCTCGTGAAAACTTAAAAGGTATTAGAGTCGTGCGTGCATTTAATGCTGAAGAATATCAAGAAGATAAGTTTGCCGAAGGAAATAAAAAATTAACAGATACACAATTATTTACACAAAGAATGTTAGCAGTTATGCAACCAACTATTAATTTAGTAATGCATGGTTTAACATTATCTATTTATTTCATTGGGGCATATTTAATTAATGCTGCTAATATGATGGATAAGATTACTTTATTTAGTAATATGGTAGTATTTTCAAGTTATTCAATGCAAGTTATTATGTCGTTCTTAATGCTTGCTATTATATTCATTATGTATCCTCGTACTAGTGTATCAGCAGATCGTATTAATGAAGTATTAGATACAGAATCTAAAATTAAAAATGGTGATGTAACTAGTGCTCGTAGCGATGTTAAAGTTGAATTTAAGAATGTTTCATTTAAATATCCAGATGCTGATGAATACATATTAAAGAATGTTTCATTTAAAGCTAATGCTGGCGAAACAGTAGCCTTTATTGGATCAACGGGTAGTGGTAAATCAACACTAATTAACTTAGTAATGAGATTTTATGATGTTAGTGATGGTGAAATACTAATTGATGGCGTTAATATCAAAGACTATGATTTGGAATATTTATATAATAAATTAGGATATGTTCCACAACGTGCAGTTATCTTTAATGACACAATTAAAAATAATGTTGGTTATGGTGATAATGGTAATGATATTAATGATAAGAAAATAAAAGAGGCTATCAAAGTAGCACAAGCTGAAGAGTTTGTTAATGAAATGCCTAAGAAAGAAAATAGTGATATTGCCGCAGGTGGAACTAATATAAGTGGTGGACAAAAACAACGTATTGCTATTGCCCGTGCTATAGCACGTAATCCAGAAATATACATTTTTGATGATGCCTTTAGTGCTCTTGATTATAAGACAGATCACGTTCTTCGTAGTGAACTTAGAAAGTATACTAAAGAAGCAACTAATTTAATTGTCGCTCAACGTATTGGTACTATCTTAGATGCTGATAAAATAGTTGTTCTAGATCAAGGAGAATGTGTTGGTATTGGTACTCATAAAGAATTAATGAAGAAATGTGAAGTTTATAAAGAAATAGCATATTCACAACTATCAAAGGAGGAATTAGATAATGCCTAGACATCAAGGACCAGGTTCTGTTGGTGAAAAGCCAAAAGATTTAAAACTGGCATTAAAAAAACAAGTTTCTTATATGCATAAATATATAGTTCCGACTGTGATTGCTCTTGTACTTGCAACAGGAGGCGCTATAACATCAATTATTGCGCCAAATAAACTAAGTGATTTAACTAACGCTATTGCAGAAGGATTTAGAGTTGGAATAGATATGGATAAAGTTAAATCTATTGCTTTATTCTTACTAATTCTATATTTGATAGGAATTGTTTTAAATTACTTACAAGGATTCATAATGGCTACAATATCTAATCTTTTTGCACAGGATTTAAGAAAATCTTCTGAAGAAAAGATTAATAAATTACCATTAAAATTCTTTGACGAACATGAAACAGGTAATATTCTATCTATTATTACTAATGATATTGATACTATGGCTAATGCCATGAGTAATAGTTTAGGAACCTTAGTTAGTTCAGTAACATTATTTGTTGGCTCTATTGTAATGATGTTTGTAACAAACGTTACAATGGCTATAACAGCAATATTATCATCAGTATTAGGATTTATCTTAATGTTCTTTATCTTAAAGAGAAGCCAAAAGTATTTTACTGCTCGTCAAAAAGAGTTAGGTAAATTAGATGGTCATATTGAAGAAATATATTCATCACATAACGTAGTTAAAGCTTATAATGGTGAAAAACTAGCTAGAGAACAGTTTGATGAATATAATAATAATGTTTATAATGCATCAAGAAAGAGTCAATTCTTATCAGGATTAATGCAACCAATTATGAGTTTTATTGGTAACTTTGGTTATGTTGCTGTCTGTGTAGTAGGTGCTATTCTTGCTATGGATAATAAGATTGAATTTGGTGTTATAGTATCATTTATGATTTATATAAGACTATTTACTAATCCATTATCTCAAATAGCGCAAGCTATGACTAATGTTCAATCAGGTACTGCTGCATCAGAAAGAATATTTAAATTCTTAGAAGAACCAGAAATGGCTGATGAAAGCAATCTAACTGATTATTTAGATCCTAAAAAAGTTAAAGGTAATATTGAATTTAAACATGTTAAATTTAGCTATGATGGAGAAAATAATGTTATTAAAGATTTCAATTGTGTAGTTAAACCGGGTCAAAAAGTGGCTATTGTTGGTCATACAGGTGCTGGTAAAACAACAATGGTTAATCTATTAATGAAATTCTATGATATTAAAGATGGTGATATCTTAATTGATGGAAAATCTATTCATAATTTAAAGAGAGAAAACATTCATGACTTATTTATAATGGTATTACAGGATACTTGGCTATTTAATGGTACTATTAGAGATAATATTAAGTATAATGATAAGTCAACTGATAAAGAGATTATGAATGCCTTAAAGGTAGTAGGTGTAGATCACTTTGTTAAATCATTACCAGGAGTTTTAGATTATAAAATTACTGATAGTGATACTATCTCTGCTGGACAAAAGCAATTATTAACTATTGCCCGTGGTATGATTAAAAATGCTCCATTCTTAATCTTAGATGAAGCGACAAGTAGTGTTGATACACGTACTGAAGAATTAGTACAACAAGCTATGGATAAGCTAACTGAAGGCAGAACTTCATTTATCATTGCCCATCGTTTATCAACAATTAAAAATGCAGATATTATCTTAGTTATGGATCATGGAAATATTATTGAGCAGGGTAGTCATAAAGATTTAATGAAAAAAAATGGTTTCTATGCTAATCTTTATAATTCACAATTCGAAAAGACAAAATAAAAGCAGCTATTTCTTAGCTGCCTTTTTTATTAGCATTTTATGAACAATCTTTCTTCTTATTGGAACAATAACTTTATATACAAAATACATAAATGGATTAATAATTAAATCATATTCTCCAATAAATTCAGTGTATTCGCCACCAAGACGTTTCTTAAAGTTATGTATACCATATACTGGATTATCTTTAGGTGGATTAGGATTACCACTAGTACCAAAGAAATCAATAACTTTATATCCTTGATCATGGGCATCTTTAATTATTGTATAGTATAGCCAATAATTAGAATTTAATTCTCTTAAATCAGTAGTATTACCACCATGAATCGTCCAAACTTTATCATTATATTTAACTGTGATGATTGAAGATAGAACTCTTTTTTCATTCTTCATATCTTTAATGGCATCATATTCTTTTTGCGCTTTAGCTAATTCATTTTTTAAGTCATTAACTTTACCAGTATGCTTGCGTTCTTCTTCGATTTTTATGTTAGCTTCAATATCTTTAATCTTATTTTGATATATATCTTTTAGATGTTTAATATCTACTTTAACAACGTATAAATCACTCATACCTTGATCATGTAATATCTTATAAAATTCTTGATAATACTTAATTGGATTACATGCAATACCTTCTCTTTGTGCCGTCTCTTCCATCGTAATATAGAAGTCAGGTATATCTTTTTCAGTTCCAATATAAGTATCTAAATCATATTGATTCTTTCTGTTTAATATTTTTCTGGTTGTAGCATGCATTCTAGAATAAACATTATCCCATTCATCATCTAAGTTTAACCTAAAAGTAAATCTAGGTTCTTCATAAATAAAGTCTGTCCCAAATCCTTGATGTTTATAACCAAGTTTTTTAAGTTCATCCATTAATTTATAATTCTTTTCACCATCGACAATATTGCCATCTATATCTAAAGTATGTCTTTTAATATCAGGATCAATTTTAACATAAAGAGCATTATTCTTTTTAGCATATACCTTAATATTATCAGTAAATTCTTCTAATAATTTAAAATTATTAAAATCCATTACATAACCACGTGGTGAGTAATAATAGCAGAATCCACCTGGTAAGGCTTTTTTAAGCATAAGCGCAGTTGCAACTAATTTATTGCCGTCTTTCATTCCAACATAATGTGGAGTGTAATTTTTATACTTCATTACTTCACCAAAGTAATAACTTTGCATAAAGTGTGATTTAGTTTTGTGATGACTTACAAATTCTTCGTACTCATCTTTATCTATATTATCTATAAATTTCATTTTATCACCTACCTAATTATACTATATATTTATCTTTTGGTAACTTATTTTACTAAAATATTACCTTTTGCTCAATTAAAAAGCATCTTATTGATGCTTTGTTAATACTCTACCTCTTGATTTAACAAGACCATATTTGGAACTTGTAACGTATGATTCAAATTTTTCATTAGAGTCTCTCATTGTTTCATCAGACATTAATCTACGAGCATTAAGAGTGAATACTTTGTTACCATGATAATCTCTTATTTGATTAATACAATCATTAACCATTTCAGGATCATAACTACCATCTTCTAAATATTTATCTTCTATTTCATCAATTTCATCACATAAGTCTTTATAAGTACCTTTAGATAGTAAGTTATATTCTCTTTCAAATTCAAAGTTGTTTTTAACTGCTGAATTTAAGAATGTTGATTTTATAACTTTATTATCAAGACCATCTTCACTATTTAAGGCTTTAGCATATATTGTTACAGCAGTTCTTTTGTGAGAATCAATAGATGCTAAAGTAAGCAAACGAGCCATTTCTTCTGAAAAAGAATAATCTTCATCTTCTGTATCAAATAAACCCGTTTCTAAGTATCCTTCCATTAAATCAGGGCAATTTTGTTTTATCATAGCCATTTTAGCCATAACATTTCCAGTACCATGAGCTAATGATTTACCATAATATTTATTTTCTTTAGCATCATAGTGACATGGACCAACAGCAGATCTATTATGTATATAAAATTCACTCTTATCATTTCTAGATGCCAATAATACATGTGCAAAAGATTTAATACGATTAAATTCGTTATCTTTAGGATTATCGCCAATACTATAATTTACATCATAAATATCATAATCATTTATTTTGGCATTTAAATCGCCACGTTTAGCATCTTTATCATATGATACTTCAACTTTATGCGTACCATTTTTAATTTTTTTTACAGCACGATGAAATTTTTCATCACTAAAAAGATTTGATAATTCGCATATACTTTGCTTTATCATTTTTTCTTCATTATTTCTGTTAATATTTTTATCTGTTTCTAAGTACATACTTTTACCTCGCTCAAGTATTATAACACAATGAGAATAATGTGCAAATTGGCATATTTGTGTTATTATATAAACAGGTGAGTTTTATGGAAGAAAAGAAAATACTTATTACAGGAGATCGTCCAACTGGCAGATTACATATCGGTCATTATTTTGGTAGTCTAAAAAATAGAGTTGAAATGCAACATGACTATGAAACATATATTTTAATAGCCGATGTTCAAGCTTTAACGGATAATTTTAATGATCCTGAAAAAGTAAGAGAAAATGTACGCGAAATTGCATTAGATAATCTTGCTGTAGGTATGGATCCTAAAACATCACATATATATATTCAATCAATGATACCAGAAACAACTGAACTTACTACATATTTATCTAATTTAGTAACAGTATCACGTTTATATCGTAATCCTACTACTAAATATGAAGCATCTAAGAAAGAGATATTTGGTAATGATGATGGTTTAATAACATATGGATTCTTAGGATATCCAGTTAGCCAAGCAGCAGATATATTGGTTATGGATGGTGATATCGTTCCAGTAGGTGATGATCAACTTCCACATATTGAACAAGCTAGAGAATTAGCACGTAAATTTAATAGTATTTATGGTGAAACATTTAAAGAACCTAAAGCAGTAGTATCAAAAGAATCTCGTATTAAAGGTTTAGATGGTAATGATAAGATGTCTAAATCATTAGGCAATGCTATTTATTTAGCTGATGATGAAGAAACTATTACTAAAAAAGTAATGAAAGCAATTACAGATCCTAATAAGATTAAAAAAGATGATCCAGGTAATCCAGATGTATGTATGGTTTATTACTATCATAAATTATTTACTAAAGATACTGATACAGTATGCAAAGAATGTAAGGCTGGTAGTCGCGGATGCGTAGCTTGTAAAAAAGAATTAGCGCAAAATATAATTGACTATTTAAAGCCAATTCAAGCTAGAAGAAAGTACTATGAAGAAAGACCAGGATTAGTCGATGAAATACTAAAAGAAGGTACTAATGCTGCACATAAACGTGCTAAAAGTACAATGAAAAAAGTAAGACATAATATGAAGATAGATTATTTTGAATAATCTATCTTTTTTAAAGGAAAAATCTAAATTAATTAGTATATTAAGGTATGGATAATAATTATTTAGATACAATTTATAAAGATATAAAGTTAGATGATAATCAAAAAGAAGCTGTCGTATGTAATGCTCAAAATGAGATGATTATTGCCGGAGCAGGTAGTGGTAAGACGACAACTATGGCTGCTAAAGTAAAATATCTTGTTGAAAAAGAGAATGTTAATCCCAAAGATATATTAGTTATCTCATTTACTAATAAGGCTGTATCTGAGTTACAAGAAAGAATTAATAAAGAATTTAATTTAAAAGTAGATGTTTTAACATTCCATAAACTAGGTTTAAAGATAATTGGACATAATTATAAAATTATCAGTGAAGAAGAAAGAAATAGAGTATTAACTGATTATCTAAATAAGATAGATTTAAGGAGTGTAGCAGAGTATATAGATGTATCAGCATTAATTAGATATCTAGGTCTAATCAATATCTATAAAAGGTTTAAAAAGATAAATTATACTTCATATATTAATATAATATTTAGAGATACTTCTAATATTATATTAAATAAAAAAGGTAACATTTTCATTAAATCAAAATACAATATAATTAATTATTATGAGAGTTATAAATCTAAAAACAAATTAATAGATTTTGATGATATGATTAAAATTGCTACTAAACAAGTTAATCATAAAATATGGGAGTACATTATAGTTGATGAGTATCAAGACATATCCCAAGAACGTTATGAATTATTAGAAAAGTTAGCAGTAGATTCTCATTTAATAGTAGTAGGTGATGATTGGCAGGCAATATATGCTTTTGCAGGTTCAGATGTTAATATCTTCAGATCATTTTTAAAAAGAGATAATTTAAAGATAATAAAGATAGTTAATACATATCGTAATAGCCAAGAATTAATTAATTTAGCTGGCTCATTCATTATGCGTGATAATATTCATATTAAGAAAGATTTAATAAGCAATAAACATTTAGATAAAGCAGTTAAGATATGTTATATAGATGAATATACTAGAATAAAAGTATTAGAAAAAATACTAAGTAAATTTAATAATCAGAAGATATTAATATTAGGTAGATATACTTTTGATATTAAATACTATCTAGATAAAAAGCATTTTATATTAGATGGCGATAAATTAATATCAGTAAAATATCCCAATTTAGATATAACTTATCTAACTGTTCATGCCTCTAAAGGATTAGGCTTTGATCAAGTTATCATCATTAATATGAATGATGGAGTATATGGATTTCCAAGTCATAAGGATAATCCTAAGATTCTTAATATTAAAGAGGATATATTAGAAGAGAGAAGACTATTCTATGTTGCTTTAACACGTACAAAAAACTATGTCTATTTATTATCACCTTATAGCAATTATTCAGAATTTATAAAAGAAATTAAAAATAATTCAAGTGTGGAATTAATAAAAGAAGATTAATTAAAATCTTCTTTTGTATATACTCGTTTAGATATAAATTTAGAGTTATCACGATTATATTCACTATTTAAATAATCAAAGTAATTACCTGGCGCCAAGATACCATTCATACTATGAATATGAAGACCAATCACATCTAAGACTGCCTCTGGCATCATAGTACAATTAGATTGTAATATAAAGAATTTTTGATGTTTTCCTTTAGTTACCTTGTAAAATTCAGCATCCGCATAACGATGCATATTACTACTAGCATCATCATATTTAGTGATAGATTTATCTCCCATAGCTTTTCTTTCGATATCTGAATACCATCTGTTACTATCTTTAAATATGCCTTTTAATTTCTTTTTAATTTTAATCATTTCAATAGGCGCTACATGTAATCCAAATTCAAATAGATATCTCTTATTCATAATAACTTCTTGACGCATATATTTTTGTCTATCACAAATCATTAACATTCCATCACCAAGAGCACCATATATTCTACTGGAATGATTATTATAATTACCATATGAATATATTTTATTACCAAGCGCTATCTCAATGTGACCATAGGCAGCAGATCCACTTTTAGCAAGATGAATGATAACAAATAGATTAGCATGACCTGGTTTCTTCTGATATTTAGTCTTTTCAAATTTATTATTAACCATATCATCATCAATCTTTTGTATCAATATTTTTGGTATGAACATTGCTACAACGGATGGAAGAGCAATTCTAATCTCTTCTTGTATTTTTTGTGGTAATAATTCAACAATCATATTTAAGAATTCAAATGCACCATAAATAATAAAGTATATACCAAATATCAATGATGCAATCTTAACATTGTCTTGATTGAATATCATGATAATTACCATAATGTTATTAAATATAGCATTAGATATTGGCTTAATAACACCTTTAATATGCTTAGTATAATAAATGTATGAGTTAATAGATTCAGTTATTGTAAGCATTAATAAATAAAGTATATATATCAATATTATGCCTTTTACAAAGTAATTAATATGAAAGCATAGAAAGATACCGAGTATAGTATTTAATATGGCACGAGTAATTGTCCTAAAATATTCTTTCTTCTTTTTGTTAGCAAAAACATTAATGATTTTAATTATGGAATATACTAAAACAGCAAAAAATGTCACAAGATATAAATCTCTCATAAACTTATCATTAGATATAATTAGAGTTATACCAAGATATATCCATAAAATGGAACCAAATAATTCAGCAATAATGTTCAAAATTTTTCTTTTCATACCACTATTATACTCTAAAACTAAAAATGTGAAAATTAACGATATATGTTGAAAAGCAAGGAAAGATTTAGTATAATGGTAGTGAATTAGTAAAGGAGTAATACTATGGATAAAATAACTATTTTAAATCCTCATAAAGATCCGTTTGATGTAGAAGTAATACGTTACTTTGTTATGAGCGACGCTGAAATTTTACTATATACATTAAATGAAGTAGATGCTGACAACAATGTTAGATTATATGTTACTAAGATAAAAGATGGTATTACATCAGATTTAACTGAACAAGAATGGACATACGTAAAAGCAACGATTAGGAATATTGTTAATGAAAATAGAGAAGGTAAAGAATTAACTGTTAGAGATTTAGATTATAATAAATTAGCTGGATTAGTAGTAGAGCACTTAAAGGTATTTAAACTTGCCGGAGATGTTTTACCAGATTTAGAAGCCAATAAGAAAGAATTTAAAGTTGAGGAAGTTAAGACTGAGCCAGCTATTGCTGATATTAGTGCTAAAGCTGATAGTTTATTTGAAGCAATGTCTAAAAAAGTTGAAGTACCACCTGTTGTTACACCAACACCTATGCCTGTACCTCCAGTTGCACCTGTTGTAGCACCAGTAATGCCAACTATACCTGAGGCACCAGTTCATGAAGAAAAACCTGTTGATTATAAATCAATGTATGAAGAAATAGCACAAGAAAAGAAGAGACTTGAAGAAGAATTATTTGATTTACAAAGTAAAACAGTTTCATATCAAATCAAATATGATCAGATAAAACAAATCCTTGAAGGCGAACCAATGCCTAAAGATGGAGATAATAAATAACTATTCGAAAGAATAGTTATTTTATTGACTTAAAATATATCTATGATAAAATTATATTAGAAAGTAGGGAATATGGAGAACTCTAATAAAACATTAAAAATAATTATTGCTGTTTTAGTAATTTTACTAATTGGCGCTGCTTTTTATATTGGTATGACAGTTGGAAAGAATAATTCAAAAGTTACTTCAAGCACATCAGAATCAAGCACATCGGAATCTACAAGCGAAGAAGTAGGACAAAATTTAGACATTAATGGAACACAAGTAACAAATTTAATGAAAAATAGTGCATTAGTACTAAATATAACTTCATTAAATAACGACGAATTTTTTGGCAGATTGTACAAAAGCAAAGGTATAAATGCTAATGATTTAGATGATCGTTACAAAGTATTAGCTGGAACTGAAGCATTAAATGAAGATAGTAGCAAAGAAAATGTTACTGTATCAATAGAAGATTTTAAAAATTATATGGTAAAAGTATTTGGCAGTTCAATTACTTATAATAATGTAGAAGTAAAAGATAGTTGCTATAATCATATTTATGATTCTTCGCAAAAGGCCTATGTACCACAATCAACTGGTTGCGGAACAGGTGCACCATTACCACATTATTATTTAAAATTAGTTGATGCTAAAGAATATTCTAATAAAATTGAAATTACAGAGCAAGTATTATTACTGACACCAACACATTATAATTTAGGTGTTGACCCAGATGTTACTTATACAATATCTACACCATATGACGGAACAACACTTGCTACTATTAAAGGAAGTACTTCTGATCAGATAAATTCACAAGCTGATGGGTATTTAGACAAAAGTAATACTTATGTTTATACTTTTCAAAAAGATACAGATGGTAATTATTACTTTGCTTCGATAAAATTAAAATAAAAAGGACGAAAGTCCTTTTTACATTACATTAATAACTTCTTCTACTTCAGGAACTTCTTCTTGAATGGCCATTTCAATACCATCTTTAAGTGTTAAATCAAGTAGATTACAATTAGCACAAGCACCACCTAATTTTATGTATGCCTTGTGATCTTCATATTTAATGAATTCTACATTACCACCATCATTAACTAAAAACGGTCTTAATTTATCTATAACATTGTTTATTTCTTTTTCAATTTCTTTATTGCTTTTACTCATAATTTCACCACTTACGTTGTTATTATATAGTATTTATTCTTGTGAGTAAATACTTTTTTATATACTACCATTGTGTTATAATATTTTTGGTGATTTATGAACAAATATGAAGTAGGAGAAATAGTAAAAGGAACTGTAAGTGGTATAGAATCTTATGGCGCTTTTGTATCTTTAAATGAATACTATACTGGTATGATTCATATATCTGAATTTAGAAATGGATATGTTAAAGACATTAATGACTACTTAAAAGTTGGTGACGAAATAAAAGCTAAAATCATTGGTATTGATGAAGAACATGGTCATCTAAAATTAAGTATTAAAGATATGCCATACAATGCTAGAAAACATGCTCGTAAGACAAAAATTGTTGAAATGGGTACAGGTTTTAAAGGCTTAGAAGATAAATTGCCAGAATGGATAGAAAATTATAAAGAAAAAATCTAAAAAATAACTAAAACAAGTTGACAACAAAAGCCTAAGATGTTATAGTTAAAGACGTCTACAGACGTGGGGGATTAGCTCAGTTGGTTAGAGCATCTGCCTTACAAGCAGGGGGTCATAGGTTCGAGTCCTATATCCCCCACCATGTTTTTGCCGAATTAGCTCAGTTGGTAGAGCAACTGATTTGTAATCAGTAGGTCATCTGTTCGAGGCGGATATTCGGCACCATATTTTGGAGGGGTAGCAAAGCGGCCAAATGCGGCAGACTGTAAATCTGTTCCTTCGGGTTCGATGGTTCGAATCCATCTCCCTCCACCATTTTATTTTTTGCAACATTTGGTCGGTTTGTGAATACATTTTTTTATTTACTGACTTGGTTGTAATATTGCCCTGTAGCCAAGTGGTAAGGCACCACACTTTGACTGTGGCATTGCGCTAGTTCGAATCTAGCCAGGGCAGCCATTTTGTATGACTCGTTAGCTCAGCAGGTAGAGCATTTGACTTTTAATCAAAGGGTCGGCGATTCGAATTCGCCACGAGTCACCATTTTTTTGTAAATCAAGGTATCTTAGATACCTTTTTATTTAAAATACAATAAAAAGACTTGTCAAAATAAGCAAAATATTGTATACTCTTAATTGTCCTATGGACATTTATAAATATTGCCTGAGTGGCGGAATGGTAGACGCACAGGACTTAAAATCCTGCGAGGGCTAAACCTCATACCGGTTCAAGTCCGGTCTTAGGCACCAATGGAGAAATACCCAAGCGGTTGAAGGGATCGGTCTTGAAAACCGACAGATCGGAAACGGTGCGGGGGTTCGAATCCCTCTTTCTCCGCCATTTATATTTTTATATCGCGGGATAGAGCAGCTTGGTAGCTCGTCAGGCCCATAACCTGAAGGTCGTTGGTTCAAATCCATCTCCCGCAACCATATTGGTCCCATAGTGTAGCGGTTTATCACGTTTGCCTGTCACGCAAAAGATCACCGGTCCAAATCCGGTTGGGACCGCCAGTTGGCTCTGTAGCTCAGTCGGCAGAGCAAAGGACTGAAAATCCTTGTGTCGGTGGTTCGATTCCACCCGGAGCCACCATTTAATTTTTTACAAATGGCGCTTGTCTGCGCCCTTAGCTCAATTGGATAGAGCGTTAGACTACGGATCTAAAGGTTATGGATTCGACTTCCTTAGGGCGCACCATATCGGGAAATAGCACAACTTGGTAGTGCACTTGGTTTGGGACCAAGGTGTTGCAGGTTCAAATCCTGTTTTCCCGACCAGATTGTCAATTAAGTCTCTTTGAGACTTTTTTTGTGCATTAATATGGTATATAATTATTACATAAGGTAGGAGTTGTACATGAAGTTGTTAGATACAAATAAAAATGTGATAGAAAGTAAGAAAGCATTCATTTACAAAATTTTTGGCAAAGAATATCTTTTTTATACCATTGGAGAACCGGTAAATAATTTAACTACTATTGGTTTTGGTGAACTTAAAAATAATGAGTTAGTTGCTGTTGATCCTAATGACTTAAAAAATGTTAGTGACTTTATATCAGCATTTGCTAATAATCAAGCTGGTGGAAATATTAATTATGTATTAGAAAATGATAGATTAATTGATGTTACTATTAATGGCGGGTCTAAAACACAAATCCCATCAAATGTTGTTGATTCTTTAGTAGTTCCAGAAATTCAACTAGAACAAAAACAGGTTCAAGAAAAAGACAAGTATGTTAAACCAATTATATCTGCCACAGCGCAAACTATTACTGCTGAATCAGTAGTTAAACAAGAACAAAATGTTGCTGAACAAAAAGAATCAGCATTTCAAGCATCATTAAATAATAATACTCCTGAACAAGTTAAACCAAAGAAAAGGAAAAAGGGGTTAATTATTTTCTTTGCTATCTTAATCATATTAGGTGTATTAGGATATTTTGGATTTCAATTTATTACTAGCCCTAAAGTTGTCGCTATTACATCTATTAATAATTTAACTAAAGGTTTAAATGAAACATTTAATAGCAAGACAGTACAAAATTTAAATAAATTTTTATATAATACTGACAAAATAAAAGCTAAAGAAGATTTATCATTAAATATTGATTCTAAATTAGGATTATCTACTAATACTTATACATTTAGTGGTACTTATGTTGAAAACGCCAGCTCAAAAGCTTCATCGATAGATGCTAATTTAACTGGTGGTGACAACAAAATAATAAGTGGTAATGCTATTTTAAGTAACAATAAATTGTATTTTACAATTAATGATGTATTATCAAAATATTATTATCAAGATCAAGATTACTATAGTATCTTTAATAAAGTAGATACCAGTAATATGGATGTCTTTAGAAAATTATTAGTTCAATCATTAGGAAGCAATATTAAAAACGAAGATTTTAAAGTTACTAATGAACAAATAACATTAGATAGTAGTGTTAAAGTTAAAAAGTATTCTTTAGAACTTACTACTGCTAAAATGGCAACTATATTGAAAGATTATTTTGATCGTATTCAAAATGATGGCGATGCTATGAATATCTTAATGACTACTAATAGTATGACTAAAGATGAAGTAGTACAAAAATTAAGTGATACCTTAAAAGAATATCAAAACAAATATAATTTTACGACTACATTAAATATGTATGTTAAAGACATAAATACTGTTGTATTATTTGAATTAATAGGTGATAAAGAAATTATTGATTATTACCAATATGATAGTACTAAAGAAATTCGCATTATAGATTCTAATACTAAAAAAGCTCTAGCATCTGTTAAATGGGTATTAAGTGATAATACATATAATGTTACTATTAAATATGGAGATAAAACATATGTAACTGGTACTGTTGGTAAAGATGGAACATATGATTTAATTTATACTATTAATGATAATGCTAATATTGAATTAAAAGGAACATATGAACTAAAAGAGATATCTGCTAATGCTGATTATAAAGTAACAATTGAATTAACAGCAATATTATCTGGAACAAGTAATGGTACAACAACTTCATATACATTTAATATTAAAAATCAATTAGAATTTACTAAAGGTGATAATGTTGATACAACAGCAACAAAAGATGCTGCTGATATCAAAGATATAACCCCCGAAGATCAAGAAAAATTATATAGTTTAGGAAGCATATTTACTGATTTATTATCTAAATATGATTCAACAGAAAGTATGTGAAAAGAAGTATCAATTGATTGAACTGATAAAATAAAAGTAGACACATAAAAAGAAGTGTTTACTTTTTTTGTTATAATTAAATAAGGAGATGATAATATGACAAAAGGAAGACCCAAAGGAGGAACTAACAAGTATTGGACGCCAAAAGAAAAATATGAAGTGATAAAACCAATTTTGAATTTTGAAAAAAGTTCAAGTCAAGTAACTAAAGAAACAGGGATAAGCAATGGCATGATTTGTAATTGGATTAAATCTTATAGAGAAAATGGCAACAAATTCGTGGAAAACAAGTATAAACGTGGTAATCCATTAGCAAAGTATTCTAGTAAAAAATTCTTATCAAAAGAAGAACAATTAGAATATGAAAACATGAAATTAAGAATTGAGAATGAACGATTAAAAAAAGGATACCTAGTAGAAGGAGATGGTACAGTTGTAATATTCAAGAAATAAAGGAGAAAGAATTTGAAATAATAGAAATATTAAGTAACGAATTTTCTATAAAATCATTATGTGAAGTAATGAATATTTCAAGAAGTGGATATTACAAATGGGTTAAAAATAAAAACATTCTTAATCAGTATGAAACAGATAGACAAGAATTAAGCAAATTGATAATCGATATTCATAATCAAAAGAAAAGCTATGGATATAGAAGAATTAATGCCATTATAAGACGCAATACTGGTTGGTATGTATCAAATAATCTAATTCATAAAATATGCAAGAAATTAAATATAAAAAGCAAAGCAAAACATTATTCTATTTATAAAAAGCCAGGAGAAGAATCAATTAAATATCCTAATCTAATTAATGGTAATTGGAATACAACAAGGCCATTAGAAAAAGTAGTAACAGATACAACTATGATATGGTTTAAAAATCAAAGGTATGATTGGACATTTTATGTTGATGTTTTTGATAGAGAAATAATAGGATCTAATGTTAAACCATCTTTACATTGTAGTAACCCAATTAATCACAAATTGGCTTTAGAAAGTATGCTTAAAAGTAAAATAAAAAGAGGATATGAACTCCAAGACACAATAATGCACAGTGATCAAGGGGTCATATACTCATCCTATGCACTTTCTCAAGTGCATAAAAATTATACCATAAAAAGGTCTATGTCGAGAAGAGGAACACCTACAGATAATCCTATAATCGAAGCAAAAAATGGCTGGTTAAAGAAAGAAATGTACCTTGACTTTAACCAAAATGATTATAATGATGTTGAATCTTATATAAATGCTATTATTGATGATCATAACAATTATAGACCAAGCTATGCATTAAAATATAAAACCCCAATTGAGTATAGAACTCAACTAGGGTTTAAATAATTCTTTTTAACTGTCTACTTTTTGTTGACTAGTTCATAAATAAGCTTCTTTTTTTATGATATAATATATTTGACAATAATTCTTTTTTATATATAATAAGTAATGCTTAAGAGGGGGAGTATTTGTATGGCTAAAGTTAAAAAAACTGAGAAACAATTAAAACAACAATTACATCCTAATTCTAAGAAAAATAATGTCAAGAAAAAGAACAAGAAAAAAGTCAGTAAAACTAAAGTAATAAAAAAAGTTGTTGTTAAAGCTGGTAAAGCTACTAAACAACTAGTTAATAATGCTAAAGATACTAAAGTAGTACAAGAATTAAAACAGACTAAAGTAGTAGAAAATGCTTCCAAAGTAACTAAAGAATTAGTTACAGAAGCTAAACAAACTAAAGATGAAATTACTGATAGTAAAAAAGAGATGAAATTTCATCCTTTACTTGCTATTGTAATTGGTATTGCAATAGGTGTTATACCATTCTTCTTCTATCATCCTACCAACAATAAAGATACTAATGATACAGCTGGTGCTGATTGTACATATGGAGAATGGAAAGAACAAGGTACTGGATACTGTATGTATAATGATTCTGGAGAATACTATTCAGGAGATACTGTAAAATATGAATATAATGCTGATACACAAAATTGTACACGTTATATTCGAACAAAATCTTGCCAATAGACTAAGACATTATTTTATGCTATAATGTGTTAGTCTTTTTCTTACATGAAAGGAGAAAAAATGAGCAAAATAAAAATTTGTGCTTTAGGCGGTCAGAATGAACATGGCAAAAATATGTATGTTGTCGATGTTGATAATGACTTATTTGTCTTTGATTCAGGCTTAAAGTATGCAGATGATGATACATTGGGTATTGATTATATGATACCTAATTATGATTATTTAAAAGACCATGAAGATCAAATTAAAGGGATATTCTTATCTCATGGACAAGATGAACAAATAGGTGCAATACCTGATATGTTATTAGATTTAAAAAAGGTTAAGGTATATGCTACTAAGTTTACTTTAGATGTCTTAAAAATGGAATTAAGTGATGTTAATATTCTATATGATAATTTAGTAGAGATTAAACCACATAAAAAGATTATGTTTGGTAAATGTGGTATCTTCCCAATACAATTATCCCATTCAGTACCTGATGCTGTTGGATATGTATTATATACACCAGATGGTGCAATATTCTATACTGGTAACTTCTTATTTGATTCTACAATGTTAGGACCTTATAAGACAGATATTGGTAAATTGGCCTATGTTGGTAAACAAGGAGTATTATGTCTTCTATGTGAATCATTATATGCTGATAAACCAGGATATACATCACCAAATCATAGATTAAAACCAATGCTTGAAGAAGCTATCGGTGATGCTGAACATCGTATTATATGCAATATGTTTTCAAATCAAATATATCGTATGCAAGAAGTATTTGATGTTGTAAGTACTACTGATCGTAATGTTGTTATTATGAGTAAGAGACTTTATAACATTGTTATAGATGCTATTGATAATAAGTATATTAAGTTTGATAAGAATCGTATTGTTTCATTAAAATATGTTAATGATGATAATGCTTTTGTTATTACATCAGATGAAAGAGAGAAATCTTTCTCATCACTTAATCGTATCGCCCGTGGTTATGATAAGTTTACTAGTATTAAAAGTACAGATACTATCATCTTTGTTTCACCGGTATATGATCAATCAGAAAAGACTGCAACAAGATTATTTGATAGATTAGCAAGATTAGGTGCTAACTTAGTTATTCAACCTAAAACTTATGTTGATTTACACGCTTCTAGCGAGGATATCATGACGATGATTAATCTTATGAATCCTAAGTACTATATGCCTGTAATAGGTGAATATCGTCATATGGTAGCCAATAAAGAAGATGCTCTAAGAGCGGGAATGAAAGAAGAAGATGTTCTTCTTAAATTAGATGGTCAAGTTACTGAATTTGATGATGGTAGATTAGTTGAATCTAAAGAAATTATTCCAGCAAGTGATATCAGTATTGATGGTAAGACTATCGGTGATATTGGAGAACTTGTTATTAAAGATAGAGAAGCTTTATCCGATAATGGAGTAGTTATTGTTATCGCGACATTAGATCATATGACTAAGAAATTAGTAGGTGGTCCTGAAGTTATAACCAAAGGATTTATGTATTCAAAAGAATCCAACATAATTCCAGAATCTACTAATATTGCAAGAACAGTTATCGAAGATAATAATAAAACAGGTTATGTTCAGTTTAATAAAGTTAGAACAGAAGTTAGAGATAAATTAGGTTCATACTTATTTAAAGAAACAGAATGTCGTCCAATGATTTTAGTTGTTTTACAAGAAGTGTAATTAGACACTTCTTTTCTTTTGCATTTCTTGACATGGTAGGTAATAAAACTTATAATTGAAATGGATGTTAACCAGTGGTTAACAAGACATTTTGGGAGAGCGTTATGAACGATAACATATTAGAGCTAGATGAAGTAAAAACGTCGACTCTTATTTACTTACCATTCAAGAGATTACTTGATATATTTTTTTCTTTAATAGGACTTGTATTATTTATTATTTTTTCAATAATAATAAAAGTTTGTTATTTAATAACTGGAGATAAAGCACCAATTATTTTTATTCATAAAAGAATTGGTAAAAATGGTCAAGAATTTAATATGTATAAATTTAGAACTATGGTACCCAATGCACCAGAGTTACTAAAAAATCTTCTTAAAGATAAGAAGAAAGCTAAAGAGTGGAACGATAATCATAAGTTAAACGATGATCCTCGTATAACAAAAGTAGGACGTTTTTTAAGAAAGAGTTCCATTGATGAATTACCACAATTTATTAATGTCTTAATAGGTAATATGTCTTTAATAGGACCACGTCCATTAGTAAAAGAAGAAGTAGATGCCTATGGAAATCAAAAAGATTTATTACTTAGTGTAAAACCAGGTATAACCGGTAATTGGGCTTGTAATGGTAGAAGCAATACAACAGTCGAAAGAAGAAGAAAATTAGAATTAGATTATGTTAAAAATTGTTCATTATTATTAGATATTAAAATCTTCTTTAAAACAATATTAAAAGTTCTTCAAAAAGAAGGAGCAAAATAGGAGTATGTATGTCTATTGATATCATCTGTCCATTATATAATGCATCTAAATATATAATGCCATTATACAATTCTATAATGAAACAAAAAGATGTTGATATCAAAGACATTTTATTTTTACTTACAGAGAGTATTGATGATTCAGAAGATATATTAAAAGATAATAAATTAAACTATAAGTTAATAAAAAAATCTAATTTTTCTCATAGTCTAACTAGAGAAGAATATGCTTTAAAATCTAAAGCCGATATTATTGTCTTTATATCACAAGATATAGTTATTGAAGATAATTATTGGTTATTTAATTTAACAAAGAATATAAATGATAAAGTAGTAGCATCATATTCAAGACAAGTATCTAAGTTTAATAACATTGAAAAGTATACAAGAGAAAAAAATTATCCAGCTAAATCAAAGATAGTATCCAAAGATGATATTAAAGATTTAGGTCTTAAGACATTCTTTTTCTCAGATGCTTCTTCAGCTATTAAAACAAGTGTCTTTAAGAAATTAAAAGGTTATGACCATAAGAATCTACCTATCAATGAAGATATGTATATGGCCTATAAATTAATTAATAATGGCTATTCTATTAGTTATGAAGCAGATTCTGTTGTTTATCATTCCCATAACTTTACATTAAAGCAATTATATAATCGTTATAAATTAACAGGACAATTCTTTAAAGAGAATAGTTATATTAATAATTATGGAACTAATAAAGCTGGAGGTAGTCTAGCTAAATATATCTTAAAAAGAGCTTTCCAAGATAAGAATATTAAAGTTATATTACGTTTTCCCTTTGATATGGGATCACGTTATCTTGGTATGAAAGTAGGCGAAAGATAATGAGAATTTTAGCATTATACTTGCCTGCATATCATAAAGATATTATAAATGATAAAACTTGGGGTAAGGGATTTACAGAATGGGACAATGTAAAAAAAGGAAAGAAATTATTTAATGATCATTACCAGCCAATTGTTCCATTGAATAAAAATTATTATAATTTGGCAAACAAAAAAGATATTGAAAATCAAATAGATATGGCTAAAAAGTATAAAATAAGTGGCTTTATATTTTATCATTATTGGTTTGGAAATAATATAACTGCACTTACAAAACCGGCAGAAATATTAAAAGATGAAATTGATAAAAAAATTGATTATTGTTTTTGTTGGGCGAATCATAGTTGGATAAAAAATTGGCATGGCAATAAAAGTGGAATTATTGCAAATCAAGAATATGGTGATACAAAAGAATGGTTGAAACACATAAAATATTTGTTCCCATTTTTTGCAGATGACAGATATATAAAGATTAATGGAAGACCAATGCTTTATATATATAATATGAGTGATATTCCTAATTTTAATCAAATGCTTGATTGTTGGAATGATTTTCTTGAGCAAAATGGATTTAAAAAACTTTACATAGTCGAGTTTATATCGTCAAAAAACAAGAAATTATCAAGTTTAAAAACAGACTCTGTAGTTGAATTTGAGCCACTTTATACAACATATTTTGATATTTCAAAGTTTAATTTGTTAAAAAGATTTATTTGTAAGAAAACGAGTAGAATTGATTTTCAAGATTATAATAAACTATGGAATTATATAATAAATAGGAAAAGGACGTACAATGAATTGCCAATTCAAAAAGGATGCTTTTGTGGTTGGGATAATTCTTCAAGAAAAGGGTATGATTGTATGATTGTAAAAAATAATACCCCAGAGAATTTTAAAAATAATTTAAAACGATTAATAGCTAATAAAAGGAAATATTCTTCTAATGATTTTATAATTATCAATGCGTGGAATGAATGGAGTGAAGGTGCAATGCTTGAACCTACAGAAAAATATAAATACAAATATTTAGAAGCAGTCAAAGAAGTGCATGATTATTATGAAAAATAGTATATTGGTGTTGTTATCAACATATAATGGAGAAAGATATTTAGAGGAATTACTTGATAGTGTTTTAAATCAAAAAAAAGTTAATGTTGAAATATTAATTAGAGATGATGGATCAAAAGATAAAACTGTAGAAATATTGGAAAAATATTCAAATAAACATTCAAATATTAGGTATTATGTTGGTACAAATTTAGGCTATGCAAAAAGTTTTTGGGAACTTTTAAAAAATAGCAAAAAATATGATTATTATGCATTTTGTGATCAAGATGACATTTGGCTTGAAGATAAAATGTATTCGGCAATATCAAAATTATCGCAAAGAGATTCTAAGATTCCATTACTTTATACTAGTAATGTTATTCCTGTAGATAAAAATTTAAAAAAAATAAATTATAATAGTTTCAAAACAAATAAGTCACTTAATGTTTATGAGTCTTTTCAAAAATCAATTTTACCAGGATGTACTTTTGTATTTAATTATTCACTTAAAGTTATAGCAGAAAAATATGATGGATATATGGAATCACATGATTGGACATTATATAATATAGCTAATGTTTTTGGTGAAATACTATTTGATAATAATAGCAATATTTTATATAGAATATACTCTGAAAATACAATTGGTCAAGAAAGTATAAGCAAAACATTGCTTAAAAAGATTAAAAGATTTTTTCAAAAAAGCAAATGTACTAGATCAAAGTTCGCAAAAGATTTTTATAAATGTTATATGAATGATATGCCTATAAAATACAAGAAAGATATACATGAATTTGCTTATTATAAAGACAGTAAAAGTGAAAAGTTTTTATTTTTAAAAAATAAAAACTATAAAGGTTTTATTTTTAAAATTTATATTATATTAAATAAAATATAAATTAAAATCGAAATTAAAAAGGAGCAATATGTACAAAATTAGTGTAATAATTCCAATATACAATGCAGGCTTAAATTTAAAAAAATGTATAGATTCAATTGTAAATCAAACTTATAAAAATATTGAGATAATTTTAGTTGACGATGGATCAACTGATAATTCACTAGATATTTGTAAAAAATACAAAAGTATTGATAATAGAATAATTTTAATTCATCAAAAAAATTACGGAGTTTCTCATGCCAGAAATGTAGGAATTGAAAATTCTAGTGGTGATTATTTAAGTTTTATTGATTCTGATGATTATTTAGAATTAGATTGTTATGAAAAAGTTATTAATTGTATTAGTAAAAGCAAATGTGAAATTGTATCTTTTGCTATTAACTTTGAAGATAAAAAAGGAATAAAATCAAACGAAATAATCAAAGCTAGTCATGATATGATATTAAAAACAAAAGGAGAATGTTTTATTCAAACAAAATTTGAACCAATAATGTGGAGATGCTGCAATAAAGTTTTCAAAAGAAATATTATTGTTCAAAAAAATATAAAATTTAATACAAAAACTAATCAAGGAGAAGATGGGCTTTTTGTATTAAATATTTTAGATTCTAATGACAATATTTCTATGTATTACATAAATGAGTTGTTATATAATTATGTTCAATATGATTCCTCATCTTCCCACAAAATATCTGAGAAAAAAATGATAGAATGGCTTAATACTTTACATGAATATATTAATATATATAGAAAAAATAATATATATTGTGATGATATAAAAATAATTTATATGACAAATTTTAGAAAAGCTAAAATGAAATATAATAATGATATGCTTAATTCAAATCAAGTAATATTTAATGAATACAAAAAAGAAATAAGATTTAAAAATCTTAATTTAAAGCAGAAATTTAAATTGTTTGTTTTAAAATTTTAAAACAGATTAGAAAAGAGAAAATATGATTGTTTATATACTAATGTTTATATTTGTTTTTCTATTGATAGGAAATAATTTGAAAAATCAAAAAATAAATAAAATATGCATATTTCTCGGTCTTCTTTTACCATGTATAATTGCTGGATTAAGAAATTATTCTGTTGGAACTGATATAAAAGTATATTTACTTCCATTATATAATGAAGCACATAATTTTAATCAATATTTTATGTATATAAAAAGTACTATTATAACTGGTTATAATAATTCAGTTGTTTATGTTTCATCATATGATTATGGTTTTACATTTTTAGTGTATCTGATTGCAAGAACAGTCAATAATTTTCAATTCTTATTACTAACAATCGAAGCAACAATAATTTTTCCTATGTATTTTGGCTCAAAAAAAATATTTCATGACAATAAATCAATTGCAATGTTTATATTAGTATATTTGTTTTTCTTTTATGCAATAGGATTAAATGCTATGCGACAAATGATGTCATTATCAATATTTTTTTATGGTTTCTGTTGTTATTTTTCAAAGAGCAATAAATATAAAATATCATTAATTGTTTCAATTATTCTTTCAATCGCATTTCACAAGACAGCAGTCCTATATATTTTTATAGTTGCATCTTATAAAATATTTGAATGCTTTAAAGGAAAGAAAATAAGTTATAAAAAAGAAAAATTTAAAATTAATGGAATTATTTTGGTTGTTTTTCTAAGCTTTATATTATCTTTTATAATTGATTTTTATATGCTAGATGATCTTCTATCAAGTATAGGCTTAAATCATTATGCTTATTATTTATATGGAAAATCATTAGGAATACCAGGATTATTTATTTTTAAAATACCACTATATTATTTAATCTCTGTTTTATTGAAGAAATGTTTAAATAAGAGTAACGAAGAAGAAAAATATTTCATAATTCTTTTATTGGCTAATGAGATTTTTGCTACTATTCTATATCATGTGAATATATATGCTATAAGAATAGGTTATGTTTCGCAATTGCTTTTACTTATGTATGTTTGTAATTATTTTCCTAAAATTAGTAAATCAATTCAAAAAACATCATTATTAAGAAAGATAAAGTTCAATAAAGCAAAATTTATTAATCTTATGTTTTATGCTTATTTGTTTATTTATTGGTTTTATTACACTGTGATATGTGGTTCAAATCAAGTAATACCATATTACTTATTTGTTAGATTTTAATGAGGTGAATTAATTATGAAAAAGGCAATGATAGTCACTTTATTTGGTGAATATAATTATGGAAATAGACTACAAAATTATGCCGTATCTGAATTCTTAAAACATTATAATATAGACTCAGATACAATCAAAAATATTGCTTTGCTAAATGAAAATGATAAATATTTCTTACGATTAATAAAATACTATTTAAAATCACTTTTTTCTTCAAAGCAATCTGAAACTGATAAAGTAAGAAATAAAAATTTTAAAATTTTTGATAGTAATATTAAAATTGATTATCAAAATTTTAATTTCTTTAAAATAAATAAATATAAACGCTATGATTATTATATTGTTGGATCAGATCAAATTTGGAATTGTAATTTTGGCTGTTTAAGAGATTTTGATTTATTGACATTTACTGATAGTAAAAATAAAATATCTTTTTCAGCATCATTTGGTGTTGATAAATTACCTAATGAATATAAAGAAAAAACTGCTAAATATTTAAAACAATTCAAGGCAATATCAGTTCGAGAAGAAACAGGCAAAAAAATTGTTGAAGATTTAACAGGTAGAAAAGATGTTGTTGTTTTAGTTGATCCAACTATGTTGCTTACTAATGAAGAATGGGATAAAGTATCAAAAAAACCAGATAATTTTCCAAAAAAGAAATATATACTTAATTACTTTTTAGGAAAATTATCAGATGACAGAATAAAAGAAATAAATAAAGTAGCAAAAGAAAATGATTGTGAAATAATAAATATATTAGATAAAAATAGTCCATATTATGTTTGTGGACCAAGTGAGTTTATATATTTGGAAAAGCATGCATTCTTAATATGCACTGATTCTTTTCACTCTTCGGTATTTGCTATATTATATAATCGTCCTTTTATAGTATTTAATAGAGAAGATAATAATATAAGTATGAATTCTAGAATTGATACCTTATTAAAAAAATTTAAATTACAAGACAGATATTATAATGGAAAAATAGATAAGAAATTATTAACATGTGATTATACAGAAAGTTATAAAGTTTTAGAAAAAGAAAGACAAAAAGCAAAAGACTTTTTAGACAAAGCTATAAGTAGCTAGAATGGTTGTGACAAAATGAGTGCAAGTTCAGAAAGAAAATATGGAGCAATATTGTCATATGTTTCTTTGATTACAAGTATAATAATCCAACTAATTTGCACACCAATTTTAGTTAGATTTTTAGGGCAAAGCGAATATGGATTATATTCACTTTCTATCTCAATTATTGGTTATTTAAGTATACTTGATATGGGTTTTGGTAACGCAATAATCGTTTATGCATCTAGATATAGAACTCAAGATAAAAAAGAGGAAGAGCAAAAATTATATGGTATGTTTCTTATAATATATTTTGTTATTGGAATCATATCAACGATAATAGGATTACTAATATATTTTTATGCACCTGTTATTTTTAAAAATGGGATGAACCCATATGAAATAAGTAAGATGCAAAACATTTTACTAATATTAACATTTAATTTAGCATTATCATTTCCATTAAGTGTTTATTCATCAATTATAAATGCCTATGAAAAATTTACATTTCAAAAAATAATTTCTTTAATTGGAACATTATTAAAGCCACTATTAATGATACCGTTATTATTTTTGGGCTATAAATCATTAAGTATGGCAATAATTGTTACAGTTGCTAATTTATTTGTTATGTTCTCTAATTATTTTTATTGCACGAATAAATTAAACATTAAGATGAAATTTGGAGACTTTGATAGAAAATTGTTTAATAAAATTATGGCATATTCATTTTTTGTTTTTCTAAATGCAGTTGTAGATAAAATTAATTGGAGTGCAGATCAATTTATACTTGGAACTATTTGTGGAACTGTAGCTGTTTCTGTATATGCGATTGCAGGTGAATGCAATAGTTTATTAATTGGTTTGTCAACTGGAATTAGTGGAGTACTACTTCCAAAAATGGCAAAAATGGTTGCAATGAAATCATCAGATAAAGATTTATCAGATGAATTTGTAAAAGTTGGTAGATTACAATTTTTGATACTATTTTTGGTGCTTAGTGGATTTGTATTATTTGGAAAAGAATTTGTTATTCTATGGGCTGGACAAAACTATTCAGAATCATACTATATTGGTCTCGTACTTATGATTCCAGTATTTATTCCATTAATACAAAATTTAGGCATAAGCATATTACAAGCCAAAAATTTACATAAGTTTAGAAGTATTCTTTATATGTTTGTTGCCATATTTAATATTATTATAAGTATTCCACTTGCAAAAATGTATGGTGGAATAGGTGCAGCTTGGGGTACAGCAATATCTTTAATAATTGGTAATATATTTATAATAAATATTTATTATTATAAAAAAGCAAAGCTTGATATACCAAGATTTTGGAAAGAAATATTTGGAATGCTAGTATATTATGTTTTACCAATATTATTAATGATTGTTTTAACTACTAATATTCATTTACAAGGAAAAGTATATTTGTTCGTTTGGATAATTACGTATACTATTGTGTATTCTTTTGTTTCATATTACTTTGTTATGAATTCTTATGAGAAAAATCTTCTAAAAAGATTTAAAAATAAAATATTATCTAGGAAGTAGGTAGATAACATGATAAAAATTAATAAAAAAGAAGATTGCTGTGGTTGCCATGCTTGTATGAATGCATGTCCTAAAAATGCCATAGAAATGGTTGAGGATGAAAAAGGATTTAGATATCCTAAAATAGATAAAAGTAAGTGTATTAATTGTGGTTTATGTGAAAAAGTTTGCCCGATATTAAATGTAAATTCATCTAATAATAAACCAAAGGCATATGCAGCAAAAAACAATGATGATAAAATAAGGCTGAATAGTTCATCAGGCGGATTATTTTATCTATTAGCAGATTATATATTAAGCAAAAAAGGTGTTGTATATGGTGCTTCATTTGATCACAATTTTGATGTAGAGCATATTGAAGTAAGCACTAAAAAAGATTTAAATAGAATAATGACTTCAAAGTATGTACAAAGCAATATTAAAGATACATATAAGAAGGCAAAGAATAATCTTGATGAAGGTAGATTTGTTTTATTTACTGGAACTCCATGTCAAATAGAAGGCCTTCTTCTATACCTTAGAAAAGATTATGAAAAATTATATACTCAAGATATAATATGTCATGGTGTTCCATCACCACAGGTATGGAGAAAATATATAAGTGGCAAAAAAATACAAGAAGTTAATTTTAGAAATAAAGATAATGGTTGGGTTAACTATAATTATTTAATTAATGCTAAAGATAATAATTATTGCAATAATCATAAATATGATAATTATTCAAAATCTTTTTTAAGCAATTATATTCTTAGAGACTCTTGTTATAAATGCAAGTTTAAAAAGTATAATAGACTATCAGATATAACATTAGGTGATTTATGGGGTGCCAATAATATAATACCCGAAATGGATGATGATAAAGGAACTTCCTTGTTAATCATACATTCTAAAAAAGGCGAAGAATTATTTGATAAAATAAAGAGTAATTGTAGTTACAAAAAAATAGATTTAGATCAAGCTGTTGAATATAATTCAGCATACATTACGTCAGTTAGTAAGCCCAAAAATATAGAAGAATTTTATAATGATTTGTCATTAAATAGTGGAGACTTAAAAGTTATAAATAAATATGTAAAAGTTAGTTTTTCACGTAAAATTAAAAATAAAATCAAATCAATAATAAAAAGAGTAATTGGAAGAGGTAATTAAAATGGCAAAAAAAGAGAAAAAAGAAAACAAGAAGAAAAAGAAAATAAACACCATTAGTAAAATATTTGCAGTAGTCTTATTAATATGTGTTATTGTCACATTAGGAATGATTTTATTCTTAAATGTTTTACCAATGAAAAAATTATTATTGGTTATTACAATTTCATTATTAATAACATATATATTATGTTTATTCTTATTTAAAAAGAATATTAAAATAGGTATAAAAATACCATCAATTGTTATATCAGGTATATTATCGATATTTTGTATAATTATTTGTTATTATATCGGTGTTACATTTAACTTTATGGGTAAGGTTAATAGTTTTAATAAAACATATGCTGAATATTATGTCGTTGTTAAAAATGATAGCGCTTATGCTAAAATCGAAGATTTAAAAGATAAGAGTATTGGTGTATATAATGAAGAGACTAAAACATACAATGATGCATTAGATAAATTAAACAGTGCTGTTCAAATAAAAACATCAAATAAAATATCAATCGATGATTTAAAGAGCAATCTGTTAAATGATGGAGTAGATGCCATATTATTAAGCAATACAGCTAAAGATCAAATTGAAGCTGATGACGATAAATTCGAATCAGAAATTAAGATTGTATACACTATTAAAGTAGAGGTTGAAAGCATAGCAGTAGAAGCTAATAAAGTAGATGTTACTAAGGATGTATTTACTGTTTACATTAGTGGAATTGATACTTATGGCGAGATAGCGCTTACTAGTAGAAGCGATGTTAATATGCTTGTTACAGTTAATCCTAATACTAATCAAGTATTATTAACTTCTATACCAAGAGATTATTATGTTCAATTACATGGAACAACAGGATATAAAGATAAATTAACTCATGCTGGTATATATGGTGTTAATATGTCTATCGAAACAATCAAAGACTTTATGGGTATTGATATTAACTATTATATTAAAGTTAACTTTGATAGCTTAATCAAAGTTGTTGATGAAATAGGTGGTATTGATGTATATAGTGATACTACATTTGTCCCTTGGACTAACCAGAGTATTACTATACATAAGGGAATGGTACATATGAATGGTGCTATGGCATTGGCCTTTGCTCGTGAAAGACATGCTTATGAAGAAGGAGATAGACATCGTGTTCAAAATCAACAAGATGTTCTAACTGCAATTATCAATAAGATAACATCAACACCATCTTTGATGACAAAATATTCTAGTTTATTAAATAGTATATCTTCATCAATAGATACTAATATTGATATGAATTCTATTACTGATTTAATTAGAGTTCAATTAGATAAAAATCCTAGTTGGACTATAAAGAAATATAGTTTAAATGGTAGTGATAGTTCAGGATATACATATTCTATGGGAGCACAACTTTTATATGTTATGCAACCTGATCAAAGTACTGTTACAACTGGAGCAAGTTATATCAATGGTATGGTAGCAGGAAAAACATTTGATGAATTGGGTTTAAAATAAAAGCACTAAGTGCTTTTATTTTTACTATAATTATGTTATTATCGTTTGGTAGGTGATTTATGAAACCAGATTTAAATAAAGAAAGAATTAGAACAAAGAGTATTGTGCCAATTAAACATTATACTTTAGATTATGAATATCAAAATATTGGTAAGAATAAGACTTATTTTATTAAGACTTATGGCTGTCAGATGAATGAACATGATTCTGAAAATATAGCCGCTATCTTAGAACAAATGGGATATACTCCTGCCGATAGTTTTGAGAAAGCTGATTTAATACTTTTAAACACATGTGCGATAAGAGAAAATGCGCATCATAAAGTATTTGGTATGGTAGGGCGTGTTAAACATTTAAAGGGCGAAAGAAAATCATTAATGGTAGGACTATGTGGTTGTATGATGCAAGAAGAGTCTGTTGTTAATGAATTATTAAAAAAATATCCATTTATTGACTTTATCTTTGGTACGCACAATATAGATGACCTTCCAGGTGTAATTAAAAGAGCTGAGGCAAATAAAAAGACCGAAGTTGATGTCTTAAGTATGGAAGGAGAAATCGTTGAAGATATACCCGTTAAAAGAGCATCTAATGCTAAAGCATGGGTTAATATCATGTATGGCTGTGATAAGTTTTGTACATATTGTATTGTTCCATATACTAGAGGTAAACAAAGAAGTCGTAAACATGAAGATATCTTAAATGAAGTAGAGCATTTAGTTTATGATGGTTATCAAGAAGTAACTCTTCTTGGCCAAAATGTTAATGCCTATGGTAAAGATTTAAATGATAATTATACAATGGCTAATCTATTAGAAGATGTCGCTAAGACAGGTATTAGTAGAGTTAGATTTGTAACATCACATCCATGGGACTTTAATGACGATATGTTAGATGTTATCGCTAAATATCCTAATATTATGCCTTATATCCATTTACCATTACAATCAGGATCAGATCGTATCTTAAAATTAATGGGACGTAGATATACTAAAGAATCTTATTTAGAATTATTCCATAAGATTAAAACTTTAATACCTAATTGTTCAGTAACAACCGATATTATCGTTGGATTCCCTGGTGAAACAGAAGAAGATTTTAAAGATACATTAGATGTTGTTAATGAATGTAAGTATGATGGTGCTTATACCTTTATATTTTCTCCTAGAGTAGGTACTCCTGCCGCTAAGATGGAAGATAATATTCCATTACAAACTAAAGAATTAAGATTATATCGTTTAAATGATTTAGTTAATAATTATGCTAATGAATCAAACCAAAAATATGTTGGTAAGATAGTACCAGTATTAATTGAAGGTAAGAGTGATAAGGGTAGTTTATATATGGGTTATACTGATACGATGAAGTTAACAAATGTAAAGTGTACAAAAAGAGATATTGGTCACATTATTAATGTTAAAATTACGGAAGCTAAAAGTTGGAGCCTTAATGGTGAAAAGGTAAAAGGAGTATAAGCTCCTTTTAATTATATGTAATAATAAAATAATATGATAAAATATAATCAGTGTAGGTGAGTTTATGTCTTTTGTCTCGATGAGTTTTTTATGGATTTTTTTGCCAATATCATTAATATTGTATTTTTTTGCTGATAATAAATATAAAAATTTAATATTAGTTTTAGCTAGTTTGTTGTTTTATGCATGGGGACAAACTTCTGCATTTTATTTGCTTATATTACTAATACTAATAAATTACCTTTTTGGATTTTTAATTACAAAAAAATATAAAAATAAAAAATATAGTAAATATCTATTAATATTAGGAATTATAATTAACTTATTACCATTAATATATTTTAAATATTCTAATTTTATTATTTTAAATATTAATAGATTATTACATACTAATTTAAATTTATTAAAATTAACTTTGCCAATAGGAATATCATTTTTCATTTTTTCAAACATATCTTATCTTATTGATATATATAGAAAAGATGCTAAGTTGGAAAAAAACATAATTAATTTTGCATTATATGTTTCTTTCTTTCCAAAATTAACAATGGGTCCAATCGAGCAATATAAAAATTTTTCAAAGCAAATTAAAACAAGAAAAATGACAATAGATTCTTTTTATGAAGGAATAATTTCATTTGGATATGGCATTTTCAAAAAAGTATTTATTAGTAATACTCTTGCTATAACAGTTGATATTATTTTTAAAGCTAATATAGGATCAATAACACAATTTTATGCTTGGATAGGTGCAATATGTTATATGCTACAAATATATTATGATTTTTCAGGATATAGTGATATGGCAATTGGCTTAGGAAAAATGTTCGGATATGACTTGTCAAAAAACTTTGATTACCCATATTTATCTTCATCAATTACTGAATTTTGGAGAAAGTGGCATATAACTTTGAACAAGTGGTTTTTAAGTTATATATATATTCCTCTTGGTGGTAATAGAAATGGTTTAAAAAGAACAATAATAAACATATTAATTGTATTTGCAATAACTGGATTATGGCATGGCTCTAGTTGGAATTTTATTATATGGGGTTTATTTAATGGACTACTTGTTGTTACTGAAAGATTAGGTTTAATAAAAAAATTAAATAGTAATAAAATACTAGGACACATATATACAATATTTATGACATTAATTGGTTGGGTATTATTTAGATCAGAAGGTATAAAGAATGCTATTATATTTTTAAAAAAGATGTTTATTCCATCTAATATTGATAATTATAGTAGATTAGATATTTATCAAATAATGTCTAATAAGACAATATTTGTTATTATATGTGGAATACTATTTTGTGGCTTTATTCAATATTTATTTAAAAATAGCAATAAATTATCAGCAATTTATATTAAATATAAAGAATACTTAGAGCCACTTGTTGTTATATTATTTATAATTATTAGTATTTTCTCAATAGTAAGTGAATCATATAATTCATTTATATATAATCAATTTTAGGAGTCAATATGAGAAAGAATGTAAATAAATTAATAACAATCATAATCTTTATACTAATATTAATTGTACCAAACGTATCATACATCTTTTTAAAAGATAAGTTTCCAAACGTTAATACGGAAAACCGAAAATTAGCATCTAAGCCAGAACTTGATAATAGTAATATAATGACATACTTTAGTAGTTATAGTGCATATTATAATGACAATCTACCATATAGAACGTTTATAAAAAGTAAATATAGCAAAGCAAATTACTATTTGTTTAATTATTTAGGAAATAATTGCTTAAGTGGTAAAGATGGCTGGATATTTTATATTAACTCAGACGATGGTAATCCAGTTGCTATAGTTCAAGGAAAAGGAATATATTCTAAAGAGCAAATGGAAAAAGCAAAACAAAAAATAAATTCAGATGTTTCTATCGCAAAAGATAAAGGAATTGATTTATACTATCTAGTTATTCCAAATAAAGAAAATATATATAGAGATAAATTACCAGATAGCATAAAAATTTATGATAATAAAAGTAATAGAGAAAAACTTATTGAATATATCAATAATTCTAAATTAATTTATCTCAAAGATAAATTATTAGCAGAAAAAAACCAATTTCAGTTATATATGAAACAAGATACACATTGGAATGAGATTGGTGCATTTTTTGGATATCAAAGTCTTATTTCAAGTATTAAGAACGATAACTCGATACATTATGAAAGTATAACAAAAGAATTTTCTATTAATACTGGTGATATGATAGGATTATCTGGAGTATATAATGTTTTTTCTGATTATAAATATACTATAAATTATGATAACAATTATGAAATAAAAAAAGGATGCAAAGGTATTTGTGTTTATGAAAACAAAAATGCTAAATATCAAGAAACTATTATGATAGTTGGTGATTCCTATAGAACAGCAATGATTCAATATTTATCAGCTGATTTTAAGACTGTAATCCATTTGCATCGAAATGATTATAAGAAAAAATTAATTGATGAATATAAGCCAAATATAATAATTTCTGAATACGTAGAAAGGTACTTTAATCCTAACTTTCCTCAATTATTTCATTAAAAAAAATCTAGCCAATTTTTATTGACTAGATTTTAATTTTAGTATGTATGAATATTTCCTTCTAATTTAGGTGAGTGATCAGGTACAATTCCACGTACAATGGCAATCTCACTTACTAATACTTGCATTAATAGAACACACATAAACATGGCATATAAATCATTAGATTCATCAACAAGTATTCCACCTTTAGACATATCATATAGTTCTTTATTATTAGTAATAGTATAAACTTCTTTAGTAAACTTTTCTTCAATAAATGATAATGTTTCTTTTGAAGTAGGTACTGTCTTCTTATCATAAGAGGTAATAAAGACAGGTGTATCTTTTTGTACCATCATCATAGGTCCATGATAGAATTCAGCAGAACTATATCCTGATGTATGGAAGTGACAAGTTTCTCTTAATTTAAGACCAAATTCAATTCCCAGTGGGAAAGATAATCCTCTTCCTAAACTAAATAATCCATCGATATTCTTAAAGTTCTTAGCTAACTTTTTAACATCATCATATTGCTCTAAAGCATGATTTAAATCATTAGTTAATTTTTCATCATCAAGCATAAGTTCAGGATTACCAGTAATAGCATAAACTAATTTAGTTATTAAATATAAACTAGCTGAGAAAGTTTTAGTAGCAGGAAATGCTACAACATCTCCCATATGTAAATCTAAGTTATACATAGCATCTTTAGCAACTTGATCTTTGTCAGTTAAATTAGTAATAGATACAGTAAATGCTCCAAATTCTTTTGCTCTTTTAGTAGCATAATCAATATCTTTACCACCACCAGATTGACTAATTATGATAGCTAGAGTATGACTTAAATCCATCTTTGTATTATATATGGTATAAGTTGATTTATTCGCTATTTCAACTGGCTTATGATAATAAAGTTCTAATAATGTCTTAGCATATAATCCAGCATGTAATGATGTACCACGAGCAATAATAACAATATTAGTTGGATTAAATTGATTAATCTTTACTCCAAGTTCTTCTAATGTAGTAGCATTAGTGTCTCCACAACCCCTTACTCGATCAATAAACTCTTTTGCTTCTTTAAACATAATAGTATTGTTCATATATCCTCCTATATATTCTCATACTAATTTTAGCACAAATTACAATGTTAGAATAAAAAACACTTCATTTGAAGTGTTTTTAAATTGAAATACCTTTCTCAAAAGTAGGTTCTATAATACAATGCTGTATTAACTCGTTTTCAATTGTTTCATGGGCTTGTTTGCTAGCTAAATCAAAGGCCTTTTTATAAAAATGGCCACTTATTAACTTATTTATATTATCATTCTTTTTTATTTCGGCTTTATTTTTTTCTTCTTCTAATTTTTTTTCTTCTTCAGATCCTTTTTCATAACTTCGGATGCTTGTTACTTTACCATCTTTAATAACTATTTTATTCAATTTTTCTGGTTCTTCTGTAGTTGCATTAGAAATAACCTTATTTTCAGTCTCTTTTTGATATCCCATATAAATGATAAATTCTTTAGTATCTTTATCAAAAGTTTCAAGTTTGGAATTAATTTTTAATTTTGCTCCATCTTGATCAAATCTTTGGTGACATTTCTCATAGTTTGCATAATATAAAATTTTAACAAGAGATAAATCACTTAAATCAAGAGAATCTTTTTTTTCTTCCATATATCCTCCTATGTCAATTATTATTCATTTTTATTTATAAGTCAAATATTTTATTGTATAATTATATTAGAGAGTAGGTATTATTATGATTTTATATATTATTGTTATTTTATTAATTGTCGTTGTTTTATACTTTATTATTACTTATAATAACTTTAGGGTTTTAAAGAATTATGTTAAAGAAGCTTTTTCAACTATGGATGTTTATTTAAAGAAGCGTTATGACTTAGTACCAAATCTAGTCAATGTTGTTAAAGGATATGCTACCCATGAAAAAGAGACGTTAGAAGCAATAACAAATGCTCGAACTAAAGCATATGATGATATGAGTGCAAGTGAGAAGATTAAAACAAGTAGTGAAATTAATTCTAGTATCAGTAGATTATTAGTTATAGCAGAATCTTATCCCGAATTAAAAGCGAATGAAGAATTTCAAAATTTAAGCAAAGAATTAGTTCAATTAGAAGACGATATTGCTAATGCACGTAAATATTATAATGGTACTATCAAAAATTTGAATAATGCCGTTGAAACATTTCCAAGCAACTTAGTTGCTAAAGCACTTAATATTACTGAAGAATCATTCTTTGAAGCTAGTGAAGAAGATAAAAATAGTGTAAAGGTTGAGTTATGAAAAGGTTAAGTAAATTATTGCTATTATTATTTACCCTTTTTTTAGTGCCACCAATAGTATTAGCAGATACTAATATTGATATAAATAAACCTGTTGATTATAATCAAAATAATATTGTTATTAAGAATATTAAGTTTAATGATTTATCTAAAACAACAACAGGTAATTTTGGTTTAACAGGTGATATTACCAATAATAATGATTATGATGTTTTCCTTAAAGAAGTAGTTAATTATTATAATCAAAAAGAAGAGTTAATTGCATCTGGAAATACAGTTCAAATTATTAATGCCAAAGATACTATAAAGTATATTGCTATGTCTGATTTAAATAAATTAATCGGAACAAATAGTACTAGTGATATTAAATACTATAGTATTGTTATTGAAGCAACTAAATATGTTAAAGATACAACAACAATAGTTAATAAAGATGAATATGCAAAATATGATTATGTCGTTGATGACTATAATATTAGTGTTAATGTTAATGAAAATAATTCTTTTGATATAACTGAAATGATAGATGCTTATTTTAATAAAGAAAAGCATGGTATTTATCGTAGTCTTCCTTTACATAATTCTGTTTATCATCAATATTATAAAACATTTTATAATAATGCTATGGTAAGTAATATTAGTTGTAATACGCAATTTAGTAAATACTTAGATTCTGATAATTTAGTTTTACAAATAGGTGATCCAAATACTACTATTACAGGTTATTATAAATATGTTTTAAGTTATAATTATAAGCTAAATAAAGATGAAACAAATGCATATGATGAATTATATTATAATCTTGTTGGTACTGATTTCACATCACCAATGGCTAATGTTAGCTTTAAAGTTACTATGCCAAAAGGATTTGATCCAGCTAAAATATCTTTCACAAGTGGTACAAAAGGTTCAACAGGAAATAAAGTTATTTATAGTGTTAAAGACAATGTTATCACTGGTTTTTATAATGGTATTCTAAATCCAGGAGAGGCTATAACAATTAGATTAGTATTAGATAATAACTATTTTACTAAAGCTGGCATTAATATTAGTTTATACAAAATTATTACTTTAATAATATTATTTGCTATAACGTTGATATGCTATTTAATATGGTATTTTCGTGGTAAAGATGCCATGGTAGTAACAACACCAGAATTTTATGCCCCTGATAATTTGAATAGTTTAGAAGTAGCTTATGTTTGTAAGAATAAAAAAATAAAATCTAAAGATATATCTTCTTTGCTTATTTATCTTGCAAGTAAAGGTTATCTAAAGATATCAGAAAATGATACTGGTTATAAAATAACGAGATTAAAACAATATGATAGCAATAATAGTTATGAATCTGATTTTTATTGTGGCTTATTTGGTAATGGAGAATTTAATCCGAACGAAAATAATTATGTAACTAATTCTGATTTAAAATCTGATTTTTCTTATACATTAGCTAGAATAAAGGATAGTATTATTAAGAATGGTTGTGGTGAATCAAAAGTATTTGATTCTAAAGCACCAATTTATCAAATAATTATTTGTATTTTAATAATATTATTTGCAATAGTAGCTATTGTTGGTCCTGTTTTGGAATTTTATACATTTCCATTATATGGTTTTCAAAAATCTTTTATCGCTTTGTTTCTTGCTTCTTTTGTAATATTTTATATATTTTTGTCTTTTAGATCAGGTTGGATATACGGCATTATACCTTCAATAATTGGCATTCCATTTGTATTTGTAATGCTTCCAGAGATACTAAATTTAACTTCCATTTTTAATGCTTATGACATAATAATAATGTTAACGGGTTCTACTCTTTTAGTGATTAATATTGTTTTAGCATCATTGATGCCTAAAAGAACACCATATGGATCAAAATTATATGGTAGAATTTTAGGATTTAAAAACTTTTTAATAACAGCAGATAAAGATCAGTTAGAAGCACAAGTACAGCAAAATCCAACTTATTTTTATGATATACTTCCTTATACTTATGTATTAGGTATATCTGAAAAATGGATTAGTAAATTTGATGATATTGGTTTACCAAAACCAGCATGGTATGAAGGGACAGCAGATTTTAATTTTGGTAACTTTAATTATTTTATTGATGATACACTTTCAACATCAACATTTTCAGCACCAATAAGAAGTGGTGCAGTTAATACAGCATTAGATATTGTAAAGGACGTTATTGATTTTAGCATTGGCGGATCAGGTTTCGGTGGCGGAGATTCAGGAGGCTCATCTGGTGGCGGATCATCAGGTGGTGGTTCCGGTGGTGGCGGAATGGGATCTTGGTAGAGAGGAATTTATGAAAAAATTATATAAAATAATAATATTATTATTTACACTCTTTTTAGTACCACGTTTCGTACTAGCAGATACTAATATTGATATAAATAATCCAGTTGATGTTAATAAAGATAACGTTGTTATTAAAAATATCAAGTTTAATAATTTAACTAATACCAGTTCTAAGAATTTCGGTTTAACAGGAGATATTACCAATAATAATAATTATACTGTTAAAGTAGAGGAGAAAGTTAATTACTATGATACTTCTAATAATCTTTTAGTAACTGATACTGTTGTACAGATTATTAATGCCAATGATACTGTTAAATATAGTGAGATGTCTAATTCTAGTATGTTAACAAGTACAATAAAAATAAGTAATTTTAAATACTATAATTTATCAATTACAGTAACTCAGTATAATAATACTCAAGATAATACAAATACTCCTAGTAAAACAGGTAAGTATACTAGTGAAGATTATGTAATTGATTCATATAATATTGATGTCGTAGTTAATAGTGATAATAGTTTTGATATCACTGAAACAATAGATGCTTATTTTAATACAGCAAGGCATGGTATATATCGTGAAATACCACTAAAAAATACTGTTAATTTAGTTGATGGTAAAACATATAGTAATACTGCTAAAGTGACTAATATTAATGTAAGTGATGCATATACTAGAACAACGGAAGATGATAATTGCGTTTTAAAAATAGGTAATGCTAGTTCGACAATTACAGGTGAAAAAAGATATGTTATTTCATATAAATATACTTTAAGTAGAGATAATATATCAGATTATGATGAATTCTATTACAATCTTATTGGTAATGGTTGGACTACTTATATAGGTAATATTACTTTTAAAATAACAATGCCTAAATCTTTTGATGCAGCCAAGTTAGGTTTTTCATCAGGCAATTATGGTTCAACAGCTAATAATGTTACATATAGTGTTAAAGATAAAACAATTACTGGTTCTTATCATGGAATATTAGGACCAAGTCAATCTTTAACAGTAAGATTGGCATTAGATAATGGATATTTCAATCGTGCTAGTTTTCATTTTGATTTTAACTTAAAAAATTTATTAATTTATGTAGGCCCAATGATATGCTTAATATTATGCTATCTCCTTTGGTATTTTAAAGGTAAGGATAAAATAGCTGTTGAAACAATAGAGTTTTATCCACCAGATAATATTAATAGTTTAGAAGCAGCATACATATATGGCAATAAAAAAGTAACTCCTGAAAATATTACGTCATTACTTATTTATTTAGCAAGTAAAGGTTACTTAGAAATAATTGAAGATGCTACCGATGATAGTAAATTTACAATAAAGAAAGTAAAAGAATATGATGGCAATAACGATTTTGAACAAAAATTTTTCGATGGTTTATTCAATTGTAAGGATATACCAAATTCAATTGCTGATGTATTTGTATCATTAGTTAAAAATGATAAAAAGGAAAACAATAATGAAGTTACTTCTGATGATTTAATGTATCATTTTTACAATGTAGTTAATGATATAAAAAGTGATATTTTTTATAATGGTATTGATGATACATATGAATCTGGAACTACTTTCTTTAAGGTTTTAATTGCTATCTTAGCATTAGCTACAATTGGTTTCTCTTTGTGGCTACCAGTATATATTCAATATGGAGAATTATCATTAGCAACAGTTATTATATTTAGTTTATTAGTGTACGCTGTCGTACTGATTTTAATTAATGCTTATACTACTAAAGATATAACTCGTATTTTAATAGCAATTTTTATAACAGTATTTATGATGTTTCCAGCCGTTACAACATTTTCATCATTAGCAGGACCTTTAGTACAAGAATACTTTTCTGAAAATGCCTTTGCATTAGTTATTGGAGCAATATGTACAGTTAGTGAATTAGTTTTAATGATATTAATGCCTAAGAGAACGGAACATGGTAATGATCTTTATGGAAAGTTATTAGGATTTAGACGCTTTATTGAAACTGCAGAAGCAGATCAATTAAAGGCGGAAGTGAAAAAGAATCCACAATATTTTTACAATCTTATCCCTTATGCTTATGTTCTTGGAATATCAGATGTTTGGGTTAAAAAGTTTGAATCAATTACATTAGTACCACCAACTTGGTATTATCGTGATGGTATGGATTTTGATCTTACTGATTTTAATCATTTTATGGATATCTCAGTTTATTCAAATAGTGTTTTAACAGCAGCACCATCTTCAAGTGGCTCTGGTTATGATGGCGGAGGCGGAGGATTCTCTGGTGGTTCATCAGGTGGTGGCTTCTCTGGTGGAGGCTCCGGTGGTGGTGGAGGCGGTTCTTGGTAACCGCTTTTTCTTTGTATTATTTTAGTGTATAATGAAAATAAAATTAGGAGAATATCATGAATCTAGTTTATAGTACCGATATAAATAAATATAGAGATGATATAATTAACGCCTTTGTTGATTATTACGGGGAAAAGTACCGCAAAATTATAACAAAAAGATACAACAATACTAACTTCTATATCTTTCACAATCCAGCTTCACTTGATCAATATATAGAATATGAATATGAGCATAATTATCATGTTAAACCAGATGCTGAATTGATTAGATATAATGATTATTTAGACAGCTATTACAATTTTCTTTCTAAAGTTCATGATAAATATATGAACCAATTTGTTAAAGATAATATTGATTTATTACCTAAAAGTGATCAAAAAGAATTTAATGGTCATAACTATTCTAGTTTAAAACATATTGATTTAATAATAGATCCATATTCATTTGATGATTATTATTTTAGTTTTTATAATGATATAGATTTTAAAAATTATTTTGATAACTTTGGCAATATTGATACATATGCCACATATATTTTTGGTGGTGGTAAAATAGAAGAATCTTATTTAAAATGTAACGAAAAGAAAAATATAAAACGCATTGATAAAGATAGAGTATTAAAACTTTATATGTCACGTATTAGAATGATTAATGACATTTCTAGATATATGACTAGTTTTAGTTTTAGTCAATCAAAATGCAATTATGAAAAAAGTAAAAATGGAACAATTAATGAGCCATTACTTGTTTCACGAAATATTAATGCCTATTTTATGGCTAATGAAAAAAGAATTAAACATAAAAATGGTAAAGTGACATATAAAGAAGAAAGAGATATTTATTTCTGCCCTGAAAATTCATTATTTGATGTGCAAGATGAATCACTAATACATGAAATAGCCCATGCTATTAATACTACTTATGATCATAATACTACTTTGCTAGAGTCAATTACTGGCACTTGTTATGATAGACTCGATATAGCTAATAATTGTGATGAAGAAAGTAGTTTATTAGATGAAATTATCAATGATAAAATAGCGCAGGATATAACTGATAAATTACATGATAAGGGCATTTATATCTTTCAAAAGACAGAAATAACTAAGCATAAGGATAGATCATTCTATGCACAATTTATACCTGCTATAGAGCCTTATTTTAATAAAAATAAAGATTTGTTAATAGAAACATTTATGACTGGTAATCTTGATTTAGTAAGACCAGGTGAATTAGAAGAATTAAAGAACAATAAATTTTCTAATCGTATTGATAGTGAATATGGTAAATTAAGAAATGGCGTTAACTTTATGTTTAATATTGTTTGTAATAAAAATGAACATAATGAATATGCCAAACAAAAAGAATTTAAAAAGTTGTCTCAAAAATTAAAGAATAATACTAAATAAAAAACTTACGAATTAATTTTCGTAAGTTATTTTTATATGGAGCAAGTAATGGGAATCGAACCCACATCTTAGCCTTGGGAAGGCCGTATACTACCATTGTACTATACCTGCATAGATAATATTATAAAGTATTATCTATTTTTTATCAACGAAATTATCTTTAGTAAATTCATATAAGCCAATACTAACAGCATTATCTAAATTAAGACTATCAATCTTGTTATTATGATTAATTCTAATAGTAGTACCAATATGATCAAATTCATCTGGTAGACCAGTAGCTTCATTACCAAATATTAAAGAGTAGGTATTATCTTTTTTAACAGTAGATAGATTATTTTCACCATTTAAGATAAATGGATATAATGTTCTATTACTAATATCTTTTTGATAATCACTAAAGTTATCATAGTATTTAAAGTTAATATTAAATAATGCTCCCATAGAGGCTCTAACTACTTTAGGATCAAAGATATCAACAGCCGGTTTTACAATAATTAAATTAGTAATGCCAAAGCCAACTGCTGTACGAATAATAGTACCAAGATTACCCATATTAGATGGATTGACAAGGACTAGGTGATTAGCATTAAAATCAATCTTAGTATCAAATTTTTTAAATGCCCCAATGATATAGCAATTATCTTTATCAGATAGAGTATGGAATATTTTATCACTCTCAATAATTTCAATATTATTTTTATTGCATATATTTACTATCTTATTATAAGTATCATTATGTTCTTGCTTATTATGTACATATACTCTTAAAACATCATTAATATGATTATCTAAAAGATAAAGTGTTAATGTTGTACCAAGAGCATATGAGATATTATCTTCTTTCTTATATTTATTCATCTATCCTCCATAAACCAAGATGACCTTTGATCATTCTTTTGTCATCAATCTTTTTAATATTTTCTAACTTCCAGGCATAACCATCAAAGTCGCCAATATCATATACCTTATTATCTTTTTTGTACAATGCATCTTTAAATTCTTTAGTTACTTTAATGCAATCAACGATATCTGCGCTAGCAATTATTCTAGATTGTGGATATTGATATTTAATATCACCACATCTTTTCAATCCTTCTTTATCAATTGTCATTCCAGCATGAATATAAATTGGACCACGATAATTAGTTTTCCAAGTTCTAAATTCATATTCTTTTTTACCATCCGCAATTAAAGATGCAAAAGGTTGTTTTATCGTTAATACTTTCATGTTAATATTATAGCATGTTATAATGAGTTAGGTGAGTTATGAAAGTATATTTTACAAAATTAAATAAAGATGCCGTTATTCCTACTTATGCCCATCCTGGTGATGCTGGAATGGATATAAGAGCTATTGAAGATGTCGAGTTAAATCCACATGAAACAAAGATTATTCATACTGGTATTGCCGTGGCACTTCCAGTAGGTTATGAACTACAAGTACGTCCAAGAAGTGGCTTATCTTTAAAGACACCACTTCGTATTCCAAATGCTCCAGGTACAATTGATAGTGGTTATCGTGATGAAATAGGGGTTATTATGGAAAATACATCTAATGAAGCATTTAAAATTAATAAAGGTGATCGTATTGCACAATTAGTTCTTGCCAAATATGCTACCGCTGATTTTGTTGAAACAGAAGATGTTAAAACTATTGGTGATAATCGTGGTGGTGGATTTGGTCATACGGGAATTAAATAAAAATTATATAAAAAACTAAAAAATTATTGAAAAAGATTTATGGATATGGTATATTACTAATGTCCTGCAGATGTAGTTCAATGGTAGAATGTAACCTTGCCAAGGTTAAGACGTGAGTCCGATTCTCATCATCTGCTCCATTTTGAAATAAAACTTGCTTATGCAAGTTTTTTTATTTTGTAAACACAATTAATATTATTTTAAAATATTAGAGTTTTTATATTATAATTAAGATGGTGATAATATGAAAATAACAAATGAAATTAATAAATATATATTTAGAGGCTATGACATAAGAGGTATTGCAGATAAAGATTTAACTGATGATGCCGTTTATACCATTGGTAAAGCTTTTGGTAGCAAATTAATAGATGATGGTAATACTAATTGTTTCATAGGTCGTGATAACCGCAATTCATCACCACGTTTAAGAGAAGCATTAGTAAATGGTATATTAGATTCTGGTGTATCTGTAATTGATTTAGGATTATGTACAACACCAATGTATTACTATGCTTGTATATTAAAAAATGTGCCAAGTGGCATTATGATTACAGCTAGTCATAATCCTAAAGATGATAACGGATTTAAATTTGCCTTTAATGATAAAGGTAATGCTTGTGGTAAAGAGATAGAAGATTTTAGAGACTATGTTCTTGCTGGTAAGTTTCATGATGGTAAAGGTGATTTAAGTTATTACAATATTGTAAATGAATATTACGATTTAATGACTTGGTCTATTAATTTAGGACCAAGAAGAGTTAAAGCCGTAATTGATTGTGGTAACGGTACAACAAGTTTATTTGCCAAAACTTTATATAACAAATTTAATATAGATGCTGTTATGCTTTATGATGAATCAGATGGTAATTTTCCAAACCATATTCCAGATCCTGCTGTCGAAGATTATATGGCTGATTTAAAAAAGAAAGTTATTAGTGAACATGCTGATGTTGGATTAGCCTTTGATGGCGATGGCGATCGTATTGGTATTATTTCCAATACTGGTAAATATATACCAGCCGATATCTATATGCTTTTAATGGCTAGAGATGTTCTACCTAAAAACAATAATAAAAAAGTATTATTTGATGTTAAATGTTCTAAAGCATTAAGCGATGAAATAACTAAACTAGGTGGTACTTATGAATGCTATCGTAGTGGTAATTCGTATACGAGAAGAGAGACTAGGGAAGGTAATTGTATTCTAGGAGTAGAATTATCTGGACATGTTTATTTTAGAGATAAATTCTTAGGCTTTGATTCAGGAATGTATGCTGGACTTCGTATGATTGAATTATTATCAAATACAGATAAGACAGTTGATGAATTATTAGAGGGTATTAATAAATATTATTCAACACCAGAAATAAAAGTACCAACACCTGATGAAATTAAATTTAAAGTTGTTGATAAAGTTAAAGAATATGCCATAAGTAAGAATTACCAAATAAATGATATCGATGGTGTTAGAGTTGAATTTGCTGATGGTTGGGCATTAGTAAGAGCAAGTAATACAGGCCCTAACATCACATTGCGTTTTGAAGGTAAGACTGAAGCATATCGTGATCAACTACAAAAAGAATTTACGGACGTCTTAGAAAAAACTAAAACAAGTTTATGATATATCGCAAGATATATCTTTTTTTATGAAAAAGCAACAAATTGAAGCAAATATTTGCTATAATGAAATCAATATATAATCGGGAGGCCTATGTATGATAGAAAAGTTTTTAGAAGATTTTAAAAATATTACAACATATTATGAATTTCTAGTTAAGAAAACTAAGAATTTAGAAAATGTTGGTATTACCAATGAATGGCTTATCGACAATTATTATCTTTTAGTTGAACATAAAAATATTGTTATCAGAGAGACAAAAGCCCTAAAAAAGAAATTTAAATATGCTCATCATATCAATAATGTTTTAACTAACATTATTGAAAAAGATAATTATAATTTAGACTTTGATAAATTAGTTAATGAATTAAATTTATATCAAAAAGAAAATAAGATATATTTTTCTTATCGTGAAATAGATTTAATACCAACATTATTATTGTTTATATATACAAGTAAATTAAATGAATTATGCCAAGAAGAAAAAAGACGTCTTGATATTGAAGCTGATATATCTCAAAAGATTAAAAAAGTCGAGAATGAAGAAATTAATCTAGAAGATTTTATTAGTAGTGATTCAGATATTGTTAATAATGCAGATTATGTTTTTGAAATTAATAATCAATTAAAAAAATTAGGATCTAAATCGAATGAAGCATTTAAGCAATTAAATCATATTTTAGAATCTAATAAAATAAAATTAAAAGACATGTTAAATGGTGAATATCAAGTTAGAATTGATAGCAATATTTTAATATCTAATATATTTGGTGCTTTTAAAGAATTCTTTGAATTAGATGATGAAAAGTTATTTGAAAATGTATGTCTAACAGAACAAAAATTAAATTGTGATGAAGTATACAGCAAGATGACAACAGAGTCTAAATATCTTTATCGTGATCGTATTGTTAAATTAGCAAAAAGAAGTCATATGAGTGAATATGATTATGTTATCAAATTGATGAGCAAAGCTTTAGAAGAAAATAAACATATCGGTTTTTATCTATTTGGTAATAGTCATACTAAATTTAATGTTTTTGTTTATATATTCTTTATAACAGCCATATCAATTGTATCGACATATTATTTGAGTGCATATTTTATTAGCAATCGAATCTTAGGATTCTTAATTTTAATAATACCTGTTAGTCAGTTATATATTAAATTAGTTAATTATATTGTGACTAATACAGTTAGCCCTAAGCCACTTCCTAAAATGGATTATGCTAAAGGTATACCTAGTGAATCAGTTACGATGGTTGTTATACCAACTATTTTAAATGATCCTACTAAAGTTAAAAATATGTTTGATACATTAGAAACATATTATCTTGCTAATAAGAGTGATAATTTATATTTTACTCTAGCTGGCGATCCAAAAAGTTGTGATAAAGAATCTTATTACTTAGATGAAAATATTATCGCAACAGGTCTTAAATGTGTAAATGATTTAAATAAAAAATATGGTAATAAAATATTCTATTTTGTCTATCGTAAAAGATTCTTTAATCCATCAGAAAATAGTTATCTAGGTTATGAACGTAAACGTGGTAATTTAATTCAATTTAATAAGTTATTATTACATCAATTTACTAAAGAAGATATTAGCAAATATTATTTTGCCAGTACTTTTAGTAATTTTAATATTGATATTAAATATGTCATTACTCTTGATACTGATACAGAACTTGTTTTAAATACAGCATTAGGATTAGTAGGAGCAATGGCGCATCCATTAAATAAGCCTATTCTAAATAAAAATAATACTAAAGTTATAAAAGGCTATGGCTTAATGCAACCAAGAGTTAGTGTCGATATTGAATCTACTAACAAGAGTTTGTATTCCCAAATTTTTGCTAGTATCGGTGGATTTGATTCATATACATCAATAGTACCTAATGTCTATCAAGATTTATTTAAAGAGGGTAGTTTTATTGGCAAGGGTATATATGATTTAAAAGTATTTGATACTATTATGGCTGATGCTTGTCCTGATAACTTAGTTTTAAGCCATGATTTATTAGAAGGTAATTACATTAGATGTGCTTTTTTATCTGACGTTGAATTAATCGATGATTTCCCTGTTAAATTCTTATCTGATGCCACACGTCAATATCGTTGGGCTCGTGGTGATGTCCAAATAATTGGATGGTTAAAACCGTACGTTAAAAATAAGAAATTAGAGACAGTTAAAAATCCATTAAATTCTCTAGGTAAATGGAAAATATTAGATAATATTATGCGTATGTTTTTAGCACCTATGGTACTTTTAGTCGCTATCTTAGGTTCGTATTGTACTGGTCATCCATATTTATGGGGATTATTTGTATTAATTGGTATCGCCTTACCAATAATATTCTATTTAAGAAGCAGATTATATAATAAGAAAACCGATTCAATAACTATTCGCTATAGTGATGTTTTAACTGGCTTTAAATCATTAATAATTAATTCATTTATTAATCTATCAACAATACCATTTTATTCTAAATTATATATGGATGCTTTCTTTAGAACTTTATATCGTTTAACTATAAGTCATAAAAATCTTCTTAATTGGATAACTGCCGAAGATGCTGAAAAGACAACTAAGAATGATTTAAATAATTATCTAAAGAATTTTAATTTTAACTTAATGTTAGGTATAGTACTAATATGCTTAGGATTATTTAAATTAAACATACTAAGTGTTCTTTACGGATTAGTATTTGTTTCCACACCATTTGTTTTACATCAAGTTAGTCAACCATTACATGATCATGCAGAAGATTTAGGTGACAAAGAAAAAGATGAAGTTCTTGCCATTGCTAAAAAAACATGGAGTTTTTTTAATGATAATTTAAAACCAGAATACAATTATTTAATGCCTGATAATTATCAAGAAAATAGAGAAATAAAAGTAGATAATCGTACTTCTGGAACAGATATCAGTTACTCATTAATTAGTATTGTCTGTGCTGATGAATTAGGTTTTATTACTGATGAGGAAGCATTAGATTTATTAACTAAAGTTATTAGCAGTATTGAGAAGTTACCAAAGTGGTATGGACATCTTTATAACTGGTATAACATTAAAACAATGGAAGCATTAAATCCATTATTTGTATCTACAGTTGATTCTGGTAACTTAGTTGCGTCATTAGTAGTTGTATCTGAATTCTTAAATAAAAAAGCTGATTTAGATTTATCAACTAGAGTCGATTATTTAATTAACAATACTGATTTTAAGAGACTATACACAGATAAAGATGTCTTTAGTATTGGTTATGATTTAAATGAATCTAAGTTATCAATTTATAACTACAATAAGTTTGCCAGTGAGAGTCGATTAACAAGTTATATTGCTATTGCAAAAGGTGATGTACCAGCGAAGCATTGGTTCTGTTTAGATAAAAATTTAACAACATATAATCATGCAAAAGGATTAATATCTTGGTCAGGAACATCATTTGAATATTACATGCCATATCTTTATATGAAAAATTATCCACATACGTTATTTGATGAAACTTATCATTTTGCCTTTATGTGTGAAAAAGATTATATGAGTTTTATTAATAAAGATATGCCATGGGGCATGTCTGAATCTGCTTATGATGAATTAGATAATGCACAAAATTATAAATATAAAGCTTTCGCAACACCATATTTAAAAGCCAAAGAAGATAAAGATAATCGTATCGTTATATCACCATATTCTTCTATTATGGCGATGCAGATGTTTCCAAAAGAAGTATATGATAATTTAAATAAATTTAAAAAGATTAATATGTATGGTGATTATGGTTTCTATGAATCATATGACTTAGATACTAATAATCAAGTTAAAGCATACTTCTCTCATCACCAAGGTATGAGTCTAGCTGCTATGACTAATTATTTAACATCTGGTAGTATTCAAAATTATTTCCATAGTAATATTAATATTCGTACCTTTGAAATCTTATTAAAAGAAAAGATTCAAGTAGTCGCTAATATCGATATGAAGATAGCCAAATATAAACGTTATGACTATACTAAAGAGAGTATTGAAAATGATATTCGCGCATTTAACTATATATCTGATTTACCAGAGGTCTCAGTCTTATCAAATAAGAAATACTGTGTATTAATGAATGATCGTGGTGACTCATTTAGTAGATATAGAACAATTCAATTAAATAGATACCGCAAAGTAACAGAACAAGACTACGGAATGTTTATGTACATTAAAGACTTAAAGAGCGGTAAGGTATGGTCTAATACATATGCACCAATTAATAAGATGCCAGATAAATACGATGTTATCTTTGCATCAGATATGATTAAATATATTCGTAGTGATGATGATATTATTACTACTACTGAAATAGTTGTGACAAAAGATCATCATTCTGAATTAAGAAAGATTACATTTAAGAATCTTAGTGATGAAGATAAAACTTTAGAACTTACGACATATACTGAACCAATAATCTCTTTAAATACTGATGATGTATCACATAGAGTATTTAATAATATGTTCTTAGAAAGTTCTTATGATACTAATACTGATTCATTAATTACAATGAAGAAGAGTAGAGAAAGAGAAGATGCTAATAGTTATGTTATTAATCGTTTAGTAATTGAAAAACCATTAATACCATATCAATATGAAACTGATAGAGCATTCTTTATTGGAAGAAATAATAATGCATCTAATCCAGAGGCTATCGATAAAGTATTAACTAATCAAGTAGGGACTAATCTAGAACCAATAATGAGTTTACGTAATCGTATATTAGTAGAAGCTAATAAAGAAGTTACAGTATGTTTAATTAATGGTTTTGGTCGATCTAAAGATCAATTATTAGATATTGTTAATACTTATAATAATTCACTTGCTATTAAAAAAGCTTTTGAAGTAGCAAATCTTGCTAATGTTATGAATACACGTTCTATGAATATTACAGGATCAGAGATGCGTGTTTATAATACGATGCTTAACTACTTATATCAAACTACTAAAATCGCTGTAAGTGGTGAAAGAAAAGAATTATTAAAGAAGAATGCTTTAGGACAAAATGGTCTTTGGAAATTTGGCATTTCAGGAGATTATCCAATTGTTCTTGCTAACATTAATGATATTGGTGATATTAGTTTCATTATGGATTTATTAAAGTGTTTTGAGTACTATAAGAATAATTCTATCTTTGTTGATTTTATTATTATCAATAGTGAGAATGAACAGTATGCTAAAGTTATCAAGAAAGAAATTGATGATGAAGTATATCGTATGTATACATTAAATAATTTTAACCATACTCCAGGTATGATTAAAGTAATAAATAATAATGATATTACTAATGAAGAGATGAGTTTACTTAATATTGTACCAAGACTTAAATTTGATCTAAATGATCATAAATCATTAAAGGAAAAGATTAATGATTTACAATACAATAATAAAGTTAGTTTATATACACCAATTAAGTTAGAAAAGAATATTAAAGATACAACTAATTATGATTTAGATTTTAAGACTGATTTTGGCGGCTTTAATAAAGAAGGCAATGAATATGTCATTACTAATCCAAATACGCCTACACCATGGTCTAATATCATCGCTAACGAGAATTTTGGTACAATTGTTACTAATAATGGTTGTGGTTATACATGGGCCTATAATAGTAATGAATATAAATTAACATCATGGACTAATGATATGGTACTTAATGATAAATCAGAAGGATTTAAATTTAATGGTGAGATATTTGATCCAACTATTTGTCGTCATGGATTTGGTTATTCTATTTTAGGTAGTGAAACATCAAGACTTAAGAAAGAGATTACTGAATTTGTACCAATTAACGATACAATTAAGATTTACATGCTAAAGTTAACTAATAAAGAAAATCGTAATCAAAATGTTGATATTGGTTTCTATATCAATCCAACGTTTGGTAACTTTGAAGAGAAGACTGCTCGTCATATATTATCTGAATATATGAGTGCTGATAACTATTTAAAGATACGTAATGTTTATAGTATTAACTATAGTAATATCGTTGCGTTTATGTCATCTTCATTAAAAATAGATCAAGCTATTGATGATAAGATTTTAGTAAAAGAAATAGATACTAAATTAACATTAAATCCTAATGAAGAAATAACTATTGTCTTTACATTAGGATGTTCCGATAGTGATACTAAGAATATAGAATTAATGTCTAAATATAATAATGTTTTAAATGCTAATAAATCTTTAGAAGAAGTTAAAAATAAATGGCATAAAAATTTAAATACTATCACAGTTAAAACACCAAGTACTAGTTTCAATTTAATGCTGAATGGGTGGTATCTATATCAAACAATTAGTTCTCGTCTTCTAGCTCGTGCTGGTTTTTATCAAGTAAGTGGTGCCTATGGATTTAGAGATCAATTACAAGATGCCATGAATATCGTTTTAGTAAGACCAGATCTAACTAAGAATCAAATATTAGTTAATGCTATGCATCAATTTAAAGAAGGCGATGTTCTTCACTGGTGGCATGAAAATAGTCGTTTTGGATTAAGAAGTCGTTACAAAGATGATTATCTATGGTTAATATATGCAACATATGAATATATTATGACATCAAATGATTATGATATCTTAAATGAAGAAGTACCTTTCGTTACTGGTGATATGCTAAATTCTGAAGAAACAGAAAGAGGATTAACATTTAACTATTCAAGAGAAAAAGCAACATTACTTAATCACTTAGAATTAGCCCTTAATCATTCGATGAAACAAATTGGTAGCCATGGTTTACCACTTATGGGTGGTGGTGACTGGAATGATGGCATGAATAAAGTTGGTATTAGAGGATTAGGTGAGAGTGTTTGGTTAGGATTCTTCTTATATATTAATATCAAAGCATTCATTGAAATAATGGAAAAGTTTGATAAGTATTATGATTCATCTAAGTATGAAGAATTTAATAGAAATCTAGCCAACAATTTAAATAATAATGCTTGGGATGGTAACTATTATCTACGTGCATACTTTGATAATGGTCATAAATTAGGTAGTCATAAAAATATTGAATGTAAGATTGATCTAATCGCTCAAAGTTTTAGTATCATCAGTGGTGTTGCACCAAAGAATAGAATTGATAGTATCTTTAATTCGGTAGAGACTAATCTAGTTGATAAAGAATTAGGCATTGTTAAATTATTGACACCACCATTTTCTAAATCAATTGATAATCCCGGTTATATCATGAATTATCCAGAAGGAATTAGAGAAAATGGCGGACAGTATACTCATGCCGTATCATGGTACTTAATGGCTCTCATTAAACAAGGTTATTATGATAAGGCCTATGAATATTTTCAAATGATTAACCCCGTTAATCGTAGTCGTGATAATGAAGGAGTTTACCATTATAAAGTAGAACCTTATGTTATTGCTGCGGATATATATTCATCTAATCGTTATCCTGCTCGTGGTGGTTGGACTTGGTATACAGGTTCGGCTGGTTGGTTCTATAAAGTTGGTTTAAATGATATTATTGGTTTCAATAAAACAGGTAATAGTTTATGCTTTGATCCACATATGCCAACAAAGTGGGATAGTTTCTCAGTTACTTATAATTATCAAGATACTAAATATAATATTGAAGTTAAATCAGGTAAAGAAAATAAATTGTTAGTTGATAACAAAAAACAAAAAAATATGAATATTAAATTAGTTAATGATAGTAGAATACATAATGTTAAAGTAACTCTAAAAAAATAAAAATAGAAAGCAAGATATAATCCTTTGTGTAAATTTGATGAAATATAAGGGATTGTCTTGCTTTTTATGTTGCTTTTGTCGTAAAATGTGATTATGGAGGATTTATATATGAAGAAAATAAAGATGTTATTCGTAGCATTAATCGCTGTTGCATTTATTGCACCTGCAGTAGTAAAAGCTGATGATGTTACTTATACAAATCTTAATGATACTTTAACAGCAGAAAGTATTTCAACTAATAGTGATTACACTGAAAGTGATAATCAAGCCGTTATTTATTTATTTAGAGGACATGGTTGTTCTCATTGCGCTGAATTCTTAACTTTCTTATCTACATTAAGTAAGACAGAATATGGCCAATATTTCAAACTTCGTGCATATGAAGTTTGGTATAATACCGCTAATAGTTCTTTAATGAGTAGTGTTGCTACATCATTAAATACAACAGCAAGTGGTGTACCATTCATCGTTATTGGCTCTAAGTATTTTTCAGGATATTCTAGTTCAATGGATGATGAAATTAAAGCTGCTATCAAAGCAGAATATGATGCTACTACTAAGACAGATGTTGTTGCTAATGTTAATAGTGGAAACACTGGTACAGCTAGTACAACTAGTACTACTGCTACAACAGGTACAACAAATTCAAAAGGACAAGTTGCTGGCTTAATCGCTGTGGCTGTCATCGCTGCATTTGTTGTCTATGTCGTTGATGCTCGTAGAAGAAACACTCCAGTTGAACACTTAAAAGCTGCTGCAAAAGAATCAACTGAAGAAGTTAAACATGAAGTTAAAAAAGTTAAATCTAAAACTGCTAAAAAATCAAAAAAAGCTAAAAAATAGACCTTGAATTAAAGGTCTTTTTAGTTTACACTATTTGTTAGAGGTGCATTATGAGAATATTAGGTTTTATAATCATTGTTATCGCTATGATAGTTATTATGGTTGGTCTACAAGGATTATCAGTATTATTAATACAACCAGTATTTAAAAAATTTACTAAAACTAAAGCTAGAATAATTAAGCAATATGCTAGTGATGATCCTGAATTTATGAATATGACACTAGAGAATATTAAAAGAAATAATCCAGCTCTTTATAATAGAGTCAAAGATGAATATAAGAAATATCAATTAAAGAAAACATATTCTCCAATGTTAGAATATAAAGTAGGTAATAAGTCTTTCCGTCTTGTCGCTAACATTAATTCGAAGAAACCATTAGATGAGAAAAAAGAATATTATGTAAGATATAATCCAAAGGAACCATTAGAAGCATTTTTATGCTATTATAATAAACAAATATTTATATTAATTTATGGTGCTATTATATTAGCAATTGGATTTGTAATTTATTTGCATTAATAGTGGACAAAAAGTCAATAATATGATATAAATTATACGTGGGAAGTGAGAAAACATGAGAACATATAAAGTAAATTTACCAGATGGTGTTAAAAAGAAGTTTGGCTTTTCTAAAGGTGTTAAAGTGAGACTAGTTAATAAGAACATGGTAAACAAGAAAAAAGCTGCAGAAAAGAAAAGTAAATAATCATATCGTCTGATATGATTTTTTATTGTATAATAAAGTAGTGATAAATATGGATAATAAAAAATTTAAAATGATTGATGAAGAGTTTACTTGCAGTGTTTGTCATAGACAAGTACTTCCTTTAGGTTACACAGCAAGAGATCATTGTCCTTTCTGCTTATCATCAATACATGTTGATAATAATCCAGGAGATCGTGCGAATAATTGTCATGGTATTTTAGAACCTATCGCCATTGAAAAAAAAGATGATAATTATAAAATAGTTTATCGTTGTAATAAATGTGGTGTAATTAAAAAGAATATTATGGCTAAAGATGATAATATGGATTTAATTATTAAAATAATGAGTAATCCAGAGAGGTATTAATGAAAAATAAGAAGTTAATAATTATATTTTTAGTTGTATTATTAGTATTATTTTTAGTTACAGCCATAACAATTATTGGAACTAAAACAAATGATGTAAAGGAGATATCTAATGTCGAGAATAGATAAACAAAATTATTATTTAAATATAGCTGAATCAGTCGCTCTTCGTGGTACATGCATTAGAAGAAATTTTGGTGCTATTATAGTTAATCATGATGAAATAATTTCTACTGGTTATGTTGGCGCACCAAGAGGTAGAAAAAATTGTTGTGACTTAGGTTACTGTATGAGAGAAAAACTTAACATACCAAGAGGTGAACGTTATGAATTATGTCGTAGTGTTCATGCTGAACAAAATGCTATCATTAGTGCTGCTCGTAAAGATATGATTGGTTCTACTTTATATTTAGTTGGTTTAAATTATAAAGATGGTTCTTATGTTGAAAATGCCAATCCTTGTGCCTTATGCAAAAGAATGATTATCAACGCTGGTATTAGCAAAGTAGTAGTACGTGATGATAAAGATAAGTATCGTGAAATTGATGTTCAAGATTATATTGATAATGATGATAGTCTTGATGGTAAATTAGGATATTAAAAAAAAACAACTTAATGTTGTTTTTTATATGACTTAAATCTACCATTAATTTGATAATCTTCTTTTAAATCTCTGATGCTAGTAGCATCATCATCTTTAATCTTATTTGTTAAATAATTACCAGTATTACTAACTCTAATTTTAACATTACCATCTTTCATATAATCATTAAGGAATGGAATAATCATACTATCTGGTATTTGCATACCAAGACATGTTCCTTTAAAATCAGATGTGATACAATCATTATCTTCAAAGTATGGCATTATATATTGATGATTATTTTGAAGTGTATATTTTCCTATACCATATCTAACATTCATATTATAAGCCTTTTCCCAAAGTTCAGTTTGATCAGCATCTTTGTCAAGAGTCAATCTATAACTTGGTCCCATAATATCAAGAAAGTATTTGTATTTATAACTTTCTTCATTAACTTCTAATGGTTTTCCATAAGTAAGTGTACCATTAATTAACTTTATATTAGGCATATATATCCCTCTTTTCGCCTTTATAATAACACTTTTTTAATTCTTTGCAAATTGTAAATAGTTTACACTTAATACTTGTCAAGATTTATATATATGCTATAATGCGGTAGAGAATAAGAAGGAGAATATTATGGAAAAGATTAAAGTTGTTCAAGTAGGCTGTGGTAAAATGGCTAAATATGCTATGCGTTATGTATTTGAAAAAGGCGCTATAGTAGTAGGAGCTGTTGATGTTAATCCTAATGTCATTGGTCAAGATATCAGTATTATTATGGGTGGCGAAAATAGAGGAGTAGCAATTCAAAATGCTAATGATTTAGGAGCCATATTAGATGCTACTAAACCAGATATTTGTATTGTTATGACAATGAGCTTAGTTAATGATTTAAGAGATGTTTTAAAGACAATTGTAACTCATAAAGTTAATGCGATTACAACATGTGAAGAAGCATTCTATTCTGAAAATAGTAATAAGTTAGTATTTGATGAAATAGATGGCCTTGCTAAAGCTAATGGCGTTACTGTTACTGGATGTGGTTACCAAGATATATTTTGGGGTAATTTAATTAGTACTATTGCTGGTTCAACACACAATATTACTAAGATTAAAGGATCATCAAGTTATAATGTTGAAGATTATGGTATTGCGCTTGCACAAGTTCATGGCTCAGGCTTAACACTTGCTGAATTTGATGAAAAGGTTGCTAAGCCTTCACAATTATCAGCTGAAGAAATTAAAAAGATGGTTGATAATGGTACATTTGCACCAAGTTATATGTGGAATACAGTAGGATGGTTAGCTGATAAATTTAATCTGCATATTACTAGTATGAATCAAAAATGTGTACCAATGACTAATGCTAAAGATATTCATTCAACAACACTTAATATGGATATTCCAGCAGGTAATGCGACAGGCATGAGTGCTGTTGTTGTTGCACAAACTGAAGAAGGTATTGAATTAGAAGCAGAATGCATTGGCAAAGTTTATGATGAAACTGAGTTTGATAAAAATGAATGGACAGTCTTTGGTGAACCTGATACAACAGTAGTTGTCAATAAGCCTAAGACAGTTGAATTAACATGTGCTGATATTGTTAATCGTATACCAGATGTTATCAATTCTAAATCAGGATTTATTCCAACAAGTAGAATGGGTGCACCTAGATATCGTTTACATGCATTAGATACATATTTAAAATAGGATATTTTATTAATATCCTTTTTATGTTAAAATTAATATGGTGATAATATGGAAGATGAAGGGAATATCAGTTCACAAGTAAAAGGAGTATTAACTATAATAATTATTATAGTTGTATGCTTAGTTGGATATTTTGTTTATGACAGTTTCTTAAAACCAGTAAAAAGTGTTAGTACAAATTCTACAATAGTAACAGATGCAATGAAACTAGTTAAATCAAGTAATTATTTAAGAGGCTCTATGGAAGTGATGAATTCATTTTATACTGATTCTATTGTAACTAATAGCACATTATCTGATAAAGATAAATCTTGGACAACTTATAGTCATATTACAGATAATACTAGTAAATTAGTTCTAACATGTTCAGCTTTAAAAGGTTATGACGATGATCTATATAAAACATGCAACAGTTATGGTACTGCTATAGCAGGTGTTACAGCAGTTCAAAAATTAACATATGATAATTTTAAAACAGAATATCAAACAATATTTGGAAGTGATACTACAGCGCCAACTAGTGGATTTAGTGAAATAGGGTTAAAAGGATATTATTCGGAAGAAAATAATGATTTCCTTATTGTTAGTTTTTCTGGTGTAGGCGGTTTTGATAACAAATTTTCTTTAACATCATTAAAAGATGCCACTATCTATCCTGATCGATTAGAAATTGAGCAATATTATGCTTTATGTTCTATTGATCCCGGATTAAAGTGTGTAGCTGGAACAAAGACAATTAAAGAAGATGCTACAATAACCGATAAGGATGGATTAGATGTATCTCAATTTGGAGCATTATATAAATTTACATTTAATAAAAATACAGATGGTAGTTATTATTGGTATAGTACTGAACCAGTAGAAAAGTAGAATAAAAATTATTCTACTTTTTATGTTATAATTTTATTATGGTGATAGTATGTTGTTTGAAACATTAGATAAATTAAATATTAAATATGAATATGTAACACATAAGGAAGTACACACTATCGCTGAAGCAGATAGTTTAGAATTAAATATTGATGGTGTTGGAACTAAATCTTTATTTTTAAAAGATAATAAAGATAATTATTATCTTTTAATACTTAGAGAAGATAAGAAAGCTGATTTTAAAAAATTAAAAGAATTAGTAGGTAAGTTATCTTTTGCTTCTAATGAAGAGAGTATTTTAGGAATTAATGGTGGTATTACACCTATGGCTATTTGTAATGATCATGATAATAAAGTATTAATTATTATTGATAAAGAATTAGAAAAAGAAAAAATATTAGTCCATCCTAACAATATTTGCATGACAATGTCCATTAGAGTAGAGGATATTATTAAATATATTGAATATTATGATCATAAATATATATGGTATTAGGTGAAAGATGAATCAAGAAAAAATAGGAAAATTAATTAAAGAAATAAGAGAGAAAAATCATTTAACCCAAGGTGAATTAGCAGATAAATTAGGGGTTACATATCAGGCAGTATCTAAATGGGAAAATGGTAAGAATATACCTGATATTGCTATCTTAAAAAGAATTAGCGAATTATATAATGTTGATATTAATACTTTATTAGATTTAAAAAAAGAAAAAAGAAAAAATATTATATGGTACTTGGTAATAGTTTTACTGCTAATTGCATCTATTGTTATATATATTGTTTATAGTAAAGATAAAGATTTTAATTTTAAGACTATTACTACTACTTGTGATACTTTTAAAATAAGTGGTAGTATTGCGTATAACAATGATAAATCATCTATCTATATATCTAATATAGATTATTGTGGTGGTGAAGATAATACTATTTACGATAAGATTACTTGTACATTATATGAATTACATGACAATAATGAGATTAATATTAGTGAAGGCAAATATGCTAAAAATACTAATATAACTTTAGAAGATTATTTAAATGGAGTTCAATTTAATGTAGATAATTATCAAACTAGTTGCAAGTCGTTTACTGATAACGAATTATATATCAAAATAGAGGCAGTTAAACTTGACAAAACTATTACATATAAGATACCACTTACTTTGAATAATAATTGTAATTAAAAAAATATTTGATATAATTAAATCATAATAGGAGGGTAAATGAATACTAAAGATAAAGATAATGATCGTGGATTTAGATTAGTCATCATCTTTACACTTATTGTTGCGATTTTTTGTTTATCAGTAGGTTATGCTTCATTTAGTACGCTGCTTCAAATAAACACTAAAACAGCGGTTAACAATGATGTATGGGCAATAGAATTTCAAAACATGAGTACTGCAACATTAACTGGAACAGCAGCAGAAGCCACAGCACCAGTATTATCAGCAACAACAGTTAATTTAGACGTTGAATTCAAAATGTCTGGTGATGCTGCATCATATACATTTGATGTTAAAAACAGTGGTACTTTGAATGCTAAACTTAGTTCAGCACCAACAGTAACTGGTATACCAGATGATGTTAAAGACAAATTTCTTGTAACTTTAACATATGCTGATGGTACGACAATCAATGCTAATGATACATTGAATGCAGGTGAAACTAAGTCATTAAAGATTACAATCGCATACAAAGATGGATCAACAATAACGAACCAAGTTATTAATTCACAAATATTACTTTTATATGTACAAAATTAGTATGTAAACTAGTAATATTTCTTATTTACTAAACAAAAAATATAGAATATAATTAAAATATAATAGGAAAGGAAAGATAATTATATGCAAAAAGATCGTGGATTTAGAGTTCTTGCTATAGTAGCTATTTGCGTTGCTATCGTAGGACTATCAATCGGTTATGCCGCTTTACAACAAACTCTAACAATTACAACTGCTGCTACAACGAAAGGAGAAACTTGGTCAGTCAAGTTCACTAATTTGGGAACACCAACATTAGGAGGCAAGGCTGCTGTTACTACAGCTGCTAAACTTACTGACACATTAATTAATATCAATGTAGATTTAAAGCAACCTGGTGATTCAGCTGTTTATACATTTGATGTTACTAATGCTGGTACAATTGATGCTAAGTTAAATGCTGCTCCTACAATTACAGGATTAAAGGATACTGATCCAGTTAAGTATACATTAACATATGCTGATGGCACTGCTATCGCTGCTAATGATACACTTGCTGCTGGCGCAACAAAGAATTTAAAATTAACTGTAACATATGACCAAAGTGTTACAACAGTTCCATCAACTGATACTACATATACCATTACTGCAGTAATGTTATACGTACAAAACTAAAATAATTCAGGAGGAACTAATCGCAAGGTTAGTTTTTCCCGATTATATACAAAAATATTAAGGGTGATATTTAATGAAAGATAGTGAGAAAAGATCAATCATTATTCTAGTGCTTTGGATAGTACTAGCACTTTTTAATACTTTTGTATATAATTTTTTTAAATCAAATAGTATTATCTATATAATTTTATTGGCCTTATTTTTAGGTATTAGCATCTTTGCATTAGGATTCGAGAAAGATAAGACACTTAACAAAGTTGATATTATTCAGATAGTAATAATATATTCTCTATTATATTTAATAGTCACTTATTTACTTGGAATAATATTTGGATACACGAGAAGTCCGTTTAGTTTAAATCCACTAAGAATAATTCAAAATGTATTACCAGTATTAATAGTATTGATTTTAGAAGAATTATTTAGGTATGTAATTTTAACTAAGAGTAGTAAGAAGATAACATATACTTTATTAGTATTATCATTCATTATCTTTGATATTACTTTAGGTTATAAGAATTACGATTATACTAGCGCAATGGGTATATTTACCTTTATTGGTGAATTATTAATACCATCAATTATAAACAATCTAATTTTGACTTATATGACTAAGAATGTTGGATATATGCCATCTGTTATTTATAGTATGATATTCAATTTATATGTTTATATGGTTCCAGTATACCCAGATTTTGGTGTATACATTAATGCTTTATTAAGTATTATCTTTCCAACCATTTTGTTTACTAAATTAAATACATGCTTATATAAACGTGAGTTTAAACAGTATCGTGGAAAGAAGTTGGCATCAATACTAGTATCTATACCAGCTTTAACATTATTATGTGTTGTTATTGCATTAATATCAGGATTATTTAAATATTATGCTATCGCTATAGGATCAGGATCTATGACACCAAATGTTAATAAAGGTGATGTTGTAATAGGAGAAAAATTAAAAACAGAAGACTTTAATAATCTTGCTGTAAATGATATAATTATATATCAACATGATAATAAGTTAATAGTTCATAGAATAATAAAAATTACAAAGAATGGAACTACTTTAACTTTTAATACTAAAGGTGATCATAATGAATCAGCTGATGCTTGGAACATAAGCACTAGTGATATTAGAGGAAAAGTAGTCTTTAAAGTAGATTATATTGGATATCCATCAGTTTGGTTATCAGAAAATTTAAATAAAAAATAGGAGTTATTATGGAGAGGAAAAAGCGTAAAATTAAATCAAGTGTCGTTGTTGCCATTTTAATGACAATTTTAATCGTCTTAGTTCTTCTTACAATGATGACTATTATGGATTTACAAAGTACTAGGAGAGCTGATTCAATTACTTATAATCAATCAGCATCATTAACACCTAGTGTTTGCTTATATGTCAATGATTATTTGCCAAATGATTGTTCTACTGAGAATAAGAGTTATGTTACATCTTTAATTAAGAAGATTAGTGTTGAATTAAAAGGCGATATGAGTGCTTCTGATATTTTAAAAACTAATACATATACATATAGTATTGAAGCAAGAGTATTAGCAACTGAAAAAGGAGATTCTTCTAAAGTTGTTTATGACAACACGGAAGTACTTGATTCTGGAACAGCTACAACTGATGGAACAACTACTTATACTTTTGACAAAGCAGTTGATATTGATTTTACAAAGTATAATGCAACTATAACTAATTTTAAAAAGAGTTATGTTCTAGCTCTTGATAGTGATGTTATAGTTACGGCTAAAATAGATACAAATGCTACTTCTGATAAGTTAGATAGTGCTATTAATAATACGCAAACAATAAGTATCTCAATACCACTTACTGAACAAACAGTTAATATTGATACAACTAGTAGCACATATAATGTTTCTAAAACAATTACTAATTCATCAGATAATAGTCGCTTTGAAATGGAAACTAAATCTATTTATTGGTTATATGGAATAGATGCCTTATTTATTGCTTTTGCCTTTTGGTGCATTTGGAAGATGATGCCAAAACAAAGTGCTTATGAAAGACGATTAAATGGTATCTTAAAAGAATATGATCGTGCTATTGCAGTTACTGATAATGTTCCTTCACTTAGAGGTATGGAAGTAATTGATATTGATTCATTTGAAGAATTACTTGATGTTAAAGATAATATTGGTAAACCTATCTTATTTAATGAAGATAAGAGTTCAATGACATCTAAATTTATTATTTTAAATCAAAAAGAAGCCTACATTTATACTTTAAGTGGTTATGATTTAGTCAAGTAGAGAAGAACTTATGATAAAAGAAGAGAGATACAAAAAAACTAATCTAATTATAATCGCAACCTGCTTAGTCTTGGTTGCGTTTCTTTCTGTGGGATATGCTTATTTATCAGAACAACTTAATATTGCAACTAATGTTACTGTGAGAGTGGATAAAGATATTCGCATTACAGCGCTTTCTTTGCCAACACTTACTAATAATGCTTCAGAACAATATAATAGCAAGTATACTGAATCAACAGTTACTAATAATATCAATTTACCAAATTTAAATTCAACAGTATCATATACAGTTACTATTACTAATAAAGGTACAGATACAATGCGTATTGCTAGTATTGCTAGTGATGTCTTTTCTAATAGTAATATGGAATATACTATTGAAGGTGCTAATGTTGGGACAATAATTCAATCAGGAGAAGAAGTTACGTTAACTATTAATTATCATTACAAAGATAGTGTTACGGCAATACCTGATGATATATCATTAGGCTCAATATTAAGTTTTGCTTTTGAAACATATACATATTCTGGTACTGATTATGTTACTGGTAATAATACCTTAAAGTTAGAAGGTACTAATGCACCTACAGGAACTAATTGGGTAGACAGTGTTTATAATCATTCTTTTGCCTTAACAGGTGTTACATATGATAGTGATAACTATTTTTATAGTTTTGGTACTGGTAAATATGCTACACTTGGTTCTAGTTTAATACCAACAACAGGTGATTTTACTTTAGAAGCCTGTATCTTAATACCTAGTACAACAACTAGTGGAGATCAAACTATCGTAGCCCAAGCTTCTAATACAACTAATGATAGTGGTAGTATTAAATTTAATTTAAATGGGTCTACATTAACCGCAATGATTGATGGTAATACAATCGCTACATTTTCAACATCAATTGGAGCAGGTAAGAGATATACATTACAATTAGTTCGTAGTAGTGGAACTATTAAAGTTTACTTAGATGGTACATCAGTTGGTACATATACATATTTATCAACTAATAGTTTAAGTTCAGGACCATTAAAGATGTCATATTGGAATTCTAGTGATACTCAAAACTATCAAGGTGGAGTATTTGCTTTAAGAATATATAATCGTTCTTTATCAGCAGCTGAATTAGTAAATAATTATACAGTTGATAATAATAAATATCCAGCAGATACATCAATGCATAAACTATATACATATGCTGTTAACAACCAAGTAGTTACAAGTGGTAATGGACTTTATAATACAAATACAAATGTATATTTGTATAAAGGATCTGTAACTAATAATTATATTAAATTTGCTATTAGTACTGATGTCTATCGTATTATAGGTTACTATTCGGATGGTTCAGCTAAATTAATAAATACTAATTTTGCAGATAATTCAGCATATGATAAAGCTGGTAATCGTTATGCATCGACATCAACATATTGTAGTTACGCATCATCTAAAGGTTGTAACTATTTTGGTACAACAACTAATTATAATGGTAAAACAATTTCAACCGATTCAACTGCTAAAGTATATTTAGATAATTGGTATAATAATTTAAATTCTAATATTAAAAGTAAGATATTATTGCATGACTTTGATGGTGGATTTATTATTGATGGATCTACATATGCTAAAGCAGTAACACAATCAAAAGCATTAAAATATAATACACATGCTGGATTAATAAGTTTGATAGATGTTTTAGATGCATCTAAAACACAGTTATCTAAGCTTAAAACATCACAAAATGTTACAGATAATTACTTGACAGCACTTAATACTGCCACCACTCAATATTGGTTAATGAATGCTACAACAGCAGATACTTATGATCAATGGGCAACAGCCTATGGAACACAGGTAGCACGTAAAACAGCATATCTTACTACACAAGCATATAGTGGTAAGACAACATATTTTTATATCTTGCCAAGTATTTATATATCAAGTACAATAAGAGTAACAGGAACAGGAACAGCAAGTGATCCGTTCGTTATTCCAAATTAATTGCACTGCTCAAATCTACAGTACAACTGACAGGACCATTTTAAATGGCCGGGCCTTAGGCAGTAGATGAGTACATCTATGGGACAGTGGTATCCAAGATGTACTTTTTTTTGTTCAATAAGGAGGATTTATGAAAGAAAAAGGTTTAACAACAAAACAAGTTTTAGAATTACAAAAACAATATGGAAAAAATGAATTAACTAGTCAAAAGAAAGAAAACTTTTTTATCAAGGTTTTACATATTTTATGTGAACCAATGTTTTTGCTTCTTTTAATAGCAGCCACAATATACTTTATATTGGGTGAACCACGTGATGGAATCATCATGTTAATATTTGTCATAGTTATAATCAGTATTGACGTTATACAAGAGTGGAAGACCGATAAGACACTCAATGCTTTAAAGTCTCTTTCAGCGCCTAAAATTATGGTAATAAGAGATGATAAAGAGCAAGAAATAGATTCATCTGATTTAGTACCAGGTGATATCATGATTGTCCATGAAGGAGTTAAAATACCAGCTGATGGCAAAGTTATTAAGTGCAGTGGACTTAAAGTAGATGAATCTACTTTAACAGGCGAATCAGAAAATGTTTGGAAGACTACCGAAGAATATACTGGTATAGATTATTGGCGTAATGATTATTGCTATCAAGGAACACTTGTCATACAAGGAACAGGTGTTATTAAAGTTGATAAGATTGGATCAAGTACTGAATATGGCAAGATAGGTAAGAGTATTAATAGTGTTCAAAATACTAAAACTCCACTGCAAAAACAAACAGATAAATTAGTTACAGTGTGTGCTATTATTGCATTTATATTATTTGTTTTAGTTGGAGTATTTACTTATTTAGATTTACCTGATTATTCTCTAAAAGATAGATTAATTGAAAGTATTCTATCTGGTATTACACTAGCTATGGCAATGATACCAGAAGAATTCCCTGTTATTTTAACAGTATTCCTTTCAATGGGAGCTTGGCGTCTAGCTAAAAAGAATTCTTTAATTAAAAAAATGCCTGCCGTTGAAACATTAGGTGCTGTATCCGTTTTGTGTGTTGATAAAACAGGTACTATTACTAAGAATCAAATGGAAGTACATGAGACATATTTAAATGATTGTGATGAAACTGATTTAGCGCGTACTATGTGTCTATGTTCCGAAGAAGAAACATATGATCCAATGGAACAAGCAATGTTTGAATATTCTGAGAATCTAGAAATACATAAAAGAGATTTATTTAAAGGTACCAAAGTAAAAGAATATCCATTTGATAATGATACTAAAATGTTAGGTCATGTTTGGAAAGATAAAGATATCATTTTAAATGCGAAAGGTTCACCAGAAAGCATTATTAAACTTTGTAAATTAGATAAAGATAAATTAATTGAAATCGATAATAAAATATCAACAATGCAATCACAAGGATTAAGAGTTATCGCTATCGCTAACAAGAAATATAAGAGTCTTAAATCTCTACCAAAAGAATTAACCGATGCTCATCTAGATTTCTTAGGTTTAGTTGGATTAGTGGATCCACCAAGAGATAATATTCAAGATGATATTAAAACTTGTTATGATGCTGGAATTAGAGTAGTTATGATAACAGGTGATAATGGTATTACAGCATCTGCTATTGCTAAAGAAATAGGCATGAAAGACATTACCAATGTTATTACTGGTTCAATGATAGATAAGATGAGTGATAAAGAGTTACAAGATAGTGTAAAAGATGTTACTATCTTCTCCCGTGTTATACCAGAACATAAAATGCGTATCGTTAAAGCCTTTCAAGCCAATGGTGAAGTTGTTGCTATGACTGGCGATGGTGTTAATGATGCACCAGCTCTTAAACAAGCCGAAATTGGTATTGCCATGGGTAAAAGAGGCTCTGAAGTATCCAGAGAAGCAGCTGATTTAATATTAATGGATGATAATTTTACGACTATTGTTGATACTATTAAAGATGGTCGTCGTATCTATGATAATATTAAAAAATCTATCGAATATGTCATCATAATTCATATTCCAATCGCTTTATCATCTTTAATACCACCACTAATGGGTATTAGCACAGATAATCTACTTCTATTACCACTTCATGTTGTTTTATTAGAATTATTAATCGATCCAACATGTTCAATTGTTTTAGAAAGACAACCAGCTGAATCTAATATTATGGATAGAAAGCCACGTAACGTTAAAGATAATATTTTAAATTTAGATAATCTTTTAAAGAGTATTACTCAAGGTTTAATGTTATTTGCAACATCGTTTACCACTTATTATTACATCTTAATGTCAGCAAATAATTCAGCTTTAGCTCGTACTATGTCATTATTAATTATTATGATAGGCAATATCTTCTTAGTACAAGTAAATTCTAGTTCATACGATTATGCCTTTGAATCAATTGAAAAACTATTCAAAGATAAATTATTATTGTTTATTAATGCTCTTTTATGGATAGCCATATTTACAATAGTATATTCACCATTAAATAGAGTATTAAAGTTACAAGCATTAACTTTGGAACAATTTGCAATAGTAGTAATAATCGCTTTTGTAACCATATTTTGGTATGAATTAGTTAAATTAGTTAAGAGATTAATGAAAGAAAGTATGTAAAATACTTTTTTTTGATATAATGGAAGTGAGGTAATATATGAATAATAAATATGATATTGCAATAATAGGTACCGGTCCTGCTGGATTAGAAGCTGCTATAACAGCCAAAATACGTAATAAGAATATCTTATTACTCGGCAGTGATAATGGCACTAAAAAGGTCTCAAAAGCCCATGAATTTCAAAACTATTTAGGTCTTCCTAATATCGAAGGATCTGAGTTAAATAAAAAGTTTTTAGATCATGCCGAATCAATGGGTATTCAAATAACCAATGGTAGAGTAAATAGTATTTTAGCATCTAATAGTGGCTTTAGCATTCAAGTAGGAAATGACTTCTATGAATCAAGAACAGTTATATTGGCCACAGGCGTAACGTTTGATAAACCATATATAGGTGAAGAAGAATTTCTTGGTAAAGGTGTTAGTTACTGTGCTACGTGTGATGGTAATTTCTATAAAAATAAAAATATTGCAGTTATTTGCAATACTAAGTCTGAAGAAAATGAAGTTAAGTTCTTATCTTCATTAGTATCTAATCTTTATTACTTTCCAAGTTATAAAGATATTAGTGAATTTGATTCTAATGTTAAGATAATTAATGAAGTACCAAAAGAGATTCAAGGTACTATGAAAGTTAATAAACTAATTACTGATAATAATGAATATCCAATAGATGGAGTATTTATTCTAAGAGATGCAATAAGTCCTAAGAACTTAGTACCAGGATTAGCAGTTGATAATGAAAGAGTTATTGTAGATAGAGGGATGACTACTAATATTCCAGGTCTATTTGCTTGTGGCGATATTGTAGGAAAACCTTATCAAGCTATAAAGTCAGCTGGAGAAGGTAATGTAGCAGCACTTTCAGCTGTAGAATATATGGAGAGATAATATGGTTAATTTACCTTATGGAATTGGAAGCATTTTGAGAGACAAAATAGATACTAAAAGAATAAAAAACGGACTACCAGAACCGGCAGAATTAAAAAATGTATATGACCAGCATCAAACTTTTTTAGAAAGTGAACTAGCAAGTTTAACTTCTTTAACAATAAATTCTGATTTTATTCCATATCTTGAGTATTTTCCTAATTTAAAAAATATAACAATCGATAGTGCTAAAGGAATGAAACAATTTGATATTCAAGAAGTAATAAATAAATATCCTAATCTAACTGGCTTAACAATTAAAGGTCAGCAAGATGTTGGATTATTAGATTTAAGTAGACTTAAAAAACTTGAAAATTTAGATATCAGTGATAATCATAATTTAAACAAAATACTTGGCCTAAAAGAACTTGAAAATTTAGATTCACTAAAATATGTTAATAATCATTTTCCAGATCCTACCTTTCAAAAAGAAATATTTGATGAAGTATTAAAGTTAACAGGTAAGATTTATCCAGAATGCACTATTGATGTATTATCAATGCCTAGTTTTGTTAAATATTTAGAAGAGAAAAAAATACCAATAGAAAATAACTTTCCAAATTTAAAATGGTCTGAAAGTTTGAAAGAAGGCAAAGGTACTATTAACTATGTAACATATTCAACGGATAGTTTGTTTTCAGCTTACAAAAGAGCAACCGATATTATAAGTAGTTACATTAAACCAAGTGATAGTGTAGAGCAAAAATATGCAATTCTCTATCAATGGATGTGTGAAAATGTAAAGTATGATTATGATTCTGTAAATAGTAATAATATGAGTGGGGACAAGTTTTTATTAAATGGTAGAGTGATGAGAATAGTTAGTGGAGTAGCGGCTGATGCCAATGGAACAGTAACACCATTTATTAAAAAAGCATGCGTATGTCAAGGATACACAAAGGCCATGCAATTTCTATGCAAAATGGTAGACATACCAGTTTTTGATACTTATTGTGCCATAAACACTTCTAAGGAAGAAACACCACATATATTATTTAATGAACCAGATGAAATAAAAGCAAACCATGCAGATCATTCAATACAAAAAATAAATCTTAATGGTAACATTTATTATTCCGATCTCACTTGGGATGCTAACCGTCATCAAAAAGGACTACCTAACTCAAAATATTTTCTTTTATCATATGATGATATTTCCAAAAATCATCCATTTGTTAATGAACAAGAACCCGCTATTATTAATAAAAGTGCTTCTATAGATAAAAGAAATGAATTACTATCATTTGCGCGTATTAGAATCTCAAGTGTTGAAAAATCTAATCAAGAAAACAAAGGAATTAGTAAATAAAAAAACTAGTCAATGACTAGCTTTTATTTCAAATGGAGCAGATGATGGGAATCGGACCCACGTCATAAGCTTGGAAGGCTCAGATTCTACCATTGAACCACATCTGCATACAACAAAGATTATACTAAAAAGCATCGTTTATGTCAATCTATGTTATAATATTTTTGGGTGATATTATGGATCAGAATACAAAAAGAGAAATAATATTAGATCACTATGCTCATCCAAGACATAGAGGTCTAATTGAAGATAAAGATTATATTAAAGTAGATATGAATAATGAATCTTGTATCGATGAAATACATTTGATGGTTAAAGTTGAAAATGGTATTATCAAAGATATTAAGTTTGATGGTGAAGCTTGTGCTATATGTACATCCGCAACATCCATTATGATTGAAACTTTAATAGGCAAGAATATAAAAGAAGCTAAAGAAATATATGATAATTATATTAATATGCTTGATGAAAAAGAATATGATGCTGATAAATTAGAAGAAGCAATTGTATATTCAGATATTTATAAACAACCAAATCGTAAGAAATGTGCCTTACTTCCTTGGTGGGGAATAGAAAAAGCATTCAAGGAGGCTGAGCATGAGAAAAACTGATAAAGGTTTAAACGAAGCTAAAGTAAAAAGAATATCTAAATTAAAAAATGAGCCTAAGTGGATGACTGATTTTCGTGTTAAAGCTTATCGTGAATTTGTCAGTCAAAAGATGCCTAAATTTGGACCAGAAATAGACTTAAATTTTGATAATATTACATACTATAAAAGTATGACAGATAAGATATCAAAGAAGTGGGAAGATGTTCCTGAAAACATTCGTAATACTTTTGATAAGTTAGGTATACCCGATGCTGAAAAGAAATATCTGGCTGGTGTTGGAGCACAGTATGAAAGTGGTGTTGTATACCACAACATGATTCAAGAACTAGTCGATAAGAATATTATCTTCTGCGATACAGATACGGCTTTAAGAGAGCATCCCGAAATATTTAAAAAATATTTTAATAAATTAGTTAAGTATGATGAAAATAAATTTACGGCTTTAAATGGTGCCGTATGGAGTGGGGGAACTTTCATTTATGTTCCACCTCATACTCATATTGATCGTCCATTACAAAGTTATTTTCGTATCAATAGTGCTAATATGGGACAATTTGAACGTACTTTAATTATTGTTGATGATGATAGTTCTCTTCATTATATGGAAGGTTGTACCGCACCTACTTATAGTGATGATGCATTGCATGCTGCTGTCGTTGAAATATATGTTGGTAAGGGATCTAAATGTCGTTATACAACCATTCAAAATTGGTCTAGTGATGTTTATAATCTTGTTACTAAAAGAGCGATTGTCGAAGAAAATGGATTAATGGAATGGATTGATGGTAATATTGGTTCTAAAGTTAATATGAAATATCCTGCTTGTATATTAAATGGTGAATATGCCGAAGGAAGATGTATTTCTATCGCTGTTGCATCTAAAGGTCAAATCCAAGATGCTGGCGCTAAAATGATACATCTAGCACCTCATACTAAGAGCAGTATTATTAGTAAGAGTATTGCCGCTAATGGTGGTAATGCAACATATCGTGGTACAGCGAGAATAACGGAGAATGCTACCGATTCATTCGCTAGTGTTAAATGTGATACTATCATCGTTGATGCTAAATCAAAGAGTGATACTATTCCAACTAATATCGTTTCTAATACATCATCTTATTTAACACACGAAGCAACCGTATCTAAATTAGATCAAGATAAATTATTCTATTTAGAAAGTCGCGGTCTAAGTGAGGATAAAGCTAAAGAATTATTAATAATGGGATTTATCGACAGGTTTAGAGAAGAATTACCAATGGAATATGCCGTTGAGTTAAATGCCTTATTAAAGAATTACTTTTAGTTGACGTCAACTAATAAAAAAGTTAAAAATATACAGATTTAAATTATCTGTATATTTTTTGTGGAAAACTATTTAAATCTGCTTAAGACAGATTTTAGATGTTAGTACAATAAATGTGGATAAATAAGCCAAAAGTGTCATTTGTATGGTCTTTTCTTTACTGATATAGTGTTCTTGGAAAGGAGGTAAAGATGCTTAATCAAGTAGTTATAGTTGGACGATTAGTTAAGTCCCCTGAAGTAGTAAAAACGGAAAGTGGTAAACATGTCGCAAACATTACTCTTGCTGTTAATCGTAGTTATAAAGATGAAAATGGTGAATACCAAACTGATTTTATTAACTGCGTATTATGGGAAGGAATAGCGGAAAATACAGCAGAGTATGTTAAGAAAGGCGATCTTTTAGGAATCAAAGGACATCTACAAAGTCATATTTATCAAAAAGATGAAAAGACTTCCGTTTATGTAATAGAAGTAATTGCTGAAAAGGTAACTTTCTTATCTAGTAAGCCAAAAGAAGCAGATTAATTCTGCTCTTTTATTTGCATTATTGGTGGTGATAAAATATAATGGAAAATGTCGAGGTTTTATGGATAATTATAAAATAGCAATAATAAATAGTGAACAAGTAAATGCCAAAACTATTGATATGGTATATAATGTAGAAAAAGAATGCAATGATGATAATGCTTATACCAAAGAGATGATTAATGAAATATTAGTTAATCCTAATGTTGATTCATTTCTTTGCATAGATAACAATGATATTGTTGGCTTTATGACTGTTAATAATAGTTCTAAGCATAATGGCGGGAGTATCTATATTAATAATTTAGGTGTTTTACCAAAATACCAACAGCATGGCATTGCCACTAGTTTAATAGAATCAGCTTTTGAATTTTATGCTGATAAAGATTATGGAAGCATTATTACTTTAGATGTTTATCGCAATAATCCTAATGCATATAAGTTATATTCCAAATTAGGATTTGAAATTATGGAAGATAATAAAAGCTATCGCTCTATGTATAGAACAATAAGTCAAAAAACCAAAGCCAAAAAGTAGGAGAGTTATGAAAAAGATTTTATGCTTATTAGCCATATTAGTTTTGATTACTGGTTGTACTAAGGAACCGGTTCAAGAGGTTGAATCAGTTGAGTCAACTTCCGTAGTAGTTCCAACATATGTTGATGATAATCCCATTACTGTCGGTTTATATGATGGCAAAAATTTAGCTACAACATATAATACAGCTAAAGAAAATTTTAAGGATATTGTCTTTAGTGTATGCTATACCAATGATGCTACTTTGAATAGTGAATATATTAAATATGATTGGGATAAATACTATAATCAATATACTAACATCGATAACTATAAAATCGGTTTTCATTTTTCATTTGATGCTAATGGTGAACATATTACTGGCAACATTTTAGGACCAGATGTTTATCGTTTTAATCCATATTTTTATATCTATTTATATGATGATATTCATCAACCTGATGGAGCTTGGTATAGTCATTTGGAAACTAGTGATGTTACAGATAAAACTATCTTTTCATCAATTAAAATTTATACAGTTGATTTATCTAAAGTAACTAGCCCTATTGAATTAACAGTATTTACTTATGATAGCCAAGATGATTTTGATGAACAAGGTAATTATCGTGGTAAAAGCAAATATACAATTACAATTAATTTTGAAAGTTAACTATTAGTTAACTTTCTTTTTTTGATTTATCTATTAACCTATAATACTTTTGAGGTGTTATATGTTATTAGGTGAACGTATTAGAGAAAGTAGATTAAAAAATAATATGACACAACAAGTACTTGCTGATTTATTACATGTCTCTAAAACAACCATATCTGGATATGAAAATAACACTAAGACACCAAGTATTTATAATTTAGAAAAATTAGCCAATACTTTTAATGTAAGTATAGATTATTTATTTGGAAGAGATTTTGATCTTATAGCAGAAGACAGCAATATTAAAAAAATTTCTAAACAAGATATTGCCATATTAAATAATTTAAAATCACATCGTAGTTTATATCATGATTTGTATCTTAATTCACCAAGAACAATTAAAATGATTGAAAAAATAATAAAAGATAACAAATAATTATTTGTTATCTTTTTCTATGTATTTATCAATACTACCATTTTTTATTTTTTCTTCTATATCATAATTTTGCTCGTATTCTTTTTTTAATTTAAGATAATTTATTAATTCAAATAGGACACTAGGAATAAAATAAAAGTAGTTAATATTATAGTTAGTTATATCTAAAATTAATGATAAGATAATTAATAATAGACTATATAATTTTAATTTTGAAACAAAGTTAGTATTAAATTTATCTTTATAATCTTTATCTTGATAAATCATATGATTTGTCATTAATGAAAATACTATATAAAATGTTCCAGGGATAAAAGATAAAACAATAACATTCATAATATCATCACTGCATATATTGTTTGGGCAAAATTTAAAATAAGCTAGAGTTAAGATGCCAAATATCCATATAAAATGTAAAATGTTATTAAATTTTAAGTAGTAATGATTATCTTCCTTTAAATGTAATTCTTCATTCATAATTGTCCTCAATTCTATATAGCTCTTTTGATATAACGACAAGATAAATTATTTCCATAACTATAGATATTAATATAGCAGGAAGAAAGTAGAAAGTACTTAGCGTTCCATTGACTATTACCATTGTTAAATTGACTATTACCATTGTTAATAAGAATATTACTACATATGATGTTATGAATATGATTGAAAATACTCGCTGAACTTTTAACTTTTTTAAATTATATTCATCAGTGAATGAAATTATTGCTGCTAATATTTCTGCCGCAATAAATAATAAGAATGGAATAGGCAATAATATGTATACAGTCATAATTGTATAGGTTAGTGAGAAACTATAACACAAATATCCTAAAAAGTTAGATGTATTACGACAAGCACATAAAAACTCTGAAGACTCACAATATAAATTAAGTACTTCAGCTATTAATATAGCAAGTACTAACCAAACTATCCTTATTATTGAATAGTATTTAATATAATTATTTAAATTCTTCTTTTTATTCTTTATTCTTTTCATACTAAAATTATATCAAAAATGTCAAAAAAGTACTATACATTCAAATTTTATCTTGATTTAGTGACAATATTATTATAGAATAATAATGTTCAACTGGATGTTTAAATGTCTCCTTAGCTCAGTTGGTAGAGCAACTGACTCTTAATCAGTGGGTCTGCGGTTCGAGCCCGCAAGGGGACACCATGTGAATTAAAGTACCGTTATCTATTGCAAATTATTAAATAGTTTGCTATACTTTAATGGTATTTTTACGGACTTGTAGCTCAGTTGGTTAGAGCACTTGCTTGATAAGCAAGGGGTCCCAGGTTCAAGTCCTGGCAGGTCCACCATTTGCCTCAATAGCTCAGTTGGTTAGAGCACTTGACTGTTAATCAAGGGGTCGCAGGTTCAAGTCCTGCTTGGGGCGCCATCGTGGTCGGTTGGTGAAGCGGCTTAACACACTGCCCTTTCACGGCAGCACTTCATGAGTTCGAATCTCATACCGATCACCATTTAAAAATTAACTCCTACGGGAGTTTTTTTGTTGACTTATAGGTCCTATTAAGGTAAAATTATAGTTGTCCTGGAGTAGTACTCAAGAGGCTGAAGAGGCGGCATTGCTAATGCTGTAGGCCGGGTAACTGGCGCGAAGGTTCAAACCCTTTCTACTCCGCCATATAAAAATTAACTCACAAATGTGAGTTTTTTTCTTTATTGACCAAATGTTTTAATTATTTTATAATGACAATAGAGAGTAGGGCATTGTTATGTGGAAAAAGGGGTTTACATTAATTGAAGTTTTAGCCGTAATAGTTATATTAGCGATACTTGCTGTTTTAGTAGTCCCTATGATTTCTAATACGATTGAAAATAGCAAACAAAATTCAGCTAAGGTATCAGCTCAAAATTATATTGATGCGGTTAATACTGCTATCGCAGCACGACAGGTAAATACTGAAACGGCAATAGCTAATGATACTTATTATATTTCAGCACTTGAAAAAATTGGCATTAAGGTTGAAGTAACTTCGCCAACAGATGGTGAATTAACCATTGAAAATGGCAACGTTACATATTATTATGTCTTAGTACAAAATTATAAAGTTAAATATGAAAATGGTGCCGTAACAGTTGAAAAGAATGATGGTATAAGTATTTCAAAACCAAGTATTTTAAATAGTGTTATTGATAAAGTCGTAACTAGTGGCAATGGCTTATATAAAACAGCTGATAACACATATATATATCGTGGATCAACAGTTGATAATTATATAAAATTTAAAGATGATAATAATATTTATCGTATTATAGGATTTTATGATGATGCTATTAAATTAGTAAGTACTGATATTACACATAATTTAGCATATGATAATATAAATAATCGTAATACTGCTACATCGACATATTGTGTTACTGCATCGACTAGTGGTTGTAATTATTTTGCCACAAGCAGTAATTATAATGGCAAAACCATTGCTAATGATTCAACAATAAAAGTATATTTAGATAATTGGTACAATAGTCTAGACACTAACATTAAAAGCAAAATAATAATACATAATTTTAATAACGGAACTGTTACTATGAATTCTGATATGACTACAGCTTTACAAGAAGACGCTGCTACTACTTATAATGGTTATGTAGCATTAATTAGTTTTAGTGATGCTGTACATTCGTCACTAAGAAATTATTTAAGTTTTGGAACATCAGTAGCAATTAATGATAGTTATTTGCTTAAATTAGCTGATGCTAAATCACAAATATGGATGATGAATTCCCAACCAGCTAATACGTGGGACATATGGGCTATTAATTACGGAACTGGTATCGGTCCAAGAAAAGCATCGCGAACAGATCAACTAACATCAAAATTTTATGTTGTTCCATCTTTTTATATATCAATTAATACATATGCAAGTGGTAGTGGAACAATAGATGATCCTTTTATAATCGTAAAATGAGATTTTATCTCCTTTTTTTATTAAAATTAAAGCATTTTTGCAACATTTTAAATTTTTTGTGCTATTATTATATTAATAGTTAGTATAATCGCGGAGGTGTATTATGTTTGATAAGAAAGTCATTGTAAAAAGTGTTACTGGATTACATGCAAGACCTGGAACTAAATTAGTTGAGTTAGCGAATAATTATACTAGTGAAATTAAACTTGTTAAAGCTGATGGTACTGAGATTAACGCTAAAGAAGTGTTTGAAGTACTTGCAGCTAACGTTTCTTGTGGTGATGAACTAAATGTTCATGCTAAAGGAGACGACGCTGAAGTGGCCGGAAAAGCTATCGCTGATTATATTGAAACTTGTGAGGGTTAATATGGAATATTTAGGTACTAAAGTTGGTACAGGATATGGACTTGGTAAAGTATTAATCATCAATGATTCTATACCAGAAAAATTAGAAACAGAATTAGATAATTTAAATTCCAATGATGAGATTAATAAATTAAATAATGCTATTAATGAAGTAACTAAAAATTATGAAAGCATTAAATCAGAGAGTACGGAAAAAGATATTCAAGATTTATGTGACTTTTATAAAATGCTTTTAGCATCATCTTCATTAAAAGCCGAGTTAACAGCTAATATCAATGAGCAAAAGAAAAGTGCTATTGGTTCAGTTTTACTATCATTTCATAAAAAAGAAGTAGAACTTTCTAATTTAGATAATGCCTATTTAAGAGAAAGATCAAAAGATATTAAAGATGTCAGCGATAAATTAGTTAAGAATTTATTGGGCATCAAAGAGATTAATTTAAAAGAATTAAAAGAAGATACTATTGTCGTAGCAAAAGAGATTACACCATCATTATTACTAGGTGGTCATCTAGATTATGTTAAAGGTATTGTTTCAGAGATAGGTGGTAAGACATCACATGTTGCTATCTTAGCGAATACTCTTCGTATACCTAGTGTCTTTGGTATTAAAAATGTTGCCTCTGTTTTAAAAGATGGTGAAATGATTTTTGTTAATGCTAATAAAGGATTAATAAGAACCAATTTAACTAATGATGATATTACCGAAATAAATGATATTATCGCTAAAGATAAATTATTGCAACAAGATATCAAAGAGATGGTTAACAAGAAAGCTATTACTAAAGATGGTAAATCATTTGAAGTAACGGCTAATGCCGGTGATATTACGGAACTTGATAAACTAGAAGGATCTGGTTTAGATGGGATAGGCTTATTTAGAAGCGAATTCTTATTCTTAAATAAAGCTACCGCACCATCAGAAGAATATCTATTTAATGTATATAAAAATTTTGCAGAAAAGTTAAATGGCAAAACAATGATTATTAGAACTTTGGATATTGGTGGTGATAAGAAATGTTCTTATATCAATATTCCAACAGAACAAAATCCATTCTTAGGCTATCGTGCTATTCGTTATTGTCTAGATAATAAAGAGTTCTTTAAAGTATCATTGCGAGCAATATTACGTGCTAGCAATTTTGGCAAGATAATGATTATGTATCCGATGATTTCATCCATTGATGAAGTTGATCAAGCCGATAGTATTTTAGAAGAAGCTAAAAATGAATTAGCTCTTAAGAATATACCATTTGATAAAGACATTAAAACAGGTGCTATGGTTGAAATACCATCAGCCGCTATTATGGCAAACGACTTATTAGATACTTGTGATTTTCTAAGTATTGGTACTAATGATTTAACACAGTATGGACTAGCAGTAGATCGTGGTAATCCACAGGTTAGTTACTTGTATAATTATTTTAATCCGAGTATAATTAAGTTAATTAAGATGACAATCGACGCCACGAATACACATCCAGATAAATTTGTCGGTATGTGTGGTGAGATGGCGGCAGATCCACTTGGTATCATATTATTAGTAGGACTTGGTCTTAACGAATTCAGTGTTAATTTAGCATCTGTGTTAAGAACAAAAAAATTAATTACCTTATTAAATTATTCAGATTGTAAAAAAGTTGCAGAGCAAGTACTTAGTATGACAAGTACTAAAGATATTGAAGCTCTATTAAATGATAAAGCCAAAGAATATTTTGGCAAGTATTATTAAAAGCAATGTCAGGGAATAGATGAAGAAGGAGGTGAAAAAGTGGGAAAGTCAATCGTATTAACGCGTATTGATAATCGACTTGTTCATGGGCAGATTGTCGGAGAGTGGGCCGGATGTGTCGGAGCCAATCTTCTAGTCATTGCAGATGATAAAATCGTGAAGGACGATGTCGATCGTAATGTCATGAAGATTGCAGCTGATTCGCTGGGTCTCGGTACGCGATTCTTTACAGTAGCAGAAACAATCGCGAAAATAGGCAAAGCTTCTAGTTCTCAGAAGATATTGCTCATCTGTCGTACACCTGATTCTTTAAGAAAACTTATTGAAGGAGGAGTAGAGATAGATACTGTCTGTGTTGGTAATATGCATCCAGCAGATGGAAAAAAACGAATAAGTGATAAAGTATATGTTGATGATAAAGATTTAAAAGATCTTAAATATATACAATCACACGTTAAAGAAATTTATATTCAGGATACACCTGATATAAAAAGAGAGGATTATAAATTTTAGGAGGATTTATGGAAATTACATTGTTACAAGGCCTTCTAATTACTATTGCAGTAATGATTATCTCAATTGATAATGCATTAGAAGGTTTCTTTCTATTTAGACCTATCATAGTTGCTCCATTAGTTGGCGCTATCTTAGGCGATGTAAAAACAGGCTTAATGGCCGGTGGTCTAGTAGAACTAGCATTCGCTGGTGTTACACCTGTCGGTGGTGTTGTACCACCAAACGCTATTATGGGTGCTGTTATGACAGTTGTTCTTGCTAAGACAACAGGACAATCAGTACAAGCTGCATTTACATTAGCATATCCATTCGCATTACTTATGCAATATTTAAACTCACTAGAATATACTGTTTATTCAGTATTCAATAAACCTGCAGAAAAATATGCTGCTAAAGGCAATGTTCATGGTTTAAATAAACTATGCGGATTAGGTATTTTATTTAACTCATTATTATATGGACTAGTTTGCTTCTTATCAGTATATGCATTACAAGAACCAATGAGCAATCTTGTTAATATGATGCCTGCATTCTTAACAAATGGCTTATCTGTCGCTGGAGGAATTATCCCTGCTGTCGGATTCGCTATGTTACTTCGTGTTATGTTAAAACCAAAGTATGTTCCATACTTAATTGCTGGTTTCTTATTTGCTACTTATATCAATATCAGCAATATTATGCCAGTCGCTTTAATGGGATTAGCATTTGGTCTAGTTGCTTACTTTAAAGAAGATAAAGAGGAAGGAGCTGATAATAATGAAGAAGGAATCTAAAAAGGTTGTTGCAAAAGAAACTAAGAGAGTTGTAACTGATGCTGATCTTAATAAGATGGCTTTCAGAACATTATTAAATCAAGCTTGCTTCAATTATGAAAGAATGCAAAATATCGGATTTACTGCTGCTTTAGCCCCAGCAACAAAGAAGATTTATGCCGATGATCCTAAACAACTTGCAGTTGTTTTAGATGATAACCTAGAATTCATTAATACACACAATGTATTACTTGCATTCTTAATCGGTTTAATGCTTTCACTTTATGAAAAAGGTGAAGATCCAGAAACAGTTCGTAATATTAAAGTTGCATTATTTGGTCCATTAGCTGGTATTGGTGATGCTATATTCTGGTTCACTTTAATGCCAATTATGTCAGGTATTTGCGCTTCACTAGCTGAAGATGGCAATATCCTTGGACCTATACTTTATGCAATTGTCTTCTTCTGTGTATTCTTACTTCGTTTCCCATTAGCACACATTGGTTATACTATGGGTACTAAGGCATTTGAAGTAATTGAAAAAGATACAAAGAAGATTAATAATGCTGCTACTATCGTTGGTGTTACTATCCTAGGTGGATTAGTTTCATCATATGTTGCATTAAGCTTAATTCCTACTTATAAAGATGCAAATGGTCTAGAAGTTAGTATTCAAACACAATTTATTGATCACATTATTCCACACTTCTTACCAGCATTAGTAACAGGAATTGTTTACTTCCTATTAAAGAAGAAAGTTAATCCTACAGTAATTATTATTTGGATTATTCTTTTATCAATATTAGGATCATTAATCGGATTAGTTTAATCAAAAAGAGGGTAACCTCTTTTTTTGTGCTATAATTTTAATAGAGGTGAATTATGAATATAATCATTGTAACTGGTCATGGTGGATATGCTCAAGGTATGGAAGGTGCTTATACGATGCTTGCTGGTGGTAAAGAAAATATCCATTTTGTTGATTATTTAAAAAATGAAACGGAAGAAGATTTAAATAAAAAGTATGCTGAATTAATCAAAGATAATAATGTCTTATTTCTTTGCGATTTAATAGGGGGTACTCCTTATAAAGTGGCGGCTCGTTTATCAGCAACTAATAACAATATTCAAATAGTAACTGGCGCTAATGTTGGAGCATTAATTGATACCGGTATGAAGATAGATAAAATGAGTATTCAAGAGTTAGCCGAATATGCTAAAGCAAGAACACTCATTCATTCAACCATCTTTAAAATGGTTAAAGAAGAAGATACACCTACTGATGGTATTTAATGTCAACCTAAAATAGTTGACACAACAACTTTAATATGCTAATATTAGATACGTTAAGGAGGAAATGTTATGGCTGTAAAAATTAGATTAAGAAGAATGGGAGCTAATAGAAGAGCATTCTATCGTATTGTTGCAACAGATTCACGTGCAAAAAGAGATGGTAATGTTATTGAAGAATTAGGTTATTATGATCCTATTGCAAAAGGTACACAAGTAAAACTTGATAACGAAAAAGTTAACAAGTGGTTAGATAGAGGTGCTCAACCTACAGATACTGCTCGTACAATTTTAAAACAAGCTGGTATCTTAAAAGCACGTTTTGATGCTAAAGCTGGTCAAAAACAAACTAAACCAGCTAAAAAAGCAACAAAAAAAGTAGCTAAGGCTGAACCAAAAAAAGAAGTTAAAAAAGAAACTAAAACTGCAACTAAAAAAGTAACTAAAAAAGCACCAGCAAAGAAAACTACAGAGAAAAGCGGTAAATAGTTATGGATTTAGTAAAATTAACTGAATTCTTAGTTAAAAGTGTAGCTAAGGAACCTGATATGGTAGCAGTAAAACAACTAGATGATACAGATGATATGATTACTATTGAAGTTCTTGTTAATGAAAGTGATATGGGAGCTGTTATTGGTAAGGGTGGCAAGATAGCTAATTCAATTAGAACTATCGTACAAGCTGCGGCATATACTAATAAGATGCCTAAAGTACATATCAATATAGATTCGTTTTAAAAGGTAAATGTTATTTACCTTTTTCTTTTTATAAAAGATATATATGTTATAATATTATTACGGAGGATATATGGAACTACTTAATACAATTCTTAATTTAATTTATTTTATACTTATTATTGGAATAGTAATTATTATTCATGAATTAGGACACTTTATTTCAGCTAAAAAAGCAGGTGTTTATGTTTATGAATTTAGCATTGGTATGGGACCTAAGTTGCATACTTTTCATCGTAAAAATGATCCAACAGAATATAATCTAAGATTATTTCCTGTTGGGGGATATGTTGCCATGGCCGGTGAAACCGAGCCAGAAGGTGAAAAGAAAATACCTAAAGATGAACAATTAGTTAATAAGTCTTGGGGACTTAGAATGCGTACTATGCTTGCCGGTGTAGGTATGAATTTTATTCTTGCCCTTGTTGTTTTCTTTATTGTGGCATTATGTGTTGGAGCATCAACTAATGATTGCATAGTAGAAGAGGTAGCTGATGGCTATCCTGCTAAAGAATATTTAGTAAAAGGTGATCAACTAATTAAAATGAATGGCAAAGATATCATTTCATATGATGCCTTTCAAGTTGAATTATTAGTTAATAATGGAGCAACATCAACATTTACTGTTAAACATGCTGATGGCACTATTGATACATATGCAATTAGTTCTAAAGAAGATAAAGATGAAAAAGGTAATGTTTCTCATCACTATGGTTTTGCAATCACATCACCTATAGAATATGGTTTCTTAGCATCAATAAAATATGCTTTTAGAAAGTTCTTCTCATTAATACATCAAATGATTTTAATCCTTGGATATCTAATTGTTGGTAAAATATCACTAACATCACTATCTGGTCCAGTCGGTATATACACGGTTGTTAAAGAATCATCTGCAGCTGGATTTATCAATCTAATATATTTATTAGGTTATATCAGTTTAAATGTTGGATTCATTAATTTACTACCATTACCAGCCATGGATGGTGGCCATGCTTTCTTCTTAATAATTGAAAAATTAAAAGGTAGTAAAGTAGATCCTAAATTTGAAAGTACCGTTCACGCTGTCGGTTTAGTTTTATTGTTAATTTTGATGTTATTAGTAACTGGTCATGATATTTATAATTTGTTTATTAAATAGGGGGATATATGCTAAAAGTAGAACATATTACAAAATACTATGGTAATTTTAAAGCAGTTGATGATTTATCTTTTGAAGTAAAAGAAGGCGAAATATTTGGTCTTCTTGGTGTCAATGGAGCTGGTAAAACAACGACTTTTAGAATGATTATGGGTCTTTTAGAACCTAATGAAGGAACAATCACTTTAAATGGTAAACCAATTAGTTATGACGTTACTGATGAAATAGGATTTTTAACTGAAGAGAGAAGTTTATTAACAAAGATGACAGTTAAAGATCAAGTTGTTTATTATGGCATACTAAAAGGTATGAGTGAAGAAGAAGTCTTAAAAAAGTTAGATTATTATTTAGATAAATTTGATATTAAAAGTTATAAAGATAAACCAATTAAAGAATTATCTAAAGGTAATCAACAGAAGATTCAATTTATAACGGCCATTATCAATAGTCCTAAACTATTAATACTAGATGAACCTTTTAGTGGATTAGATCCTATTAATACCGAGATGTTTAAAAAAGAGATAGTTGAATTATCTAAAGCTGGATCAATGATTATCTTAAGCACTCATCGTATGGAACATGTTGAATTATTTTGTGAAAAGTTAGTTATCTTATCACATGGTAAATCGATATTATCAGGATACTTAAAAGAGATAAAAGAAGATTATGCTAAAAAGAATATCTTAGTACAAGGTGATATTAAAATATCTGATTTAAAAGATATTAAAGGTGTAGTCTCTGTTAATCAAGAGGGTGCTGATATCGTTGTTAAAGTTAAAGATAAATCTATTGTTGATAGTGTCTTTAATGTCGTTAAGAAACATAAAAATATAACTAAATTTGTGGTTGAAGAGCCAACACTTAATGAAATATTTATCGATAAGGTAGGTAGTGAATATGGGGAATAAACTTAAGTATTTAATTGGTCAAAGTTTTCACAAAAAAGTTGGTTCTAAGCAATTCGTTATCATCAACATTATTGTTGCCGCATTAATTATTTGTTTAACCAATGTAGATTCGATTATTAAGACCTTTGGGGGCAACTTTAATGAAGCCCAAGAGATTTATGTTATCGATAATACAAACATGGTTTATGATGCCTTTAAAACGTCAGTAGAGAAGATTAGTACTAGTTCTGCTCAAACTTCTACGGCTCTTAATTATAAGATAGAGAAGTATGATGGCAATATAGATGATGCTAAAAAATATATAGGTGAACATAATAAAGTATGGTTTGTTATCTTTGATAAAGATGATACTAATTATATGAAAGCAACTATCATTAGTGAATCATATATTGATACTATTAATTATCAAGTCTTATCATCCGTTATTAATTCTATTAAGAGTGAATATGCTATTTCAGCATCAGGAATTAATCCTAGTATTCTAGCATCTATTTCCGCACAAGTTAATATTGATCGTGTTTTAATTGATGCCTCTAAGAAATCAACAGATGAATATATGTCATCAATAATGACAACAGTATTTCCAATTGTCATTCTACCAATGTTTATGTTGATTATTTTATTAATCCAAATGGTTGGATCAGAAATCAATGAAGAAAAGACTAGTCGTGGTATGGAGATTATTATTGGTAATGTTTCTCCCAGAACACATTTTATGTCTAAAGTTATTGCGTCTAATCTCTTTGTCTTATTGCAAGCATTCTTACTACTTGTCTATGGAGGCCTTGGATTATTAGTAAGAAAGATGACATTAGGTTCTATTGCAACATCAGCTGGTAGTATTGATATTAGTCAAATATTATCAGTTCTAAATAATGATGCTATCAAAACACAGTTAACACAAGTATTACCATTTACAATTATATTAATGATATTAACATTTATCGCTTATTCTTTAGTAGCAGGTATTCTAGCTAGTATTACAACTAATGCTGAAGATTTGCAACAAATGCAAACACCAATGATGCTAATCTTATTATTAGGTTATTATCTATCAATAATGGCTGGAATGTTTAAAGGTTCTATCGCGATAAGAATAATCTCTTATTTGCCATTAGTATCTGCTATACTTAGTCCATCATTATTGATGCTTGGCGATATTGGTATAATTGATATTATTATTTCTATCGCTTTATTAATACTATTTATCTATATCATGTTAACAGCCGGTATGCGTATTTATAAAGAAGGTATCCTTAATTATTCATCTAAAGATTTATGGAAGAAATTCTTTAGGTCAGTAAAGAGTCATTAGACTCTTTTTATTTTAAATGATATACTTAATAAAAGTAGGATGTGTATGAAAAAGAAAATCGAAGAGGTTATCATCGATGATTATCAAGATACCAAACCTAAAAAAAGTCTTTTAAAAAAAGAAGTTATTAAAGCTCCAAAGACTAAGAAAGATAAACTCATAGTCTCTTTAATGCTTGTTTTTATTTTATTATCAGGAATATTAGGTTATATATGGATTACTACTTTTGATTGGTCTCCTGTTAAAGTGTTAAATCAAGAAAAGTATTATTCTTTTGAATTACCTATAGTAACAATAGTTAATGAAAATTCTAATTCTCGACCAATTGCCGTAATGATTAATAATCACGCTGATGCACGAGCAAATCATGCTGGGTTACAAGATGCCTATATGGTTTATGAAATAATCGTTGAAGGTGGGTTAACACGTTATATGGCTCTATTTAAAGATACTAACACAGCCCGTATTGGTTCCGTTAGATCATCACGTCATTACTTCTTAGATTATGCGATGGAAAATGATGCTATATATACGCACTTTGGTTGGAGTCCTTATGCTCAAAGTGATATAACTAAATATGGTATTAATAATGTTAATGGTCTAGTAGATGGTGATGCTTTTTGGCGTGATACCACTCTTAATGTTTCATATGAACATACTGCCTTTACATCGATTGAAAAGATACTAGCAACAGCACAGTCTAAAGGATATCGTACGACAACAGATAAATCAGTCGTATTAAGCTATACCGCCCTTTATAATAAGATAGATACTAAAGAAGGTGCTAAAGTAGCGAATACAGTTGTTATACCATATTCATATTGGGTTGAAGATAAATATGTTTATGATGCTACTAGCAAAGTTTATAAACGTTATGTCAATGATAAAGAACATACAGATGCTGTTACACATAAACAATATACCACTAAAAACATTTTAGTTTATCAAGTAGCCAATTCAACTATTGCCGGTGATCCTAAAGGTCGTCAAACATTAGATAATATTGGTAGTGGTACTGGCTGGTATATTAGCAATGGTTATGCTGTTCCAATCACATGGCAAAAAGATTCGAGACAATCTAAAACCATTTATAAATATCAAAATGGTGAAGAAATAAAATTTAATAATGGTAATACTTGGGTACAAATAGAACCATTAAATCAAAATCTACAAATAACAGAATAGAGGATATATGAATACACAATTAAATCAACATTTTTTAATCGATAAAGAGATAATTAATAAATTAGTTTTAGTGTCTAATCTTCAATCAACCGATATTGTAGTTGAAATAGGACCAGGTACTGGTAATATTACCAAAGAAGTATTACCACATGTTAATAAAGTTATAGGTATTGAATTAGATCGTGATTTAGAAGAAGATTTAAAACAAGTTCAAAAAGAGTATCATAACTTAGATATTATTTATGCTAATGCTCTTGATATGTATATACCAAAGTGTAATAAGATAATCTCCAATTTACCATTTAGTATTATCGAGCCATTTATTAATAAATTAATAAAATGTGACTTTGAGATGGCAATATTAATTACCGGTGATAATTATATTGATGGTGTTATTAATAATGATTTAAATAATTTATCAATCTTAACTAATGCTTTCTTTAAAGTAGAAAAGGTATGTGATATCTTACCGGATTCATTTGATCCAAAGCCTCGTACCAAAGCTGGTATCATCATCTTAAAACACAAATCTTTGGAAGAATTAAAAGGTAATTTTGAACTATGTATGTTTAGAGAATTATACTTCCATCGTGATATGAAGATAAAGAATGCTTTAATAGAAGGATTAATTACATATCATAATCTATTAAATAAAATACTAACTAAAAGAGAATCTAAAATTAATATAAACAAATTAAATATTAGCGAAGAGATATTAAATAAAAAGATAGATGAACTATCTAATGATGATATTAAAATTATTTATGACGCTCTTGCTAATTTGTATGATGTTTGTAAAATTGAATGATAAGTATGTAAACAATGGATTGTTTACATACTTTTTTTATTATATAATGAAATTAGTATAGTAGAGGAGTTATTTATGAAGAGAAAAGGCTTTACCATTATCGAACTTTTAGCAGTTATAGTTGTACTAGCTATTATTGCATTGATAGTTACACCAATGATTATGACAACTATTAATAGTGCACGTGAAGGTAGTGTAAAAGCAAGCATATTAAATATTATTGATTCAGTTGAAACAAAAGCTTCAACTATGTTAATTAATGATTCAAATTTTCTTGGTGTAACTTATAGTATATTTAATGGTGTTCTTTCTAATGGTAGTGATGTATTAGAAGTTAAAGGGAAATTACCAACAGCAGGAAATATTACATATAATGCAGATGGTTCAGTTGAATTATCATTTTGGGATGATACAACAAAAAGTTGTTTTGTTAAAAAGGTTACTGATGAAACAGTATCAAAAAAAGGAGTATCCGAAGAAGGAGACTGCCTTAATTCAATCGGCGATTTAAAACCAACTGATTCTAATTATTCTTGTTATACTTTTGATTCCACAACGGGAATTATTACAGGTTATGATGAAAACAAATGTGGTACTGATTTTGTTGTACCAAATAAAATAAATGGTATATATGTAACTGGGTTTTCTAATTATTTTTCTACTCCTACTAATGTAGATAAAATAACTTCTTTTACTATGTCTGGTGTAGATAAGGTTAGTTCCTTTCCGGATTTCTTTTTTCAGGATACTAATTTAAATAAAGTAATAATAACAAATGATAAAAATTTGAAATCTATATCTAATGGCTCTTTTAAAAAAACAGCATTTCAAGAAGAACAAATTACTGATGAAATCATTATATCTAATTGTGATAATTTAGAAACAATTAATAATAGTGCTTATTATAATACAAATGTCTATAATTTCGTTGTTACAAATTTAAAATCACTTACTAAATTTGAAGTTTATAATTTAGGAAAACTTCATAATGTTTTGGTGAGTAATTTTCTTTCCATCAAAGAATTATATAATGTTTTTACTTCTGCAAAAGATGATAATGGTGTTTCAATAGAAATTTCTAATATGCCAGTTATAGAAAAAATTTCTGTATTTTATAGTATAAAAAAACTCAATAATTTTAAAATTTATAATTTGCCCAAATTAAAAGAATTTAGCGGATTTACAGCTTTAAAAAATGGTAAAGATATAAAATTTTCAGATTTACCAGAATTGGAATCTTTAGAAGGATTCTATGATACGAGTTGTGATAGTTTGGAATTATCTAACATGCCAGCATTAAAAACTTTAACAGGATTTACAAATGGTAACATATCTGTTCAAAATGTAACTATTTATAATTTAGAAAATTTAACTAATTCTGCCCTTTTTTATAATTCAAATATAAAAAATTTAACTATTATTAATGTTAAAAAATTAACAGGTTTTGATAAGACTAACATAAGTGGTATAGCAGTACTAGATAATATCAATTTATTTGATTCCGCTTTTATTTTAGTAAATATCAATAATTTGAAAATAAATAATTTTGTAACTACTTTGGATGGCTCGTCTTCTTACTTTTTAAATAATAGTGTCATAAATACACTTGATTTTAGTGAATCAAATATTGTAAATATATCTAATATATTAGCAGATTCAACAGTTCAAAAAATAATTTTACCTGCAACTCTTAATACGCTAGATTTATCTGCTACTAATTTTAGTAAAACAGAAAGTATAGAAGTAAAGGGGAGTAATCCTACAAGATTCAATACTCAATTAACTTCATGGGGAGTAAAAGCTTCAGCATTACCTAAATAATAATTTGCATAAAAAAGTGAAATGTGTGTATAATGTAAAAGCACAAGAGGTTATATGAATTACAATAATGATGAAGAATTTAAAGAAATAGTTAAAGAAATATTAGATAGTGATGACTTTAAAAGACTTAGTGGTATTACACATCATGGGACTACTAGAGCAAAGCATTCATTAAGAGTATCTTATACAGCATACAAGATGGCTAAGGCTAAAGGATTAGATTATGTTTCAGCAGCAAGAGGTGGCTTACTACATGACTTCTTCTTTACTAATAAATATTCTAGTAAAAAAGCAGCTAATGATATGCTACATAAACATCCTCAAATTGCGTTGGCCAATGCCGAAGCAGATTTTGATTTAAACGATATTGAAAGAGATGCTATTGTACATCATATGTATCCTGTAACATCTGTTATGCCACAATCAAAAGAAGCTAAAATAGTATCATTAGCGGATAAAAAAGTGGCTATTAAAGAATTTGCTTATTCTAAGAAAGATAGGTTTCATACTTATATTGGAGTATTAATGATACTTCTATTTAGAACATTAAATAAGATAGTTTAGCTATCTTTTTTTCATACAGTTTTCACTTATTTAACATTATTTATTCTTTTAAAATAAGTATATTAGTGTTGAAAGAGAGGAAATATGGAAACAGAGACATTTAGAAGAGTAGAAAAAAAATACCTTTTAAATGATAAAGAGTATAAAAGTATTATTAAGATAATAAAAAAGCATCTTAAAGATGATCCTTTTGGTAAGAATACTATTATGAGTTTATACTTGGATACTGATGATGGATTATTAATTAATAAATCATTAGAAAAACCGATATATAAAGATAAGATTAGAATAAGATCTTATGGTATATCTAAACCTTCTTCTATTGTCTATTTAGAGATTAAAAGAAAGTACAAAGGCATGGTAGCTAAACGAAGAGTCGAGATGACATTAAAAGAGGCTCTAGAATACCTTAAAACAGGTAAAAAGCCAATTGATAATCAAGTTATGAATGAAATAGATTATCTTATTCATTACTATGATGTCCATCCTAAGATTACAATTATTTATGATCGTGAAGGATATGTTAGTGATGATTTAAGAATTACTATTGATAAAAATATTCGTTATCGCCAAACTGATTTAGATTTAACTAATGGTTCAGGTGGTAAAAAATTATATAAAGATAATATCTATATTATGGAAGTTAAAGCATTAAATACTATGCCACTTTGGTTAGTAGATATTATTACTAGTTTAAATATAAAGCCAGTTAGTTTTTCCAAATATGGAGAAATATATAAAACTGAGTTAGAGGAGATGATTTAATGTTTACTAGTATTTTAGGTTCAACCCTTACTTTTTCAAGCGTTATATTATGTATATTAATGGCATTAATTTTGGGAATGATTAGTGCTTTTGCTTATATGAAAGCAGGTAAATATTCTCGTGATTTTGTTGTTACATTAGTCCTATTACCAATGTTAGTAGCTGTTGTCATGATGATGGTTAATGGTTCACTTGGTACTTCTATTGCTGTATTAGGAGCATTCAGTTTAATAAGATTTCGTTCTCAACCAGGAACATCTAAAGAGATAACTTATATTTTTCTAGCGATGGGTATTGGTTTATCAGTTGGTATGGGTCAATTATGGTTTGCCCTTTTGATAACAATAATTGCTAACTTAGTCTTATTAATGTTATATGGTATGAACTTTGGTTCAAAAGGATCTAATAGATACTTAAAAGTAGTTGTACCAGAAAATTTAGATTATGATTCAATCTTTGATGATATATTAAAAAAATATACATCATATAATGATCTTATGAATGTAAGAACATGTAATATGGGTAGTATGTATGAAATTACATATGAAATTAAATTAAAAGATAATAAAGATCTTAAAAAGATGTTAGATGATATTAGAACTAAAAATGGCAATATGAAAGTAACTTGTGAGAGGGACTTTATTGATGAAAAAGCTTTATAAGCCAGGTATAATTTTTCTAGTATTATGTCTTTTATTAATACCCGCTTATATGTTTTATAAAACGCAAGATAATAGTATCAAGTATTCTAGTAGTTATGACACTAGTGATACAGATACTAGTTATGCTAATGCAATTAAAATAGATTTAAATAATCCTACCAGTACAACTGGTGTTACAGTATCTGATAGTACTATCACCATAACATTAGGTGGTACTTATTATTTAAGTGGTACTTATAATGGTGAGATTATCATCGATGCTAAAGGATATGAAGTTCACTTAGTATTAGATAATGCTAATATTACTTCTAATGATGCTGCCATCCATGTTGTTCATGCGAAGAAGACTATTATCACTTTAGTTGATGGTAGTACTAATACCTTAACAGATGGTAATACCCGTAGTGATAGTGAGATTAATGCTTGTCTATTTTCGAAAGATGATTTAACTATCAATGGTAATGGTACTTTAGTAATAAATGGTAATTACCAAGATGGTATTGTCTCTAAAGATATACTACGTATTATTAGTGGTACTTATCAAATTAAGATAGTTGATGATGGTATTCGTGGTACAGATGCAGTTATGATTCAAAATGGTAATTTCACTATTAATTCAGATACTGGTTGTGGCATTAAATCTACGCAAACAGATGATACTAAATTAGGCTATATCATAATTGATGATGGTACTTTTGATATCACTTGTGGTACTGATGGAATACAAGCTGTAACTGAGATTGTTTTAAATAATGGTACATATAAAATAAATAGTAGCGATGATGCTGTCCAAGGTAATAATATTACTATCAATAATGGTACTTATGATATTACGACTGGTGGTGGTTATGTTAATGCCCGCACCCATACAGATAATAATATGGGCTTTGGTCAAACAACTAAGACAACATCTACTACTAAAAAGAATAAAGGTATTAAAGCAGAAGGTGATGTTACTATCAATGGTGGAACATTTACTATTAATGCTCAAGATGATGCTGTTCATGGAGCAAATGTAACTATTAATAATGCCACACTAACCATTAGTGCAGGGGATGATGCTGTACATGCAGATACCAAATTAATAGTTAATGCTGATATTGATATTAAGACATGCTATGAAGGATTAGAAGGTAATATCATTACGATTAATGGTGGTAATATTAATATTATCTCTAGTGACGATGGTATGAATGGTTCAGGAAGTAATGCTATCTTAACGATTAATGATGGTACTATAAATGTAAATGCACAAGGTGATGGATTAGATTCTAATGGATCTGTTTATATGAATGGTGGCAATGTTATAGTTAATGGTCCAACAGAAAATGATAATGGCGCATTAGATTATGATAGTGAATTTATTGTAACAGGTGGTACCTTAGTAACTGGAGGATCAAGTGGTATGATGCAAACACCATCTACTAATTCAACTATCAATACTATCGCCGTTATATTTACATCAACAATTAATAATCAAGAAATAAAGATAACAGACAGTGATGGCAATACTTTAGTAAGCTATACACCAACTAAAAATATCCAAGCATTCTCCTATACTAGTTCTAACTTAAAGACTGGTTCAACCTATACAGTTTATGTTAATGGAACTCTTTATACGACATTAACTATTAGTAGTTCAGTAACACAAAGTGGTAATAGTAATGGTGGTATGCAAAGAGGTATGATGAGATAAAAAAAGTTAGTTTAAAACTAACTTTTTTACTTTATCATCTAATATACTTTGACAAACATTGATATCTGTCTTTATCTTGCGATTTTTATCATTACAAAATTCTTCGGTACTCTTATTAAAATAAGCATCCTTAGCACTCTTATTCATTAAGGCAGATGTTAAATCAATATGTATTAATTTATCATTATAATATATTGTATTCCAAGCAATATTTTCTTGATTACCATATTTAGTCATTACTGATCCTGATATAATTTCACAAGGTATATCTAATTTGTCACATACTTTTTTAAATTTATTTGCTATATCAATAGTATTAATAACTTCATGTTTAGGATTAGAATCAAGAAGATTTTGCTTTTGTTTTGCTAATATATGACTATTGATATCATCATAATTTTTAAAGTCTGTAACACCAATTTTTCTAAGGTTAGCTTCATATTCATGAGCTTTCCATTTGGCATAATCGAATCGATCTTTGCGCTTATTTAAAATAGTATTATACAAATAATCATCACGACTAAATGTTTCCATTCCTATTTCTTTACGCATAACGGGTAATAAATCAGATGAATTACCATATCCAAAATCTAATACTTCATTAGATAATATCAGTGGAACATTTTCAAAAGGATATATTGAACTATAATCAAAATCATAGTTATCAACTAAACAGTCGTAGAAAAACTTTAATGCTTTCAATTTATCGCCGCAAAAAAGATTATCTTTAATATTATCGATGTTATTCCCTACATGTACTTCATTCATAATTTCATTATATCTTTTCTATGGATTTTTATCAATAGAAGATGATAATTATTCCTATTATTTAAAATATGGTATAATTTAGTTGTGTTCCCGTAGCTCAGTTGGATAGAGCGTCCCCCTCCTAAGGGGAAGGTCATGAGTTCGACTCTCATCGAGAACACCATTAATTTGAGGAGAGAGAATATGAAAAACATAATATTCGATATTGATAGAACATTAGTAGATAGTAGTAGAGTAGAAGGTATTACTTTTAAACAAGCAATGCTTGAAGTAACAGGTAGAGAATGTAGTTCTGAAGAAATCGCTATTATTCCATATGTTACTACTACTAATTTATTCATTAGTCTTGGTATTACAGATAAAGATACACAAGATAAGATAAGTAAAAGATGGGGTGCCCTTTTAGATGCTAATCCAGTACCTTGTTTTCCTGGAATTATAGATTTAGTAAAAAAGTTTCATGATGATAATACTAATATGTATATTGTAACTTCTAGAACTAAACAAGAATTCAAAAATTTATGTCGTGGTGATTTTAGAGATATTATCGATTATTTTATTAATCCAGTGACTTCAGATTTAGTGAAGAATCCTAAACCTAATCCAGATTATTTATTAAAAGTTATTAAGGATAATGACCTTGATCCAGATGAAACTATTTATATTGGTGATGATGTTATTGATTCTAAGGCTGTCGCTAACGCTAATAATGAACTTGATGGCCATTTAAGATTCGGATATGCTACTTGGGATAAGCACGCAAATGATGATGAATTTGTCCAAATAGATTATCGTTTTGATAAGCCAGAAGACATAGAAAAAGTAGTAAAAAGCAAGGATTTGCACTAAATCAAATTTATGCTATAATGGTAGCGATATATGGGGCGTATATGGAAAAAAGTGATATAAAAAGAAGTATATTGTCTAGTCCAACTAAAAAAACTGTTTTTAGTTGGGTTTTTTGCTTTATTCTTGCTTTTTTTACACTATTAATATGCTCTAAAAACTCATTTTTATACGTCTTTAATGATTGGGTAGATGCTAACTGTTTCTTTACTGTAGGTAAATCAATGGTACATGGTATCTTACCATATAAAGAATTATTTGAACAAAAAGGACCATTATTGTTCTTAATATATGGTTTAGGATCATTAATAACTCCAACATCATTTCATGGTGTATTTATCTTTGAAGTACTATCATTTACAGTCTTTAATTATTATATTTTAAAACTATTAAATGAATTTATTAGTTCTAAGTATTCATTATTAACATTATTAATCGTTGATGCTCTAATAGTATCAAGAATTTACTTTGTCCAAGGTGGTAGTGCTGAAGAATTCTGCTTACCATATTTAGCTTATAGTTTATATTGGTTCTTTAAATATACAACTGATGATAAGTATAATCGTTATGCCTTATTTATGAATGGTATGATGGCTGGTATCATCGTTATGATTAAATATAACTTAATTGGTCTATCATTTATTTGGATGGCATTATTATTCTTCTATCAACTAAAGAATAAACGTATTAAAGAAGCATTCACAAGTTGTGTATGGTTTGTAATGGGTATGTTAACACCAATCGCTTTATTTAGTATTTATTTCTTAATTAATGATGGCTTTAGTGAATTTATCAATGTTTATTTCATTGTTAATGCTACAGCATATAATGCTCAATTAGTATTAAATTCTAAGATTATTACTATTGGCTTTTCATTAGAGAAGATGTTAAGTATGGATATCATTACTCAAATTTTATTAGGTTTAGGTATCATATCTATCTATTTTGATAAAAGCAATAAGATGAGCAAAGTTAATAAGATCTTTGTTGTATCATCATTTGTTATGTTATGTGCTGGTATCTTTATTGGTGGTAGACGTTATAATTATTATCTACTTCCTGCAACAATGTTTATTGTTTTTGGTACTAGTTATTTAGTTGATTTAGTATCTAAATTAGTTAATAGTATTGATGTTAAGAAATTAATTAGTAAGTTTCATTTTAACTTTAATTATAAACCAATATATGCAACATATGCTTTAATAGCAATTGCATTAGTTGGTACTGGTATCGCCTTACATAGTTCTAGCAACTTAAAGTTTATGTCTAAAACAAAGAAGGATTATTTCCAATATACATTTGCCGAAGATATGAGCAAGTATAATAATCCAACTTTATTAAACTATGGTTGGTTAGATTTAGGACTATATACAACATCAGGAATATATCCATCAATGAAATTCTTCCACGTTTTAAATATATCTGATGAACAAATGCCTGAAATTCGTGGTACACAAAATTTAGCTGTAGCGGAAGGTAAACCTAACTTCTTAGTACTTCGTATGGATTATGATTTAACTATGGATGAAAAGGCTGCTGAATTAGCTAAATATGCTAAGTATGAAGTAGTTGATACTAAAGATCAAGAATTTGAAGGTAATATGAATACTTATTATCTATTAAAAGAAAAAGAATACAACCGGGTACTTGCACAAGAGTAATCTTGTCCTTGTAGCTCAGTTGAATAGAGTGATTGCCTCCGAAGCAATAGGTCGGCAGTTTAAGTCTGCCCAAGGACACCATATTGGGATTAAAACTCGATTATTCGAGTTTTTTTTATGCTATAATTAATTTAGAGAGGAATAATTTATGAAAAATAAAAAAATATGGGATCCAATTCTTTGCTTATTTTTAATTGTTATTGATTTCTTCCCATTCATGCAAAATTTACAACCTGATGGAGATAAAACAACAGCATGGCTTTATGGTATTGGCTTAGTAGCATTAACTATTGGATTTGTAATATCGACTATTAGTTATTTAAAAAGCAGAAAGAACGATAAATAAAAAGGACTCATATTTGAGTTCTTTTCTGTATATTAAATTAATTGTTTATTCTAAATAATCTATATGATATTATATAAGTAGGAGAATATAGTATGGAAAATAAAAGCAATAAAAGTAAGTGGATTATCATAATATTAGTTATCATTATAATTTGTATGGCTATTTATTACTGCTTTGATAAAGGTTATATTAAAGTAAACTTTAGTGGTAATAATACATCAACTTCTGAAAGTACAGAAGCAAAAGAAGAAGATATTAGTTTTACTGATTCTAAATTTATTAATATCTATAATGATTTAGGAGATTCTATATATAATGCTCAAAGGACAAATGGATATAGTAGTTTTACATTAGATGATTTAAAAGATATTGTAGCATTATATTTAAAAAAGAATCTTAAAGAAAATGATTTTACTAAGACAAGTGAAAAAGATGAATGGGGAAGATTCTACTATACATATAAAGGTAGTTTTGTTGATGATGTTTTAAAAGAATTATTTGGTACAACAATAAAATATGATAAAAGCAGTCTTCTTTCCAATGGAGTTATGTTAAGTTTTGTTATGCCAGATGGCAATGCTATGATGACAACATTATATGATGCTACAACAGATACATATAAATGTTGGTTTGGTGGATCAGGTGGAACAAGTGGTAATGCTCCAATAATAACAAAGAGAGTTATAACTTCTGCTAAAATAAAAGATAATACAATTACGTTAGTTGAAAAGGCTATATACTATGATGTGGATTATGCTAGTAATACTACATATAAAATATACTCTGATTTAGCTAAGAAAAATTTAATTGATACTAAAACATATGATGAATCAAATGCTGATACATCTAAGCAAACAATATCAGTAGAAGACTATGGGGATAAGGTATCTACAATTACTTCTACATACAAATTAGATAATACAACCAATACTTATTATTTTGCTGGGAGTACTATTAAATAAACTCGAGTAATCGAGTTTTTTTATGCTATAATGAGTTTAATGGAGGATGTATGCCAAAGGTTGAATTTCGTCCAACAACATTAGATGAATTAACAGGATATTTTTCTTGGTCTATTTTAAGAACATTTCCCAACAATATGTTAGAACAAGCCAAAAAGTTTTATCCCGAATTATCTAACGTAAATTTAAAAGCTGATAAAGAAGAATTGCAAAAAGAAATTAAAGAGTCAATAAAAGATCGTTATCAAGAAGATTTACCATTAAATGAAGAGTTAGTACCACAATATAAAGAAGCGTGGTCTAAATATAATGATAAATATATGAATGCTATGGAAGATTATTTTAATATGAAATATCCTAATGCAGTTTTTACTGCTACAGTAGGTAATTATCCTAGTTTTCCCAGAAATCTTATTAATCATACATTTGGATTAGCTGGTTATAAAAATAAACTTATATATGGACCAGAATATTCAGAAAGAGATCTTTTTAGTATCGTAGTACATGAATGTAGTCATTTCTTTTTCTTTAAAAAGTGTGAAGAAATATTTGATAATTTAGATAATGTCGATTGTAATAATCCAAGTTTATTATGGCATTTAAGTGAGATGGCTATAGATCCTATTTTAAATAGTGAGCAAGTACAATCAGTCTTTCCATATAAATATAAAGCTAATCCTAATTGTTATTTACCTAAAAAAGATAATCATTTAATGATGGATGATATTAAAAATATATTTAATAATAATAGTATAGAAGATGCTATTAAAATAGGTTATCAGTATTTAGTAGATAATGAAAAAGAATTAAGAGAAGCTAATCATGATAATACGGAAATAGGTAGTTTAAAAATATTAAAGACTAAAAGTAAAAAAAAGTAGTATAATATTCTTGCTTTGGGAGTATTTATGCTAATTTATGATGATAAATTAAATAAAATTAATGATGATAAATTATCTATTCAAATAGATAGTACTATTGATGATGTCATTAAATATATTAATAATAATACAGATAATAAATATTCCACTTTGCTTCAAAAAAGAAAAGATAATTTAATAACTCAATTAGTAGATGAAGATTATTATCTTTGTCATAATGATCATCTTATTAAGACACCAGTTAAATTAAGTAGTGGTGGTTTAGCCGGACATGCTGTTAGTAAAAAAGATGGTGATAAGAGAATCTTTGTTAATGGTATTTATTTTAAGAAAAGACAAAAGAAGATTATTAGAAAACTAATGATTGTTAAAGAAAATAATATTGATAAACATGTCTTGGTACATGAAATATTTCACGCTTTAACTTTTAATACGGAATCTAAAGAAATAGATAATAGTTATTATGATAAGATGGGCTTAACAATATTCATGTATCATAAAGACAATATGGTTGAAAACAAAATGTTATGTGCTCGCGGATTAACGGAAGGTATGACAGAGTGGTTAACTACTAGTTATCTTCGTGATCAACCTATGAATTATCATTTTCAATTAGAAATTGCTAATATATTAGCGGGTGGTACTGATAAATCATTATTAGATGCCTTATTATCCGATTCATCACTATCATTTATTAATTATTTAATTGATTTAAATAATAAACATGTTAGTATTAATGCTAGAGATTTAATAAATATGCCTGCGGAAGGTAATATAAAAGCGAAAGATCAATATATATTATTAAAAGGCTCTATGGAATATGTTTTAGCGAAGGCAAAAGAAAATAATACTTATGAAGAAGAAAAAAATAGATTAGAACGTCATCTTGTTTTAGATGATACTACCTCAGCATCATTTTATAAAGCATTTAAAGATTCAAAAACATTAAATCGACATTAGTCGATTTTTTTGTGATTTGCATTTTTTTGAAAATATAGTATTATATTCAATACCTAGAGGGGTTTTTATGGAAAGAAATAATAATAAAAAGGTTATTAAAAAAGTAGAAGATACTATTACAAGAGTTACTTACTATTTTAATAATATTACTAATAATAAATATAATGAAATGTTTAATGTTAAGACTGATGATGCATTAGCATTATTATTTAATGCTGATTATCCATATTCTATCTATGCAGATAAAACAGTTAAAGATTGTGAACCAAAACATGGTTTAGAAAGAATTCAAAGTAAAGATATTAAAGAATATGAATTAGTAGATAATATTATTCATACATTATCTTATATGAATGGTGATAATGATTTAGATAATAATGGTTTAAAAAATGGTATGATATCTTTTTTAGCTAGTAAATATTTAGGTCATAAAGAATCATCATATCCATTACAAATGCATATTGCAGAAATATTAGCAGGTGGAGATAATAATCAATTATTAGATGCTTATTTATCTAAGTCTCCAGAAGCATTTAAAGCCTTTTTAGAAGACTTTGATAAGAATCAAGATATAATTGATAGTCAAAGATTAATGGCTATGAGTAATGGTGATTTTGAAGAAAATGAATATCAATTACTTAAAGGTTGTTTACAATATTCATTAAATAAAGCTAGAGAAAATGGAACATATAATGAAGAAAGAAAACGTTTAGTAGAAATTACTAAAGGTATGCCAGAAAAAGATCATCTAGCATCTATTGCATTAGAAACAATACCACAACCAAATAAATGCAAAAGATTAAGTCGACATTAGTCGACTTTTTGTTTATAATTATTACTTAGGGGAGATGATAATATGGAGATTAAAGATTTAACACTATCTTTTGGTACAGAAGATATTTTTAATCATGTCAATATTGTCATCCCAGATAATGAAAAGATAGGTATAGTTGGTGTTAATGGTGCGGGTAAAACTACATTATTTAAGATTATCTTAGGTAGAATAGATTATCATGGTAAAGTTAATATCAAAGGTAGAGTAGACTGGTTACCCCAGGTAATCAATGATGAAGTACCAAGTATGGATATTACCATCCTTGAATATCTTATGTCAGCACGCCCAATCGAAGAATTAGAAGAGCAACTAAAAGTGCTTTATAGCGAACTAGGAACAAGTAATGACAAAGATACTTATAAAAAGATAGATAAAGTTGAAAAGAAATTAGAGTATTGGGATCAGTATGGTGCTGAATCCGAGATGTTTAAAATAACTCATGGTCTGCATATCGATGATGATATGCTACTTAAAAAATTAGATGAGATATCTGGTGGTGAGAAATCTAAAGTAGCTTTCGCTCATCTTCTTTATTCCAAACCAGAAGTAATATTATTAGATGAACCAACGAATCATCTAGATTTAGAAACTAGAGATTATGTTATTAATTATCTAAAGAATTATAAAGGTACTGTTTATGCCATATCCCATGATGTTAAATTCTTAAATGCCGTTACCTCTAAGATATTATATGTAGATAAAGCAACACATATTATGAAAGTATATGATGGTAATTATGATACATATTTAAAGTTAAGAGAAGAAGAAAAACGTAATAAAGAATTATTAGTTAAAGAGCAAGAGAAGGAAGAAGCTGAGCTTCGTTCCTTCATTCAAAAAGCTAAATCAGCATCAGCTACTAATCATAATCTTAAAAGAATGCAACATGATCGTGAGCGCAAACTAGATAAGTTATTAGAAAACAAAGTAGTTAAAGATAAGCAACTTAAGAGTTTAAAACTAAAGATGGAGATGACTAGAACTAGTTCTAATATTCCATTACAAGTTAAAGATTTATCTTTCTCTTATACTGGTAAAAAGCCCATGATAATTAATAACCTTTCTTTTGATGTCTATCGTGGTGAAAAGTTTCTTATCGTCGGTGAAAATGGTGTTGGTAAATCTACTTTATTAAAGTTAATTACCAATAATTTACAACCAATCAAAGGTACTATTACCTTTGATAATAAGACTGATATTGCATATTATGCTCAAGAATTAGAGATACTAGATAATAATAAGAATTTAATTGATAACTTTGATGATACTGATTTATCTGACAAAGAGATTCGTAGTATCTTAGGTCGATTCTTATTTTATGGTGATGATGTTTTCAAAAAAGTTCATGTACTTTCACCTGGTGAAAGAAGTAGAGTAGCACTCGCTAAAATAGCCGTCTCTAAATCTAATTTTCTTATCTTAGATGAACCAACTAATCACTTAGATCCAGAAACACAGAATCTAATTGCTGAAGTATTTAGAGATTACCAAGGGACAATGATTGTTGTTTCACATAATCCAGAGTTTGTTGATAATCTAAATATTAAGAGATTATTAGTCTTACCAGAAGGTAAACAAATGCCATATGACTCTAATGTAGTTAGACACTATAAAGAATTAAATGAAAAGTAAGGATATTATGTGATATAATATCCTTGTTATTACCCAATAGCCAAGTGGTAAGGCAACGGATTCTGGTTCCGTCAGCGTTAGTTCGAATCTAACTTGGGTAGCCAATTGAAATTAAGTTCTCTTCGGAGAACTTTTTGTATGGTATAATATTGCTAGGAAGTGATACTTTTTATGAAAAAATTAACTGATAAAATAATTAAGTTTAATGAAGATAGAGATTGGGATCAATTTCATAGCCCTGAAAATCTTGCAAAGTCTATTTCAATTGAGTCGGGGGAATTACTAGAATGTTTTCAATGGAATAATAATTTTGACAAGGAAGAAGTTACAGAGGAGCTTGCAGATATACTTAATTATTGTTTATTATTAGCTAATAAATTAAATGTTGATCCAGAAAAAATTGTATTAGATAAAATGGAAAAAACAGCTAAGAAGTATCCGATAGAAAAAGCTAAGGGAAAAAGCACAAAATATAATAAGTTGTAGGAGTAGGGAATGTTAGTATATGAAGGAATTAAGTCTAAATTTATTGATGATGTAGACTTAGGTATAATTGCAGATAAAATTAGAAGTAAATACATAGAAGTTTTAAAAAGAAGGCCAAGTGCTCCTGAATTTAATTCATGGAAAAATTCTATGCAATATATGAGAGGTGTATTAAGTGATAACGAAATACCAACTAATACTGGTATAGCAATTGAATATAACATTCCACCAACAGGATGCAGAATTGATTTTATGATGTCAGGTTATAATCAAAGTAAATCTAATGTTGTAATAGTAGAATTAAAGCAATGGGATAAATGTACTGAAGTTGGTAAAATGGATGGCATTTATAAAGTTAATACATATACAGGCGGAGGACTTAGAGATGTTAATCATCCATCATATCAAGCAATGACTTATGCTAATCTTATTAAAGATTATAATGAATCAGTTCAAATAAAAGGTATAAATATAGTGCCATGTGCTTATCTACATAATTATTATTTTGAAAATGATGATACTTTATTAAGCAAAGATTATAAAGAATATGTTGATAAAGCCCCATTATTTGGACATAATGATGTTGTTAATTTAAGAGATTTTATTAAAAAGTATATTGAATCTGGTGACGATGGTAGTATTCTTTATGAAATAGATCATGGAAGAATTAGACCATCTAAAATGCTTCAAGATTCTTTGGCAAAAATGCTAAAAGGCAATAAAGAATTTTATATGATAGATAATCAAAAGGTTATTTATGAGTATGCTTTGCGAAATGCAATTGATACAGTATCTGCAAATGACAAAAATGTAATGATAGTAAGAGGTGGGCCAGGAACAGGTAAATCTGTTCTTGCAATCAACTTATTAGTCGAACTTAATAATAGAAATATGACATGTTTTTATGTAACAAAGAATTCAGCACCAAGACATGTTTATTCTAGTAAATTAAGAGGCGAATATACTCAAACTTATATTAATCATTTATTTCAAGGATCAGGAAATTTTATAAATGAAGAAAGAAATAAATTAGATTGCTTAGTAGTTGATGAAGCACATAGATTGAATGCCAAGTCTGGTATGTTTCAAAATAAAGGCGAAAACCAAATTAAAGAAATTATTAATGCTGCTAAGTTTTCTGTATTCTTTATCGATGAGGATCAAAAAGTAACTTTAAAAGATATTGGTAGTGAAGAATTAATTAAAAAATATGCCACTCAATTGGGAGCAGGAATTACTACCTATGAATTAGATAGTCAATTTAGGTGCAATGGGTCAGATGGTTATATCGCATGGTTAAACCGAGTATTAGATATTAAAGATACTGCTAATTTTGATATCGATGGATTTGACTATGATTTTAAAGTTTTAGATAATCCAAATGATGTAAGGAAATTAATTGAAGAAAAAAATGCTATTGATAATAAATCAAGAATGGTTGCAGGATATTGTTGGAATTGGATTTCTGAAGGCAAAAATGATAGCAATATACATGATATTGTAATGCCAGAATATAATTTTGGAATGAGTTGGAATTTAGGAAACTCTCAAACTTGGGCAATTGATCCAACATCAGTAAATGAAATAGGTTGTATCCATACATGTCAAGGATTAGAATTTGATTATATTGGTGTTATTATCGGTGATGATTTAAGATATGAAGATGGACACATAGTAACTGATTATACTAAAAGAGCTAAAACAGATTCATCATTAAAAGGAATTAAAGAGATTGCGAAAAACGAAGGACAAGAGACAGCAAATAAAGTAGCAGATTCAATCATTAAAAACACATATAGAACATTAATGACGAGAGGTATGAAAGGTTGCTACGTATATTGTACTGATAAAAAATTGGCTGAATATTTGAAAAATAATATTTAAAGGTTCTCATTAGAGAACTTTTTCTTTTTAAACTCAATCTGTTATATAATGAAGTAGGTGATAATATGGATAATGTAGAATTATTTAGTCAAAGTGCAATAAAGATTAAAGATGGATTAGTTATATACTTTGATCCATATAATATTGATAATAAGTATAATGATGCTGATATTGTTTTTATAACGCATAGTCATTATGATCATTATTCACCTAAAGATATTGATTTAGTTAAAAAAGATGATACTATATTCGTGGTACCAAGTGATTTAACAGGTAAGTTTAATAATGAGATAGTGGTAGTACCTAATAAATCATATGAAGTAAAAGGTATTAAGTTTAGTACTATACCAGCTTATAACATTAATAAACCATATCATAAAAGAGAATATAACTGGGTAGGTTATATTGTTAATTTAAATAAGATATACTATGTAGCGGGAGATACTGATTTAACTGAAGAATCTAAATTAGTTCACTGTGATATAGCATTCTTACCAATAGGTGGAACATATACTATGGATTATAAAGAGGCTAGTGAGCTTGCTAATATAATTAAACCAAGTATTAGCATACCAACTCATTACTATACAATAGTAGGTACTAAAGAAGATGCCTTAAAATTTAAAGAGTTAAATAATGGTAAGACTGTTATTTTAATGAAGGAGTAAAAATGAAGAAAATAGAATTGCTCGCCCCAGCAGGAAGTATGGATGCATTACGTGCGGCTATTAGTGCTGGTGCGGATGCGGTTTACCTTGGTGGTAAGATGTTTGGAGCTCGTGCTTTTTCCAACAACTTTGGCAATGATGAATTAGTCGAAGCGATTAAGTATGCACATTTAAGAAATGTTAGAGTCTATGTAACAACTAATACTATTATCTATGATCGTGAAGTAGATAATTTTTTAGAGTATATTGAATTTCTTTATAAAAATAATGTCGATGGCTTAATAATGCAAGATATTGGTATGATGGATATTGTTAGACAAAAATATCCGGATATTGAAATACATGCCTCAACTCAAATGCACATTCATAATTTAGATGGTGTTAAACTACTTGAAAAATTAGGAGTTAAAAGAACTGTCTTAGCCCGTGAAACAAGTATAGAAGAGATTAAACATATTCGTGAGAATAGTAAGATTGAATTAGAAATATTTATCCATGGAGCATTATGTGTTTCTTATAGTGGTGAATGTTATATGTCAACATTAGCAGGTAATCGTAGTGGTAATCGTGGTACTTGTGCTCAATGTTGTAGAGAACGTTATACTTTATTAACTAAAGATAATGATTTAATGACTAAGTTAGATGATGGCTACTTATTAAGTACTAAAGATTTAAATACATTAGATAATATAGGTGAATTAATCGATTTAGGAGTAGATTCACTAAAGATAGAAGGACGTATGAAACGTCCAGAATATGTTTACTATGTAGTCTCTTTATATCGTAAAGCGATAGATTCATATATTAATACTGGTAAAGTTAATATTACAGATGAAGAGATATTTAATTTAAAGAAATTATTTAATAGAGGATTTACTAAAGGATTTATCTTTAATGAAGATAATAATAACTTTACTAATAAATTTAGACCTAATCATATGGGAGTACCAGTAGGTAAAGTAGTTAAAGTTAAAGGCAAATGGGTTGATATTAAATTAACTGATACTGTTAATATTAAAGATGGTATTAGATTTGTTGGTACTAGTGATGATAATGGTTTAAATTTAAATACATTCTTTATTAATCGTGAATTAGTTAAAACCGCGCATAAAGGAGATACTATCAGTTTAGAAGTTAACAATGGTAAAGTGGCAGTAGATTCAGAAGTCTTAAAGACAACCGATAATGAACAAATAGAAGAGTTAGATAAATTAATTGATAATGACAAGAAGATACCACTTGATATGCAGGTTATTATCAAAAAAGACAAGCCTCTAACGCTTAAACTCTTCTCAGACAAAGAACTAACTTATGAATCAAAATACGTGCCTGAAAAAGCTTTAAAATCGCCAACATCAAAAGAAAGAATTATTGAGCAATTAAGTAAGTTAGGTAATACTATTTATAATATTAGAGATATTGATGTAACATTAGATGATGGTTTGTTTGTAGATATCAAAGAAATAAATGAATTAAGACGAGATGCTATTAATGAGTTAGATGGTTTGCGTTTACAAAGAGATCCAAGGATGATAAAAGATTATCATGTTATATTACCAGACTTTAATCAAACTAATTATAAATCAGTCTTAGTTAGAACAATGGATCATTATAATCAAATAAAAGATGCTGATTTTGATACCATTTACATGGATAGTACTCTATATAATAAGATAGATGATAGTCGTAAAGTATTAAAAATGCCTCGTGTTATTAAAGAATATCCAAGTATTGATAATGAAGTAATGGTAGGAGAACTAGGTGGTATTACCAAGTTTGATCATGTTGATACTGACTTCTCACTTAATGTTACTAATTCATATTCAGTCGCTTTCTTACATTCACAAGGTGTTAAGAAAGTAACACTATCTTATGAATTAACATATGAACAAGTAAAAGATCTAATTGATAATTACCATGAAAGATATCATAAACATCCTAATCTAGAAGTAATAACATATGGGTATTTAGAAGCTATGATAAATAAGTATAATTTATTTAATAAATATAAACATGATAATTTATATTTACAAGATAAATTTAAGAATCTATATTATATTAAAGATTATGGCAATTATATGATTATTTATGATAATAGAATTCGTAATCTCAAAGAAGATTATTATTCTATTGGTGTTAATAGTACTAGAGTAGAGTTACTTAAAGAAAACGATTATAGTTTATATAAATAAATAAAAAATACTGATATATTTATCAGTATTTTTTATTGATTATAGAACGCTTGTTTGGTATAATTATATTGGAACATTTAATAGTTGGGTGCTGCCTCCCAAAAGGAGGTGATATGATGTCAAAGAAAGATTTTTTAATCTCCTTTTTGATTATAATCATAATTTTACTAATCATATTACTTATAGTAATATTTAGATAAAATAAACCACCTAACTCAGTAATGATTTAGGTGGAACCAGCAATAAGGTAACACCCAACGTCATAAATTGAATGTTCCTTTTTTGTGAAGTTTTCTTCACTAAATAAATATTATCATAAATTGATTATATTTTCAAGTTTGAGTCCCCAAATCAATATTAATATCTTCAAGGTCGCAATTTGCGACCTTAAACAAAAAAACAAAGAGAACTGGTTTCAAGGTTCCAATCTGGAACCTTGAATAAGTAAATAATTGCGATTTTCTATACAATAAAATATTTGAAGTCCCAGATTGGGACTTCAAGTTTGAATTATAAAAGTAATATAAATAATATCTAAGGTTCCAATTTGGAACCTTAGACAAAAAACATCTTTAAGGTCCCAATTTGGGACCTTAAATAATAAATTTACCATTTTAAAAGGAAATATTTAAAATTATTTGTATGTTAATAGTAAGGAACAAAGTCCCAATCTGGGACTTTGAACACATAATGGCATAGATAGGAGATATTATGAATGAGTTAATTGAAAAAGAAGTAAGTCTTGAAAGCATGATTTATGAAGTCAGAGGAGTACAAGTGATGCTTGATTCTGACTTAGCAATGCTTTATCAATGTAAAAATGGTACAAAGACAATAAATTTAGCTGTTAAAAGAAATATTAATAGATTTCCTAATGATTTTTATTTTCAGTTAAATAATGACGAATGTTCAAGGTTTCAATTTGAAACCTTGAACAAAAGGGGTAAAAACATTAAATATTTGCCATACGTTTTTACTGAGCAGGGAGTATCAATGCTTGCTTCCGTTTTGCACACAGAAGTAGCCGAACAAATGAGTGTTAGGATTATGCGAACTTTTGTAAAAATGCGTAAATACATTTCTAACAATTTGATTGAACAAAGATATATTAATGATTTAGTACTTGAAGATCATGATAGTATCAAATTACTGCAAGAAACATTTTCTAAATTAGAAGAAAAGCAGAAAGTAAACTCTATATTCTTTGAAGGACAAATATTTGATTCATATATATGTTTAATGGAAATATTAAGTAAAGCTAAAGAAGAAGTAATTATAATTGATAATTATGTTAGTCTTGAATTACTTAAAATAATTAAAGATATTAATGTTAAAGTTGTATTTGTCTCTAAGAACATTGATGATGAAATGATAAAAAAGTATAAAGCACAATATAATAATTTTGAGGGAGTATGTAATAATTCGTTTCATGACCGATTTATAATTATTGATAGAAAGATTTTATATCACTCAGGAGCATCATTTAAAGATTTAGGTAATAAATGTTTTGCTATTACTTTAATTGATGATAAAAATATATTAAATGGTATATTAAAGTTAATAGATAAAGAAAACGGCTAAAGTCATTTTTCTATGATACAATTATTTTAGGTGATAATATGAAAAAAGTGATTTATTTAATAAGACATTCTTCCCCGTTTGTTGCTATCACTAATTATAAAGATTATAAAAATGTTAATTGGGCAGAATTTAATCGCAATATGATTCTATCTAGCGTTGGTGAAGAAAAAGCTTCTAAACTATGTGATATTGGGGAGTTAAAAGGCATAAAAGATGTTTATGCTAGTAATTCAGCTCGTGCTATTGGTACTAGTAAATATCTTGCCGAAATGAATAATACCGAAATTAAACTTGATGATCGAATTAATGAAAGAGAATTTGATGTTGAGCGGATAAGCCAATTACCCGAAGATTTTAATAATAAATCATTTAGAGATAAGAACTTTAAATATCAAAATGGTGAATCATTAAATGATGTCGATAAAAGATTCAATGATTTTATCAACGAATTATTAAATTCTAATATTCAAAAAGCCATAGTAGTACTTCATGGTATTATATTATTATCATTTCTTGAAAATAATTGTGATTTCAGCTTAGATGGTAATAAAATTTATGTTAAATATAATGGCAAAATCATAGTTGATGAAAAGCCAAAAAGTCCTGGAGTTTACAAAATAACTTATGAAGATAATAAGATTGTTGATATAGATTGCGTTAACTAGGTGAGATATGAAAAAATATGATAACACAATTGAATATCATGAATTATTAATGACTTATAATGATACTTCTAAATCATTAAATTATAATTTACCAGATGGATATCATTATAGTTTTTATAAACCAGGTGATGAAAAAGATTGGGCGCAAATTCATATTGAATCTGGTGAGTTTATGAGTATTGAGCATGGCTTAAAACATTTTCATGACTTTTATGATTCTTTTATTGATGAATTGCCAAAAAGATGTTTCTTTGTTGAAAATGATAAAAATGAGAAAGTTGGTACTGCTACTATTTCATTGCTTCAAAATTCGGAATATGGTTATGATGCTGTCGTTGATTGGTTTGCTATTAAAAGATCATATCAAGGCAAACATCTGGCTAAACCCATGGTAGTATATTTTATTAAATTAGCGCATGATTTAGGACATAGCAAATTACTCCTTCATACCCAGACAACCTCTTGGTTAGCTGCTAATTTATATCTTGATTGTGGCTTTGAACCATTTAAAGTTGAAAATGATATTAAAGGTTGGCAAATATTAAATACCATCACCAACAATCCTAAATTAAAGCAATATGGCAAGGTTTCTCAAGAAAAAATATATTCGCCATTAGCACTAGGTATAGTTAAAGAATTAAACAAATTATATTCTGATGATTATGATTTTGCTTTTTGGGATAAAAAAGGTCGTAATGATATAGAAGTTAATCATCATGGTCAATTAGATAAATATCAATATTATTTCATAGATAATCAATTAATTTTAGAAAATAGTTTACGTAAAGAAAACGACTGATGTCGTTTTCATTTTTCTATCACCATATTTTCATAATCAAAATTTATACTGAATATAGAAAGAAGGTGATAGTATTGAATATCAAAATCATCGGGTCGAATAACAAGAATGGAATTAAGTTAAGAAAGATGGTGATGAGAGCAAGTAAAGATTATGATGGTAATGTTACAATTGAACTTCTAGATGATATGTCTAGTAAGCGTGATTATAAGGTAAAGAATTTACCTGGATTAGTAATTAATAATAAAACGGTCAGCGAAGGCAGAGTTCCTAGTGTCCGTGAAATATATAACTTGATGCAAATGGCATAAGTTCAAGAGTGGGATGACCACTCTTTTATGTTATAATGGTTTTGGGTGATATTATGATTTATCTTGATTATAGTGCGACAACACCAGTTAATGATGAAGTATTAGATACATATAATAAAGTTACTAAAGAATATATTGGCAATGCCAATTCTATTCATTCTTTAGGTAGAAAATCAAAGATACTAGAAGAACAATCAACACATCAAATCGCTTCTTTATTAGGAGTTAAAGATGATGAGATTATTTATACTTCTGGAGCATCCGAGTCTAATAATACTGCTATTAAAGGGGTTATTAATTTATATCAAAATAGAGGCAAACATATTATTACAACGCCACTTGAACACGATAGTGTTGAAGTACCTTTAACATACTTAGAAAGACGTGGATTCAAGGTTGATTATCTTAAGTTAAAAGAGGATGGCACGATTGATTTAGATTACTTTAAAAGTATCTTAGATGATGAGACTATCTTAGTAACACTAGCGGCTGTTTCAAGTGAGATTGGCATCATTCAACCATATGAAGAAATTGGTAAAATATTAAAAGATTATCCAAAATGTTTCTTCCATGTTGATCTAACACAAGCGATTGGCAAGATTAAAATTAATTTAGAAGATGTCGATATGGCATCATTCTCAACGCACAAATTATTTGGACCTAAGGGAATAGGTGTTCTTGTTAAGAAAGAGCACGTCGTTATTGAACCATTAATCCAAGGTGGGAAGAGTACTACTAACTTTAGAGCGGGTACTCCAGCACTACCTTTAATTGCGTCTACTGCTAAAGCACTTCGTCTAGTATTAGATAATATGGATGACAAGAATAATCATGTTAAGGAATTATCTGATTATTTAAAAAATAATATTAAAGATATGGTTGAAATTAATAGTACTGAGGCATCTGTACCACATATTGTTAACTTTAGTGTTCCTGGTATTAAAGCTGAAACACTACTTCATGCTTTAGAAGAAAAAGAGATTTATGTTTCAACTAAAACGGCTTGTAGTGCATCATCATCATATTCTAAGGCAGTTATGACTTTAACAAATGATGTTAAGAGAAGTTCAAGTAGTATTAGAGTATCTATATCATATCTAACTACTAAAGAAGAGATAGACACTTTTATAAAAGAATTAAAAGAGATACTTAAAAGTATTCCCAGAACATAGTATAATAAAAATAGGAGAACGTATGAGAGTAATAATAAGTGCTGGTGGAACTGGCGGACATATATATCCCGCTTTGGCCATAATGAATAAAATTAAAGAAGCTGAACCTAATAGTGAGTTTTTATATATTGGTACACATAATCGTATGGAAAAAGATATTATTCCAGCGATGGGGATCAATTATAAGGCTTTAGAAGTATATGGCTTTAATAGACATAATTTTTGGAGTAATTTTAAAACTTTAAAATGTTTTAATCGTGCTACTAAAGAATGCAAGAAAATATATACTGAATTTAAACCAGATGTTGTTATTGGCGTAGGTGGCTATGTCACTGGACCAGTAATATATGAAGCCCATAAAATGGGTATTAAGACATTTATCCATGAACAAAATAGTGTTCCTGGTATGTCTAATAAATTCTTATCAAGGTATGCAGATATGATTTTTGTATCATTTACATCATCACTTCAATCTTTCCCAAAAGGCAAGACAGTTTATACTGGTAATCCTTGTAGTGAAGAAGCTATCAAAATGGAACCATGTGATAAGAAAGAATTTGGTTTAGATGACCATAAAAAGTTAGTTCTTGTCGTTATGGGATCATTAGGTGCTGCTAAAGTTAATGATTACTTAGTTGAACATTTAAAAGATTTTAGTGATAAAAAATATGAATTATTAGTTGTCACTGGTGAACAAGATTTTAATAAGTTTAAAGATGTAAAATATCCTAATATTAAGATAGTACCTTATATTGATAAATTACCACGTGTAATGAAAAAGACTGATTTATTTGTATCACGTGCGGGTGCATCAACATTATCTGAAATAGAAGTATTAGGTATACCTAGTATCTTAATACCATCACCATATGTACCTAATAATCATCAATATAAAAATGCTATTGATTTAGTTAAAGATGATGAAGCAGTATTACTAGAAGAAAAGAATTTAAATGGGGATGCTTTAGTTAAAGCCGTTGATAGTCTTATTAATGATAATGATCGTTTAAAAGAAATATCAAACAATTTAATGAAGACAAGTGTTCATAATAGTAGCGATATTATTTATGACTTAATAAAGAAGGTACAAAATGGAACTAAGCGATAAATTAAAAGAGTTAAACTTTGGCAGTGTTATACCAGAACCATTAATGTCACATTATACGACATATCGTGTTGGTGGTAAGGCACTTGCTATTGTTTCACCATATAATACAGAAGAATTAGTTAAGTTAATTAAATATTTAAAAGATAATAAAATTAATTTTAAAATATTAGGTAATGGTTCTAATCTAGTCTTTTCATCTAAAGGTTACGATGGAGTATTAATTAGATTAGATTATTTTGATACATTCTATTTAAAAAACAATGAATTAAAAGTAGGAGCAGGATATTCATTAATGCGTGCTGCAATGAAATGTTCTCGTCTTGGTCTTAGTGGACTAGAGTTTGCCTCTGGTATACCAGGATCAGTTGGTGGCGCTATATTTATGAATGCGGGCGCTTATAAATCAGATATGAGTCAAGTAGTTAAATCAGTAACTGTTTTAACACCAAGATATAACGTTAAAACAATGAGTTTAAAATCATTGCAATTTGGTTATCGTGATTCATATTTTCATCACCATAAAGATTATGTTATCTTACAAACAACCATTAAATTAAATAAAGGTGATGCTAAAGAGATTATGGATACTATTCAAGATCGTAAGATTAGAAGAATGGCTTCTCAACCTCTAGAGTATCCATCAGCTGGATCAGTATTTCGTAATCCTGAAGGTATGTTTGCTGGAGCTTTAATTGAAGAATTAGGACTTAAAGGATTTAAAGTTGGTGGCGCGGAAGTAAGTACTAAACATGCTAACTTTATTATCAATAAAGATAACGCTACAGGTGATGATGTTCAAGAATTAATATATTATGTTCAAAAAGAAGTAAAGGATAAAAAGAAAGTAGAACTTAAAATCGAGCAAGAAATAGTTAGGTAGTGATAATATGCCGAAAAAACGTAGTGAACGATATAATAAAAATGCTACGCATAATGTAGAGAAAAAGGTTAAGCAAGAAAAACCCAAAAAGAAAAAAAGAAGAATTAAAATAAAAAGTATTTTAATCTTGCTTTTAGTTATTGGTATTGCTTACCTTATTTCACTAGGATTGAATTATATTAAGATTACTAATATTTATATAAGTGGTAACACATTAGTTGCTGATGAAGATATCTTAGATCAATCTGGATTAATTAATTATCCTAGTATCTTTACACCTGACTCTAATATTAAAAATAAACTACTTAAAAATGAATTAATAAGTGATGTTACTATAAAAAGAGTTGGTCTTAGTATTTATCTAACTGTTAAAGAGAATTATCCTCTTTACTATTATGATTATAATAAAAATACTGTGATGTTAAATGGTAAAACTAGTACTAATAGTTATAATGCACCAACACTAATAAATTATGTACCAGATACTGTTTATGCTAATTTCTTATCTGCTATGCAAAAAGTAAAATATCCTATTATTGAAAGAATATCCGAAATAAAATATGATCCTGATAATGTGGATGATAGTAGATTCTTGCTAACCATGGATGATGGTAATTATGTATATCTTACTATTACTAAATGGGAGAATATTAACGAATATATTAATATTATTAAACAGTTTCCTGGTAAGAGAGGTATTCTATATCTTAATGCTGGTAATTCATTTGAAGTAAAAGAAACTTATTAGTTTCTTTTTTTGTAAAGTCTTATTTATTTTATTTTACTTATTTTACTAATTATCTTATAATTAAAGTAGAAAGTAGGGACTTATGAAGAATAATAAAGGATTTTCCCTAATGGAGTTGTTAGCCATTATAATTATCTTAGGTGCTGTTGCTATGATGGTAACACCAATTGTAACTAGTATTATAAATGGTACAACGCAAAAAGCTGTTTTATCTAGTGCTCAATCTTATGTAAGAGCAGTTAATGATCAAATAGTATCAAATCAAACTAAATATTTAACTGCTAAAACGATGAATGGTGCCACAGATGATAGCATTTTAATTAAAGATACTGATATTGATACAAATGGTCTTGTTAAACCATATAGTATCAACGATCTTACTGCTAGAGGTGTTACAGTTGATGGGTATGTTCCGACAAATGGTGGTGTTATTGTAGCTAATGGTACAGTATTTGATTGTGCTTTAGTTATCAATGGCTACTTAGTTGAATATGATGAATCAACAGGTAATTTTAAAGCAACAAAAGGTGGAACATATAGTGAAAGTTCCATTACATTACCAGCTGTTTTAACACTTAAAAAAGCAGATGCTACTCGTTATGTTCAAGATAGTACTAGTTCTATTGATGGTAATTATGCTTTAGGTGATGTTAATTATCGTTATCTTACTGCTGCTAATACTAGATATTTTCTTATCAATGGTATTAAATTTAGAACAATCGGTATTATGAGTACACTTTCGGGTGATGGTTCTAAAGAATCACGTATTAAGTTGATTAGTGAACAGGCAATAAGCAATACTTATGCTAGTTTTGATGCAGTTAATACTTATCTTAATAATGATTATAAAAAGACTTTAACAGATATAACATCATATGATATTAAAACACAATATTATAGTGGAACTAGTAGTTATACGCAGACCCAAGCTTGGGATATTCCTACTAGAACATATAAAGATTATAATGTTCTTTTTAAGGATGTATATAAAGCTGAAAGATATAATAAAACATTATTACAAGATAGTTTCTATTATAGTGCTGAAGTAGATCCATATAGTGCTGATGTAGGATTAATGTATGAATCTGATTGCTTTGCTGCTTCATGGTTAAGAGGTTATGGTTTAACAGTTACTAAAAAATATAATACCAATAATTATTATAATTGTGGTTCTAGTGGTATTAATGATGTTTCATTCACATCTGCAATTACAATTCATCCAGTTATTTATTTACCAAAAAATGCCGTAATATCTGGTGGTAGTGGTACTAGTGCAAGTCCATATACATTAAAATATATAAAGTAGGTTTTTATGAAAAAGGGATTTACATTAATTGAATTATTAGCTGTCATAGTAATTTTGGGTGTTATTGCTATTATCGTAACACCACAAGTTATGAATGCTATTAATAGTTCTAGAGATAATGCAACCATTGCGTCAACATATAATTATATTGAAGCAGTTAATACAACAATTGTTAGAAATCAAGTTAATGGAACTAATTTTATTGAAAATAAAACATATACTGTCGACGAATTAAAAACGCTTGGTGTTGCGATGACTAATGATGCTGAACCAACAGGTGGTACAGTAGTAATAAAAAATGGCACAGTTTTTGATTATTCCATACAGATGAATAATAAATATGTTAATTATTCTTTTGATACTGATAGAGCATATATTGCAGGTAGTTATAAAACAACAACGAGTAAGATTAATTTTAAATTAGGAGAAGCTGTAACAGTAGGTGGAATAAAATTCCACGTCGTCGGATTCACTAGTGACAATGCCTATGTTAAGTTATTAACGGATAGTGGAGTTATTCCTGATATGCAACATTGTTTATATGGAATGACATCTTCTAATTTCTGTTATTATGTTGTAGGTGGCACAAGTAATGTTGGCTATCGTTGGAGCAAATCATATGTTAATTATTATTTAAATAATGATTGGCTTGAAAGTACCAAATTAGATCGTAAACAAATGAAGATGGATGCAGTATGTGATAATCCATCTATCTATTGGAGCTATGGTGGCTTGTTAGATAAATGTAACAAGGATGATTATGCTCCTGCAACCTATGTTAGATTGTTAACTAAAGATGAATATACTTCTGTTAATAATAATATTACTGATAAAACATGGCTTTATAGCCAAGATATTGGTACATACTGGTTAGCTGATGCTTATAGATCAGGCTCATCATCAGTTAGTTATCAACTTAATGCTGTCGTTTATAGTGGGAATGTAATAGATACTAATACTGGATGGGCTTGGAGTCAAAAAGGTATTACTAATATTCCATACGCTTATATAACTACTCATATAAGAGCCGTTGTAACATTAAAAAGTGATTATTCTGAATAAAAGCATTTCAATGCTTTTATTTTTTTTTCACTTATAGTATAATTAAAAAGATAGGAGGACATATGAAACAGATATATACAAGCCTTGATTTAGGCTCAAATAGTATCAAAATTGTTACTGCTGAATATTTCAAGCAAAATATTAACATACTTTCTGTTGCTGATGTTCCTTCCAAAGGTATTAAAAGAGGATTAATAGTTGATCCTGCTTTAGCTCTTGCATCTTTAAAAGAAGCCTTAGATCAAGCCGAATCTATTCTTGGCTTGAAAATAAATAAATTAATCGCCAATGTTCCAAGCTATTTTGCTGAATTTTCCCTTGTTAAAGGTGAAATGAATATACCTACTGATGAAGATGGTAGTCAAATACCTGTCGATGGTAATATGACTGTTAAAGTATTACAAATAGCAGTTAAACCTAATATTAGTACTAGCAAAGAGATTATTGCGATTCAACCAATTGATTTCAATGTTGACGGTAAATATTCTCAAGATCCAAAAGGTATGATTGGTAATAAACTAGGCGTTCGTGCTATCTTAGTTGAGACACCAACAAAGAATGTTGCATCAGTTGTTAAACTATGTGAAATGGCTGGCGTCGAAGTAGAAGATATATCCATTAGTGGTATTGGTGATATGTATGCCAATCACTATAAAGATATGGAAAAAGAAGTTGGTATGATTGTCAACTTTGGTGCTGAAACCACTAATATATCTTTATATAATAAAGGTATTATTATTAAAAATAGTGTTATTAGTATGGGTGGTAAAAGTATTGATAACGATTTAGCATATATGTATCATTTAACTTTTACCGAAGCATCAAAATTAAAAGAAAAATTTGCACATGCTTGTAAAAATAATGCAGATATTGGTAATTTATATGAAGTTAAAAATGATGCTGGTGAAGTATTAAAACTTAATGAATATGAAGTATCAGAAGTAGTACAAGCGAGATTAGAAGAAATTTTAACAGCCGTTAGAGATGAAATGAAGTCGATGACTGATCATCAATTAGATTATATTATTCTAACTGGTGGTATTAGTAATATGAAAGATTTTATTACATTGACTGGTGCTATTATAGGCAAAAGTGCTATAATAGAAAATGTGAAGATTATTGGAATAAGAGACAATAAATATTCAGCTGCGTTAGGTAATATATTATACTTAATTAGCAAGAATGAACTAAAAGGGGAACAATATTCGATGCTATCAAGTTCCGAACAAGAAGAACTAGCATCTATCAAGAAAAATCTAATAGGAGCATCAAAAGAATCGATGCTAGGTAAAGTATTTGGATACTTTTTCAACGAATAGGGAGGATTTATGGACGGAATAGAAATGGACCAACATGCAAAGATATTAGTTATCGGAGTTGGTGGCGGTGGTAACAACGCTGTAAATAGAATGATTGAATCTGGTGTTAGAGGAGTTACTTTTTGTGTAGCAAATACTGATGCACAAGTATTATCTGCCTCTAAAGCTGATATAAAATTACAATTAGGAAAAGAGTTAACACATGGTTTAGGTGCTGGTGGTACTCCGAACGTAGGTAAAGAAGCAGCCTTAGAATCTAAGGATGATATTGAAAAAGTTATCGATGGATCTAATATGGTCTTTGTAACTTGTGGTATGGGTGGAGGTACTGGAACAGGTGCTGCACCAATTATTGCTGATATCGCTCAAAAGAAGGGTGCTTTAACAGTTGGTATTGTTACTAAGCCATTCTCATTCGAAGGTAAGAAGAGAATGAATAATGCTCTTTTAGGTATTGAAGAATTAAAGAAACATGTTGATACATTAATCTTAATTCCAAATGATAGATTAAGAGATATTATTGATAAAAATACACCGCTTACTGATTCATTCAAAGAAGTAGATAATGTTCTACGTCGTGGTGTTCAATCTATATCTGATTTAATTGCTGTAACAGGATTAATCAACCTAGATTTTGCAGATGTTAAAACCGTTATGGAGAAAAAAGGTACTGCCCTTATTGGAATTGGTATGGGTGTAGGCGAAAATAGAGCCACTGATGCGGCTAAAGAAGCTGTATCTAGTCAATTACTAGAGACAAGTATTCAAGGCGCTCATAATGCCATTATTAACGTTACTGGTGGTAATAACTTATCATTGTTTGAAGTTGAAACAGCTGTTGAAGTTATTAAATCTAGTGCTAATACTGATATTGATACCATATTTGGTGCCGTTATTAATGAAAATTTAAATGATGAAATCATCGTTACTGTTATTGCAACAGGATTTGAAGATGATGATAAAGAAATAACTAAACCAGTTGAACCAACTAGAGAAGCAGTACAAGCTAGAAGAAGTACTACTGATGATACAACAGATGATGGTACACATAGTGATTTAGATATTCCATCATTCCTTAAAAAGAGAGGATTTTAAGATAGTCAATTGACTATCTTTTTTTTAGATTTGTCCAAAGTAGTTATTTGTGATATCCTTGAAAAGGAGGATATTTGAATGATTACAATTAATATGCTTTCTACCGCAGATAATGTACCTGGACAAGGAGTAGGAAGTGCTTATGAAGAACAAGTAGCTCTTGTTAAAAAATGTAAAAAATTTAAAGTTAGAATAAATGATCCGAGGGATGCTGATATAATTCACTGCCATACAGTTGATTTATGGAATTACTTTAGGATGGTTAATACTAAAGGAACATCAGTTTGTTATGTCCATTTCTTACCAGATACTCTAGATGGTAGTATTGTTCTACCAGGAGTTGCATTCTCTGTCTTTAAAGAGTATGTTACAATCTTTTATAATTCAGCTGATCATCTAGTTGTTGTAAATCCAACATTCATTGAAAAATTAACTGAATTTGGTATTGATAGAGATAAAATAACATATATTCCAAACTATGTATCCAAAGATACATTCTATGAAGAACCAAAAGAAAAAATATTAAAAACAAGAAACGAATATGGCATTAAAGAAGATGCCTTTGTTGTCCTTGGCGTAGGCCAAGTACAAACAAGAAAAGGTGTTCTTGATTTTATTGATGTAGCTAAACGCAATAAGGATGTTACCTTTGTATGGTGTGGTGGTTTTAGTTTTGGTAAAATTACCGATGGTTATGATGAACTTAAAGAAGTTTGTGAGAACCCACCAGAGAATGTTAAGTTCGTTGGTATAATTGACCGCTCTAAGATGAATGATATGTATAACATGGCTGATATGTTATTTATGCCTAGTTACAATGAATTATTCCCAATGTCTATCTTAGAGGCCGTCAATTCTCATAAACCAATCTTATTAAGAGATTTAGATTTATATAAAGATATATTATTTGGTAAATACTTAAAAGGTAATAATAATGATGATTTTAGTTTCTATATTAATAAATTAAAAACAGATAAAAAGTTATATAAACATTGTCAAGAAGATTCACAAGCAATAAGTGAATTCTATTCTAAAGAACATGTTTTAAATATGTGGATTGATTTTTATACTTCGATTGTTAAAGAGAAACCTAAAAAGAAAACAGTATTAACAACAAATATTACTGATTTAATTTATACAGATACTATTTTTGATCCAGAAAGCAATGCTCAAAAGAAATTAATTGATGCTAAAAGAAAAAGAAGAAAAAAGAGAGCCGCTGAAATCAAAAAGAGACATAAAAAATTAGCAGCGGAAACTAAGAAACTTAAGAAATTAAGAGAGAAAAAGAAGAAAGATAATGATAAATTATTTTATCCGTTTAATATTGACAAATAGAACAGATGTATGCTATTATTTAGACATATAAAAGTTCTTGATGTGAAGTAATAATTAATGTTAAGTAGAACAAAATACTAATGAAGGAGGTTTTTGTAGACTAACAAAACATAACGGTCTATCTATATAAAGGAGGTTTTATGAATAACATATTTGATATGTTAAATTATAATTCTCTAGATTTGGATATAAATCCTATGTCAGTCTCAAAAATCTTGCTTGCTGATAATATAAATGATAATTATGATGTTCTAATGAGTTTAGACATTTGTAATACATTTTATTATTATTTGAATGAAGCTAGTGATTTTATTTTACTAACGGCATATCTTTTATCTAAATTATTAGATAATTATAATAACGAATATTTTTACATAAATAGGGAATAGTTTACTATTCCTTTTTATGTTATAATTAACAAGAGGTGTAATTATGATGTTAGGTATTATTCTTTTAGTAATCGGAGTACTTATGATTGTAAATATCTTTGCTCCACAATTAAATTTAAATTTTAATTTATTATGGCCATTAGCTTTAATATTTATAAGCTTCTATCAAATGTTTAAAAATAAAGTATTTAATGGTGGTTTAATTATTATGTTCTATATTGGTTTATATTTCTTTGTTAATAACTTGGGAACATTCGGTGATATTAGTGAGTTATTCTTACCATTATTATTTGTTGTAATTGGTTTAACAGCAATTGTTGGTGAAAAAGTAAATAAGAAAGATACTATTGTTCCGGTAAGAGGTAAAGATGGTATTCTATCTTATACTGCCATATTTACTGATTATAATGGTACTGTCGATTCAAAAGATTTTAAAGGCGCTGATATATTCTCATTATTCGGTGGTGCTGATTTAGACTTTAGAAATGTTGTCTTAAAAGAAGATGCTACAATTACAGTTAATTCTATCTTTGGTGGATCTAACTTAATAATGCCAACCAATTGTCATATTGTAATGCGTTCTAATGCTTTCTTTGGTGGCAATGAAAATAAATGTAAAGATATTGATGATAAAAATGCTAAAACAATTTATGTTAATTGTACTTCATTCTTTGGTGGTACTGAATTAAAATGAAAAATAAAATGAAAGCACAAAAAGAAAATTTAACATTCAATGTTTGTTATTATATTGGTAAACATTTAGCATTTATGATTTTATGCTTATATCTTACACATGCCTATGTTACTAATGCATTATTTCAATTAGCCATTGTATTATTCTTAGACTGGTTTGTCCAAAGATATGCTATTATTGATTCCTTAGAATCAGATAATGGATTTGTTATTAAGAAGAGTGAATTAGATGCACCATTTATCTTATTTACATCAATTGGCCTAATCATTTTATCTATCATATTTAAATATGAATGGTGGATTATCTTAATATTAACAATATTTAATATTATCTGTTTCTGTAAGATGGATGCTAACAACGAAAATAGAATAGCAAAAGCAAATGAAGCTATGAAAGAATATTTAAAAAATCATAAGACTAAACAAATTGAAACAAAAGAAGAACCTGCAAAAGAGGAAGTAAAAAAGCCTAAAAAGGTTAAAAGAAAAATAAAAGGATAGTGAAAACTAGTCTTTTTTTGTAGTATAATAAAAATAGAGAGTAGGGAATGTATGAAGAAAGAAAATGAAAAAGGATTCACATTAATAGAATTATTAGCTGTTATTGTCATATTAGCTGTAATAGCAGTTATTGTTACACCAATGATTATGGGTACAATTAATTCGGCTAGATCTAGTGCTTTAAAATCATCGGCACAAGGAATAGTTCATGCAGCAGAAACATATTGTGCAAGAAAGCAAGTGAGCGGAGGTGCTTTTGCTAGTCAAAGCTTTGCAATAAATGAAGCCACGGCAAAGGAAGTTGGTTTTTCTTATAATACAGAATTAACTGGAACACTTGCTATCTCGTCTGATTGTAAAGTAGCTATTGCAGTAGCCAATGCTAATTATCAAGCTACAAAAAAGCAAGAAGAAGATGATATTACAGTAGCAAATAAAGCGGCTAATTTTGATGATTTATCTAAAAGCCTTGCTTTGCTAACGCCAGAATCATGCTTTACAACATTAGATAATGGTGATGGTACTGTAACTATAAATGGATATACTTGTAGTGCTACTGATATAGTAATACCAGGCACAATTGGTGGAAAAAGTGTTACTAAGATAGAAAACAAAAGAACCACTCCTTTAGGAGCTGTGTCGTATAGTGGCGATAATTATTCAAGCAATAGTATTGATAATTTAAAACTAAGTCCTTATATTGATGATGAAGATTTAGAAGTTAAAAAATTGAGCGATGATTATTATGTTTATCCAATTGCAACAAATTTAACATCAGTAGATTTTAGCAATATGTCAAAATTAGTTACAATATCAGATAGAGCATTTGAAAGCAACAAAATCACATCTATAAACTTAAGTGGATTAACATCATTAACAAGTATAGGAAATTATGCTTTTGCGGATAATAATATTACTTCATTGGATTTAACAGATTTAACATCATTAGAGTTTATTTATGATGAATCTTTTGCATATAATAATATTACTTCATTAAATTTAAGTGGTTTAAATTCTTTAAAATATATTGGATATTCTGCATTTAGATATAATTCGTTAAAAGAAATAAATCTTAAGGATTTGCCATCATTAGTAACAATTGATGCAGCAGCCTTTTTAAGATATAAAGGTACATATACCTTTCCGGATGGTAGTACTATAACATATAATTCTTGTTCCCCAACTATTACATTAGACAATGTTCCAAATGTTGCAGCATATAATTCTACTGATTATAGTGGGTTGCATCCATTTGCTTTTGGGGCATTATCTACTGATGAATGCGACACTTCGAGTACAACTTCTGTTTGCGATTCTGAATCAGCACCAACAGTTATTAGAAAAAATACAGTTAGTTCACAATTACAAGGTGAATTTTATAAGATCGTTGTTGGTTGGCAATGCTCAATATAGTTTTATCTTGATAAATAAAGGTGATTGTGCTATTATTTAATCAGTCATTACTGTTTTAAATAGTAATTAGATAGTCTATATAGAGATAAAGTGGTTGGTGGAAACTTTAAGATGAACTAATGAAGACATAAAACATATGGTAATCGTATATCGGCGTTAACGAATAAAGATAGATTAGTCTATGAATTAAGGTGGCACCACGGTATTCGTCCTTAAGTCATGGGCTTTTATTATTATAAGGAGGATTTATGATACAAAAACCAAAAGGAACAAATGATATTTATGGTGAAGATGGTAGAGAAGTTACCTCATTAGTAGGAATACTAGCAGGACTCATGGAAAAGTATAACTATGAGTATGTTAGAACACCTATTTTTGAAGCAACTGAATTATTCCATCGTGGTGTAGGTGAAACTACGGATATTGTTTCTAAAGAAACATATGATTTTAAAGATCGTGGTGAAAGAGATATGACTTTAAGACCAGAAGGTACAGCTGGAGTAGTTAGATCTTATATTGAAAATAAGTTTTATGGTATTAAACCAATGCCATCTAAATTTTGGTATTACGGACCAATGTATCGTTACGAAAGACCACAATCAGGTAGATCAAGAGAATTCTACCAATTTGGTGTTGAATGTTTTGGTTCTAATAGTCCAGCACTTGATGCTGAAGTTATTAGTATTCCAGTTAACTTTTATAGTATGTTAGGCTTAAAGAATGTTACTGTTCATCTAAATACTTTAGGTGATTCAGAATCTCGTGAGAATTATCACAAGGCTTTAACCGAATATTTTAAACCTCATCTATCTGAATTATGTGAAGATTGTAATGATCGATTTGTTCGTAATCCTCTAAGAATATTAGATTGTAAAATTGATGCTGGTAATCCTATTATGAAAAAAGCACCTAAGATTAAAGATTATCTTTCAGATGCTTCGGCAAAGTATTTTAAGGCTGTAGAAGCAGCATTAGATACTATGGGTATTACTTATGTGGTCGATGATAGTTTAGTTCGTGGATTGGACTATTATACTGAAACAGTCTTTGAAATCTCGGCTGATGTTGAAGGTTTTGGTGCCCAAAACATCTTATGCGGTGGTGGACGTTATAACAATTTAGTTAAAAATATTGGTGGACCTGAAACACCAGGTGTTGGTTTCGCTTTAGGCTTTGAAAGATTATTAATGGCGCTCAAAGCTGAAAATATAACAATTAGTCCTAAAGCATCACTAGATACTTATGTCATTCCACTAGGTGAAGAACAAGTTAATTATTGTCTATCACTAGTTAATGATTTAAGATTATCAGGCTTTTCCGCTGATATGGATTATATGAGTAGAAGTCTAAAATCTAACTTCAAACAAGCCGATAATAACAATGCTAAAATAATTATCATTGTTGGAGAAGACGAAGTTAAGAGCAATGAATTAACAGTTAAGAATAATAAGACTAAAGAACAAGATAAAATATCATTAGATTATTTATATTATTATTTAAAAGAAAATATTGATGATATCGATGATGATGAAACTTTGGAAAAAGTAGAAAAGAGTGAAGAAGATGCTAGATGAATTAAACAAACACTTTAATGAAGATATTGAAGTACAAGGATTCGTTGATAAAGTAAGAGACTTATCGGATATTCAATTCTTAATCATTAGAAATGGTAAAAATAAATTACAAATTACGATTGAAAAAAATGATAAGAATAAAGAATTAAATGAACAAGTATCTAAATTAACAACTGATTCGACAGTATTAATTAAAGGTAAATTATTAGAAAGTCCTAGTGTTAAAATGGGTGGTATGGAGTTAATTCCTACTGAGTTAGTAGAAACATCCCATGCTAAAGAAGATAAACCATTTGATTATAAAGATCGTTCTAATGCTTTAAGAGAAACAAGATTAGATTATCGTTTCTTAGATTTACGTCGTGCTGATAACCAATTAATGTTTGAAGTACAAACTTATATGGAAGCTAAAATGATGGAGTATTGGGTTAATAATCATTATTATTTTCTTCATACCCCAAAGATTTCGGCTGGTTCAGCTGAAGGTGGTGCCTCAGTATTTAAGATAGATTATTTTGGCACACCAGCCTATCTATCACAATCACCACAATTATATAAACAAATGGCGATGGCTTCAGGATTCAATAAGTTCTGTGAAATATCACAAGTTTATCGTGCTGAAGAATCACATACTTCTTATCATCAAACCGAAATTGAAATGGTCGATGTTGAATTCTCTTGGGTTCATAATGTCTTTGAAGTTATGGATGAAGAAGAAAGATTATTAAAGTATGCTTTTGGTGCTGTTAAAGAAAAATATGCTACTGAATTAAAAGCTAACTATAAATCAGAAATAGCAGATCTTTCTATTGAATGGCCTAGAATATCATTTAAAGAAGCTAAAGAAATACTTAAAAATGAATATCATTACGAAGCTCCTGCTAAATTAGATTTTGATCGTCATGAAGAAGAATTAATGGGTAAATATGCTAAATCTAAATTTAAAACAGATTTTGTCTTCATCTATAATTATCCATGGGATACTAGAGCATTCTATACTATGAAGGATGAAGGTATTTATTCTAAGTCATACGATTTACTATATAAAGGATTAGAGATTACATCTGGTGCCCAAAGAGAAAATCGTTATGATGAACTAATGAAGAATATTAAAGAAAAGGGTATTGATCCTAAGACTTTAAAATTCTATACTGAAGCATTTGAATATGGTATGCCTCCACATGGTGGCTTTGGTTTAGGTATGGCTAGGGTTATGATGTTATTATTTAATATTGATAATATTAGAGAAGCAACATTTATCTATCGTGGACCTACAAGAATATATCCATAATGTAAAATACATCTAATTTATTTAGATGTGTTTTTTTGTGCTATACTTTAATTATAAGTAGAGGAGAATTTATGGAAAAAGAAAAGAGCTATGTATCGGGTATTATTGGAGGTATTATAGGTGGCTTTATTGCATCAATACCATGGGTAGTAATGTATGTTTATGGCAATATGATACTATCTATTTTAGCAACATTAGTAGCATTTGGAGTTATTAAAGGTTATCAAATATTTAAAGGTAAAGAAGACTCTAAATTACCAATCATTGTTGCCATTATTTCAGTCATTGTTATAACAGTTGCAACATTTTTAATTATACCTGCTTGTTTACTTGCTAATGAAGGTTATGCTATTTCATCTTATAATTTTAGTTTATTATTTTCATCAAGTGAATTTATGAGTGCTATTGTTAAAGATTATGTTGTATCATTAATATTTACAACTTTAGGAATAAGTGGTGTTATTGCTAATTTAAAGAAAAAATTTCAACCACAAAATATTGATCAAAATTCAACTAAACCTCAAAGCAATATACAAGATGCAAATAATGTTCCACAACAAAATCAATCAGAAAATTCAAATCAAAAGTAAAAATGTAAAAAGAGTCAGGTAGCAATACCTGATTTTATTATTGAATTATTTTACTAATGCTATTATAATGGTAATAGTAAAAGTAGGGTTGGTAAAATGAAGAAAGTTAAAGAAAAAAAGATAAAAAAGCCTAAGAAACCTAAAAAGATAATAAATTCTACTTTATATACTATTATCTTTTTAATCTTTTTATTGATTATCGGTGCAGGAGCATTATATGGCTTGTACTATCTTTTAACATTTTTAAAAACCTATGGTGAAGTTCATAATAGCGCTGATAAAATGAATATTGTTAGTATTTGTGCAACGATGATTGGATTTGTTTTAACATATGTCATTGCCTTATTTATTATGAATAGATTATTTAGAGCTGATGGTAATCAAAGATTTGGTGTTCAAAATAAATTGATAATATTTGATGTTATTATAACTGGTATTGTCTTTGGACTTGTTTATCTTTATTTTGCTCAATTCAAAATAATTGCAACATCATTATTTACAATTCGTTATTTTCCTAATTCATATATGTATATCGTTATTCCGCTTGTTCTAGTACCTAATTTATTTATGGTCTTTTATGTTGATCGCTTTATTCATTTTGGAACAAAAGAAGAAGATATTAAAAATAGTACTCCTAATATGAATTCAACACTTATCGATGAACCTGTTAAGAAAGATGATGAGTCTCAAGAAGTATGGGAAGAACAAAAACCAGTTGAATCTAAAATAGAAGGTGTAGCTGAAGTACTTGCTGAAGAAGAAGCTAAAAAGCCTAAAGAAGAAGTAAGTCATATTGCTATCAAAACTAAAGAAGAATTAGCTAAAGAAGCTGAAGAAAACAAATTAAAACAAAGTAAAGAAGAGATGGATAAAGCTATTGCTGAGGCTAATGCCAAAACAGTAACTGGGGCACAAGCCTTTAATGGCTTTGAAAAACCAAGTGCTACTGCATTACAAGAAGCAACAAAAGTTCCAGAAACTACTAATCCATTTAATGTTTTTGGTACCTCACCAGTAGCACAATCTGCTACTCCTGTAACACCAGAACCTAAAGAAAATCCTGTTGCTCAGATGTTTAATCAAAATACTACTCAGGAGCCAGTTCAACCAGAGTCTACAACATCAAGTAATGGACCATTACAATTTAGTGGATTTAATGATAGTCCTAAGCCAACAAATAGTATGTTTGCTTCCTCTGTAGCGCCTACAACAGTATCTAATTCTAATGATACTTATGTACCACCTGAAGGAACAAATCCTCATCAATTTGATGCAGTAAAAACAAATTTATATCCTGAAAAAAATCCTATGCCAGGAAATGAAGGATATCAAACAAATAATTATAATAATAGATTAGATAGTTCAGTAAAAACAACTGTTAGTAAATTCTTTACAATGGGTGATAATCAAGAAAGCAATAGTCAAAATCCTGTTGCTCAAATGTTTAATCAAGCTAGCGTAGAGACTGCTCCAACTCAGCCAGAAGTACCATCTAATCCAACTACGCAGACGTTTATTCAACCTAGTAATGCTCCGGCACCAGTTCAACCAGAACCTACAGTGAATCCAGTCGCTCAAATGTTTAATCAAGCAAGTAATCAGACAGCTCCTTCTACACCTATAGAACAAGCTGAAACGCCAGTAGTTGGACCAATTCCAACTCCTAGTCAAGTAAGTGGTGAAAAGACTTGCCCAATATGTGGAGTTCATCTTGATGCTAAAGCGCAAACATGCTTTATGTGTGGACATCATTTTTAAGAGGTAAAACCTCTTTTTTTATGCTATTATATATGTATGGATGTTGAAAGAAGTTTAGTAAAAAAATTTAGAAAAGAGATTTATCATCCCTTTATTAAGGCAATTAAAGATTATCATCTAATTAATGAAGGTGATAAAATTTTAGTTTGCATTAGTGGTGGCAAAGATTCTACTTTAATGGCTATTCTCTTAAGACACTTGCAAAGATATTCTGAAGTTAAATTTGATTTAGAATATGTCGTAATGGATCCAGGCTATACCGAAGATAATTTAAAACACATAACTGACAACCTTAAAAAACTAGATATCGATGCTAAAGTATATCCAACAAAGATATTTAAAATAGATAGTAAAATTCATCCTAAAAATCCATGCTATTTATGTTCCAAGATGCGTAGGGGAGCATTATATAATATTGGTAAAGAACTAGGATGTAATAAAATAGCATTAGGTCATAACTTTGATGATGTTATTGAAACAGTTATGCTTAACATGTTATTTAATGGTATTTACTCAGGTATGCTTCCCATATTAGATAGTGAAAACTACGAAGGTATGCAACTGATAAGACCACTATATTTAGTACATGAAGATAATATTGTTAAATGGGCTAAATATAATGAACTAGAATTTGTTCGTTGTAAATGTCCATTGACAGTTGAAGATAATGGTAAACGTAAAGAAATGAAAGCTTTGATAAAAGAATTAAACGATAAATATGAATATGCTGGAGATAATATATTTAATGCTTTAAATAATGTTAATATGCATAATATACTAGGATATGATGATGGCGTGAAACATACGTTTCACGATGACTACCAGAAATAAGTATGATATAATTTAGATACCTAGAGTAGTTGTAAGAAAATCCAACACATACGCATACGGGAGTCAGAAAGAAATAACGGTGTCGAATACTTGTCTATGATAAGGATCCTAAAGTTGTTTCCGTGACACCCACCTGGTTTACCGGGTTTGTCGTAGCCTACTTTAGGTTTTTAATTGGTGAAATATGTTTGATAGATTAGAAAGATTAATTGGTAAAGATGCTCTAACAGTACTTAGTAATAGTACTGTTTTAGTAGTTGGTCTTGGTGGAGTAGGATCATATGTCATTGAAGGATTAGTTCGTTCATCTATTGGACATTTAATATTAATAGATTTTGATAAAATAGATATTACTAATTTGAATAGACAATTAATGACTGATACCACTAATGTTGGCAAGTTGAAAACGGAAGTTTTAAAAGAGCGTGCCCAGAAGATAAATCCTGCTTGTAAAATAGATATTATTAATAAAAAGATAACACATAAGGATATAAGTGCATTATTAGATAATAAGATAGATTATGTTGTTGATGCTTGTGATGATTTAAAAGTTAAATTAGAATTAATAAGATGTTGTAAAGAAAAAGATATTAAGATAATATCTTCGATGGGTATGGCTAATAAAATAGATCCTAGTAAAATAGAGATTATGGATATATCTAAAACATCTTGTGATCCACTCGCTAAATCAATACGTCATTCGCTACATCAAATGGGTATTAATCACGTAATGGTAGTATGTTCTAAAGAAGTAGGCAAGCATTCTAAGATATTAGGATCTACTGCTTTTGTACCATCTGTAGCGGGTTTAACTATCGCATCTTATATAGTTAGAGATTTAGGAGGTCTTAATGAAAACAAATAAATATTTATTAGACCAAATAAAGCATTTAAAAGGCCGTGTCATCGTAATTGATGTTGAAGACTACTTAATAGATGCCATAGATAAAAACGACGCTATAACAGAGTGCTTTGAGTTAAATTCATTATCGACAAAAGATAAATGGCATTTATCATTATTTTCAAAACGTCTATCTTCTAAAAAGATGAAAAAGAAATTTAAGAAAAAGAAAATAGATGCTATTATTCTAAATAATAAAGCATTAAAGCCTATGCTTATTACCTTTATTAGAGATAGTATTTATATCTCTAAAGGATATGTTTATATATATGGCGATGAAAAAGAGATTCCAACCGAATTGTTAATTGATCGCTATAATAGATATAATACTAAGGTTGAAAAGATAGATGAGAATGGATATATATTAAAAATAGATAGTTCTAAAGCAAAAAATAATTGGTTTAAAGATTTAGGATATCTAATTATGGATAATCTTGTAGATTTTAATGATTTACTTGCTTCATATCTCACAAACTAATATAATTATAAGTAGGGTGTTTTATGTATCTTAAGAAAATAGAAGCACATGGTTTTAAATCATTTGCCGACAAAATTGAAATAGATTTAAATCAGGGTATTACAGGAGTAGTTGGTCCTAATGGATCAGGTAAATCTAATATCGTTGATGCCGTAAGATGGGTAATGGGTGAACAATCCATTAAGTCTTTGCGTGGATCAGATAATATGGCAGATGTCATTTTTTCTGGATCTAAATCACGTAATCCCTTAGGCGTAGCATCTGTAACTCTAACTTTTGATAATACTGATAAATATCTTCCATTAGATTATGAAGAAGTAGCAATTAAACGTCGTGTTTATAAAGATGGTACTAATGAATACTTTATCAATAATGAAAAATGTCGTTTAAAAGATATAACGGATTTATTATTAGATAGTGGTCTTGCTAAAGAATCATTTAATATTATCGGTCAGGGTAAGATTGAAGAGATTATCGCTGATAAACCCCTTGAACGTAGAACTATCTTCGAAGAAGCAGCTGGTGTATTAAAATATAAAAGAAGAAAAGAAGAGGCTCTTCGTAAGTTAGATCGTACCCATGAGAATATGACTCGTGTGAGCGATATTATTAAAGAATTAGAAACCCAAATAGAACCATTAAAACAAGCTCGTGAAGTCGCTTTAAAATATCAGGATATTACTAATAAGTTGACATCTTTGGATATCGCCTTAATAGCAACCAATATAACTAAACTAAATGCAACATACCAAGTTAATAAAGAACATCAAGAAAGACTTAATAATGAGATATTATCACTTGCCACTAATGCTTCTACATCCGAAGCTAATACTATGGAACTTAAAGGTAAATTAAGTGATATTAATACTAAGATAAATCAAAAACAAAATGAGTTATTAGAAATAACTAAAAAAGTAGAACAACTAAATAGTAAAAGATTACTTATCTTAGAAAGAGAAAAGTTAGATCATACTGTCGATGAAAATAATATTTTAAAGTTAACAGAACAAGTTAAAACTTTAGAATTAAATCATCATAATATGCAATTACAAATAGATTCTCTAAATAGTGAATTAGATACTATAAAAAATGAGTTATCATTAGAAAATAATAACTTAGATAAATTAAGAATTGATAGACAAAATACTGAGTTTGAATTATCTAATAAATTAAGATCAAAGAATACCTTAGATAATGAAATTAAGATGTTACAACAAGATATTGATTCTAATGCTACATTACCATATGCCGTTAAATCTGTTTTAAATAATCCAAGGTTGAGAGGCATTAAAAACTCTATTGGTGGTGTTATTGAAGTAGAGGAGACCTATGCTAAAGCAATATCAATCGCTTTAGGTATTAGTTCTACATATGTAATATGTGACTCTAATGCTTCTGCCAAAGAAGCTATCAGTTATTTAAAGAATAATAAATTAGGAAGAGCTACATTCTTCCCAATGGATATTATTAAGTCAAGATATATCGATTCTAGTACTTTAAGTACTATTAAAGGTATGAAAGGATTTATTAATACCGCTGATAAATTAGTTAAATATGATTCTATTTATTCTAATATTATAACTAATCAATTAGGCACAGTCTTAATCGTTGATAATATTGATAATGCTAATGCTATTAATAAAGCATTAGACTATAAGTTTAAAATTGTTACTCTAGATGGTGAATTGCTTCATATTGGAGGTTCTATTACTGGTGGTGAAGCCAATAATAATCGTAATGTTATTACTGATCGTTATAAGTTAGAAGAAAAGATTAATGCTCTTAAAGAGTTAGATAATAATATCTCTATCTTAGAAGATAAAATTAATATTCAAGATACTAATTTAAAGAGTGCAGAAGATAGTGTCTATGTTAAGAATAAAGAATTAGTAACTAAGAATACTACCTTATCTTCACTTAATAATGAATTACAAGCACTAAGTACTAATTTAGTAGAACAAAGAGGTATCTTAGAAGGTGCTAAAGATATTAATAATGATACTCTTAAAAAGAGTGAAGAAGATGCCATTAATGAATACTATAATGCTTTAAAAGAAAAAGATGATATTCAAAATAGTCTTAATACTTTAAAGAATAATCAATCAAGTATTATGGGTTCAATTGAAGACATTGAAGCTCTTCATAAGAAAGAAAATTCTGAGTTTAACGATAAGAATAATCAATTAAAAGATTTAGAAATAGAAGCTAATCGTATGGATGTAAAGTTAGATACTTTATTAAATACTCTTAGTGAAACTTATTCTATAACTTACGAAAAAGCATCAACTTGTTATACCTTAGATATGGATGAAAATCTTGCTCGTAATACAGTTAATAGTTATAAGAGAGATATTAAAGAATTAGGTATTGTTAACATTGGTGCTATTGAAGAATATGATCGAGTAAGTACTAGATATGAATTCTTAATTAATCAACAAAATGATTTAACTAAAGCCGAAGATATATTACTAGAAATCATAAAAGAGATGGATGAAGTAATGGTTAAAGAATTTACTAAGTCATTTAATATTATTAAAGATAATTTCAATACCACATTTAAAGAGTTATTCCATGGTGGTAATGCCACACTAGAATTAACCGATCCAACTAATATGTTAGAAACAGGTATTGATATTATTGCATCTCCTCCAGGTAAGAAGCTAACAACAATTACATTATTATCTGGTGGTGAAAAATCACTAACAGCCTTATCATTATTATTTGCTATTCTAAAATCTCGTCCAGTACCTTTTGTTATATTGGATGAAGTAGAAGCGGCTCTTGATGATGTTAATGTTGCCTCTTTTGGTGAATATATTAATAAGTTAAAAGATAAAACCGAATTTATTATTATTACCCATAAGAAAAAGACAATGGAATATGCTGATACACTATATGGAATTACGATGCAAGAATCAGGTGTTTCTAAACTAGTTAGTGTTCGATTAGAAGATTTAAAAAAGTAGATGTTAATCTACTTTTTTAATACTTTCTCACCATGATATAGGCAAGTATCTTTTTTAGCATTTTCTAATGTTGTCATAGAAACCTGATCAGCATTTTCAAATGTAACAGGATTGCCTTTTAATTCTTTATTAGCAACATCTTTATTGTATGCATCAAATATATCTCTGTTTTCTAAGTAATATTCTCTCTTTGGAATAGAACTTGAATTATATGATAATTGCTTAATCTCTTTATGATAATATCCTAGTAAATAAGTTCCCATTGCAATAGGTACAATAACCGCAACATGTTTCATCGAACCTGCAAAGGCATAAGTATTACTACCAGCAAAAGCATATTCAGCAATATTTTGAGCATTTAAATAAAATGCAGTTGATAAACCACAAGTTATGCCTTCAATTGCAAGAGGCTTACACATATGCTTTTTTAGTTTCTTTTGTTCAGTTTTTTGACTTTCTAATATTTCTTTTTCTCCCATAAGTTCTCCTTGTGCATTTATTCTATCATAAAAATAATAAATGTGATAGAATTAATTTGAGGTATTTATATGAAGAAAAAATTATTAATTATATCAGTATTAGCTGTATGTATGTTAGGAGTATATGGTTGTGCTACTAAAACAGATGATGCGAATAAAGAAACAACGACAGTATGTACTTATGAAAAAGAGACGGATAAGGATACAGAAAATTATACATTTACATTAACGGCTACCGGTGATTCTATAATGCATGTTACTATCATTAATGATCTAGTATTTAAAGATAAAGATACTTATACTACTAAGAGAAATGATACAACATTTAGAGATTATACAAAGAAATATTTTTCAGTAACATTTACTTTTGATGATTCAGCTATGACTGAGCATGATGCTATTGAAGCTGATTATAAAGATGCTACCGAAGATGATATAGCAAGTGGTGAAGCACATAATATTAATTTAAAAGGTTTTGATAATTTAGTCCATTCTAATGGTAAATACTCATTAAAATCATTTAAACAAATATATGGTGATAAAGGTTACGATTGCAGAGATAAAACAGATAGTACTAGTACAAAGTAGAGGTTGACACTTAGTCAACCTTTTTTGTTCCCACATTTATTTGAGTGTTATAATGTAAATATAGAGTAGGGAGATATTAATGAAGAAAAAAGGATTTACATTGATAGAATTATTAGCAGTAATAGTAATACTAGCAGTAATTGCAATCATCGTAACACCAATGGTAATGAATACTATTGAAAGTAGTAGGGCAAACTCATTTAAGCAATCTGCATTAAATATTATAGAAGCATCAAAAAATGATTGCTATGCTAAACAAGTTACAGGAGAAGAGTGTACGCCTATAGAAAATCTTCAATATAGTGGCAAACATTATGATAATATTTTTCTAAATAATACTAATCCAGATGCAATTGCAATAGCAATCTATGATGGCATTAGATGTGCATATGGAACTGAGAATAATATGAATGTTATAAAAACAACGCTTGATAAATGCAAGACTTTAAGTGATGGTAATTTATTTATTAATGGGCATCAAGAGTTGAAAAATAATAATTATTTTAAAGGATTTACTTATAATTCAACTGAAAATTGTTTAACATTAACTAATTCTGAGTATTATGAAACTTTAGGTGATGATTATGTTGCTATCGATTCTAATAAAAAATATCAATTTAGTATAACTGTTAAAACAAACAATTCAGATGCAGTATATTATGCAGGAATAAGAGAATTTGATGTTGATAAGAGATGGATTACTCCAGTTAGTTATAGGTATTATCCAAATACATTAACCACGTTGAAACAGGATTTAAAACCAGGTGATACAAAAATATATGTTGATAATTTATCTAATTGGCGTGATAGTAATTCTTGGGGATGGAGAAATGTTATTTTTTGGAATTATAAAGATAGTACAGGATATGAATATCCACCTGAAACATATAGTCAAAACACCATTTTTGATGCATGGGATTATAATACAGAAGCATTAGATAAAATAAATAATATTATTAAGCTAAAATCTTCTTGGTCTGGTGAAACAATACCAATTGGAACGAAGATATCTGAAGACCACGCAGCAAATTGGAGCAATTATGGTATTCTTCCTGCTATAAAAATAACAGATTCATATCAAACCTATTCAGTAGTTATAACAGGAACTGATTTAAAAAGCACAGATTCAATTGATATGTTTAGACCAGCCTCAAAATATGTTAAATTTATATTCTTATCTAATTATTATGGGACGGCAAAACCGACAACCATATATGTTAAAGATATTACAATGAGAGAAGTTAAATAAATATAGATAACAAAAGCGTATGATTTAATTCATACGTTTTTATATTAATCTCATTTCATCTTCAGTATAGAATGGGTGTTCAGGATCTATACGATCATAGAACATAATACCATCTAAATGATCAACTTCATGTTGAAAGGCAATTGATAATTCTTCTCTAGCACGAACTCTAATTTTATTACCATTTTCATCATAACCCTCGATTGTAATACGGGCATGTCTTGGAACATGTCCATCTACTTCACGATTAACTGATAAACATCCTTCGCCAGCTTCTGCTGCTATCATTTCTTCACTACTTGATATTATTTTAGGATTAACGAAGACATAGTTGTTAAATTTTCCTTCTTCATATTCATGAACAACAACGATGATACGTTTATTAATACCAAGTTGTGGGAATGCTAATCCCATACCAGGACGTAATTTATATTTCTTTGATAAAGAATCTATTTGTGAATATGTTAATTCTTTTATAATATTTTTAATTGTAGTTTGTTCCTCTTGCGTAAGAGGTAGAGTAGCATCAGTACTAGTCATACGAAGATGTTTATCTTTTTCATCTAAAATATTTAATTTTTTAAACGTAAACATCACCACCAAACCAATGATATTATAGCACATTTTACTTAGTCTGTGTTAAAATGATAAAGAGGATGGTAAAGTATGAAGAAACTATGGGACGATATAGATAAACCTTTATTTTTTACAACATTGATATTTTTTATCTATGGCGCTTTAAACATTATTACTTCATCTTCATCAGAGGCTTTAAATAATGGTCATAGTATTTATTATTATTTTATTAGACAAATAGTTATTTTAGGTATTGGATATTTTATCGGATTAATTATAATGCGTATACCAAGCAAAAAGTGGTTTAGTTTAGCTAATATTTTATACTTTATTGTTTTAGTAGTACTAGCTTATCTTGCACTTGATGGTACTGCCCACCGTGGAGCGAATAACTGGTTCTCATTATTTGGAATTAGAGTTCAGCCAAGTGAATTTATGAAACCAATTTTAATTGTTTTAATAAGTAGTATGTTAGAAAAAAAGCGTGGTATTTTAAGTGATCCTAATACTAGACATGATTTAGCTTTGGCATGGATTTGTTTCTTAGCTGGAGCTCCTGCAATATTAATCTTTGTAGCTAACGATTTTGGTAGTATGTTTATTGTCTTCTTGATATTCTGTGCGATATATTTTTCAAGTTATATATCAAAAATTGATAAATGGAAGACATTGGCACTAGGTATTATTATTATAGTTGTCGCTGTTGGCTTTATGTATATTACTAGAGGTAAAGTATTATCTGATGCCCAAACAAGTCGTTTTAATTTTATTAATCCATGTAGTCGCTACGAAAATGGTGGATATCAGGTTTGTAATGGTTTTATTGCAATTAATAATGGTGGTTTATTTGGAGTAGGTATTGGTAATTCAAGACAGAAATATTCATACATACCCGAAGCTCATACTGATAGTGTCTTTGCTATTATCGTTGAAGAATATGGATTAATATTTGCAACAGTTATCTTCTTTGTCTATATTTATATTATTTATCGAATCTTAAAAATAAGTAAAGAAGCAACAACATTAAGAGGTCGTTATATTGCTCTTGGAGTCGCGGTATATATTATGTCTCATATTATCATTAACTTGGGAGGATTATTTGGTGCTATGCCATTAACTGGTGTACCGCTTCCATTCCTTTCATACGGTGGATCATTTGCCTTATCATTATCTATCTCTTTATGTATGGTAGAACGTATTGCTATTGAAACTAAGAGAGAAAAAATTAAGATTAAATAAAGGAAAATAATTTTTAAATTTGTATATTAATAGTAGGAGGTGAGATATGAAAAAATATCTAATAGTTATCCTACTATTTTTATTTGGTTTATTTTTAATTATGCCAGAAAATAAAGTAGTAGCAGATGATCTAGATACAATCAAAATTGATATAAAGGGTTATGTTCTAAATCCTGGAGTCTATACTATTAAGAGCAATTCAAGAGTTATCGATGCGATAACAATGGCTGGTGGATTAGATGAACAGGCTAGTACTAAATATATCAATTTAAGTCGTAAACTTAGTGATGGTGATGTCATCATTATTTATAGTCAAACAGAAGTAGATAATACTAACAATCAAACGATGATTACATTTATCGATAACAAATGTAACTGTCCAACTATTAAAAATGATGCTTGTCTAACAGACAATATTAATAATAAAAATATCCTAATTAATATTAATACTGCATCATTAGAAGAACTCATGACTATTAAAGGCTTTGGTAAAACTAAAGCGCAATCTATCATTGATTATCGGACAAAGAATGGTAACTTTATCAATATTGAAGATATTAAGAATGTCAAAGGTATTGGAGATTCTACTTATGATAAGATTAAAGCATATATTACAGTATAACTTAGTATTAGCAATATTTGTTTTAATAACCATTATCTATGTTTCATATATGTATATTCATCCTATTAAAAGCAAATATGATCTAGAAACTAAATCGGTTCAAGGATATGTTCTATCTTATAAAATAGATGGTAACGAATTAAGTATTGATTTAAAAGGATTAGAAAAAATAAAAGTTAAATATATTTTTAAAACAATAGATGAAAAAAATAATTGTTATCTTAAAGTAGGTGATTATTTAGATATTAATGGTACTATTAATATCCCTAATTCTAATACTAATGATCATCTTTTTAATTATTATCATTACTTACTAGGCAATAATATTAAATATCTATTTAAAGCAGATGATTATCATATTGCTGGTTATAATAAACTTTATAATTTATATAATCATATCAAAGATAAGATAATGACTATGTCTCATAAAGAATATTTAATGGCCTTAATATTAGGTGATACTAACTATCTAGATTATGATACGAAGAGTATGTATATTGATAATGGTATTAGTCAGATATTAAATATATCTGGTATTCATTTAATACTAATATCATCATTTATTAATAAGTTATTAAAGAGAATAAAGTATCATTCCATAATAAGTATTGTTATTCTCTTTTTATATGCCTTTTTAACTGGTTTTAGCCTCTCTTTTGTACGAGCATTGATACTTTATACTCTAAGTCTAATTATGCCTAATAAACGTTTAAAATGCTTTATTATTACACTATGTCTATTCTTAATATATAATCCATATTATTTATATAACATTGGCTTTCTCTATAGTTTTACTATCTCTTTCTTTTTAATAATATTTAAGTTACCAAAGAAATATAAATTAATCTATTTATCACTAACATCTTTCATTGTTTCTATCCCAATTATGCTAAGTACTAATTTTAGTTTTAATTTATTATCGCCATTAATAAGTTTAATCTTAATGCCTTTTAGTACTTATATTTTATTCCCCATATTCTGGTTAAGTATGCTTATTAATTTAGATAATCTAGTTAATATATTAATCAACATTATGGAATCATTTATTAGTTTAATAAGCCCCTTTAATATTAGTCTTAACTTTTGTTATCCAGGTTTATTATTAATTTTATATTACATATCTATTTGGTATACATTAAAGCTAAAGAGACCGTTTATATTGATAGTCTTATTTATTAATTTAATCATGCCTCATATGCATACTAATCCTATTATAGAGATGATTGATGTTGGACAAGGTGATTCTATTTTAATTGAGATGCCATATAGTTTTAAGACTATCTTAATTGATACAGGTGGTACTTTAAATTATAAAAAAGATTGGACTACTAAAGATCATCCCTTTGATATAGGTGAGAGTATTGTTATGCCATACTTAAAGAGTCGTGGTATTAATAAATTAGATTATTTAATATTAAGTCATGGTGATGCTGATCATATGCAAGGTAGTTTATTTCTCGCTTCTAATTTTAATATCGATAGAGTCATATTTAATCAAGATGATTATAACGATTTAGAGCAAGAATTAATTAATATTTTAAATATTAAAAAGATTAAATACTCTAAAGGATTAGATGAATTATTAGTTGATAATAATAAATTATATTTTTTAAATACTAAAATGTATGACAATGAAAATGATAATTCTAATGTTATCTATTTTAAATATCAAGATACCAAAATGTTATTTATGGGTGATGCTTCTGTAGTGAGAGAAAAAGATATTATCGATAAATATGATATCAGTGATATTGCTATTTTAAAAGTAGGACATCACGGCAGTGATTCCAGTACCAGCAAATACTTTGTTGATAAAATTAATCCTAAAACATGTTTAATATCTGTAGGTAAAAATAATCGCTATGGGCATCCTAAAGATAGTGTTCTAAAGACTTTGAGCGATTGTGAAATATATAGAACAGATGAAGAAGGCAATATTGAAATAAATGATATTGGTTATAAGCTAAATTTGTTTTGGCCATAGAAAGGGAAATAAAAGTGAAAGATAATTATTATAATGAAATAAAAAGCAGAATAATTAATGAAGAAATATATAGTAAAGTGAAAAATTATTCAATAGAAAGAAACAAACTAAAAAAATATGAAGAAATTGGGGAACTATTATATGAGGCAAACAATAAATATGGCAATAGTGTAATTAAGGAATATTCCAAAAGATTATCTGCTGATTTAAATAGAAATTATAGCACTAGATACTTGTTTGATATAAGAAGATTATATCTATTTATAAAAGTGCACCCATTGGGTGCACAATTGACAATATCGCATTGTAGATTATTATTTAAATTAACAAACGATACTGAAATTGAATATTATATTAATCAAACTATAAACAAAAGATTAGGAAAAAGAGATTTAGAATTAATTATAAAAAGTAATGAATATAATAGATTACCAATTGAAACGCAAAATAAATTAATTGAACAAGAAACATTAGAAGTTAACGACTTAATTCTAAATCCTATCATAATAAGAAATAAAAATAATAGTGATATTTTTAATGAAAAAATATTAAAGCAACTCATATTAGAAGATATTGATGATTTTTTATTAGAACTTGGAAATAATTTTAGTTATATTGGTAATGAATATAAGATCAAAATAGGTGATAGATATAATTACATAGATTTACTTTTATACAATATAGAATTTAATTGTTATGTAGTAGTAGAACTTAAAGTAACCGAATTAAAAAAAGAACATATAGGTCAGATAGGAATATATATGAATTATATTGATTCTAATTTAAAGCAAATTAATCAAGGCAAAACAATAGGTATAATAATATGCAAAAAGGATAATAGATTCGTGATGGAATATTGTAGTGATTCTAGAATATTATCAAGAGAGTATAAATTAGTATAAATGTGTTATAATAGCCATTGTTTAATTAAATTAATGTCAAAACATACTTAAATTGTATGTTTTTTGCATTTTTTTGCTTATAAAAAAAGGAAATTCAGAAAAAATTTCGTATATTAATAGTATAGGGGTGTGGTGTATGAGTAGATTATCACTAGAAGAAATAAATAATATTCGTAGTAGTGTCGATATTGTTGACGTCGTTGGCTCTTACATCCCACTAACACAAAAAGGAAAAAATTATTTTGGAGTATGTCCATTTCACGATGATCATTCTCCTAGTTTATGCGTATCAAGTGAGAAACAAATATATACATGCTTCTCATGCGGTGCTACTGGTAATGTCTTTAAGTTTGTTCAAGATTATGAACATATATCATTTCTAGAATCAGTTAAGAAGATGGCTACTAAAGCAGGACTTAATGTTAATATTGAAATTAATGATCGTAAAATGGATACACATAATCCATTGTATGAAATATATGATTTAAGTGCTAAGCTATATCAAAATAATTTAAATTCTAAAGCGGGTATTGAAGCTAAAGAATATTTACATAATCGTACTTTAGATGATAATACTATTAAAGAATTTGGTATTGGTTATTCTAATGATTCACATGATACTTTAACTAAATTACTTAGTGATAAAGGTTATAGTAAAGATACTTTATTAGAAAGTGGCTTAGTTATTAAAAATGAATATGGTTATAGTGATATTTATTATAATCGTGTTATGTTTCCACTATGGGATACATATGGCAGAGTAGTTGGTTTTAGCGGACGTATATATAATACTAAAGAAAAAAATTTTAAATATATAAATACTAAAGAAACACCGATATTTAAAAAAGGAGAACTTCTATATAATTATCATCGTGCTAAAGATGAAGCAAGAAGATTAGATACGATAATCATCATGGAAGGATTCATGGATGTTATTCGTGCTGATACTATTGGTGTTAAAAATGTTATTGCGACAATGGGTACAGCTGTTACTAAAGAACAAGCTAATCTTATTAAAAGAATGGCTAAAAATATTATTCTATTATTTGATGGTGATGCTGCCGGAGCAAAAGCAACTATGGCTGCATCAAATGAATTAATTGCTATGGGAGTTACACCTAAAGCAGTTAGATTAAAAGAAGATTTAGATCCAGATGAATATATACTTAAATATGGTGGCGATGCTTTTAAAAAAGAATTAGCTAATCCTATTAGTATTATGGATTTTAAATTAGATTATTTAAAAAAGAATATTGATTTATCTAGTACTACCGATATGGCTAATTATGTTAATCTTGTTATTAAAGAATTAGAAGGTATTACTGATCCAGTCCTTCGTGAAGTAACAATTAAAAAGTTAGCCGATACTTCTAAATTAGATGTTGAGTTTTTAAAGAAAGAAATTGAAGCCAAAGCACCAGTTAAAGAAGTACCAGTTCAAAAGACTATTAATATTAAATATTCTAAATATGAAAAAGCCGAACAAGCATTAATATTCTATATGCTTAGATCACCTGCAGTAATCGATATATATAATAACAGAGTTAATTATATGCCTACGGAAAGATATCGTTACTTAGCACGCGAGATAGCTTATTACTATAAGAAAAATGAAAGTATTAATATTGCTGATTTTATTACATCATTAAGTGATGATAGTGATCTTCTTGCTACATTAGGTGAGATAGAAGCATTAAACTTAAAAGAAGCATTTACCGAAGAAGAAATAAATGATTATGTTGATGCTATTTATGAAAGTGGTGTCATCATGGAAGTGGCTCGTTTGAAAGATAAAATGAGCAAAGAAAGTGATCCATTAAAGAAAGCACAAATTGCGAACGAAATAATGGAGTTAAAAATGAGGAGTGAAGATAATGACTAAGAAAGTTAAAGATATTGAAGAAAAAGCTGAAACTAAAAAAGAGATAGTAAAAGAAGAAGTAAAGGAAGAGCCTAAAGTAATTAAGACATTAGAAGAAAGAAAAGAAACTTTACTTAAAAAGGGGAAAGAAAAAGGATATATTACTTATGAAGAATTAGCTGCTGAACTTAAAGATTTAGAGTTAACAGCTGATGATTTAGATGATTTATATAGTACTTTTACTAATAGTAAGATTGCTGTTGTTACTGCTGATGAAGCAGGTAAGGGTGGCAATATTGAAGCAATGAATGGTGAAGAAGCTGTTGATAAATTAATCATGAGTGATGAAGAATTACAAAAGGATGTTAATATCAACGATCCCGTTCGTGTTTATTTAAAAGAAATAGGTCAAATTAAACTATTAACTATGGATGAAGAATTAGAATTATCTGATCGTATTGCTAATGGTGATGAAGAAGCTAAAAAGACTCTAGCTGAAGCTAACTTACGTCTGGTTGTTTCTATCGCTAAACGTTATGTCGGTCGTGGTATGTTATTTCTTGATTTAATTCAAGAAGGTAATATTGGTTTAATGAAAGCCGTTGAAAAATTTGATGTATCAAAAGGATTTAAATTTTCAACTTATGCTACTTGGTGGATTAGACAGGCTATTACTCGTGCTATTGCCGACCAAGCTCGTACTATTCGTGTACCAGTTCATATGGTTGAAACAATTAATAAATTAACACGTGTTGAAAGACAATTAACATTAGAACTTAATCGTGAACCAACTGATGAAGAAATAGCTAAAAAGATGGGTGTTAGTGTCGACAAGATTATGGAAATTCATAAGATTAGTCAAGAACCAGTATCACTTGAAACACCAATTGGTGAAGAAGATGATTCGCATTTAGGTGATTTTGTTGCTGATGCTACTAATATGACTCCCGAAGAATATGCTACTAACGAAATGCTTAAAGATGAAATTAATGAAGTATTATTAACTTTAACTGAAAGAGAAGAAAAAGTTATTAAACTACGTTTTGGTCTTGAAGATGGTAAATGTCGTACCCTTGAAGAAGTTGGTCAAATGTTTGGTGTAACACGTGAACGTATTCGTCAAATAGAAGCTAAAGCTTTAAGAAAATTAAGACATCCATCACGCTCTCGTAAATTAAAAGATTATATGGGTGACTAATGATTTCATTACGTCTTAAAACAATTGGTGATATGGTTACAACAAAACATGTCATTGATGTTGGCTGTGATCATGCTTTACTAAGTATTTATTTATCAAATAAAGGTATTAGTTCACTAGCTATGGATATTAATGAACACGCTATAAAAAAAGCACAAGAAAATGTTGATCATAGTAAATGCCAAGATATCAAATTGCTAGTTAATGATGGCTTGAATGACATTAATATTAAAAAGAATGATACAGTAACAATATCGGGTTTAGGTACTAATACTATATTAAAAATAGTAGGTAATCGAAAAATAAACAATTTAATAATATCGTCGAATAATGATTTAGCACTACTCAGAAAAACAATGGTTAAAAATGGCTATCTAATTAAAGATGAAAAAGTTGTTTTAGATAAAGGTATTCATTATTGTATTATCTATTTTTCATTAGGAAAATATTCTTATAATAAATACGAATATTTATTTGGACCAATCATTTTAAAAAATAGTATCGATAATCAAGAATATCTTCAGTATTTAATGGATAATGATAAAGAAATATTATCTAAATTACCTAGAAAATATATATTAAAAAAGCATGAATTAAGTAGTGAGATAAACTATTTAAATAAACTTATAAAATGACAATGTTATTGTCATTTTTATATTCTTTTCTTTACTCTTAATCTATTTATGTTATAATTAAATAAGAATAGAGTAAGGGTTGTTAAGTATGGATGGATTGAACGAAGCAATAAGAGTGGTGATGAGCATCTTTACAGCTATATATAACGTAATATTTTACGCTGTATATGGTTTTGTTTTGGTTTGCTCATTTTTATATGAAATAATAAGATATGCGATTATGGGTATTTTTGTACCTTATGCTATCGTCCATATGCAAATTATTAATTTCCATCTAAGTGAAAAAGAAAAAGAAAAGCAAAAACTTCTTCGTGAACAAAAAGAAGAAGAGATGCGTATTCAAAGAGAAAAACGTGCTGAACAAGAAAAATTGGCAGCACTTCAAAGGCAAAGAGAACGTGCTTCAGAAATATTGGAAGCTGCTCGAGAAGAAAGAGAATTATTACATAAAGAAGATAGTGATATCTATGATGAAAAGAAGGGGCCACAAACATTTGGCGATAAGTTAAATGCATGGTTAACTAAGTTATTTAAGAAGATATCAGCATTCTTTAATAAGATGAATGTTCCACTTACACCATCAATGAAAAAACATGATAATACTGAAAAATTATTAAAACAGAATGCATTGTTACTTGATTTTACTGGTAAAGATGCCGTTAAATCTGAAGTTAAGATATTATATCGTTATGAAGCTAAGACAGCTGAAAATGAATATGAAGTTGGATATATGGAAGCTTATTCTAAAGTTGAAGTACACTCATTCTTACTATCTGAAGGTATGACCGTATTTAAGATTGATCAAGCAACAGAATTAGATAAATTCTTACATAGCAATGAGTTAGCATCACATGTTAAATTTAAGAGTAAAGATTTAACATTCTTCTTAACACAATTATCAACTTACTTAAAGTCTGGTATTCCATTAGTTGATTCATTAAAGATACTAGGCAAGCAATATAAAAATAAAGGTTATAAGAAGATATTCCGTTCAATGGTATATGATCTTTCAATGGGAGATAACTTCTCTACGGCTCTTACTAAACAAGGAGATGCTTTCCCTAAACTATTAATCAATATGGTTAAGACGGCTGAAATGACAGGAGAACTTCCTGAAGTATTAGATGATCAAGAAAAATACTATACTGAAATGAATAATACTAAACAAGCTATGAAGAGTGCCTTGACATACCCAATTATCGTCTTAGTATTTGCTTTAGGTGTTATGGTATTTATTATGGTTAGTGTTGTACCACACTTTGTATCAATATTCCAAAGTATGGATTCGGCATCAATACCATGGATTACAATGCAAATTATGAATTTAAGTGCCTTCTTACAAAATGATGGTATCTTCTTAGCAGTAGGCATTGTTGTATTTGGATTCTTAATTTCATATCTATATAAAAATGTCTTAATTATGCGTATTTCAATGCAACAAACATTGATGCATATGCCAGTAATAGGTAATCTAATTATTTATAATGAAGTTACTATCTTTACCAAGACATTTGCTTCATTACTTGCACACAATGTCTTCATTACTGATAGTATGGAAATATTGAGTCAAGTTACTAACAATGAAATATATAAGATGCTTATTAAAGATACTATTGTTAACCTTGCAAAAGGTGACAAGATATCGGCAGCATTCAAAGATAACTGGGCATTCCCACAACCAGCATATGAAATGATTGTAACTGGTGAAAAAACTGGTGATTTGCCAGCCATGATGCAAAAAGTATCAGACTATTATCAAGAATTACATCGTCAACAAGTTAACCAAGTTAAGACATTCCTAGAACCAATTTTAATTATATTCTTAACTGTTATGGTTGGTATTATCGTTCTATCTATCGTTATACCAATGTTCCAGATGTACAATTCATTAGAAAATTTGGGGTAATTATGGATTTATATTATTTAATTTGTTCATTTATATTTGGCACTATCTTTGGCTCGTTCTTCAACGTAGTGGGCGATAGACTTCCTAACAATGAATCAATTGTTAAACCAAGAAGTCATTGCCCTTACTGTCATCATAATTTAGGGCCATCTGAGTTAATACCAATAATTTCTTATCTAATACAAGGCGGTAAATGTAAAAACTGTCATAAAAAAATACCAGTAATACATCCATTATTTGAAGCTTTTACCGGTATTATGTTTGCTCTTACATATTATGTTTTTAAATTTACACCTAATTATTGGATAACATTAACATTATTATCAGTTATATTAATAATATTTATTAGTGATACCAAATATATGATTATATCCGATGAAGTTTTATTATTTGGACTTGTTCTTCTAATTATTGAACGCTTATGCTTCTTTGGATTATCTAATGCCTTATTAGCCTTGCTATATGGATTAGCAGCATCATATACAATGTATCTAATTAAATTATTAGGTGATCATCTATTTAAAAGAGAATCAATGGGTGGTGGCGATATTAAATTAATGTTTTTATTAGGTTATGTCTTAGGATATCCTGGAGCATTAATTGCAATTGTCTTAGGTAGTTTTATTGGTTTACCAATATCATACTTTATACTTAAAACAAATAAGAGTCATGAAATACCATTTGGTCCATTACTTGGTGCTGGTGCATTATTAGTAATGTATCTGGGTATTGATCTCACTACAATTTCTCATTTATTAGGAATATAAAAAGCAGGTAACTGCTTTTTTTTGTATGAAAAAAAGAAGTAATAATACTTCTTTTATAATACATCAAGAACTTCTTCTTTAGGTTTACTAGCCGATGGCAATGGATCAAGAGTTTCCAATGTTTCTAACTTTGGTGCAGCATCCAATGTTTCCATTTTAGGAGTATCATCTAGACTTTCCATCTTAGGTGTTACTTTAGGAGCAGGTTCACCAACAATATTATTTGATTCAATTGGTTTAACTGGTCCAATTACAGAGTCTGTAGCAATTCTTTTACCAGTCTTTTGACCTAGTTTAGCATCATTAATAGCTGAATCTAAATCATATTTTTCTCCAATAGCTTGTTCATCATCAAGTTCAATTAACTTTAATACTTCTTCAAAAGTAGTATATCCTTGTTCAACTTTTTCTAAGCCATCTTGTAATAGTGTAACAACACTACCACCATAAACTAAGGTTCTTAATTCATCTTTAGGTATTGAATCAGCAATAGCATCTCTAATTTCTTGATTAATTTCAAGTACTTCTTGTAATGCTATACGACCACGATATCCGCCATTACATTCAGAGCAACCAACAGGTTCATAAACTTGTTCAACATCTTTATGTAATACTTTTTGCATTAATTCTTTTTCATAAACAGTAGTAGGACGTAATCTACGGCATTTAGGACATAACATACGAGCTAACTTCTGTGAAATGATACCAGTTAAAGCACTGGCAAGTAAGTAACGTTCAACGCCCATATCTAGTAGACGTTCAATAGTATTTAATGAGTTATTTGTGTGAATTGTAGATAGTACTAAGTGACCAGTAATAGAAGCACGAACACCAATCTTTGCTGTTTCCGTATCACGCATTTCACCGATCATAATGATATTTGGGTCCTGACGTAATATAGAACGTAGAACTGCGGCAAAGTCTAATCCAATTTCACTATTAACTTGTACCTGGTTAATACCATCGATATCCATTTCTATTGGGTCCTCAACGGTAATTATATTAGTATTAGGTTTATTTAATCTCTGTAAGATAGAATAAACGGTAGTAGATTTACCTGAACCAGTAGCACCGGTTACTAGGATAATACCATTTGGTACATTAATCATATTTAAAACTTTTTTGTAGTTACCTTGACTAAATCCTAATTGTTCAATACCAGCAAGAGACATTGAGTAATCCAAAATACGTATAACGATTTTTTCTCCCTGACTAGTAGGTAAGCATGAAACACGTAAGTCTAATGCTGTATCTTTAAGGTTAGCTTTAATAGCACCATCCTGTGGTAGTCTTGATTCAGTAATATTCATACCAGAAATAATCTTAATACGTGTAATTAAATTCTTTTTAACTGTATTAGGTATTTCTGAATAATCTTGTAATTCACCATCAATACGAATACGAACCTTTAAAAACTTTTCATGGGGATCAAAGTGAATATCTGATGCTCCACGTTTAGAAGCGTCAACGAGTATTTCGTTAACGACTTCAACGACAGGTATTTTTTCAAAATCAAAAACTCTTAGCATTAGGCCACCTCAGTTTTATTCTTTTAGGACTAGTATTTATCCTAAAAACATTATATAATTATTTTGAAAATAAAACAATAGGAAGAGTGATTTTTGTGAAAAAATTAAACAATAGGGGGCAAGTTTTAATTGAGACTTTAGTTACATCAGTAATGATTGTAGGAGTTTTAATATATTTATTCGTTCAATTGAGAAATGTAAATACTAATTATAGTAAAACATCTCATTATAATAGTATAAATGCTCTATATGCAGCTGATAATTATCGTACTTTTTTAATGGGAAAAGAAGAACATTATTCATTAAAAGATTATGCCGAAAATAGTACACCAGCATATTTTCTATCCAATGCTGGCGCTAAAGGATATATTGATTTAACTAGTTGTAATTCTGCCTATGGCATTGTTAATGTCACTTATTGTCAAGCACTTATTGCTGATTTAAAGATAAAACAAGTTATTATGACTAAAGAAGATACTGCAACAATTACAGCCGCTATCGATGCTGGTACTATTGCAGATAGTGCTATCGATGCTGATTTTAAGACATTTATTAAAGCACAAAAGACTGATCAAGAAGCAGATATGTATCGTATTTTTGTTGAAACAACAGATAATGATTTTGCTTCTATCAAATTAAAGTAGGTCAATATGAAAAAGAAAACAAAAAAAGAAACTGTTAAAAAAGATAATCATCTTTTTTATATAATTATACAAATAACAATATTAATGATTTTAGTACTTCTATTTGCAATATATTTTTATGTTAAACAAATTGTACCTAGTGCTCTTTATACACAACAAGCTTCCATAATGCAATCAATTATGTTTGATTTTGAAAATTATACATTAATTTCTACATCAAATTGTGGTGAAAATTGTATTGTCTTTGAATGGAAAGAACAATCACAAGTTAAATTAAAAGTAAATAAAGATACTATTTCATATGGAGATACTACTGTTAAATTAAGTTATGGATCATATTTTGATAATATTAAAGTTACTAGTAAAACAATAGATAATACTAGTGGCAAAGATTCATATTTAATAGTAGATTTACCTATTAAGTCGAATATTACATCTGGTAATTATGGAGTATATGCCGTATACCAATATGATAGTAATTATTCAGCTATCCATGGTAGTGATTTTAATGATACTAATAGTATTACAAATAGTCCTATTAGATTACTTGGTGATACTGAAGTATTATTAAGTAATAATGAAACTTATCAAGAAAAAGGATGGTTAATATATAACTCTAAAGTTTGGAGTAAGGGTGATTTAAATAATCCTTTAGGTGTTACTGTTACATATAGTGGTGATGTTAATAAAGAAGATACTACTATTACATATACAATCACTAATGATACAGGAACGTATACTAGAACAAGAACTATTAAAAGGAAATAATATTTCCTTTTTTATTATGTTATAATGTTTATATGAAGATAAAATTTAGTAAAGAAAATTTAAAAGATTTATTATACCTTTTAATATTAGGATTATTTATATATTTATTTATGTTTATGCGTTTACCATATTACATAGATAAACCAGGTAATATTGATGATATAAGTAAATACATTACAATTGATGATAGTTATAAACCTGATTCTACTCTAAATTCAACATATGTTGATGAATTTAGCAAAGTTAATTTATCGTTATATTTATATAGCTTTTTAAATAAAGATTGGGATGTCGTTAAAATAAGTGATGAGTTAGCTGAAGGTCAAAGTGAAAGTGATGCTAAGTTTGCTGGAAAAGCAGATATTGAATCATCACGTGATTATGCCATTATTAGTGCCTATAAACTAGCTAATAAATCATATAAAGTTAATGGCTATAAACTATATGCAATATATATATTCCCACAAGCTAAAACAGATTTAAAAGTAGGGGATAGTATTAAATCAATTAATGGTATTGCTATTACTAGTGGTAAACAAATAAAAGAACTTATTCAAACATATAAAGATGGTGATAAGTTAAATATTATCGCTAATGATAATGATACTAGATATGCTATTGTCTTTAATGAAAATAATAACAATTATATTGGTATACAATTTGATGAGGATTTTGATTTAGAAGAAGATCCTAAAGTGACATATAATATAGGTGACAATGTTAGTGGACCTAGTGCTGGCTTTATGATGAGTTTATATATATATTCTAATATTACGAATTTTGATTTACCTGATAATCTTGTTATTGCAGGTACTGGTACAATTGATTCAGATGGTAATGTTGGTCCAATAGGTGGTGTTAAATACAAAATTATTGGTGCAGCTAATAATGGAGCATCTGTCTTCTTTGTACCAAGTGATAATTATGATGAAGCTGTCAAGGTAAAAGAAGAGCATAAATTTAATATTGATGTTGTTAAAGTAGATACTTTAAGTGACGCTATAAAATATTTAGAAAGTAAAAGGTAGAAATACCTTTTTTATTGTAAAATAATGGCTAAAATGATAAAATAACAAGTATGAAAATGAATGAAGTAGATTTAAAGAAAGTTTCACCTATGATGAGACAATATATTGAAGTTAAAAAAGACAATCCTGATGTCTTAATTTTCTTTCGTATTGGTGATTTTTATGAAATGTTCTTTGATGATGCTTTATTAGCGTCTCATGAATTAGAATTAACTTTAACAGGTAAAAATGCGGGTTTAGATGAAAGAATTCCAATGTGTGGTGTTCCTCATCAATCTGTTAATATTTATCTTTCTAAACTAGTTGAAAAAGGTTATAAAGTAGGTATTTGTGAACAACTAGAAGATCCTCGTTATACTAAAGATTTAGTTAAAAGAGGATTAATACAAATAGTAACGCGTGGTACTATTACATCTCCTGAAAGCTTGAAAGCTAATGAAAATAATTATATTGGAGCATTAGTTGATTTTAAACATGCTTATTCATTAGCATATCTAGATTTATCAACTGGTGATGTTTATGCTGAATTAATTGATCATGATAATACTAAAGTTATATCAGAAGTAATAGGTAATGATATTACTGAATTAGTTGTTAATAATAAGATAGATCCTGTTATAACTAATTTATTAAATCATGATTATAATATTACTATTAGTTATCAAAATGAAGATCTTGAATTAAATGATTATAAGTATGTTTATGAAGACGTTAGTGATGTTAGATATATATCAGTACTAAGTATGTTAATTAATTACTTAAAGAGTACCCAAATGCGTGAAATGAGCCACTTAAAGAAAGTAGTCATTAAAAATACGCATGAATATATGCATATGGATTTGCATACTAAAGAAAATCTGGAATTAACTGAAACTATTCGTGATAAAAATAGAGAATATTCTTTACTATGGTTAATGGATAAAACTAAGACAGCTATGGGTAGTCGTTATTTAAAACGTGCTATTGAAGAGCCATTAGTTAATGAAAATGATATTAATAAAAGATTAGATGTTGTCACTACCTTATTGAAGGAGTTTATCGCTAAAGATGAAATATCTAAATACTTATATGAAATATATGATTTAGAAAGACTTAGTGGTCGTATTGCCTTTGGCAGTGCGAATGCTCGTGATTTATTACAACTTAAAACATCATTAGCCGTTATACCTGATTTAAATAAAGAATTAGAAAAGATTGGCTATCCTGTTTTTGATGACTTTAAAGATTTACATGATTTACTAGAAAAGAGTATCTATTCAGATCCACCCATTACTATTACTGATGGTTATCTAATTAAAGATGGTTATAATAAAGAATTAGATGAATTAAAATCTTTGCGTAAAGGTGGTAAAGAGTTTGTTACTCAATTTGAATTAGAAGAACAAAAACGTACTGGTATTAAATTAAAAGTAGGTTATAATCATGTCTTTGGTTACTATATTGAAGTACCTAAAGGACAAATAAAAGATGTTAAAGAAGAATATCATTATGAAAGAAGACAAACACTAGCTAACTGTGAACGTTATATTAGTCCTATCTTAAAAGAAAAAGAATCTTTGATTCTCAATGCTGAAGAAAAGATTATTGATATGGAATATAAATTATTCTGTGAAGTAAGAGATGAAACTAAAAAGTATATTCATGCTTTACAAGAAACATCTACTAAGATTAGTGAACTTGATATGTTAGTATCATTTGCCACTATTGCTGAAGAGAATAATTATGTTCGACCAACATTTAATAATAAGCATAATATTGATGTTGTTAATGGACGTCATCCCGTTGTTGAAAAAGTATCTAAAGATCACTTTATCGCTAATGATGTTCATATGGATAATAAGACCGATATCTTATTAATAACTGGCCCTAATATGGCTGGTAAATCGACTTATATGCGTGAAATGGGTTTAATTAGTGTAATGGCTCAAGTAGGATCATTTGTTCCTGCTAAAAAAGCGGATTTGCCTATATTTGATAGTATCTATACACGTATTGGTGCCTCTGATAACTTAGTTAGTGGTGAATCAACATTTATGGTTGAAATGACTGAAGCTAATTATGCTATCAGTAATGCCACAGAAAATTCGTTGATATTATTTGATGAATTAGGTCGTGGTACAGCAACATTTGATGGTATGGCTTTAGCCCAATCCATAATTGAATATATCTCTAAAAATGTTCATGCTAAAACAATGTTCTCAACACACTATCATGAACTTACTGATTTAGATAAGACATTATCTGATTTACATAATGTTTATGTCAGTGCCAAAGAAGAAGAAGGAAATATTACATTCTTACATAAAGTAGAAGAGGGTAGTATTGATAAATCATATGGTATTCATGTTGCTAAATTAGCAGAGCTTCCTGATGCTGTAATCAATCGTGCTGATGAAATATTAAAAGTATATGAAGCCAAAGAAAAGAAACGTGATTTAAAGGTACAAGAATCTTTACCACTTAATTTTGATACACCAGTATCCAAAATAGAAGAAGAAATAAAGAGTATTAATCCTTTGGAGATAACACCATTAGAAGCCTTAAATATATTATATAAATTAAAAGAAGAGACTAAAAAATAGTCTCTTTTCTTAATATGTGATAAAATATAACCAATTTGAGAGGTATTTATGGAAAAAGATGACAAAGATTTAGATGAATTATTGATTCAAGCCTCTGCCGAAACAGTACAAAATTTAATGGAAATTAAAAAGAAAATTGCTGATATTCGTAAAGAAGAAAAACTTTATTATGAGATACCACAAAAATTATCTGTTGGTGTTCATTGTGTTAATGTTTGTGGAGTAATGGTCGATATTTTTACTGGGAATGTTTCAATGAATTCAATCTATCGTATTTTGATGACCCAAACGGCAGTTATGGCAACTTCATTTTTTTATACTAATAAAATGAAAAAAGATATGCCAACTTTTAAAAAGTTAAATAAGCAAATAAATGATAATATGGCTAATTATCAAAAAGTTGTAATAAAAAAATATAATAAAGATAAAAATATCAATATGAATGTTGATGATCTTTCAGACAAAGAAAAGCAACAAAAATATAATGAAATAATATTTAGGTCATATGTCCAAAAAATAGTTGATAAAAAATTAGAAGAAGAACCAATTGAAGATGCTAAAGTTAAAAAGATTGGTCCTAAAAAAGATAATAATAAGCATTAAGAAGGAACGTTGTTCCTTTTCTTTTGTATAAATATGTGCTAAAATACAAAAAATGTTTAGGAGTAGGTTATGAAGAGAGATCCACGTTTATATGATCTTGATAAAAGCTTAGATCAATTCAATTATTATACTGAAAAATTTAAGACTGATGAATTGGTTCATTATCAGATTCCATATGATTTAGCAGTAATTATTCATATAGTAAATATTGGTGGCTTAGTAGTTGATATTTTTACTGGTAATTTAGATGGTACTAGGGCGATATATCGTTTAGCAGCAACTAAAAGTGCTGTGTGGGTTACATCTTTTTTGTATGACAAGAAAATGGCCAATGATGATATCCTAAAAGATGGCTTGTATGAGACAGTTAAAAAAGATTTTATTGAGATGCAACAACATTCTGATTTAAAAGCTAAGTATGGTAATTCTTATCGTAATGCTAAATCTTTAAATGGATTTATGATTCAAGATTTAGAAGACGATGATGATTATGAAAATTCGGCTGATGTTCAATATGGATATGAAGATGAAGAAATTACTCCTAAGGCACAAAAAGAAATAAATGATATGTTAGATGCTGCTGACGATATTGATAGTGGCAAAGTTAAAACATTAGAAAAGAGGAATCATGACGAAAAATAAATATTTAAGTAAGAAAGAAGAATTAGTTAAAGATTATAATGAAAATTATGTTCTTCCTGCTAGAATTTCTAAAGTAGTTTTTGCCGGAAGTATTATTGGCACAGCATACTCTTTAGTAAAAGGGGATTATGTACCATTTATTAGTTTTGGACTTGTCGCTGGAATATCAACAGTCGCTATGAAAGGCTATGATATTAGAAGAGATCAAAGAAAAGAAACTATGCGTAGTGAAATGAAAGAATATATTAGGGAAGAAAAAAATAAAGAGCAACTAGAAGATATTGAAAAAAATGATGCTAAAAAATTAAGTTTAAATAAATAGAATGGTAAATCCATTCTTTTTATTGTATAATTAAAAAGAATAAGAGGTTGGTAATATGAAAGCAGAACATACTAAGGTTAGAGTCCCTGTCTCTAAGAATAATATATGTATTCAAAGAGATGAATCTAAATGTATATTGTGTGGCGCATGTCGTAGTACATGTAAATTATATATGGATGTCTATGGTAATTATGACTTAGATAAAGTTACACATCCAATATGCGTTGGTTGTGGACAATGCGTTATGACTTGTCCTACTGGGGCATTGCATGAAAAAGAAGATTATCAAGAAGTAGAAAAATTAATTCATACCAAAGGAAAGACTATTGTCTTTACTACAGCGCCTGCAGTTAGAGTGACTTTAGGAGAAGAATTTGGTATGGAACCAGGAACAGATGTTACTGGTAAAATGGTATCTGCCCTTCGTAAACTAGGTGGAGATTACATATTTGATACCACCTTTGGTGCCGACATTACTATTATGGAAGAAGCAACTGAATTAATAACTCGTTTACAAAGTGGTAAAAATTTACCAATGTTTACATCATGCTGTCCATCATGGGTTAAATATATTGAAACTTTTAGACCAGATTTAATTAAACATTTATCGACAACAAAGAGTCCAATCTCATGCCAAGCATCAGTAATAATGACTTATTTTGCTAAAAAATATGACATTAATCCAGGCAATATCATTAATATTGCAGTTACACCTTGTACTGCTAAGAAATTTGAAATTAAAAGAAGAGAATTCAAAAACGATGTTGATTATGTTATTACTACTAGAGAATTAGCAAAATGGATTAAGGAAAAGAATATTGATTTTGTCAATCTTAAAGATGGTAAATATGATGAACTTATGGATACAGGATCTGGTGGTGGTGTTATCTTTGGTAATTCTGGTGGCGTTATGGAAGCAGCTCTTCGTACGGCATATCATAATTTAACAGGGGATAGACCAACACCTAATTTACTTAAATTAACTCCTGTTAGAGGATTGCAAGGAGTTAAGGAAGCAAGAGTATCACTAGGCTCTAAAAACGTCCGTGTTGCCGTTGTTTGTGGCACACACAATGCTAATAAATTATTAGAGAATCTAAAAGATTATGATTTTATTGAAGTAATGGCATGTCCAGGTGGTTGTATTGCTGGTGGTGGTACACCAAAAACAACAATACCATTAAGTGATAAAGTTAGACTTGCTCGTATTAAGGGATTATATGATCAAGATGCAGCTTTACCAAGAAAATCTAGTTATCAAAATCCAGATATCATTAAGCTATATCAAGAATTTCTTGATTATCCTATGTCGCCAATGGCTGAAGCTATTTTGCATACCGATTATCATTCACGTAAAAGTGACCTTGGAGAATAACAAAAAAATACTTGTCATCAAGTATTTTTTTTGGTATGATTATATTGCATTTATATGGCGATGTAGCTCAGCTGGCTAGAGCACTCGGTTCATACCCGATCGGTCGGTGGTTCGAATCCACTCGTCGCTACCATATGTAATTAAAGAACATTTCAATGTGTTCTTTTTTTGTTGTATAATGACAATAGAGGTAAGTTATGAGTGAAAAAAAATTATTAAACAAACTTAGTTCACAATTATCAAATCTAGTTGTGTTCTCCAAAAACACTATAATTTATTTCGAACCAAATATTAGATTCTACTATTATAGTAAACAAATAAAAGGCACAGCATCAATTGATTCATTTAAAAAGGATAGAAGCAATGAACAGGTAAATTTTGAAAAAATATCGCAGCAAAAATTAAGCAATTATCTTTTAAATTTTGTCAATACACTAAGTAAACAGCTTCCAGCAGAAGATTTAAATGTTATGAATCATAATATAAATAATTTGAAAATTATACAAAATGGTATTAGTTCACTTGCTTTAAAATGTTGTGGTATTTCTCAAGTATATTCCAATAGTTTAAATACAATTGTTTCAAATACTAGCAATGACAAAACTTCAGATATATATCATGAGTTGTTTCATATGGCAAGTTCTGAAAAGAGTGATGATAAAAATAAAGTTTATAGTGGCTTTTCACAGGAAGATAGTCAGTCAAAAGAAATAGGGAGAGGTTTAACAGAGGGATACACTGAATTATTAAGAGAGAGATATTTCCCTCAGGATAAATATTATTTTAGTAATAGTTATAAATATGTGTTAACATATGCTCAAAGAATAGAGCAGATTGTAGGTAAAGAAAAGATGACTAGTTTATACTTGAATCATAATTTATCTGGATTAATAGCAGAATTAGAAAAATATAGCTCTAAGGATGAAATTTTAAGTTTTATTAATAATACAGATTATATAATTCTTGATAGAGTTGGTAATTTTACTGGTGCTATTGGTAGAGAAAAATATATTAAATCTAATTTCTCTAAAACTAATGATTTTTTAATTAGTACATATGCAAATAAAGTATCACAAGAAGATATATCGCAAGAAGATAAAATAGCTAAAGTAAATTACTATAAAGATAGTCTAAATGATAGTCAAAAAAATATTAATTATAGATATGAATATATAGATAAAAATAAAGATTATACAGCTAATTTAACTAAAGAAAATGATATAAATAAAGGGAGAACACTTTAGAAGTGCTCTTTTTTGTTGTATAATGAAATCGAGGTGCTTATGATTGATAAAAACAGTATAATGGAAATTTTGTCACAGACAAAATTGTATGAAAAAAATTTAGCAAAAGTTACTGATAAATTTTCGAATAATATTAAATCAAATGGAATAGTTAATATTGGTAGTTTTTCAATATATGATGATAGAGCAAAACTTGATTATCAAGAACTTCTATATAATAGATTTGGTAAAGATATATATTATTTTGCTGATACTCTAAATAAACAATTACCTAAAAAAGATTTGAGAATAATGGAAAGCAATATCAGAGATATCAAAATAAAAAGAAACTTTATTAATAGTATTTATATGGATTCCCATGGCATACTACAATTTTATGATCCTACGATTAATCTTATTAGTACTAATTATCATAATGATAAAACAAAAGGAATATACCATGAGTTGTTGCATATGTCTAGTTCTAGTTACGATTCAGTTAATCGTAAGATTTATTGTGGATTTATGTATGGTAATGAAGCTGATGGTTATGAGATAGGCAGAAGTATTAATGAAGGATATACTGAATTATTAAATCAAAGACTATTTGGCTATAATATTAAAAGAGCATCTAAGCCATATCGTTTTTCAACTGTATACGCTGAAAAGTTAGAAAGAATAATTGGTCAAGAAGAAATGACTCATTTATATTTTAAACACGATTTAAATGACTTAATAATGGAATTAGAAAAATATAAAACTAAAGAAGAGATATTTAAATTTTTTGAACAAACGGATTATCTTATTAAAGAAGAAATAGGCAAAAAAGACAAAAAAATTAAAGTATTTGGTGTACCAGTTATGGATGCACCAGTTGTTCCTGGTAAAGAAGAATATACTATTAATAACTTTTTAGATATTAATGAATTTTTAATTGATGCTTATACTAAAAAAGTAAATGAAAAGCCAATTTCTAAAAAAGAAAAAGTAGCTGATGTTAATAATTTTATAAATGATTTAAGAAGAGAACAAATAGATATTAATAATAACTATCAATATACTAGTATGCTTAAAGATTATTCAGCAGGTTTAAGTGAGGACAGCATGGAAGGTAAGATGAAATTATGAATGACAACACAATAATTAACGGAATAATAATAACTTTTTTAGCAGGGGATTATTTATATCATCAATATCGTTTTAGTAGAAATAAGAGTATTAAAGGTACTGCTAAAATAGATAATTTAATTAAAAATGAAAGTGCTATAAAATATTATGACTACGATGAGCGTAGCAAAGCGAGAAGTGATAGTTACGTCTTTCATTTTATTGATGTATTAAATGAAAAAATGCTTCAAGAAGATTTAAAAGCACTTAATAATAATATTAAAACTTTAAAACTAAAAAAGAGTCCATTTCATTCAATGACATTGTTCTTTGAAGGAGCAGATCAATGTTATCAATATAAAAGAAATACTATTGTTACTAACTATGATAATGATGAAAATGGTAATATTTATCATGAACTATTTCATATGGCTAGTACTTATAATGATTATAATAATAAAATATGTTATTCCGGATTTTCAATAGAAAAAGGCAAAGACAAATTTGGTATTGGATTAACAGAAGGATATACTGAATTATTAACGGAAAGATATTTTAGAGGTAAATATAAAGATATGCCTAATTCATATCGTTATGCAGTCATATATGCCGAAGAAATAGAGAATTTAATTGGTCAAGAAAAGATGACTAGTTTATATCTAAATCACGATTTAAAGGGATTAATAAAGGAATTAGAAAAATATAAATCAAAAGAGCAAATTTATGAATTCTTACATGAAACAGATTATATAATCAAAGAAAAAGTAGGGGATAATCCTTTTTCACCAATAATTGGTAAGACCGATTATAATCGTGATAATTTTCTAAAGATTAATTCTTTCTTAACGGATTGTTATGCTAAAGAAGTACATGGCGATAATAATTTAACTGAAAATTATATTTATAATTTAGATAAAAAACAAAATAGAATTAATGAAATGTATAGTTATAGTGATAAACGCAATGAAATGCATATAGTTGAAACTACTAAAAAGAAAGTTAAGCAAAAAGATTAACTTTCTTTTAATTTGCGCTTATTTTTAAAAGTATTATAATAGCAAGCAAATAAAGGGGAACATATGATTGTTATAGATAGAAGTAATTATCAAGATTTTTATAATGAATGTAAAAGATTATATTTAAATAAAACTGGCAGCGATTCTAATTTTGATGAATTATGGCAACCATTTGCAAAATATGATAATGATAATTTTGCTGTTGCCATACCATATATTATAAAAGTTTTTAGCAGTTATAATATCTTTGATAGTATTAGTCCATTATATTCAACAGAAGATACTTTAATAGAGTATAAATATGTTGGTAATCAAGTTAGTATTGATGGTGCGCATTTTGATAAACAAAATCAAAAGAAAGCTAGAATTGTAGAAATTAATGATCATCCTATTAAAGAAGTAATTGATAAAATAAAAGTTTTTTATCCTAATATTGATAGAGAAGATATTGAAAAGATTCTTGCAAGTAAAGTTGTATTGCAAAAACTAGGTATTATTGATGATAAATATGTCACAATAATATGCATTGATAATCAATATAAAAAAGTATGCTTAGATGAAAAAGTGTCATCAATGCTTTATAAAAAGCATGATGCAACAGACATAGTAAAAAATTATCATAATATTGAAGATGATATTTATTATGAATCTAATAATATTAAAGAAAATATAACTTTTGATGGTATGCGCAAATCATTAAAATTATTATCTGAAATGGCATTTAATCAACAAGATAGTGAAACATTTAATAGATATTATGATGATTTTAGAAAAAGAAATTATATTAATTGCAAAAGTGATACCTATATTAATGCTTTGCTTCTTAGTTCTTTATTTTTAATTAATGAAGATTCTTTTGTTCCAAAAGATATTGAAGTTTTTGATGAACAAAATAACAGAGTAAGGTATGAACAACATATGTATCAAAAATATGATTTTACTTTATTAAGTTCTAGTTCAAAAACAAAAGATGATCTTTTTAATACTTTAGATTTAGGTAATAATAAGAATTTTATTATTGATAATTTACCATTATTAAGAAAAGTAAAAAGTTTAAAAAAGTTAGATATTATAAATATTAGACATCATATTAATAGTACCAAAGCATTAGCATATGTAATTGATGTTAATGATATCAATGGTGTTAAATATTCAAAACAATATAATGCAATAGATAGTAAACTAAATAATATTTTAAAAAAAGGTGTCAACAAGAGAAAAATAATTGTTGCAACTAATGTTAAAAATACAATTGATACTGATGGTAATTTAGTAGAAGATCCTAACCTAACTAAATTAAAACAATCTTATCCTAATATATTTGTTATAACTTATCCATGCAGTAAAGAAGATTTTGAAGAGCAATTAAGGGTTGCATCGCAAAATGTAAAAGATCAAAATTATTCGGAAAATATTCTATCAGGTAATAGGATGGTTGAACTAGATAACGGATGGTTTAGTGCAGTTAAGTGCTGTGAAACTGATAAAGAAGAAAAATGTTATGATGCTAACTATAATATACTATATGAAAAAAATCAGCAGAAAAAAATAGATACATATAGATTATTAGTTAAATTACGCCATTCATTTGCTCACGGTCATTATCTCGTTTATGATGATGGCAATATATATTTTTATAGTTATGATACTAAAAAAGGCAAGAAAAAAGATGTTAGTATTACTCTTCCATTTAGCTCAATAATAAGTACCTTGATAGATATTGATGATTGCCATAATTACTCATCTAAATTTCCTAATATGTATCCACATAAAGGAGCTAAACAATTAGATTTTGCTTCAAAAAACGAATCAATGAAAAACGTTAATGATATTGAAGCAATATTAGATAATATGTCTATTTTAGGAGTAGGTAATATTAAAAACAATATTGCAGATTCTTTAGATTATTCTGATTATATGGTAAAAATAAATCGTATCTTAAATCGTATTATTCATGTTGATGATCGTGGTATTGATGAGTTAAGAGACATAGTTGAAAACAATAATTGTGTTAAAGGAACATTAGTTGAAAAGCCAATGACTGATAAAGATAAAAAATTTATAATAAGTAAAATTGAAAATTATAAAGATGATTTTTATAAAGCATCATATTCAACACAACTTCAACTACTAAAAAGAATTGTTAATTCTAATTACTCTGTAGTTAAGAACAAAGAAAATAATATTCTTGAATTAAGAACAATACCTAATAACAAAAATATTAATAGATTGATGTATAACTTTATTGATTGTGAAAATAAATATTGCGATGGCATAAAGAATATCCTTGATAAAGATAAAACATCATTTGCTGATTATAATGATATTGCAAAAACTCTTTTAATTACATATTTTAATGCTGGATTAGTCTATCCATTTTATAAAGCTTCCGAAGAAGGCAATGATTATCAACAATTAGATAATATTATTGATTATTCAACAATAAATTTTGATAAAAACAAAGTCGTTGATAGTGACAATATTACACAAAAAGGTATTATGGAACATATGCGTAATTGTTTAGCGCATAATAATTTTGAATTTGTTAATGGATTAGATTCAAATAACATACTACATTCTAATATTCATTTCTGTGATTATGATGATGGTAAAAATACCTTTGAAGCAATATATAGTATAGAAGAAATTATGAATCAAGTATTAAACAAAGAGTATCAAAATAGTTTATATACTTATTTTCAAAGAATTAGTAATATTGATAAAAAAGTTCAAAATGAAATTGAAGAACAAAACAAAGAAAAAACTGCTAAACATGAACAAAAAAAATTTATTAAAAAAATGCATTTTGCATTAAAAAAGAGTAACTAA